>Ga0163152_10002672_pt1 | contig 24679 bp, 20 predicted proteins | sample OliLakLV19MP8IB2_FD_148635 | JGI IMG/M metagenome (GOLD analysis project Ga0163152, IMG submission 148635) | Freshwater microbial mat bacterial communities from Lake Vanda, McMurdo Dry Valleys, Antarctica - Oligotrophic Lake LV.19.MP8.IB-2 | ecosystem: Environmental > Aquatic > Freshwater >...
GGTCGGGGGGCGCGGCGGGCGGGCCTTTACGCTCATCGAACTGGTGCTGTGCATCGGGATCATCATGGTCCTGCTGGGCCTGGTGCTGCCCGCGATGGCCGCGGCACGTCGGCGTGGGACGGACACGCGGATGCTTGGGGTGATGCGGTCGAATGGCGCATTGCTGGCGCTCTATGCCCAGGACCACGACATGGCGTTCCCGCTCAGCGGCCCGACCGTGGGCGGCGCGATGCTGGAGTGGTACCGGCCGCTCATCGAAGTGGGGTTGATCCAGAGCGCGAGCGATGTGGACCCCGACGGCATTCGCAACGACCATGTGCAGCGTGTGGCGATGAGCGCCGCCGCGGCCTGTTTGCCGGAGCGGATGGAGCCGGGGAACACGCTCCCGATGGATATGGCGACAAGTTCGGTCATCCGGCACACACAGGTGGTACACCCGTCGTCCAAGGGCATCCTCGTGCAGTGGGTGCATGTGGTGCCGGGCGAGCATCGGATGTGGACCTACAAGGCTGTGAACGGCCCGGTGTCGCCTATCGCCTTCGCGGACAACTCGGTGTCGAGCGCGAGGTCGGCGGACTTCGTGCTCGACCACGACTTCTTTGAGAACTGGGTGGGACACCCCGTGCTGGCGACCTGGTCGGGGGTTCGCGGCATCGATCGGCGTAGGTAGATCACGCTCACAATGGAACAAGGAGACAACTCGTGGCAACCCATCGCGTACAGCAGGTCGGCATCTGTGGCGTCCTTCTGGGCCTCTGCGCGTTCGCACTGGGAAACAACCCGTGCTATTTCATCCAGCGCAGCGGGTGCGGCGCGGGGGGTACTTTCTGCTCGAACAACAGCACGGTATGTGATGTTGGATACAGCAAGAGCACGGATACCGGTTGCGGGCGGAGAGGCCCCCTGGATATCACCGTTCCTCGGAAATGTTACACTCTCACCGATGCGATCACTCAGCCTTGTGACCAAGACCCGCCGGACGATCTTTACCAAGTCGGTTGCGCGGAGAGCGGCGTATGTTGCTACGGCGACCTGACGCCGACGGGCGGCAGTTCGCCCGGTGATATGACATACCCGAATGGGGACAAGTGCTGCACCATCAAGGCGGCGCAATGATACCCCGCTGGCCGGCCAAACTTGCCGGGTTTGCAGCGGCTGTTGCTGGGGTGATAGGTAGCGGCAGCCCCGTGTTGGCGGTGCCACAGGCCGCAGATGAACTTGCGGCGCTTCTCAGGCAAAGCTATCCACAACAGGGTGCTGTGATTGCAACCTATCTCTCAACAGGTGGCCAGGAAGTCGTCGTCGGGTACAACTTCCGCACAAGTGCGTGGTTCCACAGAAGTCATCTCTCGGCGGATCATGCCGCTCCAAGCACTTTCGGCGGGGAAGATTCCACGGGACAAGGCTTTGGAGGGGAAGCAGCGCCCGGCGCCGGCAAGCACCGGGCACCCGATGGAACCGAGCGAGCTGCCGTGCTCGACAAGTATTTCCCTACGCTGTTTCTGCGTGAGATCCTCGCTGATTCCGTCGCTTTGCAGCACGTCGAGCGTACCCAGGACGGCTGGGTCGTTACCGCGAGACTTGTGAGAGGCTCTCGCATTCAGCCCCCGAAAGCGATGCCCCCCGATTTCGTCGCCAAGGCTGGGGGTATCGACGCGTTCTTGCGAACAGTCGTTTTGCAGATCTCGACAGAACTGACAGTTCGACGCATCGATGTTGAAAGTACCGGCGCGGGCGAGTTAGGCACGGGGGAGTGCTCGCAAGCGGGGTTCCAAGTCGCCGAGACGCCACTGTACCTGGAGGGCGTGCGGCTGATCCAATGCAAATGGGTGTCGGACGACGATGCCCCGTTCACGCTCGCCGCCGTGGAGGCCGCGGCGGTTGCGCGCCGGATGGCCGATGGCCCCAAGCGGACCCCGGTGCCCGACGCCTCCACTCCCGAGCCTGTGCCCCTCGGTGGTCCAAAGGAGTTTGGGATGGCAACGCTTCGCACGCCGATCCTGTTGGCGGGCGCATCACTCGTCCTGATCGCGGCCGTGGCCTGGCTGCGTCGGCGGAACGCGGCATGATCCCCTCGCGTGGTTCCCTGACGCACTTGGCCGCGAACACTGTCGCCATTGGCATCTTGCTGGCAGGGGCGATCTATCTGCTTGTATCGGCCTTCGTTAAGTTCGCGGATGTGCCGTCATTCGCCGAGGCACTTCTCCGTCAGGGACTGCTTTCAACGGCTTCGGCCCCCACGGTCGCGTGGCTCGTGCCGATGGCCGAAGCCGGTGTGGCATTCATCGCGATCTGGCGGCTGCTGACGGTGTCGGGCTCGCGCTATCCGTGGCTGCTGTGCGCCGTGGCGTACGCCTCCCTCGCGGCATATGCGGGCGCGCTGGTTCTGCATCCGCCCGCCGAGCCGGCACCGTGCGGCTGTCTGGGCGGGAGTGCGGAGCCAGCGGATTGGGGCAACATCGCGGTCAAGAACACCGGGGCCGCGCTGGCGCTGGGGCTTGCGCCCCTCCTGTTGATTGGCCGCGGGGTGGGCCGAGGATGAACGCTCCGGCGGCCCTCCCGCGCTTCGTCCGCGAAATTGCCCGATCCGGTTTGGGTTGAGTGTGGTAGACTGGGCGGATCGGACCCCCGCGCTCCATCTTCGCGTGCAACCGCCGCCGGCCCCGCGCGTTCACGCTTATCGAGTTGCTGATCGTCATCGCGATCATCGCCATCCTCATCGGGCTGCTCCTGCCCGCGCTCGCCAAGGCGCGCGACTCGGGGCGGCAGGCGGTGTGCCTGGCCAATGTCCGCCAGATCATGCTTGGCTTCCACACCTACGCCAACGACTACAAGGTTCTGCCCGGGACGTACTGGCAGGGGCCGCTGGACCTCGACTGGGTGGGCCGCAACAACGCGCTCTACCTCGCCAACCCCACGGTCTATCCGCACCCGTTCCACACCAGCGTGATGCGCGAGTATCTCCAGACCGCGGACAAGATTACCGAGTGTCCCTCCGCCAAGCGCGAGGCCAATCGGTTCTTCGATTACACCATGCTCATTCGCATGGCCGGGGCGCGGATCGACCTCAACTGGCAAATGAACTTCCCCGAGCGGCCCGAGGTGGCCGCCTCGGCCCGCAAGAACTTCCCGGGCATCGTCATCATCGCCGAGGAGCACGACGAGTTCTTCAATCGCACCTTCGACGATGGCTCCTTCGCCGGCAACGACCAATGGTCCACCCGGCACGGTTCGCGCAAGTCCGGTTCCGCGGCCGGGAGCCGGCTGGGTGGGTCGCACAACGGCTACCTCGACGGCTCGGTCGGACTGTTCAAAGCGCCATCGGGTGGCAACGACCGCCTGGCCGAGCCGCAGGACCTCAACACCTCGCAGGTCCGCATCGTCAAGGCGGCGAACATCGCCTACCCGGTGAACACCTCCAGCGCGCAGGAGTTCGGGTGGGTGAACCGGTCGCGCAACTGAGTCATCAGTCGGCGACGGATTCCCGCAGACGCTTGAACAACGCGATGAAGTCCGGCAACTGGTAGTTGGCATTCAAGCCGCTTGGGTTGGGCAGCACCCACAGCGCTGCGCCAAGCATGTCGCCGGGCTGTGGCCCGATCGCCGTCTTCTTCACGCCATACGCCGCGCAGTATGCCCCGACGCCCAAGAAGCAGACCGCCCTGGGCCTGAGTTTCAGCCCCAATCGGCGGATGCGCCTGCCGCCCCGCCGCAGTTCCTCTGCGGTAAGTTCCGCCGCGGTCGCGGTTGCGCGGTTCACGAGTTTGGCGAGGCCGACCCCGTGCTGGAGCAGTTCGCGGGATTCCGACGGGTGGAACTGTCGCGGCGTAAAGCCCGACCTGTGCAGCGCGGGCCAGAAGCGGTTGCCCGGGCGCGCGAAGTGATAGCCCGTTGCGCCGGAGTAGAGCCCAGGATTGATTCCCACGAACAGCACGCGGAGGCCCGTGGTGTGGACATCGCGCACCGTGGACCTGCCGTGGGCCGCGGCGAGTTGCGCTGCGCTGGGCCGGAGCGGCTTGGGCACGGCGCATGGTATTGGTTCCATCGGCCCGGCTTCGGCCGATGCGTCCTCACGATCTCCCGTCGCGCAATCACTCGATCAGGCCATACTCCACGAGTTCCAGCACGCCGTCCTTGATGAGGCCGATCCCGGGAGCGTAAACCTTCGTGCTCTCAGCGCCGGCCTCGATCGCACTGTCCTCCTCCACGACGAGGCAGTTTGTCAGCGTGCCCGCAGGCACGACGACCGTCACGCCCATCTGCCTGTGCCGGGCCCGGTCGAGCGCCACGCCCGGTGCCTGCTCCTGGAAGTATCGCGCGCCGAGCATCACCGTGCCCGGCATGATGATCCCGGGCACCGCCCCATCGACGCCGGCGCGCCACGAGCCGCGCGTGTCCACACAGACATCGTTCTCGTAGAAGCACACGTCCTCGCCGAAGTAAAACACGCTGTTGGTGTGGGCGCACCGCGCATAGAAGTTCCTGGAGATCTCGTACAACTGGCCGTCGATGAACTCGCGCTCCTCGATCACGCGCGTCCGCACGTTCCGCGTCTCCCCGCCGATCACCATCGGGATTACCTGTACCTCGTCGAGCACAGTGATGAACAACTCGATCTCCTCGCCGGCATCGTTGCCCGCAAGGTGCAGTTGCCAGCCCGGGCGCAGGGACCAGTAGGTGTTGCGGCCGCGGGTGACGAAATCGCAGTTCTCGAGAAAGAAATCCTCCGTGAAGTCCCCGGGCCCGACTGGCTCGATCGCGCCCACGAGGGGAACCGCCCCCGCCGTCGGGAACGAAGCGGGCAAGCCCAGCACGCCGGCGCAGACCGTTGCCAGAACCGCGGTGCCGAGTATGTTTGTCCGTATTGGGCCACTGCTGCTCATGTTCATTCTCCTTTGTGGGTTACCCGCCCTCCCCGGCTCCGCAGGAATGTACGGTCACAAGAATCGCCGGTCGTGACGGCTTGATGACGTGCGCCTGGATTGGGCGTCATCGAACCGTCATCTTCGGTTCAGCCTGATTTGCTAGCATGTCCAGACATCAGTGGGTACGTCCCGCCCAGACCCGGTCGTCCGTTCGGACGGGTGATGCCGTCGCGGCCATTTGAAGGAGTGAACGCATGCGTACTTTCTGCAACCTGCTCGCCGGCATGGCCTCACTGGCGACGCTGCTGACCGCCGGCTGTTCGCGCAACGGCGACCGCGATGGGGCGGCCCTGGACCGCGCCTCGGCGAGCATCGAGGACGAGATGGTTGTGACCCTCGACGCAGTTCCGGCGGTCGTTCGCGCAACGATTGATGCCCAACTCAATGGCGGCACCATCGACGAGATCGAGCGCTCCGAGAAGGACGGCGCTGTCCGCTACGAGGTTGACATCGAGCATCCCGATGGGGACTTCGAACTCGTCATCGCGGCGGACGGCACGCTCCTGGGGCGCGCCATTGATGACGGCGACGACCATGAGGCCAATGACGATGAGGACGACGACGAAAACGACGACGACGAGTAATCAACCGCAACGTCAGTTTGCGATTGGTGGCTCGACCCATTCCTCGCACCCGCGGCCCCGCGACGGGAAGGACCCGCGTTGAGGCTGCTCATCGTCGAAGATTCAACACGCCTGCGGGAATCCCTTGCCGACGGTCTGACGTCCTCCGGGTACGCGGTGGATGCTGTTGCCGATGGCCAGCAGGGGCTCGCCTACGCCCGGGCCACGGAGTATGACCTGATCGTGCTCGACGTGATGCTCCCCGAGCTCGACGGCCTGAGTGTGCTCGACCGGTTCCGAAAGGCCGGGGGCAGGTCCCCCGTGCTCCTCCTCAGCGCTCGTGACCGGGTGGAGCACCGCGTTGAGGGCCTGCGCGCGGGCGCGGACGACTACCTCGTCAAGCCCTTCGCCTTCGCCGAACTGCTCGCCCGCGTCGAGGCGCTGTGCAGGCGTTCCCGCGGCGTGCCAGCACCCGCGCTCAGGTTCGGCGCTCTTGAAGCGGACCTTGCAGCGCGAGAGGCACGCACACTGTCGGGGCGGGTACCCCTGACCCCGCGCGAGTTTGCCGTGCTCGAGTTCCTCTGCCTCAATGCCGGGCGCGTCGTCTCGCGCGCGGACCTTGAAGAGCACATCTACGACGCCAACCACCAGGTGTGGAGTAACGCTGTTGACGGCGCGATCGCGGGCATCCGGAAGAAACTCGGTGCGGCGGGTATCACCGGCCTGATCGAGACGCGGCGCGGCAGCGGATACCTCATCCGGCCACCCGGGGAGTCCCGCGCGGATCAGAAGGCCCGCGCGTGACCTCGATCCGCGCCTCGCTCCTGACGTGGATCCTCGGCGGCGTGGCGGGCGCGCAGGTTGTTGCCGGAGTGGCAATCGCCGTCATTGCACAGGCCGGCCTCACGTCACTGCACGATGCGGCGCTCCTCGCGCGGGCACGCACGTTCGCCAGTCTGGTGACCGATGAGCACGACCCGATCGAGTTTGATTACTACGGACCGCTGGGAGAATCGAACCTGGGGGTACTGGTGCGTGTGGGCACAGCGGATGGCACGGTGATCGCGGCCTCCCCTGAGTGGCCGGAGACGGCGGGCAACCCCGCTGGCACGCGGCTCGCGCCGGGCGAGCATCGGTTCCTTGATACGCGCACCGCGGACGGCCGCGTCGCCCGGCGGCTGGTTCTGTACTCGACAGCCTCGACCGACCCCGAAGCCCCGCCCGAGGATCGCGGCCGAAACACCCCGATCATCGTCGAGGTCATAGGGGATTCTGCGCCCGTCGCCCGCGCCCACCGCGCCCTCCTGGTGGCCCTTGGCCTCGGGGGGGCCATCGGGCTCATCGCGGCGTTCGTGGCGATCTGGCTCGGCGTCGGGCGCGCCCTGGTGCCGCTGGCCCGCCTCCGCGATGCCGTTGATCGCATCGACCCGGAGAGTCGTGTTCAGGGTGCGCTCGGCAGCGCGCAAACTGTTGAACTGCGTCCGATTGTCGGTGCCCTCGACGCCCTGCTCGCCCGCTTGAAAGCGGCGGTTGATCGCGAGCGCCGCATGACCTCCTCCATCGCGCACGAACTCCGCACGCCGATCGCCGAACTCCGAACGCTCACCGATGTCGCCGCGCGATGGCCCGAGCCGGAACGACAGCGCCGGGCGGTGGGTCAGGCTGCTGACATTGCGCGCGAGATGCAGTCGCTCCTCGAGGCCGTTCTCGCCTTGGCGCGAGCCGGCGAGCCTGCATCCTCGCCCCAAGAGGCCGCGGGTGAGATTCTCCCGCTGGTCGTTTCCATTCTCGAAAGATCGCAAGCGGCACGCTCCGGCGTCGGTGCGCTCTGCGTTATTTCGGGCGACGAGTCTGCGCGCTGGGACATTCCCAAGGGCGCGGCCCAGATACTCATCCGCAATCTCCTTGAAAACGCGCTTGAGTACACGCCCCCCGCAGCGCAGGGGGGTTTCGTTGCCATCCGTGTGATTCCCGGTGCAGTCTGCGCACGGCTCGAAGTCGAGAACGGCCCGGTGTCCCTCACGCCGGAGCAGGCCGGCCTTCTCTTCGAGCCATTCTGGCGTGCCGATGAGGCGCGATCGGACCGCAACCATCGCGGTCTAGGGCTGTCGATCGTCGCGGCAATCGCAGACGCTCACGGGCTGACCCGCAGCGCTGTGCTCATGGCCCATCGCCGACTCGTGATTTCTATCGGGATGTGAGCGCATCTCACACAGGTCACCGCGGCCCGATCTCCACCACCGACCAGCCCTCGCCGAACGACCAGGCGGTCTGTTCGTACCCGTCCAATCGCAGCACGAACGCGCTGCTTCCCGCCGCTTCCGCGCGGCAGAAGAACCGCCACGATGCCAACTGCCGGTTCTGGCCCGGTTCGACCACTGGAATCTCTTCGACGGTCACAGGTCGCGGAGGAAAGATGCTGTGCGCGGGCAGCGCACCAATGACCGTCAGCGGGAACATCATTCCCTGCTTGATGACCTTGGCCACAATGTTCCGGCGCACCAGCCCGTCGCGCTGGAGTCCGCCGATATCCACAAGAAGGGAATCGGCAACGCTCACGCCGCGGAGAGTCCCCGTCGCGAGGGCAACTTCAATGGCGGCATCCTCCCCCACGCCGATCCCCAGTCGTGTGCCGCTCGCCTCAAGCGCGGCGACCAGCCGCCCGAACCTGTCGCGCTCAAAGAAGTGCGAGTCCGTCATCGCCCACGGCAGCAGCGCCATCCCCGGCCCGATCTGCGGCCCGAGCGGCATCTCCGTCCGCTTCTCATCGGCATCGTCATCCGGGGCGGGCGCGGTCCGCGTCGAGCGGATTCCGAGTGCTTCCGCGCTGCGGCCTGTCAGGAACATGATCCCGCCCATCATCGCGTCGCCCGCGCTCGTTCCCGCGATGATGCCGCCGCGGGCCAGCAGACGGCGCATCGCATCGCGCTCGGGGGTCTCAACCCCGTCGGGGCGGTAGCGAGTGGTGATGCGCTTCTGGTCGCCGCCGGAGAAGAACATCGCGCTGCACTCGTCGATGAGCGCAACGGCCTCCGGCGGCGGAGTCGTCCGCCCAATCACGCCGATCTTCGCGTCGGGTGCGTACGCCCGGATGGACTCGGTCTTGCCGAGCGCGCTGCCCGCCTCATCCCCGCTCGCGGCGGTGGCGATCACGATCCGCACAGGCTTGCCGCTCGGCGTCGCCGCGCGGGCACGCGCAATGAATAACTCGTACACGGGCTTGTTGTCGTCATCAAGGCCGCCGCCGATCGCCAGCAGGTAGCCGTTCAGGCCCGTGACCGTGCCCTCACCGCTCGAAGCGCAACCGGCGACCGCCGTCGCGACCAGCACCAGCACACAAGCAAGCAGTCTGTTCATGCGAGCAGCCTACCCGATGCCCGACGACGGCTGCCCGCACCCCCGCCATCATCGCTTGCCATTTGCGACCTCCACCGCCCGGGGCACCCACCGGTCCTCCCCTTTTGCGACATCCCCAGGCTCGCACTCGATCCGCACATCCGGCTCGACGCCGAAGCCATCGAAGGGAACCCCCGAGGGCTGCACCGACACCATGCTCGAAAGCCGAACCTTGAGGCGCTGCGGCAGTTCGTGCTCACGCGCTGCCCCGCTCCCTCCCGCGCTCGCCTCGCCGACCAGCGTCACGCGCGGCAACTCCTTCATGGCCGCCAGGAACACGTCCGTCGCGCTGAAGCACGCTGCGTCCTGCAGGATCACCACCTGCCCGCTCCACCGCACCGCCCCCTCGCCCTCCGCCGGCGCGATGCACGCCAACCACCATCCGTCGAACCGCTCCTCCGCGAGTTGAACCCGCGGGTCAAACGCCTGCAAGAAACGCGCGATCGCCGCCCGTTCCCGCTCGCTCCAACTCGCATCATCCCTCGGCCTCAGCCCGCGACGCCCCATCTGCTCGGCCACATCCTCCGGCACCATCCCATTGACCAGCAGCGGTCGGGCGGCGTTGATCACCAACGGACCCGCGCCCGGGTCAAGCACCGCCCCAGCGAGCGCGTAGAGCGCATCACGCGATCCGCCCCCGTTGCCGCGAACATCCACTACCACCGTTTCAGCGCCCTGCTCGGCAAACTCCTTGAGCCACCCGAGAGCGTCCGCCGCGCTCTGCGAGTCCATCTCCACCAGCCGGATGTACCCGGTCGGAGGGTTCGGGGGGAACTCGAGCAGCCCCGACTTCCGATCCGGCCACGCGCCGTACACAGGCTTGGTGGCCGACAGGGGCAGCATCACCTCCCGCTTCACGCTCCCATCCTGACTCGCAACCGCAATGCGAACCTCTCTCCGCCCGACTGCTTCCGGCAGGACCACCGAGCGGAGCGCCTCGATGTCCCTCAACTCGCGGCAGGAACGCTCGGCGACAAGTTGCGGCGATGCATCCGCCACGCACTCCCCCGCGGCGTCCAACCACTGTCTGATGGGGACACCATCGATGCCGACGACAAAGGGCGCCTCGTCGGCCACGAACCCCGACCTGTCGGGCTTGACCGCCAGCACCCGTCTGTCATCGCCCCGCCACGACTGGAGCGCAATGGGCAGGAATGGCAGCCACCCCGCCGATTCCGGCTCGGGGCCACTGACAGACGCGTGCGCATCGCCGATCGCCGCCACGACAGCCCGAATCTCGCGGGTCAGCGCGGAGCGATTCCGGATCGCCCCGGACGTTGCTCGCGCCCTGGCCGCGGCCAGCCGCGCTTGCCATCCGGACCCGGGCAGGTCTCGATCTTTCCGCGCCGCGTACGCGCTGCGTTCCTTGATGAGGGCCTCAAGGGCGTCGAGGGTCGCCCTTACGGTCTCCTGGGTCACGGCGTCATCGCGCGGGCGAGAGTTCCGGGCCGCGGCGGCCTTGCGCAGGTTCTGACGCTTCTCTCGCGACCATTCCGCTTCGAGGTCCGTCGTCGCCGCTGCCCCTTGGCCTCGAACCCGCAGTGTTGCTCGCTCACCGGGCGCGATCGCGAGTTTCTCCATCGCCTCGATCAGGTCTTCCTCGAACCGTTTGACGATGTGCTCCGCGCCGTACAGCCGCTCGATCCCGGCGAGCAGTTCCGGAACCGCGATGCCGTTTATTGCCTCCAGTTCGTACCACGCGCCACCGATGCTGATGCGCACTGTCACCGGACTACCGCCTCCCGGCTCGCCCAGCCACGCCACCGAGTCGAATGGCGACATCGCCTCCGACCGTTCGTCCTGCGCGGCCGCTCCGCTCCCTGCCAGACCAACCACCAGGACGAGCGCGACGATCGCCATGAATGTGGACAATGCCGGTGCTCCTTGTTCCTTCAATACGGAAGCGAGGAGACGCGGTTTCGCGTTGCGGGGGGTAGGGGGGAGGGGTGAGCGGGCTTCCAAAAAACTGGGGCCGGAAAGCGGAGGCATGCTTTCCAGCCCCGTCACATTGGACGTTCCATCTTCGATCAGCGGGAGCGCTGCCCGCTGCTCTTGCTGCTCCGATTCCCCGACCTGCTCTGGCCCGAAGTTGCCCGGGCGTTCACGCTCTTCCTCGCCGCGGCGGAGCGGCTCGAAGAGGCCTTGCGGTGCGAGGTCTGACGTGATTGACGCTTCAGCGACGCGTGCGGGGCGGATGTGCCCGACCCGCGCTTGGGCGTGGTGGCAGCCGTCGGCGCTCGCCGGGCGCTCGTCCGCGCTCGCTTGCTCTTCTTGGCGACCCTGACGCCCGCGCGCCCGGCCTTGCTCGGGCGGGCCGTGCCCGCGGGTGTCGTTGCGGCCTTGCCCTCGCGCCTCGCCTTCGTGGCGCGCTCAGATGTTTTTTTCCCTGGCATGTCGTTCCTTCCTTGGTCCCCCCGATCCCCTTGACATGGACACACATTGGTGTTTCACAATGAGGCGAGTATGAACCCCTGATGAACTTCCGAACGAAATCCTGCCGCGAACTTGGTACACTCGCGCCGACGGCCTCATTCCCCCCAGCCGTCGGATGCATGCACTCCCCCACGCTCCACACCACGCGGCTCCTCCTGCGCCCGCCGACCGATGCCGATGTCGCGGCGATCCACGACATCCACCGGCACAAGTCGGTGGCCGACGGCGTGCTGACCATCCCTCACCCGCACACCATCGACGATGCCCGCGCGTGGCTGACGCGCCTCCGCGCCCCCGCCGCGGAGGGCAGGCTGAACTTCATCTGGCTCATCTGCCTCGCCGATTCGGGCGAGCCAGTGGGCGATTGCGGCCTGCACATCGACGTCAAGCACCGGCGCGGCGTGCTGGGGTATCTCGTCCGCCCCGACCACTGGGGGCGCGGCATCGTGACCGAGGCTCTCCGCGCGGTGGTCGAGCACGCGTTCGACCGGCTCGACCCGCCACTCATCCGCGTGGAAGCGGACCACTACCCGGAGAACCCCGCCTCCGGGCGCGTGCTGGAGAAACTGGGATTCCAGCGGGAAGGCGTGCTGCGGTCGTACATTCTCAAGCACGGTGTGCCGCGAGATGCCGTGCGGTGGGCGATGTTGGCGGGCGATCTCCGCCGCAACTAGACTTCGGCCATGCAATCCAAAGCTGCCACCGTCGCCGAATACATAGCCTCGCTGCCCGCCGATCGGCGCGAGGCGCTCGCGGCCATCCGCAAGGTCATCCTCGCCAACCTCGACAAGGGGTACGAAGAGGGGATGAGTTACGGCGGGATCGGCTACTTCGTGCCGCACAGCACCTACCCCGCGGGCTACCACTGCGACCCGAAGCAGCCGCTCCCCTACGCGGGGATCGCCTCGCAGAAGAACCACATGTGCCTTTACCTGTTCTGCCTGTACAACGAAGCGGGCGAACTGCGGACGTTCGTCAAGGAGTGGACCGCGACGGGCAAGAAACTGGACATGGGCGCTGCGTGCGTCCGCTTCAAGAGCCTCGACGCCGTGCCTCTCGACGTCGTGGGCCGCGCGATCAAGAGGGCGACGCTCAAGAAGTTTCTCGGGCACTATGAGAAGAACATCCTGACGATGAACAAGGCGGGGGGGGCCGCGGCGGAGCGGAGCGCGGCGAGGAAGAAGACTTCCAAGAAGGCGGCGAAGGCACCGGCCAAGAAGGCCGTCAAGAAGAAAGTGACGCGCCGATAAAGTTCGCCCGCGGCGTGCCGCCCTTTCGGGGCTGCACCCAAACTACGCGCGATTTCCGAGGGCCGACGCCCTCGGCTACAGGCTCAGGATGGAAAGCCGGACGCCCGCTCCCGCAGGTGCGATTGCCAAAGATCACGCTTCCTCCCCGGACACCCGATGAGAAAGCCATGAAGAACGTCCTCGTCCTTGGCGGCGGCAAAGTCGGCAAATCCGTTGCAGAACTCCTGCTCGCGTGCGGCGGCGGGGGTTATCGCGTCACGCTGGCCGACCGCGATGAGGCGAACCTGCGAACGGCCGCGGCGAACATCGCGCAACTCCGCGAGCATGTGAAGCACCCCGTCGAGTTGTCGACCACGAAGATCGACGCATCGGACAAGGCGCAGGTCCGGGCCGCCCTCACAGGCCAGGACTACGTCATCTGCATGTTGCCCTTCAACCTTGTGGCCGGCGTGGCGGAGATGGCCAACGAACTGGGCGTCAACTACTTCGATGTCACCGAGGACGTCGCGGCGACCGAGGGCGTCAAGAAGATCGCCGACTCGGGGCGCGCGAGGGTCGCGCTGGTTCCGCAGTGCGGTCTTGCCCCGGGCTACATCGCCATCGCGGCGTATGACCTGGCGCGCGACTTCGCCGAGATCCACGACCTGACGCTGCGCGTCGGCGCGCTCCCGCAGTACACCACCCGCGCGCTGAAGTACAACGTCACCTGGTCGGCATCCGGCGTCGTGAACGAGTATTGCGAGCCGTGCAACGTGATGCTCAGCGGCGCACAGGTCAAGGTGCCCGCGCTCGAAGGCCTCGAGCACTTCTCGTTCGAGGGTGTTGACTACGAGGCGTTCTACACGTCGGGGGGTGTCGGCTCGCTCATCGACACGCTCGCGGCGGAGGGCAAGACGGTCAACGAGAGCAACGTCGCGTACAAGACCATCCGCTACCCCGGCCATCGCGACCTGATGAAGTTCTTCCTGGAAGATCTACGGTTGAACGTCGAGCACGCCGCGCCCACGGCGAGCGGGCGGGTGTTCGACCGGGCGCTGGCGGTGGACCTGCTGGAGCACGCGATCGCGCGGACGCTTCAGGATGTGGTGGTGGTGTTCATCAACTGCGTGGGCGTGCGGGGGACTGGGCGGAGCGGCGGCGGCGGTGCGGTCGGTGGGAGTGGGGGGGGGCGCGAGCAGGTGAACTTCAAGCGGACGATCCACGCGACGACGATCTTCGGGCGCATCTGGCCGGCGATCGAGTTGACGACCGCGGCGGGCGTGTGCGCGATGGTGGACCTGCACCGGCTGGGCAAGGTCCGCGCCTCGGGCTTCGTGAAGCAGGAGGAGGTCGCGCTGGCGGAGTTCAACAAGACGGTGTTCGGGCTGGCGTACGAGAACCCGGGGGCGATCGAGGGTGCGGTGCGGGCCGGGTGAGCGACGAGGAACCCCGAGCGAGCGGATAGAGCGGAGCCGAAGCGGAGAAGGAGTGGGCTGGGCGAGCTTGGTGAGTGGGTTGATCAGACTCGTGAGCGACACTACTGAGCGCGACTTTGTCGCCAACGGGTGACAAGTTCCTTCGCGGCGTTGGCCCAGTCAGGTTGCGTGAAGCCAAAGCCAGCGGCCAGCAGTCGGCCGGGCACGACGCGCCTGCTCTTGAGGACCAGTTCCGTCTCGGTGCGCATGAAGATCGCACCGACCTCGAGCATGAGTTTGGTAGCGGGCAGACCGATGCGGACGCCCATCGCGCGCCGCAGTTCCCGCATGAACGTCGAGTAGGGCAGCGGGTGCGGAGAGCAGGTGTTCACAGGCCCTGCAAGGCTCTCGTGCGCGATGAGGAAGTCAATCGCGCGGGTGAAGTCGTGCTCGTGGACCCATGACACATACTGCCTGCCGCCCGCGGCGTTGCCCCCCAGGCCCCGCCGGGCCAGTGTTGCCAGCGTGTCGAAGATGCCGCCCTTGTCGGGGGACATGACCATCGCCGAGCGCATGGCGACCTTGCGGGTGTGCGGGGTGGCCGCGGCCTCAAGCTCGCGCTCCCATGCCTGCGCGACATCGATGCTGAACTTCCATGTATCGGGAATGTCGGGCTCTGCGCCGCCGATGATGCCGCTCACTTCATCATTGGGCGCATCGAAGCGGTGCGCATAGATTGTGGCGGTGCTGGACTGGAGCCAGAGCCGCGGCGGGTGACTCGCCTGCCCGATGGCCTCCCCGACAGCGCGGGTCGAGTCGATGCGAGAGGACAAGATCTCTCGCCGGTTCGCCGCGTTGTAGCGGCAGTTGACGCTGCGTCCGACGAGGTTGATGACCACATCCGCGCCGTCGATCTCGCGTGTCCACGGGCCGCGCGATGCGGCGTCCCAGACGATGGTGCGCCACTTCGCGCTGCAGCCCGCGCGCCGGCTTAGGACAACGACTTCATCGCCGCGGGCGTGGAAGTGACGGGCGAGAATCGTGCCGACCTGGCCGCTCCCGCCGGGGAGAATGATCTTCATGCGGGAGTGGTAGGAGGGGTGGGAAGTGAAGGCCCGCCCATCTCATACGGCAACTTCAGCGCCCCGCACAGGAACGCCATCAGCGGCGAGCCGGCTTTGACGGCCTCGACATATTCGTCAAGGAAGTCCGGCGCGCAGACGGTCTTCTCATCGAACGCCGCGGCCGCCGCGTGGCTCTTTCGTTTCAGTTCGTCGATCAGCGGGTGCGACGGATCAACCGCGCAGTCGCCCACTTTCGGCGGACGCTTGAGCGATTCGCCCTCGAACGTGTGCGAGGCCGCGAACCTGGCCCCGACCGCCTTCTTCCATTCGTCGGGCTTGACCATGATCCGCGTGCGGATCGCGTCGAGCGCCTTGGCGTCGGGCTCCCAGATGCCCACATACGCCTTGGTCCCACTCGCTTTCCCCGCTTCCCGCTCTCCGCCCTTGTCGGGCGCGAGCGAGAGGTGATAGCCGAGTTTCAACTCTTTCCCGCTCCCGACATCATGCCCGAACATCGCGCCCACGCTGGTCTTGTACGGGCTTTTGTCCTTCGAGAATCGCGTATCACGGTTCATGCGCTGCATCGAGCCGCCGACGAGTTTGGGATCGACCTCGATATGCGTGCTGATCTTCGCAATCCGCGGCCTGAGGTCGGCGATGAAACGGAGCATCGGCCCCTTGACGTGCTGCTCGTATTCAGCCTTGTGGTCCTTGAACCACTCGGGCGAGTTGTGCTTCGCAAGTTGGCGGAGAAACTGAAAGAACGCCGGAGTGAAGTGCGGCTGAAGGGAGGCGGACATGGCCGATCGTAGCGGCGGACACCTCCGCGCGCGACGGCCTGCCAGTCCTGATCGACGAGTTGGAAACACCACTCGGGGCGCGGCCGACCGATCCGCCGCCCGCGCCCTGACCTTGCGACCGGCCCCGCGCCGCTGCTGCCGCTGCATCTTTCTCTGCTCCGCGTCTGATTGGTCCGTTCACCCCGAGTTCCTTCCCCGTACCATCGCCCCATATGGCCCAGGGCATCCTCCATGTTCCCGTCCTGCTCGACGAGGTGCTCGCGCTCCTTGCGCCGCGACCGGGCCAGGTGATCGTCGATTGCACGCTCGGCGTGGGCGGGCATTCCGCGGCCATCCTGCCGCGGATTACCACCAAAGACGCGGCCACTTCTGGCCGTCTTGTCGCTCTGGACCTCGACCCGGCAAACATCGCCGCGGCGCGACCGCGATTGGAGCGCATCCGCGGCCGGGACGACTGCTTTGACCTGGTTCACTCGAACTTCGCCGCGCTGCCCACGGTCCTGCACCATCTCGGCATCGAGCAGGTGGACGCGGTCCTCGCGGACATCGGCGTTGCCAGCACACAGATCGATGACCCGAGCCGCGGCTTCTCGTACCGGCGCGCCGGGCCGCTCGACATGCGCATGGACCCGAGCCGCGGCCAGCCCGCCTCAGCGCTCGTGAACAAGATGAGCGAGGCGGAACTGACGGCCGCGCTGCTCGAACTCGGCGATGAGACGGATGCGCCGCAGATTGCAAGCCTGATCGTCGCGCGGCGCGCCTCACACCCGATCCTCACGACGCAGGCCCTGATGGAGATCGTGTGCGAGGCCCGCGACTTCACGGTGAAGCGGGCTTCGGGCGCGAACTTGCACCCCGCCGCACGCACCTTCCAGGCCCTGCGCATCCTCGTGAACCGGGAACTGGCGAACCTCGACCGCCTGCTCGCGGTGCTGCCGGATGTGCTCAAACCCGGCGGTATCGCGGTGATCATCACCTTCCACAGCGGCGAGGACCGGCGCGTGAAGACGTCGTTCCGCGAGGGAGAGCGGTCGGGCGTGTATGGCGAGGTCAGCGACGACCCGATCGTGGCGGATGAGAAGGAGGAGCGGGCCAACCCTCGCGCCCGCTCGGCGAAGTTGCGGTGGGCGAGGAAGAATGGGTAATCTACCATGCCAAACATCATGCAAACCTTGGGTGTAATCGTTTCACCCGCGGCGTCCCGTGCAAGATTGGATGTAGTCTAGAGCAAGTCTGAAAGAGCCTTACAAGGAGTGGCAGCCATGTTCTTGCGCACTTTGTTCATACAAAAGCCATTTGCACGACTTGTCTTTGGCGTGGCAGGCTGCCTTGTCGCCGGGGTCGTGAGTCCCGCCAGCGCACAGACGCTGGTCTGCGGGCCGATCCTGGCGAACACCACCTGGGACCTCTCGGGCTCACCGTGGGAACTGACGTGCGACGTCAGCGTGCTGGGCGGAGCGACGCTCACGATCGATCCCGGTGTTGCCGTCGTCTTCCATCCGGGCACCCAACTTGTCGTCCAGGCGGGCAACGTGGTGGCCATCGGCACGCCGTTCTTGCCCATCTCCTTCTCTTCGTTTGACACGACCAATCCCGGCAATGGCGTCCGGGTTGTCCCTGGCTCGACGGTGACTGTTTCCCATGGGTTCTTTCAGAGCCTCAACTACGGAGTGCAGATCTCCTGCTGCGGCACGCCGGCGGGCCCTCCGCTTGTCGCGTCATACTGCTCGTTCTCGCAATGCGGCACGGGCGTGCAGGGGTACGCGGGCGGCTCGCAGGCCGAGTGGGCGCAGATCACCTTCTGCACCTTCAACAGTTGCTACACCGGTGTGGACAGCGCCGACAAGTTCATCTCCTCCTGCCTCTTCACGAACAACGTGATCGGCATCGGCACGATCGAGCGCACGACCGTTGAGGACAGCACTATCCAGGGCAACGTGACGGGCATCCAGACGGCGGGGAACAACTACAACGTCACCGTGGAGAGGTGCCTGATCGACAGCAACACCACCGGCATTGTCAACGCCGCGACCACCCGCCGATGCACGATCACCAATAACAACGTGGGCGTGACGATGAACACGCAGGTGCTCTTCGAGTGCAACAACATCCAGAGCAACGACAACTACAACGTGAGTCTGAACACGGCCACGAGCCTGAGCATCGATGACAACTGGTGGGGAACAACAAACACGACCATGATCGACGCGAGCATCTACGACGGCTTTGATCAGACGGGCATCGGCTTTGCCCTGTACTCGCCGGCGTTGGCCGGCATCTGGGAATCCACCACGACGTGCATGTGTACGACGCCATCCGTCACGACTCAGCCCACCAGCCAGTCCGTCTATGACGGGGACATCGCGACCTTCACCGTTGCAGCATCGTTCGTCGGCGCGCCGACCTATCAGTGGCGGCGCAACGGCGTGGCCCTGCCGATCTGGTCGCCCCGATTCGGGTTCTCCAACACGGCCACGCTGACCATCAATCCTGTCGCACGCCCCGGATCGGAGCCGACGTGGACAGATGCCGGGACGTACGACTGCGTCATCACGAACGTGTGCGGAACGGCGATCTCCAACGGCGCGGCCCTGACGGTGACGATCTGCACGGCCGATCACGATCAGAACGGCATCGTGCAGGTCCCCGACATCTTCAGTTTCCTCTCATCGTGGTTCGCGGGCTGCCCTTGAAGTCACGGGCAGCGCCAGCAGCGCGCGTACGATGGCTCGATGGACAGTTCGATCAATGGTGTGAAGTCGCGCTCGGGGGGCGTGGGAGAGACGGCGAATGCGATGGGAGGTGGGTCGGAGCCCCACGCCGACGGTGAGGCGCCCAGGCCGCAGAAGTCCAGCCGCGCACGCTTCGCCGCCTACCTGCGAAAGCGCGCTTCCCAGACCGCGAAGGCCAAGGGCGACGCCAAGGCCGAGAAGCCCCTCAAGAGTTATGAGGGGGCCGAGGGCGACCCCAACGCACCCGAGCGCCTCCGCCGCAACCGTTCCTTCTGGGTCCTCTTCCGCGAGTTCTGGGCCATGCTCCGCGGCCGCCGTCTCGTTGTCGCCGCGTGCGTCGGCACTGTCACGCTCGCCGTCATGGCCGGCTTGATGATGCCCGCCGGCACCAAGATCGTCATCGACTACATCCTGACCGACAACCCGGGCCCGTCCGGCCTGCCCGACTGGGTGCCGACGCGCGACCGCATCGGGCTGCTGTGGTGGTTGGCCGCGGCGATCACCGTGCTGAACTTCGTGTCGATCGGTGCGGGCGTCTGGGGCAGGTACCGCATGACCATTCTCACGCAGCGGATGCGCGTGCTTGTCCGCCGGCGTGTGTTTTCGCACGCCTTCCGCCTGCCGCTGACGCGGGTGTACGCGCTCAAGAGCGGCGGCGCGGCGAGCATGTTGCGCGAGGACGCAACGCAGGCCGGGGAACTGCTCTTCAGTCTGCTCTACAACCCCTGGCGGGCGATCGTGCAGTTGGTCAGCACGCTCGTGATACTCGCGGTGGTCGATTGGCGGCTCCTGCTGGGCGCGCTCGTGCTGATCCCCGCCGCGTGGTGGAGCCAGAAGACGTGGATCAGCCGCATCCGCCCGGTGCATCGCGAGGCCCGCGCCACCCGCCAGAGCATCGATGCCCACGCGACGGAAGCCTTCGCGGGGATGCGTGTCGTGCGCGGCTTCTCGCGCGAGCGCGGCGAGGCCGCGCGCTTCACGATCGGCAACCACCTGCTGTCGCGCCAGGAGATGCTCGCGTGGGTATGGTCGCGCGCGATGGAAGTCGTATGGATGGTGCTCATCCCGCTTGGCTCGGTGGGCGTGCTGCTCTACGGCGGCTGGCAGGTGATCGAGGGCAACCTCACCATCGGCGACGTGATGATGTTCTCGGCCTACCTCATCATGCTCCTGGGCCCGCTCGAGGCGCTCTCGGCCAGCGCGACGAGCATCCAGAGCCAACTCGCGGGCCTTGATCGCGTGCTGGACCTGCTGGAGGAGACACCCGAGTTCGAGGCGCCCGCGACCGCCGCGCAGTCACGCGGCACGCTCATAGCGCGTTCGCATGGGTGGCGGACGCGCGACGAATCCGAGACCGCTGAGGGCCTGGTGCTCGATCCCGCCCGTGTGTCTGCACGCGTCACCCTCAGCGATGTCTGGTTCCGATATCCGGGCTCCAAGGACTGGGTGCTCGAATCGATCAACCTGGACGTCGCGCCCGGCAAGACCGTCGCGCTTGTCGGCCCGAGCGGCGCGGGCAAAACCACGCTGTGCAACCTGGTCGCGAGGTTCTACGACCCCGTCAAGGGGGGCGTGTTGCTCGACGGTGTGGACCTTCGCACCATCAGCGTCCCGTCGTACCGCGCGCTCCTCGGGATCGTGGAGCAGGACGTGTTCCTGTTCGACGGCTCGATCCGAGAGAACATCGCGTACGCACGGCGCGGCGCCAGCGATGCGCAGGTCCGCGCCGCGGCCCAGGCCGCTCACGCCGACGGTTTCATCGAGACACTCGAACGCGGCTACGACACGCTCGTCGGCGAGCGGGGCGTGCGACTCTCGGGCGGGCAGCGCCAGCGGCTCGCGATCGCCCGCGCCCTCCTGGCCGATCCCAAGATCCTGATCCTCGATGAGGCGACCAGCAACCTCGACTCCGAGAGCGAGGCGCTCATCCAGGAATCGTTACGCGGCCTGATGCTCGGACGTACCTGCTTTGTCATCGCGCACCGCCTGAGCACCATCCGCCACGCCGACCTGATCGTCGTGCTGGAGGGCGGACGGATCGTTGAGACCGGCACGCACGAGGAACTCGCCGGACGCGAGGGCCGCTACTGGGAGATGCTCCGACGCCAACTCCACCCTTCCGCGGCGGCCGTACCCGCATCCGAGGCCCGGCGGCTGGTCGAACAGGGGTGATGTTTGTGGAATCCCCTTCATCCCCGCAGGACGCGTGCAATGCAGGAAAGACATCGTTTGATGAAGGTGAACGGCGGAGTCGGACGGGCCTCAACATCGGCGCTTTGGTCGCCTCGATCTTCTTCGCTCCAACGTCGTACAGCTTCAAGTCCATCGTGATGACGATAAGACACAGTACAGGAGAGACGGGCGATTTACGTTCGGTCTGTGTCAAGATACGTCGGACACTGAGACGACTTGACAGACGGGCGTTCCTCGGGCATACTGCGCAGTACGCGGAGGCTCAGATAGCAAGCCTTTGGGGGACGACATTTTTTTCGATCGCGTTCCACGACGCACGCGACCGGGAGTTCACAATGAACCTTCGATGCCTGGTGTTCGCAGTGCTGGCAGGTAACTTCTCGTGGTCGAGCGCGGCTCTTTCACAAAGCGTTCCGGCATCACCGACCAATCTTGTCGCCGTCGGCTCGTCCAACAGGGTCTTGTTGAGTTGGTCAGACAACTCCAACAATGAGTCTGGGTTCAGGATCGAACGCAGTGTGGACGATGACGATGATTGGACACTGCTCTCACACATCGTGCCGGCGGGAGTAAACGTCTATCAGAACACCGGGTTGTCGTACGGTCGTATTTACTACTACAGAGTGTATGCGTTCAACAGTTCGGGACTCTCAACTCACTATACAAATCAGCGATCTGCAACGACACTCCGAACGCCATCCTTGGACTCTCCAAATGATGGCGCAACCGTCTCCACTTCGACCGTCACACTTCGTTGGGATGAGGTGGACGAGGCAGAAAGCTACTCCATTGACCTTGGAAGCTCGTGCGGATCGACGAACATTCTGGCTGCGCAGCGATCCGATGACAATTCATACACATTATCTTTGTCCAATGGAACATATTCTTGGCGAGTGCAAGCCGCCAGTTTTTCATCGCCCGGGCTTTCCAATGTTTCGAGTTGTGACTCGTTTACAGTTAGCGTCCCCACCCGTCCTGCGTCGCCGACGGATCTTGTGGCAGTCGGGTCGGCGAACAATGTTCTGTTGCAGTGGTCAGACAACTCCACGAACGAGTCGGGGTTCAGGATCGAGCGCCGCCGGGACGACGACGACTTTGACGACTGGACGCTTCTCTCTCAAATCGTGCCGGCGTCGTCCGGGACGGGGACGGCAGCTTACCAGGACACGGGGTTATCCTACGATCACACTTACGCCTACAGGGTGTATGCATACAACAACGCCGGGAACTCTGCGTTCTACACATTTGAGCGATCTGCAACAGTGTTGCGTTCTCCTTTTTTGACATCCCCCAGCAACGGGGCGACCATCTCAGCGTCAACGGTTACCCTGAGGTGGGACGGCGTGGAGCTCGCCGACCTCTACAGCATCGACATTGGAACCTCGTGCGGGGGGACGGAGAATCTTAACGACGTAGCGGCTACGGGAACTTCGTACACGGTGGATCTGGCACCCGGCACATACTATTGGCGGGTGCAGGCCGTCAATGCTACAGCTCAGGGTGTTTCCGCGCCATCAACGTGCCGATCATTCACTGTGGAAAGCGGCAACCCTCCCACCGCTGCTTGGACGACGCCGCCGCCGGCAACCGTCGTCGCGGGCGCGGCTTTCAATGTCACGTTCACAACGGCTGGCAGTCCCAGCCATGTCAACATTCATTGGGATCCGACGAACCCGCTCGCGAGCGGCTGCTGTCTGGGGTCGACTGACTCGACTAGCAGCTCCACTCTATCTGTGACCAGCGGGACGACTTCTCTCATCGCTCCCACTCGCAACGTGAACGGAGATCCCCTTATTTCGCCCACGACCGTGCGTTACGCAGTTCATGTGTCGGGGCCTGGCGGCACGGGCAGCTCGGCAATCGTTGCAATGCGCGTCATGCCGCCGGACACTGACCAGACGGTTGCCGCGCCGACACTCACCCCGGGTACGTCAACGTTCACGTCGTTTATTTCGGTCGCAGCCGACACGACCACCCCAGGCGCAGTGATTCGGTACACGACCGACGGCCGCACCCCTCGCGAGACGCCCCCACGGTCGCCGGTTTGGAGCCACTCGCGCGTGTTCACTTCGGACACCACGCTCAAGGTCCGTGCTTTCAAGAGCGGCATGGACGCGAGCGAGGTCGTTGCGGGCACATACACACTGGCGGAAACAATTCCGCCTCCCAGACTCAACTATGGATCCGCCCACTTCCTGTCTCGGATTTCCCTACGGATCGTCTCGACAACTCCGCCGGGAGTCGTCAACAGGTACACGACGGATGGAACCCCACCCACCAGTTTATCGCTCCTCTTTCCTTCTACTCTCCGCATCACGGCGCCTGTGACAACGCTCAGGGTGCGAGCATTCGGCACCGGTGCAAACCAGAGTGACATCACGACCCATTCCTACAAGCGAGGTGCCCCGCAAACGACGGTGATTATCGATCACCCGGTGCGCGGCCCTGTATCGTTTACCGTCCGCCTTCTCCCGCGTGACCAGGTGCGAGGAGTGATCGAGCACGGGCGAGAGTCGTGGCTGGTCATTCACGGACGGGACAGCAGCCCCTATGACGACAACAACAATATTCAGGCGCTCGCCGAGGCCATGGACTCCTATCCGGGCCACGCGAACCGCCAAGTGCTGCTCGCGGACTGGAGCACCCTTGCGGCCTTCTACCGCGACGAGGCATTTCTTAACAACGTTCCACTCGAAAGTGCTGGATCGGCGTTGGTCGACCTTCTGAATGAAGTCAAACTGGGCGGGTCTCAGAACCTTAACATCGTCGGCCACAGCTGGGGGGCTTACGTCGGTGAAGCCATCAAAAACCGCGTAAGAGCCAACCGGTTTGTGGCGCTCGATCCCGCAGTTTGGGGGTCCGGAATTGAGAGCGCGAACTTCAGAACAAACTGCAACTGCGCTTGGGCATTTATTGGATCAGCGTTGGGAAATAGGGTATTGGCCGGGACGGCCGATGATTCCTTCACTCTTGTTTGGGATTTGACTTTGCTGCCGCCGATTTTACAGCAACCCTTTCGGCATACGCAGACTGTTTTCGTTTACGCTGACCTCGTCGCATTGGGGACCTTCGGCGGCATGTTTCGGCCTGACGGTATGATCCGCGATAATCCGATGTGGCGCAAGAACGTTTATAACGCGGCTGGGTTGCGCGGGTTTGGTGGAAGATTTGAAGGTATCATTGCAGTCGGTTCTCCTAATTGGACGGCGACGCAAGCTTGCTTTGTTCCGCCCTCCGGGTTTTACCCGCCACCAACGTGCAGGTCGGCCTCGTATGCGTCGGGGTCACTTCTTGTTGAAGCAACACGTGGTGCTTGTTGCACCGGCACCGCCTGCACGCTGGACGTGCTTGAGGCCGACTGTGCAGGGGCTTGGAGAGCGGAAAACTCTTGTGAAGGCGTGGAGGCGTCCCTTCGGCCCTTCTGCTGCCCGGGCAACTTCAACCGCGACGGTGTCAAGGACGCTGCCGACCTCTTCGGGTTTCTCCAAGACTGGTTGGCGGCAAGCCCGGCTGCTGAGTGGAACGGTTTTGAAGGCCTCGACAGCGGCGATGTGTTCGCCTTCCTGACCGACTGGTTTGCGTCTTGCTAGCAAGCCATTGAGAAAGCCTGTTCCTGGAGCATCCGATCGACGAGACTTGGCGAACAGTGCGCCGTGCCAAGGCGCTTGCGCCGTTAGACCAGCCTGTCGTGAGCATCAACCTGGAGCGAATCCGGGCCGGCCATGCCCCTTGCCCCCCCTGGCATTGACAACCGGATTCTGGTACACCATCCAGACTCGTTCTGGAGGTACCGGGCATGGCGTCCCTCTCAAAGCAACTTTTCCGCGAGTCCGCCCTGGAGCGGCTCAGTTCCCCCGAGCAACTCGACCAGTTGCTGACGGTCACCAGCCCCAAGGGTTGGGTGTCGCTTATCGCCCTGTGGGCGATCC
>Ga0163152_10002673_pt1 | contig 24678 bp, 23 predicted proteins | sample OliLakLV19MP8IB2_FD_148635 | JGI IMG/M metagenome (GOLD analysis project Ga0163152, IMG submission 148635) | Freshwater microbial mat bacterial communities from Lake Vanda, McMurdo Dry Valleys, Antarctica - Oligotrophic Lake LV.19.MP8.IB-2 | ecosystem: Environmental > Aquatic > Freshwater >...
GCCCGGAAAAAAAAAATAATGTAACAGACGAGATCACGTCGGGCGCGCCAGCGCAGGCTGCGGCCGTCGCGCTGGCGATGTCCGCGCCACACGGCGCACGCACTCTGACTCCCGTCTTTGCGTCCGCACCTGCGATGGCGAAAGCACCTCAAGAGGCACCTGCGGGCGGCATCACACGCAGCGCGGCCCCACGCCCCTTGGCGCCTCCCGCATCCATCGAGGCAACCGTGACTGCGGGTCCGTCACCGCTACCGCACCGACCTCCCCCGACACAGCATGCGTCTCAGACTCAGATCGTCTCTCCACGTGTGTCGCTTGCGACGCATGAAAAACACGTGCGCGAGCAAGAATTCGCAGAAAAAAGCACAGCCCTTCTTGCACGCCCCGAACTCGTGGAACTCGTGCGAACCGCGACGCGCGTCGACGTGGTTCCCCTGGCGCCCACAACGGAAACATCCGACGAGTGAATTTCATACCGTGCAAGTCCTTGCCCACCGCACGGCGATTTTCCACTGTTCGTGCTCTTCGCATGTGGACTCGGCTCATTTTCATCGCCGCCGAACTTATCCGTTCAAATTCCGGGCGGGGGTTTCTTGCATCGGCCAGAATCTTCTGATTACCTGTTTTCGTGTCCACAGAATCGGCGCCAAAGGCGCAGTTTCGAAACGTGTCGGCGCTCCCGTTCAGGCTCTGGAGGTTCAGGATGGTATTTCAATTGTGCGCCGGCATGCTCGGCAACGAACTCGGCGGCGTCGCGGCCCAAGCGCGCCTTTTCGACATCCTCCTCGCGCCCAAGGGCAAAAGCGACGACGAGGAAGAGGAAGAAGAAGAGGACGAAGAAGACGATGACGACGATTTCGAAGACGAAGACTATGAGGACGACGACTTCGACGAGGAAGAGGAAGAAGACGATAGCGCTGAGGAAGACAGCGCTGAAGACGACGATCTAGAAGAAGAATACGACGACGACGAGGACTATGACGACCTCGACGACGACGATGATGATGAAGATGAGGACGAAGAAGAAGAGGAAGAAGAGGACTGAGCGTCCACGTTCCTTTTGTCCGTTTTGCGAGAGCCGGCGTCAGCCGGCTTTTCCGTTGCCGCGGCGGCCGATGCCGCGGAACCCGAAGCCGCGGCGGCCGATGCCGTGCCCACCGTGAGGACCGTCCCAACCTTTGACCCTTCGTTCTGGGCGAGGTCTTCCGATTCGATTTGGCCGGACGCGCCTTTTTTTACCCGCAGCAAGACTTTTCGCACGCGGCGACGGCTCACCTCGATCACCTCGAGCGAGATGCTGTTGATGTCAAGTGTGTCGCCTATCTTCGGTATCTGGCCGAAGTGGTGCAGGATGAGTCCGCCCAAAGTGTCGTAGCTCGAGTTGGTTTCGCGCGGTGCCACGGCTTCCACATCAAGATCGAAGTACGTGCAGAAATCGTCGACATGGATTTTGCACTCCACAAGGAATTGACCATCGACCTGTGTGGGCCGTACGGCGTCTTCCTCGTTGTCGAATTCGTCGCGCACCTCGCCCACGATCTCCTCAAGAATGTCTTCCATGGTGGCAAGCCCGCTCACAGAGCCGTACTCGTCAATCACCACCGCCATGTGCTGACGGTGCTTGCGCATCTCCTGAAATATCTGATCGACTGGTTTGCTCTCCGGCACCACCAGCGGAGCGCGCCGCATGGCTGCCACGAGGTTCGAAAGCGGCATGGAGATTTCTGCCGGCTCGGCGACGACTGCGGCCATCAGGTCTTTGGCATGAACAACGGCCACCACGTGATCAAGTTCTTCGCGGTAAACAGGGATGCGCGAAAATCCCGTCTCCCGCGCAAGCGCAAGTGCTTCGCGCAGCGTCGCTCGGGTCGACAAAGCACGGATGTCTATGCGGTGCACCATGATCTCACGCACAACGGTGTCACCCAGCTCGAAGATTCCGCTGAGCATCTCGTGTTTCTCATCGGCAATCACCCCTTCCTCTTCACCCACGTTGATGAGGAATTCGAGTTCCTCCTCGGTGATCTGAGGCCCAGGTCTCGCCTGCTTTCCCATCAACAGGGTGGTGAAGAACAACGCGATGCTGGAAAACAGCGTGGTGAACGGCGCGAGCAGCCAATAAAAGAAACGGAACAACGACAGAAACGGCAACAACACTTCGGGCGGAAACGATTTCGCGAGTGACTTTGGCAGGATTCCACAGAACAGAACGATGAGACACGTCATCAGGACAGTCACGGGCACGGTCGCCTGCGTGCCCAAGTGATATTCCACAACGTTGTGAGTGTAGACCGCAGCGAAAACAATGACGAACGTGTTGCCGATGAGCACCGACGCGAGCACTCGCTGAGGGTTGCGCAGCCACAGGCCGAGCAACTTGCCACGGTTGTCGTGGTTCTCGCGCAGGTGCTTTGCCTTGAGTGGCGAAAGGCCCGTGAAAGCAGTCTCTGTGGCGGAAAAGAAAGCGCCGAGCAGCAAGCATGTCACCACGACCAGCGCGTCCATCACCAAGTCTTCCATGGGAAATCCTTTCATGCAGACGGCACCGGCGTGCGCGTGCGTCTCAGGGGATCCCGGTGAATCCCGGCGTGCCCAGCGCAGCATCCATCTCTTTCACAAGAGCTTTCTCCAACGAAAGCATCACGCGCCAGGCGGCGTCCGTCCTGTCGTGGTCGAGGCCCTTGAGGTGCACAAGACCGTGCACGATCAACTTCTGCAATTCCCGCGCGAATGGGACGCGGTGCGCACGGGCCTGCGCAAGACACACAGGCGTGCAGATGAGGATGTCGCCGAGGGCGTAAAGGGTTCTTCCACGGATGACACATTCCGAGCTGCCGGGGCTTGCCGGAAAACTCAGCACGTCTGTGCTCTTTTCCTTGCCGCGGTAAGCGGAGTTGGTTTCGCGCATCTCATCTTCGCCACAGAAACGCAGATTGACGCTCGATGGAAAATCGCACAGCACGCCAAGCGCGAACTCCACCCGCTCCACCAATTCGCGCTTGACGAGGCCTACGCGTAAAGAAACGCCACTGCGGGGGTCGCGAGCCGTAGGGCAGGCGTTTTGGACATTGACTCGGAAGGGAATCGCACGCGCACGGGATGAGGACGTCGATTTCACGGGAGCGCGCCTGTTGCGGAGTCAACGCCGGCCACGCCAGCCCTGATGCCCGATGTGCTGCTCGCGAGGCCCGAGGCCACGCCCTCGACGAGGTAACAGCGCAACCCTTCGTTGGAGTACGTGAGGCAGGCGTCGCTCTCGGCGTAGCCGCTGATAAATTCTCCCACAGGCTCTCCCACAGGGAAGGTTTGAGCGAGCTGGCGCCCACTGCGCAGGTCGAGCGCGAAAAGCGCACCCTTCTTGTTTGCCACCAGGAGCATCTCCTTCTTGCGCAGGAGCTGCAGCGATGCGAGTGGGGTGTCCGCACTCACGACAACCTTCCAGCGCAGGACGCCCGTACGCGCATCCAACGCGGCGACCGAGCCGTCGGTGCCTGCCACATACAGGCTCGCGTCATCGCTGCGCACCTGTGCCACGGTCCCCATGGGATAACTCCACTCCACAGTGCGGCCGTCGAGCGAGAGCCGCGTGGTGAGGCTTTCCACATTGGAGAACACGACGCTCCGGCCCGTCACGAGCGGAGCTGCGGTGATGGCTTTGAAGCGCTCGTCACCTCGCGCGGGGATAACGTAACGCCACAGAACGGCGCCATCCTTCGGGTTGAGGCCCATGAGCTGTCCGTCATCGGTGCCCACCAGGATTTCCTTTGCCGTGGCCGAAAGTGGCGAAGCCGACACACGCAGCGACGACTCGGGTGCAAGACGAACGCTCCACACTGTCTTGCCTGTCTGGACGTCAAGCGAGAGCAGGTACTGGTTCGCGGTGAGGACAAAAACCTGCGAGCCGAAGACCAGAGGCGTGCCCACATACTCGAAGCTCGACGTGGCATACCAGCGCCAACCGGAGTGAGGGCCATTGCGGAAAACCGAGGTTGCGTCAGAGGGGGTTTCAGGTCCATCAAGTGCTGTGCGTGGACGCAGACCACGCATCATGCGACGCGCACCAGCGCCCCACAATCCCGTGTTCTCGCCTCCCAGAAGTGGCGTGCTGCGCAGCGACGTCCCGTCAGTCCGGATGAAAAACCCCTTGGTGGTTCCGAAGAACCACGAACCGTCGAAGAACAACGGCTGAGTGCTCACTGAGCCGGGGATCGGAAATTCCTCAAGCGCTTCACCCGTGGCGAGGTTGTGGCATGCAAGCGTGTTCATGTGCGGCGACGGGCCGCAGACAGGCACCACTGTTACGTTGACGTTGCCGGCAAGCAGCGTGCCACGCAGGGGTATCTGTGACACGCCAAAACGGCCGAGCACTGTGGTGGAAAAACCGCGGGCATCGAGCGCACCGCCAAAAGACGTCCAGCTGCGCTGGGGTCGCGTGAACTGCTTTTGAAAGGGGCGCACAGTCGTCTGCCGCGGCGAAACGCCGAAGACCTCCGTGATGCGCGCACCCTGCTGCGCGAAAGTGGGCGAGGCGAACGTGCACGAGAACGCGCTCGTCAGGGCAAAAACAAAGGCTGAAGAAGCAAATGAAGTGCTGGATTCAACGAACGTGCGCATGGGATCAGAGCCCCCAATAGCCAAGCCACAGGCCCGCTTCTGTTGCCACCGAACGTCCCCCGGAGGCATCCGCGCCCTCGGTGCTCACCGAGCTCGCAAGCGTGCGCAGCATGGCGGCAGCCTCAGGCTTTTTTCCGGCAAGGTACAGGATCTGCGCGTGCAGCAATTTCGTCTCTTCGAGCGCAGGATTGTCGGGAAGTTTTTCAGCGAATTCCAATTCGGCGATCGCCTTGTCGAACTCACCCGCGTCGGCATAGATACCTGCGAGCGTGCGGCGCAACCGCGCCTGCGCGATATTGTTCTTGAGGGTACGGCGCTCGACGTTCTCGAGCAGCTCCTGCGCTTCCTTGGGCTTTTTCGCCTCGATAAACGCAGAGGCGGCGCGCAGAGCGGCCTGCCAGCCCAGCGGATCGGACGGATATTTGCGCGAGAACTCGGCAAAGCGCTGTGCACTCGCAGTGTGGTCAGCCGACTTCGTGTAGTCGGCCGCATCGCCAGCAGCCCGCAGAGACTCCTGGAATTTCGTCTGCTCATCCACATACAGGGTGTCGATGGCCACGTACTCGACCGCAACGCTGCGCGCGGTTCGCTCTTGTTGCTTGTTGAATGCCCAGAAGCCGATGGCCGCTCCAAGAACGACACCAATGGACGCGAGCAAGGTCCACTTGCGGCGGTGGGCGGTGCGGATGGCCCGCTCGGACGTTTCTTCAAAGAGCGGGTTGCGCGCGCTCTTTGGCAACATGATGGTCGCCGTTGGTTTGTCACTGTCGAGCGCGAACGCGCGTGGCTTGTGAAACACGTGTGGAGTCCTGTCGCAGGGGGAACGGCTGAGGCGCGGGCGCGCCAGATTTTTGGCAAAAGCATTGGTATCACAGTCCACCCAACACGCGCCACCCATGGTGTAAATTCACATGTGCGCATCGATCAGATGCGCCAGGGCAACCGATGCGACCAAGGGAGACTGATCGTCCAAGTTGACATTGGTCAACACCGTGATTAATTCACAGCGGGGGGTTTGGAAAAAGCCTAAGAACCACCCGCCACACGCTGGCCAAGGAGGGTCTGCACGGTGCTCGTTCTGACGCGAAAAGTGGGCGACGTTATTGCCATTGGCGATAACATAAAGATCGTCGTCATGGCCATCAAAGGCAAGCAGGTGCGTCTGGGCGTACAGGCCGACCGAAACACTGTTGTCCACCGCGAAGAAATCTATCAAAAAATCCAGCAGGAGACACGCGCCGCTTTGCAGAACGACATGACATCTGCACGGGCAGCTGGCGATCTCCTGCGTGGCTCCACAGAAGGGCAGGGCCAAGAACCCGACACGCCACCGCGCAAGTCCTCAGGCTTCATTGTGCGCAAGGCGTCCACTCAGCTTTCCCCCGCCTCGGGCGCGCCATCGGCCCCATCGCGCGGAGCGCACGGCTCCCACGATGACGACGATGACATCGCGGAAGATGACGTTGCCACTGAAGTTGATGATGACCTGGACGAAAGCCAGGCCAATTCAGCGGCTCCGGACTCCACCTCCTCAAAATCTCCAGGAAACAAGCGGCAGACGAGCACTGCACCCTCATCCAAGCCACCGCCACCCAAGCGGAAAGCCTGAAAGGGCGACGATTCCCCTACAGACCTCGTGACTTTTCACCGAAACGCCTATCAGGGCGGCGAAGCATGCATTCGTCGCGCGGAGGCACCACCCATGTCGATGTTCGGCGGTCAAAGCAATTCTGTTGCAAAAGAAATGGCTCGGCTGAAAGAAGCGCACAGGCGCTACTTGGAAATGTTTCTCATGCTCAACAATGGATCGCTGAACGGCGCGACGTCGTTCGCCAATTTCTATTTGTACCGAACGTTCATCACGAAGTACGCGGACCCTCGCGCCTGCGCGCCGGTGGGATACCGTTGATCGCCTCACGCGCCTCACGCGATGGGAAGGAGGATCTCGGTTTTCAGATTCTCTTCGGCCGTGTCCATGGGCGAGTTGACGTAATGCTCGATGAAAAAGTCGTCACGTAGTTTCAGACCCGCCTTGGCAACCGCTGCAAAAGACGCGGGATAAGCCGCCGCAAGCTGCATGTACGAGCCGGTGAGCAGGAAGCGCGCGTATTTTCCACCTTCGAGGGTGCGCAACTGCAATCCCGAGGGGGTTTGTTCCGGCGCCTTCTTGAGCGTGACGCCCGCATGGTAAATGTTTCCATCCCCACTGGGCTGGCTCGCATCCACACGCCCAAGACCCATCATCGCTGTCATGGCGTCTTTTTCGATGACGCCACCTGCGTGTGACCAGAATTCCTGCCATGCGCCGGGCGCAGTTTTCTGGAAAGGACCGACCTTTTCCAGATAAACGAGTGGAGTTGGCTCTCGAAAAATGATTTCGGGTGTGGTCGTGAGATTGAGTTCCATGCGTCCTCCCTTTTCCTGCCGTCGACGATACGCGAAGGCAAACGGAGGTCCAAATATGGCAAGCTTAAGAAAAAGCGCCAGAAAGGGCCGATGAGGCCCTAAGGAGAGGAGGTGGTGACAAGGGGCGGATTTGAACCGCCGACCTAAGGATTATGAGACCTTCGCTCTAACCAACTGAGCTACCCTGCCACGTTCTCTCACGAGTCACTTCGAATAATCGCGTGCCTGGGCGAAGTCAAGAACAGGAAGGCGCACTGTTTGCGTTGCCATGGCCCGCGAGCCGCCGTGCTCAGCGCACGACAGGTCAGGGCGACGCGGCTGTGTTGGGGTTCTCGTAAAAGAGGTAGGGCGTAGAGTAGTCGCTCACCTCGAAGTACACCTTCTTTTCGCCTGCGTCCTCACGGTAGTTCTGGTTGAGATCCATCACCCCGTAACCGTAGCGGTAAGCACGCGCCTGCCCTCCGCCTCCACCGCCTTCCCCTTCGCTCGTTGTGAGTTTTTCCACATCGATGAAGCGGTACATGACCTTGCCATCCGAAAAGACATCCACGACACCGTTCGTCCCGGTCCAGTTCTGGATGCTGCGGTTGATCTTGTTGCGCGTCTCGAAGGTACAGCCTGCCAACAGGAAGGCGGCGCATGCTGCCGTGCACGCAGCGGTGCTCGCGATGGCTCTGGCAAGTGCACGTGTCGCCACGTGCAAAGGCAACTTCTTACATTGAGCCATGGCCGCACCTCGCTTCGTTATCAGACTTCAACCTTTTCACTCTTGTCGGCTTTGTCTGCCTTGTCGGCCTTTGTGGACGCCGCTTTTGGTTCGCTCTTTTTCACGACCTTCGCCTTCGAGGCCGCCTTGCGTACGGGCTTGGGCTTCGCCTCTTTCCCCTCGGCACCCTCAGTGCCTTCGAGGAGCTTTTTGCGGCTTTCGAATTTGAATTCGAAGTTGCCGTTCGTCTTGAGATGAATGCTCGCCGCGAAGGGGCGCCCCTTCTTCGACTTGAAGTCGGTGATGGCCGGCGTCGCGCCCGTGATGATGAACTGACGGAACTCGTTCAGGCTCACCGGATGTCCGCAAAGAACCTTGGGCATACGTGCCATCAGGCGGCGCACTTTTTTCACAGGCTTGGCAGCCTTCGCGGCAGCGGCCTTGCTTGGCGCCTTCTTTGCTTTTGCCTTGCTCTTGCCTTTGCCCTTCGCGTCTTCCGATTCACCCTCTGTCGCGCCCTCGATGGCTGCAGCTGTGGCTTCGCCCGCACCGCCGGCCGCGGCTGCACTCACTTCCGTGGTGCCAAATTCGCACAGGTAGGCAATCTCTGTTTCGATGATTTTTCCAGGCTTATCGAGGAACGTCGTCTTGACGATTTCCTCATGCAGCACCTGAGCATCGGCGAGCGACATCTGTTCGATGGGCTTGCCCGACTCATCGAGCAGGAAAAATCCGCGCTCGGTGGCCGTCACCATGGCCTCGTAGGTCTGCCCCGAGTTGGTCGAAAATTCGATGGGTCCGTAGGTGCCGTGCGCGAGCACGTCCGCCACGATGGAACGATCGATGTAACGCTGGTTCTTCTCTTTCCAGATGATGAACTCGCACTTGCCTTCGGTGTCTTTGCTGCTCGTGGGACCGTTTGTGCATTTGTACGCCCAGAACGACTCCACAACCTTGCCGGCCTTGCATGCCGGACACGCCCCGAGCGAACTCTCGGATGCATAGATGGCATCGTACTCAAAGCCACGAGCCTTATCGACGATGTCGCTGGTGAACGCGCGCATCTCGCTCATGAATTCGGCGCGGCTCTTGCCACCTTTTTCCATCTTTTTCAGGTCGGCTTCGAGTTCGCCTGTGAGCTCCACACTCGCCAGACCTGGCACAGGGATGCGCGAGAGCACGTCCACAAGGCGGATGCCTTTGGCAGTGGCCTTCAACGATTTGCCCGAGCGCGTCATGTACTCTTTGATGATGAGGTTTTCGATGATTTCCGCGCGCGTGGCGGGCGTCCCGAGTCCCTTGTCCTTGAGTGCTTCGGCAATGCTTTCGTCTTCCACACTGCGGCCACAATTCTCCATGAGCGAGAGCAGCTTGGCCTCAGTGATGCGCGGTGGCGGCTTGGTGGCGTTCGCAAGGGAATCCACCGCTTCGGTTTTCACCTTCACGACGGCGTTCGCATCTGCGGAGTTCAATTTCGGCAGCTTGCTCTCTTCCTCGCTGTCGAGACCATAAACCTCACGCCAGCCGGGTTCCTGCAGGTCCTGAACACGCGTGCGAAAACTCTGCTCGCCGACCTTTGTGGTGCGCTCCACCTTGGCCCACACAGCGTGTGACATGAAGGCCGCGAGGAAACGCTTGAGCACGAGTTCAAACACGCGCGCATCGTCACCATCGAGCGTTGGCGGGACCTCACCCGTAGGGATGATGGCAAAGTGGTCTGAGATGAGCTTGTTGTTGAAGATGCGATCTTTGTTGAGCAGCCCCGTCTTGACGATCTTCTTGCAAGAAGCCGCGAGCGGGCCGCCAGCGTCGGCAAGGCGCTTGATGACGTCCATGCTTTGCTCGACGTAATCTTCTGGCAGATACTTTGAATCCGTACGCGGATAGGTGAGCGCCTTGTGACGCTCATACAATCTCTGCGCCGCTTGCAGCGTGCGAGAAGCCGACATTCCGAATCGCCTGTTCGCCTCGCGCTGCAGGGTGGTGAGGTCGAACATCTGCGGCGCGATTTCGCGCGACTCCTTGCGAGTCTCCGACGCGGTGGCGGACGCTTTGTGGCGTTCCACATCCGCCATGATTTCGGTGAGACGATCCTTCGAGAAGATGCGATCCTCTTTTTCCCGGATTGCGACCTCTTCCTCGTCCTGCGGCGCGCGCTTGAATTTTGGGTCGTACCAGGCACCCGAATACTCATGCGTGTCGGTGGAGAATCGACCTTCCACCGTGAAGTAGGGCTCAGGCCGGTGGCGCAGGATGTCCATCTCGCGTTTCACGACGAGCGCAAGGGTGGGCGTCTGAACACGACCCACGCTCCAACTGGCGCCCTTCTGCATTTTTGGACGGAGTCGGCGCGTGATGGCGCGAGTCCCGTTCATGCCGATGAGCCAGTCGCTTTCAGCGCGGCAGCGCGCGGCGTCACCGAGCGCGTTGAAATCCTCGCCCGGGCGGAGGCTGCGGAACTCGTTGAGGATGGCGTCCTTGGTCATGCTCTGCAGCCACAGACGCTTGATCGGCTTTTTTTCGCCGCAGTAATCGTACAGCTCGCGAAAAATCAGCTCGCCTTCGCGCCCGGCATCGCAGGCGTTGATGAAGCCCACGACTTCTTTCTTTTTGGCGAGCGAACGGATGGACTCAAGGCGTTCCTTCTGCCCATCCTTTGCTTTGTAGTTGAACTTCTCGGGAAGGATGGGCAGGTCCTGCAACAACCAACGTTTGTACTTCACGTCGATGTCTTCGGGCGAAAGCAATTCCACCAGGTGGCCCACCGCCCACGTCACAAAATACGAGGTGGAATCATAGTGGTCGGTCTTCTTGTCGAAGCCTCCCAGGGCTTTCGAGATGTCGCCAGCCACACTCGGCTTTTCCGCAATCACCAGCCATTTTCCTGCAGCCGACATTCTTCAATTCCCTTCGCTGTAGCCATCCGAAACGTATTCGGCGAGTGCATCGGATCCCTGGACGCCCGAAGCTTTGACCGCATCAACTGCGGCACCGACGGCGTCGACATAGGAGCGCTTCTTCGCGGAGAGGAGCACGAACACATCATAAGATTGGTGCACACCGCCTTCGGCCGTATCTTTGCGCAAAAGCTCCCAATAGACAAACTTCGGTGCGAAGTCGGGGCAACGCCCCTGAGGTTTGATGCGCGTCACACCACTTTCGATGGCCGAGATCATCGCGTCGTTTGCAACGTCTGCAGCGCGCGCATCGACCTGAAGCTCATACCTGATGCGCTGCGATGCGAGCCAACAACTTTGATCGATTGCGCTCGCCTGTGCCTGCTTGATGCCAAGCTCAAGGCGCGTGATGCCTTTCTTGCGCGCAAGGACAAAACGCTCGCCGCTGCCTTCGCCGGAGAAGTCGCCGTTGGCCCAGGACGGCCGGAACTCCGCGCTGCGTTCAACCACATCGCCTTCGCCGCTCGCATCCGACACGCACCCGCCGGCAAAAAACGAGGACGCGCAAAGGAACGCGCCCGCGACGGGCGTCAATGCATAACCAAGCGTGCGATGGCTTTTCATGGCGCGTGGAAACCCCCAAAAACGGAACGCGAAGGAAGGGCCCGCATCGGACCACCAACAAAAAAACGAACCCGGAAAACGGATACGCTCTCACCCATGTGCGCACACTCACTCAAGGGCCGCGAGGTTCGAGTCAAACGCTTGACTCCGCACGCAGCACCGCGAGCACGTCTTGCGCATTGATCGGCGCACCCTTGTCATCGCGCGCGTACGCGACACTCGATCCGCGCACGAGGCCGGCATTCTCATTTTCCCAAGTGTGAATGGCGAAGCCCGCCTCCGGCAGGATGACGTGAAACGGTGCGACGTCCCATATCTCCACTTTCGGATCAACGAATGCACGCACGTGCCCGCCCAGGAGAAGATGGTAACCAAGCGCGTCCGGGTATGTGCGTGCCTTGAACGCGTCGCCATAAAGCGCCTGCTGCACACCACCGCGCCCTTCCATGCGAAATCGATACGGATCGGCGGTGGCAACGAGTTCAATCTGCGAAGCGCCCACGAAACGCGAGCGGACGTAACGCTCGCCATTCACGAATGCACCTTTGCCACGTTGCGCGCTCATCTTGATGCCCATCTCGGGCAGGCAAGCCACGCCGAGCACAGGCGTGCGCCCTCTATAAAGGGCAAGCAGCGATGAGTAGAACGGAAGTCCGTGAACAAAGCTGAACGTGCCGTCGATGGGATCGAGTATCCACACGAGTTCGTCGCCATCCTGCAACGGCGCTCCGCCTTCCTCTTCTCCAAGGACGCGCGTCCCGGGAGCTTCCCTCGCCAGCACGCCCCGGATCTCGCGCTCAATGGCAAGGTCCGCTTCTGTCACCCAGGTTTTGTCGAGTTTGCGCTCGGCCGACACGCCCTGCCTCAAAAAAGTGCGGCATCGCTCCATGGCGAGGTCGGCGAGGCGGTGCGCCAGTGCAAAAGCCGCGTCTTCATCGAGAGGAAGATGCAGCGCCGGGAGAGCCGCACTCGGAGATTGGATCATGCAAGGCTCCAATATCGCACGTTGAGGTGCGTGGTGCGTAGGATGTGAGTGACGGCGGCAAAAAGTCAACTGGGTTGCATGCCCTGCGCGCGTGTGCGAGCGTTCGCGGCGAAGTTCAGCAAACCTCGGCATCCTCGGCGCTCCACGTTCCGAGGCGCCACCCCTCAGGGAGCGACCATGGAATCCATGCAATCCGAATTCCTCGAAGAAGGCCTGCGCTTCCTGCAGACAAACCGTGCCTTTGTCGGACGAGAGTTCCTCACATGGGTGTGGTTCCTCACCGAAACGCAGAACCACCGCATCCGCCTTCCCGAGATAGGCGAGTTCCGTTTTTTCGTGGACGACAAGCTTGTCCTCAGCAGCGCAGGCGGCAACGTGCTCGAACACTCACTCAAAGGCGGCACTCCCGCCTACGCGTCCGAGGCGCGCCTGTCGCTGTTGCAAGGCAAGCTCGTGGCGGAAGCTAAGTTCATCCTGCAGGACACCGAACGGCAGTGGATCTGGTCCATGCGCGCCGACGACCTCGGCCTGCGTGCGGTGAAGTTGCCCGCCGTGAACGAACCCGACGCGGCAGCACACATGGCCGCGAGGCTGCGCCTCATGCAGACACTGGTGGATGTCATAGATGCGCTGTTCCATCAGTACATGGCGCTGCGCACGGGCCCCCGTTTCGAGGAGGAACTCGATCGCATCGCGTCGTGGCTCGCCGCCAAGGAATCGACCTGACACGAGTTGTTTCCTTACCGGCCGCTGCCTATGATCCCGTGGAAACGTAATAACGTAACACCTCGGGGTGAATCATGGCACGTCCCCTTCCCTACGCCGCCTTGGCCGCGACTTCAGCCTTCGCCGCCCTGGCAGCGCAGCTGGCGGCGGCGCCTTCGGCGGCCGCCTATCCGGTCCTCATGGAGGCAAAGACACTCTCGATTCTGCTCGGCTCACCGCGCAGCAACCTGATGGCCATGGCCCCTGGCGCCGACGGTTCTTTCCGCCGCGTGCCCTTGCAGATAGACGAAGTGGAAGATGGCGCGGCCATCGTGTTTCGCAAACCCACCACGTCCACCGCCCTCCGCAAGGATCACGCCCACCCTTCAAACAAGGATCCGTTCGAAGGGCGCCTCGACGAGGTCCATCGCGTTGTGACCGACGACGAACTCTACGGCGTGTGCGATGACGCGTGCAACATGAGAGCCAAGGTGGAAGCCCGCAAGCAATGCGGCGTGAGCCCGGCGGCAGCGGTGACGCTCGTGCGCGTCGACCTGAAGTTTCGCAAAACGAGTGCGTTTATCGTCGACTGCCACAAGTCGCAGAAGGCCGACCCCAAGGAGGCCATCAAGGTCGACATGAAGGAGCGCACCTTCTCGACCAAGTCCTACCAGTACAAATACAAAGACAAAAAGAACATCCTGTTTGAAAGCATCGATCTTCTTCCCGAAAAGAAAAGCGTTTTGCGCAACGGCGAACTGCTCGTGTATCTCAAGCCAAAATACGTGTTCAACATGCAGTTCGGTGAAAAGGACCTCGTGTCGCGAATCACGAGCGTCACCCAAGGCCCCGTGAGCACGGGTGTGGAGGTCGCGTTTTCGCTCGACGTGCTCTCCTTCAAGGTGAACTCGCAGATCTGTTGCGACATGTCGGTGTACAAGGATTCTTTCTATTTTCCGGTGATGATCGATTTGCCATTTGAGGGCAGCTCCTTCAAGCGCGGCAGCGGGCTCTATTACGGTCTCGACATGGACGGCGACCCCACCAAGGATGTGAAGTACCTTGCCGAGAAGCTTGCCGACTACAAATTCGCGGACGTGAAAGCGCCCAAGGAAGGCGGTTCAAGCGCACTCCTCGTGCAGAGCGGCGACAAGATCGTGGCCGTTGGATTTCGCAGCCTGAAGACCGATGCGGGTGACAAAGCGGCTCCTCTCGTGGCGTTCCCCGCCGACCTGAAGAAAATAGAATTCCCCGACGTGAAGAGCCGCTTCGGACTCTTCTACGACGTGACCTCGCTTGCCAAAGGGTTCCACAACTTCAACGTCTGGTTCTATGTCGGTTCCAAGGATCAGGAAGCCATGTTGGGCGAGTACGCAAAAAACGGCGTGCGTTTCGACGTGACACCTATCTACTGAACGACTGGCAGGAAAAGTGCGGGAGCGATTTGATCGCCAATCAGTGGCTTTAAGGGAACACAGAGGAAACGTCATGCCCCGTTCGAACATCCAAGAGAAACTGCGTCCGCTGGCAGCGTTTCTATCGATCATCGCCGCCATTTCCCTTGGCTCCTGCCGAAAAATTCGCACGGGCTCTCAAGGGGGGGGCTACACAGACTCCGAGCTGCGCGCCATCCGCGGCGTTCAGGTGAGCACGTCGGGCTACGAGACGACGTTCAAGATCCCCTGGGCAGAGACCTTTCAGGGCGACAAGAATATTCTCTTCACGCAGCTCACGAAGAACTATGTCGAGGCCATGGACGACCTGCGCAAGGATTTCGAAAATCGCAAGGCGTTGGTCAAGGGATTCGACAAGGTAAAGGAAGTCACTGAGTACAACGATCAGATCCGCGATCTGGTCGACAAGCTCGCCAAGGATGCCAGCAAGGATCCGTCGTCCAAGGACGCCGCCAACCAGATAGCAGGCAGTCAGGCGCCGGAGATTTACACCGACGTCAGCAAGCAGAACCTCGTGCAGGCTTATCTGCCGCCGGGCCGCGCGCTTGTGCTCTACGCGGGCGCGAATTTCAAGCTCACATCCAATGCGCTCAAAGCCGGAGCACAAGTCCTCCAGAGAGTCGGCTTGCCTGGTCAGCTCGCTCCCGACACGTTCCTCGTCAACGTGTCGCTCGTGTACATCGTTCAGCTGTTTGTTGTGGTGACAGTCAACAACCACACCAAAAACGAAGTGCTCAATCCCGACGGCTCGCCAAGGCGTGGCTACCAGGTGGACGGTGCCCTTATGCTGATGCCTTCAGTGGGCGGCGGCAAAGGCGGTGGCATGGCACTCACCGGCGGCGCGATCGTTCCCGCCGGCAAAGTGCTATCGGCGGCCGCCCCGCTGTTCCCTGCGAGCTGCAGCCTCTTTGCCAAGGCCGGAGCCGGCCTGCAGATGCAGTTCGGCGCTGGAATACTCTTGGGGCCGCTCGACACGCCGCATGACCTCATGGGCTATGGTGGCGTAAACTTCGATATCGACACGGGCTCTGTCATGAAGGGCTGGTATGGCCGCATGGTGGCGCTCGGCAAATTTGGCAAGGCGCCCGTGTTTCTCGCATTCGCAGGCTACGATGTGGGATGTGGCGCGTCCTCCATGACTGTGTCGGGAACCGGACTCCTCGACCCGCGCACCTTCGCTGTTTGGGTGAACTCCGGAGCTGATCCAAACAAGATAAAGGATCTGCATGCCATGAACGACATGATGAAGAACGCGGGCGATCCGAGTTTTCAGGGATCGACTGTCGACCTTGCTCTCTGAGACCACCCTTCAAGGCGGCCTTTATCATTGAGAGGCGCTAGAGACGCTGCTCGAGGATCTTCAGAACTCTTTCGTCGAGTTCGTTGATGTGCGAGAGCAGATTGTCGTCGCGATCGTACACCTGCATTCGGGTGAAATCGAGCCGCACCATACCTTTCTTCGCATCCATATACGCCGCGTTAGGATTGTTGGAAAACGTCGGCATGAACTCGCTGCAGAACCGGATGCGATCCTCGGGCAGCGGCGCGCGGATGGACAGCCCGTCGATTTGCCGGATGGGCTCCATGCCGATGATGTCCATGATCGTTGCGAAGATATCGGCCTGCGAGGCAGGGCCATTCTCATTCGCTCGGAGAGTGCGGAGCGTCTTGGCCGGCGTGCCCGGAGGCGGCATCACGAAAAACGGAACAAGGATAACGTCGTCTGCGTATCCGGAATGGAAACGGGTGTCGTCGTCGTCGAGCGCGAGCGCCTGGCCGTGATCCGAGACGAAGAAGATCCATGTGTTCGGTTTCTCGCGCCGCACCGCGTCGATGAGCAGGTCAAGCGCCGTGTCAGTGTAGAGCATGCTGTTGTCATAAGCGTTGCGCGAATTCGGATGCGGCTCGGGCAGGAATTTTTTGAATTCCTTGGGTGAATGCTCTCCGTACGGATAGTGGTTTCCGTTCATCTGGTACATGAGCAAGAAGGGTTTCTTCGCGTCCTTGATGAAAGGCACGAGGCCCTCGTTCACCACTTTCAAGTCGTCTGCGCCATTGCGCACCGTGACGTTTGCTGAGTACTCCGGCCCGGAACGCACCACATCGAGAGATTTGTCGACGATGAGTTTGTCGAACCGGTACCAGCGGATGTCCTGGGCGCTCACGAAGCCTGTCTGCATTCCTCGCGCCTTGGCGTAATTGAAGATGCTCGGACGGCGGTAGATGCGGCCTTTCGGATCGGGTCCTTCCAGACCAAAAAGCATGTACGGAAGTGACAGCATCGTTTTGTTGCCCACCGCCAACATGTTCGTGAAACGCAGCAGGTCGCCCTTTTCGTAGTGCTCTAGAAGTCGTGGAGTCGTGGGGCGGTTGTAGTCGTAGATCTGCATACGAGACTTGACCGCGGACTCACCCACCACCCACAGAATATTTGGCAGGTCATCAGCAGGGACCGTGGATGCGGGAACGTGAGGTTTGTCGATGGTGTAGGCGCCGAATCGAATGGACACCGTTTCGAGAAGTGTCCCATAAAACGCGTACACGCTGTTTTGGTAGAGCGACACGGAGTACCAGTTGTACGCGCCAAACGGGATGAGAAGTGCCACCATTACGAATGACAATGAGGTGGTGAACGTGTTTTTGAGCCGGCGAGGTTGCAGCGTGTCGGGAACCGATCGCGCAAAGGTCCACAGTGCCAAGGCCCAACCCAAAGCGGCAAGCGACATGCGCGGAAAAGAGGAAAGGTCCACGAAATAGCTCGCGGTTTCCATGGTGTTCTTTACGGCGAAATCAAATCCGTTGGGACGAATGACGTCGTTGTACACCTTGAAATGGCCGAGCTGGACGAGAGCCGGGATGCACGTAAGAACGATGACGAGAACCCAGCCTGCGCGACGAACGGAAAGAGGCGTGCGCACTGAGAACACGGTGGCACGCGCAAACCACAGCCACGAACCCAAGAAGAGAAGCGAGAAAATCAGGTTGATGTAGAAGCGGACTCCTGTGCCGTGGCGCAGAAGCCACGCGGTGTCATGCACCAGAAACACATCAACGAGCGTGAACAGGAAAAGAGAAAGAAAAAAGGCCGAACGCTTGCTCACGCGCGCTGTCTCCTGGCGAAATCTCGGACCAAAGGTGATGGTTCTTCGATCCTACAGGTGCACGCCTTCCCTGAAAAGAAGGCATGACTTCAGAGACTCGTGCGCACCGCCACACCCTTTTCGTGAAGGATGCGTTTGATTTCGGGAAGTGAACCGACACCCAGATGCACGATGCTTGCCGTGAGCGCGCCATCCGCGCCCGCTCGAAAAGCTTCGACCATGTGATCGACACTGCCGGCACCACCGGAAATGATGAGCGGCACGCGCGCGATGGAGCGCACCGCAGCGAGCAACTTGAGGTCGTAACCTTGCCGTTTGCCGTCTTCGTCGATGCTGTTGATGCAGATTTCTCCCACGCCATAGGGCAGCGCGCGCGCTATCCATTCGAGTGCGTCGAGTTCGGTGGCCACGCGGCCCCCGTGCGTGAACAGGCGATAACCACTAGGGGCGCTTGCATCACGCGCCACGTCCACTGACAGCACCACGGCCTGCACACCAAAGTGACGGCTGATTTCCGTCAGCAATTCTGGTTTGCGCGGCGCGATGCTGTTGAGCGAAACTTTTTCGGCGCCGGAGTGGATGCACTGCGCGGCGTCGGCAAACGACGTGATACCTCCACCGATGGTGATGGGCACGAACACGCCCTGTGCGATGCGCTCGATGGCGGCCGCATCGGGTGGACGCTTTTCGACACTCGCCGTGATGTCGTACACCACGATTTCATCGGCGCCTTCGGCGGCATAACGCGCAGCGAGTGGCGCGGGATCGCCAAGGTCGACGTTGTTCTTGAACTCGATGCCCTTGGTGACCTTGCCGTCGCGGATGTCGAGGCACGGGATGATGCGTTTCTTGTGCATGCGCGCCTCCTAGAATGCGACGAGGAAATTGCGAATGAGAGAAAGCCCCGTGCGGCCGCTTTTTTCCACATGAAACTGCATGCCCCACACGTTCTCGCGCGCCACGGCGCTTGCAAATCGTGCCTGGCCGTAGGTCGTGGAAGCGAGCAGTACGCTTTCGCAGCCTGGGTCGATGGGCGCCTGGTATGAGTGGACAAAATACACGTCGGGCTGCTCATCAAGCCCCGAAAAACAGGCGTCGCGCGCAGAGTTCGCTTCGTTTGGCACCAGCGAGTTCCAGCCCATGTGGGGAACAGGCTCGTCCACTTCAAAACGCTCGAGACGATACGGCAGGAGCCCGAGGCATGGGGTGTCGTCTTCGCTGCTGTGCAGGCCGAGCACCTGCATTCCAACGCAGATTCCCAGCAGCGGCTTTCCGGCACGCGCATGGGCGATGAGTGCTTCATCCAGGCCGGAGTCCCGAAGCGAACGCATGGCCTGACCGGCTGCACCCACTCCAGGAAAGATCACGTGTCCGCAGTGAGCCATGGCGCCGGGCTCGCGGACAACATCCGCCACGACTCCCAATGCTGAAAGCGCACGCAACACCGATCCGAGGTTGCCAGCGCCGTAATCCACAACGCTCACTCGCGGGAGGCGTTCGGGCGAAGGCGTGACAAACGAAGACGCAGGTGAGGCAGGTGAAGTGGGTGTGTCCACAATAAGTGCTTTCCTGGTTCAGCGGTTAGGGCGCGCTTCCGAGAGGCCAAGGTAACAGGTGACCTCCTCTCGATCGTGGTACAGGTGCCGCGCCCGCAGAAGATGCGCAACACCGCTTGCCTCAAGAGCCTCGCGCGCAGTGGAGAGGCAACGCTCAACCTCTGCATAACGGGCCTTCATGGGAAGTTTCAAATTGAACATCGTGTGCGAAGCCTGGCCCTCACGAATCCAGTCGGCCGCGAGGCGTGCCACGCGCACGGGCTGTTCCACCATATCGCACACCATCCACATGACAGGTTTGCGTGGTCTGAAACGGAAGCCGTCCTCGCGCCGGTGCTCCACCAGGCCCGTGGCTAGAAGCGCCGGATCCATATTGCCGTTGTCCACGGCCACCACGTGCATCTCTCGCTGGGTGAACTGGTATGTCCAGCCGCCGGGGGACGCGCCGAGATCGACAGCCGTGAGGCCCGGAGAGAGCAGCGTTTCCTGCTGACGGGTGTTGAGCAGCGTGAGGAACGCCTCTTCAAGCTTGAGCGTGGAGCGGCTTGGAGCGTCCCCAGGGAAGCGCAAACGCAGGATTCCCTGGGCTGAAGGGGAAGAGATGCGCGGCAGGGCAAGCCCCACTGTGCACTCACGCCATCCTGTAAAGAACACATGGATGGTGGCCGCCGGGGCAGGCATTTTCGCGGCGGCCAGTGCTTTGACCAAGGCACGTTTGAGGTGCGGCCCGAACGTGCGGCAAAACGCCAGCAGCTCTTTGCCGTCGTTCGTATCGGGCGCTTCGAGCAGGATCTCTGGCCCGGCTCCAGCCTCAAGAGCGAACGAGGGAACCGGCTCGGTGCCGAGGATCTCGACGATGGCCTGTGCCAGCGGATCCGCCTTCTTCTCTTCTGGAAGATCACGCACGTGCGCGAGCTGGAAGAACATCTGTCGCGGAAAGACCATATTGCGCAGCGCGCGGCTTCCGGGTCGTGCGAGCGGAGGGACGGTTGAGTTGAACACGAAGCTCGCATACCCGGAGCGCGTGACGGCCTTCACCCAACCCGATGGGAAAGGCTCGGTGGTGCTGAGCGTGCCAAGGACGGCGGAGTGGTTCTTCTGCGCAAGCGCACCGAACTCGACGGCGAGTTCAGGTTCAAAACCCTCGCGGCATTGCGCATGGAAACCGGACTGGAATTGGACTTTCATGCACCCTCAACTTCGGACGCGGACAAAAACACGAGCGCCCACGCAATCAGGAGGCACACGCCTCCGAAGGGCGTGATGACGCCAAGTGACGGGATACCGGCGAGCACCAGGGCGTAAAGGCTCCCGGAAAACAAAATGCAACCTACCAGAAAGAAGTAAACTGCAGCCCGTTTTTTTAAATGCGCCAAACAATAAAATCCCGCGAGTGTATGGACGAACAGATAGACGGTCGCGGTCTTCCACGTCTCGACTTCTGCGGGCGTTACCTTGTTGCGCAACGCGTGCGCACCAAAGGCTCCAAGCGCCACACCCATGAAACCCAGCGCGGAAAACGCGCGCATCAATGTTTTCTGTCTCACGGGACTCTCTTTCTGCATGCACTCGACGAACGGGCGCCAGCTCCTTGACACTTCCGCACACCTTGCGAAGATGGAACATCCCATGCCTGCAATTCGATACGTCCGCAACACCCATGGTAAAATTTGATCGTGCATTTCCTGCACGCTCGCTGCGTTTCTTTATTCTCGAGAGGACCTTCATGACCAGATCCAAGAACGCTCCGAAGCCCGACGGGCGGGCCGGAGCTTCCACTGCGAAGCCCAAAGCCGCGTCGCCTTCTCGGCCCTCGGCACCTGCGCCTGCCTCGAAGTCCGGAAAAACTGCGGCCTTGGCATCCCCCTCTCCGTCCTCGCCCTCGTCCCGAGCGAGCGGGCCAAAGGACACGAAGGGCATGAAGGGCATGAAGGTGGGTGCCCTCAAGAGTCCCGTGGCGAAACCCGGCTCTCCCTTGCACGTTCAAATGCCCACCCCTGAAAAGACTCGGGTCGTTGCCATCTGCAACCAGAAAGGTGGCTGCGGAAAAACCACCACCGTTATCAACGTGGCAGCCGGTCTTGCCGCACTTGGTCAGCGCGTGCTGGTCATCGACCTCGACTCTCAGTGCAACGCCACCACCGGCCTTGGCGTGAAAATCGATGAGGTCGAGAAGAGCACCTTTGACCTGCTGATGGAACCCAGGGCCGACGTCATAGAGGAAGTCATCCTTGAGACTGACTACGAAAACCTCCACGTGGCCCCAGGCTCCATCGAGCTCTCCGAATTCGAGAGCCGGGCCGCGAGCGAAATTGGCCGCGAAAACAAGCTCAAGAAGGCCATCATCCTCCTGCAGGGGCTGTACGATTTCATTCTCATCGACACGCCGCCCTCGCTTGGCCTCCTGTCGGTCAATGCACTCAACGCCGCCTCTGAGGTGCACATCGCGTTGCAGGCCCACCCGTTCGCATTCGATGGGCTCACCTTGCTGATGGATACCATTGGCCTGGTGAGGGAGGAGCTCAACCCCCGGCTCAACGTCACGGGCGTCGTGGTGACGATGTACGACAGCCGCACCCGCATCTCACGCGAAATCGTGGAACGCGCACAAGCCATGCCGGAACTTGACGGCAAGCTCTTCGAAACCGTGGTGCGCCAAAACATCAAACTCACCGAGGCATCAAAGATGCGCAAGCCGGTGATGGCCTACGACCCTGTGTGCACAGGAACTCAGGACTATACGAATCTCTGCAAGGAAATCTGCGCACAGAATGTGGTGAGCAAGACGACGGTCGGTCGCAAGGTCGCGACCGAAGAAAACACTCAGGGTTAAGGGCACACGCGAATGAATCAGCAGAAACCCAAGAAAGCGCTCCGAGGCCTGTTCACCCGCACTGAACCTGTCGTCCGCCGAGAGGAAGCGGACGACTCGGATGTTGCTCCTGCCGTCGAGGCCACGCCCGTTGTGGTGGCCGCCCCCGCTGTCGAGGCCGCCCCTGTTTTTGAGGCCGTCCCCGCTGTTGAGGCTGAAGCTGTTCCCGTTGCAGAGGAGCCGGCCTTCGCCACTCTGGAAGCTGCGGAAGCGGAGGCTGTGCCGGCGGGCTCAGTTGCTATCGAAGTCACGAATACTCTTGATTCCTTCATCACAAGTCCCGCGTCTGATGCGGCCACGCCGGTCGCAGAAGCATTGGATGTTGCGAGTCCTCCACCGATTCCCACGGTTTTGGTCGAGTCGGCCTCAGGCCAGGGTGCCGGCTCCGTCACGGCGGGATGTGACGTCACATCAATTCACGCCCCAGCGCCCATCAGCCCCGTGGATGCTCTGGCCGGCGTCGTCAACGGGTTCAATGCCTCCGTTCTCGATCGCAGTGCCTGGGCCGAAGACCAGTACCTGACCTTTATCCGTCGTATCGATCAGGCACAGACGGAGGCCTTTCTGCTCAAGGGCAAACTCCTCGAGGAGGTCAAGCGCCGCTTTTTCGTGGACAACAAGCAAGGCTGGAAGCGCTTTTGCGACGACCGGCTCGACATGAACTACACCACCGCGAACCAGTACATACGCGTTGCGGAAGAGTTCGACTCCCTTGCACGTGAGCGGCCCGATTTTGGCTTTGAGCACTTCAAGGCGTTGCTTCCTCTCCCTGCCGACCAGCGCACCGAGATCCTTGCGCGCAGCGAAGCACTCAGCGTGAAGACCATTCGTCGACTTGTTCAAGAGAAAATGGCCCCGACGCTCACCGTCGAGCAGGCCCAAACTTCACAGGAAGCAAGGTCGCTCGTGCGCAATCTCGAACAGCTCAAGGAGCAACTCCTCGGCGGAAACTACTCTGTTCTGCCACAGCTGACGCGGTGGCAACTGGCGGCCGCATGCCAAAACCTGAGCGAGGAACTCCACTCGCTCGCTTCGATGTTGAACAAAAACGGCCGCGACGCCACGGGGCGCATCGGGGCCTCCGCGCGTGATGGCGAAACAGCTCTGTGAGGACGAACATGAACAGTCGTTTTTTTTTTCTGACTCACGCGTTTCGCTCGCGCACCTCGCGCTGAGCGGGCTCACCCTCACGGTGGCGCACACCACCGCAATTGCGGCTTCCACCTCGCCGCCTCGCCCTGACAGCACACCGCGCTGCCAGGGTCTTTCTTTGTCAGAGAGCGGCGCCACGCCAAAAGAACTCAAGCCTCTTTACGAAGCCGTGGCGGATTTCGAAAAGGCTTTTGCCGATAACAACAACAGACTCTTTCGCACGCTGATGCACCCCGCCCTCTCGCGTGAAAGGCAGAATCCTGAGGTCTTCGACAGCACGGTTCAAGAATTCGGCCTGGAAAAAGCGAAGCTTCAGCGTAACGCTCTCTATTCGCTCGACCTCCCGCTTGGTTCAGAAAAGACCACTGCCGAGTGTGGCAAGGGAGAGATCCGCGGCGTTGTAGGCCCCACTCAGCAGTATGCCGTCGTCCATACCTTCACCGGTGGAAATGAGCAGATCCGCGTCTTCACACTGTTCGCGCAGGTGCCTCCGCAGCTGATGCCCAAACAAGGTAACGATAAACGGCCCATCGGCATCGTCTACCTGCAGGCGCAGGTGTGGACGCACGGCAAGCGCTCGCCAGAGGCTCTCCTCGTCGAGTCACGCAAATGGTCTATTCTTGGTGAACCCATCGCTGCATGGATCCACGCGGCGGCGGCCGAGCGCATTCTACTATCGAATTCCTATTTTGTTCCGACAGATGCTTTGGCAGCGCAACAACTCTCAAGGGACTCGAAAGCGCGCATTCCCTCGCTCGACACTCTGCGCAGCCGGGTGAAATCCGGCGGAACGGGTTGGGACTTCATCGATCTTGCCGTCATTTTCCAGGCCAAGTCGTTGGAGATCGGGGCGAAGTTCCGGATGAAAGGCGAAGAGCCGCTCAATGCGCAGATCGAAAAATGCAAAACCCTGGGCCTCACGCTTGCGCAGGAGTTCCCAGGGCTCGTGAAACAATTCACTGGCGTCGAGTGCATGCCTTACGGCCCATCAGAAAAGACTGAGGAGGCGCCGGACGCGGGCACTCAGTTTCACACTTGGAAGGAACTCGCCTCCCGGACGAACTGAGATTTTTCAGAAACTGAACCGTGCTCCGAGCAGGTTCAGACCCAAGACGAAGTCCGTCCGTTTGCTTTTCGAGTAGGCGGCAATGATGGGGGCCTTGTCGGTCATCGACTTGTAGAAAATATTTGCGCCGCTTGTGAATGAAACGCGCGGGCTCATGCGGAACACGAAGCGAGCATCGACATCGCTTTCAAAACCTGTTGCGTTTGCGGCCTTGACCGAAATATTGCCTCTCTTCAGCTCGGCTTTGCGCATTCCGTAGTCCACTTCCCACCGAACCTCCAGTTCGCCGATGTCGGTGGGGAGGTTCGCGAGCACATACGGCCCCATTGCGAGCTCAGTTCTTTTGGTCCGCGTCTTTTGATTTTTCGAGTCGACGGATTCCTGGTCCGACCAGGCGAGATTCGCCCCGACTCCGATTTCCAAAAATTCGGACAGGACATATCCAAAGGAAAGATAGCCAGCCCCTGGCTGCGAAAAGTCATGAGTGAGCTGCAGCGCGTATTTGTCGTAGTGACCCACGAAGTTCACTCGATTCGGAAA
>Ga0163152_10002677_pt1 | contig 24604 bp, 26 predicted proteins | sample OliLakLV19MP8IB2_FD_148635 | JGI IMG/M metagenome (GOLD analysis project Ga0163152, IMG submission 148635) | Freshwater microbial mat bacterial communities from Lake Vanda, McMurdo Dry Valleys, Antarctica - Oligotrophic Lake LV.19.MP8.IB-2 | ecosystem: Environmental > Aquatic > Freshwater >...
TGGCCAGCGAAGTGACGCCGCTCTCGCTTGAGCGACTCGTTTGGGGAACTGTTCATGGAATTCTCCTGCGGTTGGAGTTATGCTAACAACCACAAAGGAAAATTCCAGTTCCGTCTGAGGCAAGACACAAGAGCTTGCTGAAAATAAGCGTCGTGAAGCTCAGGCAGAGCTTGCAGAGAGGCGGCGACTCGAACCCCAAGCAGAATATGAAAGACCCCAAGAGCCAGGGGGTTACAAGGGTTTTTCGGAATCCGAGCTTCTACGATTATATGAAAACTTGAAAGATAGAGGATACAGCGATGAAGAGGCGATCCTGACAGTTAAGGCAATGTTAGACTACCCTGATACAAGTGCAGTTGCACGCGATTGGCTAGAAAACAACTGACTGTCCAGATGGAGCCAAACGAGTCATGAGTAGATACCTTCGTGATGCACAGCACCACTCCGACAAAATTGATCATTATCATAAACACGCAGGCTCTGGCGGATATTCGCAAGCGCATTATCACGAAACCAAGCTCGAAGAGTTAATGGTTAGGGCATCCAAGTCTAAGACGGGTAAGAGCTGTGTATCCTTCATCGGGAACATTCTGGAAAGTGTTCGCCCTAAAATGAAGGAAATGAAAGATCGGGAAATCGATGCTGATGAATCGTAGATAATACGTGCAAGGGTTGGCCGGTTGAAAGTGGAGCATGTTTCCTATTTGCGGGAGCTAAAAAGAGTGGCAAGGCAGCGGTGAAAATTCAGCCGCGAAGCGGCGGTCGTGAATAGCCAGGGGCGTGAGCCCCTGGAAAATGTAACCCCATGTAATCCAAGCCCCAACGGGGCGGCAGTGCTATCGCCCCGTTGGGGCTTTCTGATTGCTCGTGTCGTTGACCAGGGGCTTACGCCCCTGGCTATTGACTTTCGCCCGTTCCGGGCTGAAGAGGTGTGCCGTTCCGGGCTGGGGACGTGCAGAACGCCCGTCAATCCCAGATGTATCGTTCATCCCACTGGAGTTCATGACGTTTCAAGAGTTCTAAAAACTCCTCCTGGAACGTCCTGCGACGATGATGCTCCGCTTGATTGGCGAGATAGGTTTTTATCGTCTCTATGTTCGAGTAGCTCACGGAAAATGCGCCGTAGCCATCTTGCCAATGAAAGTCAGGCAGCGCTAATTCACCGTGGACCCACCCTGAGGAGTTGCTTTTGACAACTCGCACCAGATCAGCCACGGCGACGGTCCGTCCCATGGAGGCCAGTAGGTGGATGTGATCGGGCATGCCACCGGCTGCGATGAGACTGCTGGAATGATTTCGCAGGATGCCACCGATGTATTCGTATAACCGTTGTTGTATTTCGGGTGTGATGAGTGGTTGGCGGTGTTTGGTGCTGAACACGATGTGGCAGTGGAGTGATCCGAAGGATTGGGGCATGGCGGATTTTCCAATTCTCTTGCGGCAAGTTTGGTCCGTACTTTCGCCCCGTTGGGGCTAGGAATGTAGGCACCATGTTACCAGGGGCTATTGACTGTCGCCCGTTCCGGGCTGAGGAAATTGCCATCTGCTCTGGGCTGAGAAAGAGAGTTCAGAACTCCACTTCCAGGCCATCCACGCCAATAGTGGTCTCGCGGAAGATTTTTCTTGCTGCGTCCAAATCGTAGCATTCATCCTCGTCGTACACCGGGTTGATATGCACGAGCACCAACTTCTTCACCTTCGCCGCGGCGGCGAGTTCTACCACTTGCATCAGGCAACTATGGCCCGTGAGTTCGGCTTGCTCTGGTTGGTCGTCGCAGAAGAAACATTCGTGGACCAACAGATCGACCCCCTCGATGTGCTTGAGGTAGGCAACATCTTTGGCGGCGACAGTGTCCGTCACGTAGGCCAGCGAGCGGTCGGGCCAGTCGATGCGGTAGCCGACCGAGCCGCCGGGGTGCTTTAAGGGGAAGTGCGTGAGGGTCGAGCCATCGGCGAGTTTCATCTTGGCCGTAAGCGGCTTCATGTCGAATGGTGGGCCGACGGGAAAGAGATGTTCGTTGAACAAGTGCTCGCGGACGGCTTGCAGCTTGTCGGCTTCCCCATGGACGGACACCCGCGTCAAGGGGCCAGCGGGGATGATGTCGAACATAAACGTCAGCCCAAAGCAGTGGTCTAGGTGGACATGCGAGAGGAATACGTCGAGCGTGTCGGTTTGGACATGATCGGCGACGCGGAACATGGCCGAGCCAGCGTCGAAGACGACTCCCAATTCGGGCAGCATCAAACAGGCCGTATGCCTGCGATCGTTGGGGTGATAGCCGCTGGTGCCCAGCAAAACCAGTTTCATAGGGGTCTCATTCTGGCCCAATAAAGGTGTGGCTTATTGTAGCGAGGAGTGGGAAGTCAAGCCATTGCAGCTATTGCGCGGAGGCAAGTTTGCCTCCGGCTGAGCGCCGCCATGGAAAGCTTACCTTACAACCCCCGGCGATGGCGGCGGCGGGGGCGTTGGCCCGGGGCTGCTGGCTTGGGCTCGGCCGGTTTTTCGTCGGCGGGCGCTTCACGCGGCGGGGCGGCCGCGGCGACGGTTTGAAAACCCTCGATTTCGTCCCGCTTGAGCAGCGTGTTGATGAGCATTTCGATTCGCGTAAGCTCGATCCCTTGCTCGGGGGTCACAAAAGAATAAGCCACCCCTTCGCGGCCCATGCGGCCCGTGCGACCGACGCGGTGGACGTAATCGTCCGACGACTGGGGCATGTCATAGTTGATGATGTGCGAAATGTTGGACACGTCGATGCCGCGACCCACGACGTCGGTCGCGATCAGGATCTGGACTTCATTGTCTCGAAATTTGCGCATCACGCGGTCGCGGGCCGATTGCTGGAGATCGCCGTGGATGATGTCAATCGAGGGCCGCTTTTTGGAGAGCTTGGTGTAGAGGCGGTCGGTGCCGCGCTTGGTGCGACAGAAGACGATGGCCTGCTCGGGCTCTTCCCGGGCCAACAGCCGCACGAGCAATTCGTACTTGCGTTCTTCGTCGACCGAAAAGTAGCGCTGTTCGATGGTGTCGACCGACTTGTTTTTGGGCGAGAAGTCCATTACCTCGGGGTCGATCATATAACGGCTCGCCAAGCGTTCGACGCCGGGTGCGACCGTTGCGCTCAGAAGCAGCGTTTGCCGCTCCTTGGGGCAGCGGCGCAAGATTTTTTCGATGTCGGGGCGAAAGCCGATGTCGAGCATGCGGTCGGCCTCGTCGAGCACCACGATTTCGAGGTTCGTGAGTTGCAGCGAATTGCGCGAGAGCAAGTCGATCACGCGGCCGGGTGTGCCGACGACGATGTCCGCCCCGCGCGTGAGTTTGTCAATTTGTTGGCGGATCGGTTTGCCGCCGTAGACGGCGATGCAGCGTGTCTTGCGGCCCTTGGCGAGTTTTGCAATTTCGTCTTTCACCTGGACGGCGAGTTCCCGCGTGGGAACCAGCACCAATGCCCGGGGCAGGTTGCCGGCGCCGGCTTCGAGCTTTTCGAGGATGGGAATCGCAAAAGCGGCGGTCTTGCCAGTGCCGGTGCGGGCTTGGCCGAGAACGTCTTTGCCGAGCAGCGCGCGGGGGATAATGCCAAACTGCACGGGAGAGGGGTTATGATATTCTGCGTCGACCAGCGAGGCCAACATCACCTCTGACAAGCCGAGTTGATCGAAAGTCGGAGCGGGAGGCGAGTCGACGGACTCGATCGTGGGGGCGCGGTCGGTAGCCAAAGCGGATTGGATTTCGTTAAAGAGAACTGAACCGAGCGAGAGATGCCTGGCTTCTGATAAGCCTGTCTCGCCCAAAACCAACCAGAAAGGCTAGCAGCTATCGCTGTTTGGGTCAATTCGGCGCGTTAGCCGGCATCGGGACGATGCCGGCTAACAACAAACTGGGCGTGTTCTCGCCTTCCTTAGCCACTTTGGCCACGTGGGAAGAGAGAAAATTTCAAAACCTGGGCTTACTCCCTACGGAGATTCAAGCATCCGCCACGGGTTAGCGTCCGGTTCTCTCTCCCATGATTTTTGAAACCAGCTTAGGGCAGGTAGCAAGTTAAGAAACCCTCCGGCTGTTCTCGGGTATCACGAATCAAGGTTGCGCGGCCGGAGGATTATCACCCGTTTTTTCGACTTCTTTTTCGACGGTGGTCGTGGTTGTGCCGCCGGGGGTGGAGACGGTCGTTTCTTTCATAGAGGACGACTTTTCGCTACAGCCGACGGTGGCGATCGCCAACAAGCTCAGGACAAACATCGAGATCAAGGATTTTTTCATGGTCTTACACTTTCTTAAAAAAGGTGTTGTCATTCCCGCCTGCGCGGGGATGACGTAAATAACAAAGTTATTAACGCAGTTCGTATTTTGCCTGTGAATACTTATTTGTGAGCTGTTCCCCTACAGGCGGCCCATAAGGAAGAGGATGATTAAAATAACGACCACCAAACCCAATCCACCGCTCGGGCCGTAGCCCCAGTTTTTGCTGTGGCCCCAGTTGGGCAGTGCTCCCAAGAGCAGCAGGATCAAGATCACAAGCAGAATTGTGGGTAGGGAAATCATGATAGTTCTCCTGCAAACTCGTTTATGTGGTGAGTGCCATGTGTGAAACGTGGCGGGTTAGTTGCGAAAGAATATGGAACATTGGTTTCAACGGGGGGCACCCCCATGTCAGCAATGGCTGGCAAGGCGTTGCTTGACCGTGATCGTGCCACGTATGCGGATTCCATGCAGAGCAGCGATTTCAGGATCACGGGACTGACCGGTTTGACGAGGTACAGGTCGACCCCCGCGTCCTCGCATTGCTGCCGGTGGCTACCGTCGGTGCAGCCCGTCACGGCGATGATTAACGTGTTTTGGAAACAAGCCTGTTGCCGGAGTTGAACGGCCAAGTCGATGCCACTCATGTTGGGCATGAGAAGGTCGAGCAGGATGATGTCGGGCTGGAACTCGGCGGCGAGTGCCAAGCCGGCAACTCCGTCATGGGCCCGACGGCAATCATGCCCCCAAGCGTTGACAAGCATCGCCATGATTTTGGCCCCGTCATGATGGTCATCCACAACTAGCACGCGGAGCAGGTCCGCGGAGATGCCGACAGATGTTTCAGTAATCGGTTCGTAGCGCGAATCCATGACTCGACGCAATTGAAACCGGTTGTAGGCGTCGGAACTACCGATCTCGCCCGGCAACGAATCTTTCGTCAATTCAGTGGACATAGTAGAAAGCTTCCTCATGTTACTGGCGTTACACGGAACCTAGCGGATCACTCAAGCCTGCGGTTTTCGCCTGATCGATTTCGGAAAGCCTATGGACCTGCACGACGTTTCCCGTGGTGAAGGCATGTACCACGGTTCCACTGGCGGGCTCGACCCCGGCGGCGGCTTCGCGGACTTCTCGGCCCGTAATCCTTTTGATTTCCAATCGCAGTGAGGCGGCCGAACTAAGAAACAATTGTCGGTGAAACTCCTGCACTTGAGCGGCTCCCTCCGCACTCATGGCCAGAGCCTTTTCTGCCAGCGTCAACGCATCGTGGAGCGTGATCACCAGCGTCTCTTCGTTCAAGACCACACTGACCGAAGCGGGCGCGTGCCCTGTTTGTTTTTTTTGGTGAGCGATTGCCACTTGGGCAATTTGCTGTGCCATCGCTGTTTCGGCTTCATTCATGGGATTTATCCGTCGTGCGACCGCAAGCTGTCGGTTGAGGTCGTTTTGTGCAAAGCAGCCGCGGGTAGTGCTGGCGCACGCACCCACAACCCCTCGTGCCTCTTGAATCTTCGCCGTGGTAAAAACTAATTGCTGGCAGAAGTCGTCGCCGTTTCGCTGCCCATTCGCTTCATCATCTTTTCATGCTCCGCGATGGCCTTTTCGAGTGCGGCGTCGATGTCTTCGCAGCACTTCATTGTGCTCATGCCATCGATCGTTTCCATCTTGCACATCTCGTGCATTTGCTCGTGCGCCTTTTTGGCTGCGACCAACTGCTGGTCGATCAAAGCCAATGACGCCAGCATGTCCTTGTCGGTCGTCTCTTTACGCACTTCCGCAAATTGCTTTTGTGCTGCCACGATATTTTGGCCAACACCGTCCGCCTCTTGCCGAGCGTACTGAGGCATCACATTCGGGACTTGGCGGGCGTACGACCGGTAGCCTTGCGAGTAATCGCGTGCGTGGCGCAGTGATCTCCCGGCGGACTGCGCCTGGAAGCTGTTGTTGCTATAGTCGCCGCGAGCTTTCGCGGTCCCCACGGCTGGAGCGGCGGTGACCGTTTCCATCGCTAACATCGAGAACATCATGAGTGCCATACTCACCAAACAAATGAGCTTTTTCATCGAACATTTCCTTAAACTAAAACAACAGGGACTTAACAAAAAACAGTGCCAGCAAAGCGCAAAAAAAAGCCGACGTGGCGGAACACCCGGAGGTCTTCCACCACGTCGGCTTACTCGTTAACAAGCCCCCCAGCATGAGCCGGGTTGCTCTTTAGATAGTCATCCGAAAATTTGCTTCAAAAGCCCGTTTACAGCCCAGGCAAGTCCTGCCGAGCCGCAATCACCGCTTTCTTTCCTTTCAACATAGAGCAACCGCAGGCGAACACAAGGCTTGGCGACGTACGCGCCAGACTTGTTATGATACTGTAGAGGGGTGTAAAATGACGTTTTGCCATGTTTTGTCGAGTGACGTGGCACGTTCCCGGCAGCAAAATAAAAGTGGGAATTTCGTCGAGTGAGGGTTGCGTATGAAGACACAAGGTGAAATTGAAGCCGCCGTGTGTGAAGGAATCGCGCGGTTCGAGCAAGATTACATGGGTCGCGGCCCCAAGCATATTCACGCCTATCTGATTGGCGATCTGCTGGTCGTCAGGCTCAAGGGGGTCTTGACCGTGGCGGAACAGCAATTGGTGACGTCACTCCCCGCTGATAAAGGGCGAGACCTACTCAAGCAAGTTCGCATTCACCTGGTGGAAACAGCGCGACCGGTAATGGAAGCCTTAATCCAGGATGTCACGGGCGTACCCGTGGTAAGCCTGCATCACGACATCAGCACGGTCACCGGTGAAGAAGTGGTGCTGTTTACGCTGGCCAAGGCACCGCAGTATCGTGAAGCGAAGAAATAAATTGTGGGGTAGCCATCTCTCCCGAGGCGAGTCTGCGACCTGGCTGCCATGACTGGCCAGAGGCCTGGACCACGAAGCATTCTGTGGAATCATGAGACTTCATCCGCCCAGACCTGAAACCCTTGCAGCGTGTTCACGCCAAAGGTGGTCGTGAGAGCCACATCTGCGGCATCGCGTCCCCGGGCCATCAGGACGCGGCCGATGCGAGGCGTGTTGTTGCGGGCATCGAGCGTGTACCAACGTCCCCCCAGGTAGACTTCAAACCAAGCACTGAAATCCATGGGATGGGGTGCAATTGGCACGCCGATGTCGCCCAAATAGCCCGTGCAATAGCGTGCTGGCACGTTCAGCGACCTGCAAAAAGCAATGGCCAAGTGCATGTAATCGCGGCAGACCCCGGTTCGCTCGCGAAAGACATCGAGCGCCGTCCGATTGGCTCGGGCCCGCATGTAGTCAAAGCGGATATGTTGGTGGACGAAGTTGCACACGGCCTGCACGACCGGCCACCCCGCCGGCTCTTTGCCAAAGCGTCCCCAGGCAATGTCACGCAGCTCGCTATCCACTTCGCAGTAGCGGCTAGGAAGTAAAAACTGCAAGACATCGGTTGGCAAGTCTTGAACTTGGTGTTGGAAAGCGGTCCACGCCTGCATGTCGGGAATGCCGTCGTCTTCCACCAACGCCGAGGTGCGGAACGTGACGCGGCCCGCGGGAACGACCGTGCGACCGCAAAGGTTGCCGTAGGTGTCGATGTATTCGTTGACAACGACTTCCGGCGAGACGGTTAGGCGGTCGAGCTGCTTGATTGTCGGTGCCCGCTCGGGATGCAGGTATCCCATAATGAGGACGGCCGTAGGCTCGGAAAAATCAAAGGCGGCATCGAATCCGACGCGAATCAGCATGATTGCACAACATCTTTCAGCCGCCTGTGTGGTTTATTGTAGCACGACTCTCCCCAGGCGTGGCCAAAGTTAATCAACACGGCACGAGTCGGAGACTCGTGTTACTCTGAAAAATGTCCCGCGAATAGGCTTCACCAACGAAAAAACCGACTGCGCCCCGAGGGACGCAACCGGTTTGATAAGTTTCGCGCCTGCCAAAAATTACTTGGCGGGAGCGGCAACGGGAGCAGCAGCGGGAGCGGCGGGCTTCTTAGCAGAGGCGCGCTTCTTGGTGCTCTTCGTGGCTTTCTTAGCGGCCGGAGCGGCTTTCTTGGCAGCCTTCTTCTTCGGCGACTTCTTGGCGGCTGGCTTCTTGGCAGCAGCCTTCTTCTTGGTGGACTTCTTCGCAGCCTTCTTGGGGGCGGCCTTCTTTGCAGCTTTTTTCTTAGTAGCCATAGCCTTATGGGCTCCTTCCGTGATTGCGCCCTAGTTGTACTTTGGTTCTCCCTCTGGGCGCACAGAAGAAAGGGTAGAACTCACCTAGAATTGAAAAAACAGAGCCGGTTACGCTAGCAGAGGATTTCCGCGGCGTGTGTCAGCTCTACTTACTCCTGATTCATAACTCCTGATCAACAGGTTCGCGGCCGAGGCGATAAAGGGATGGGAAAGTTATTCGGAAACTTATTGAGTGGGCCGCTGTGATTATTAAAGAGAGAAGCGTGCGATGTGCTTAAAGGATAATGATGAATTAAACAATCGTCAAATAATCTGTCATGCTCAAAACAATTTACAAAACTATTATCCAAATCGGGCAAGAATCGCTCACAAACTCTCGTTCCGAAGTCACCGTTGACTTCACTGCGCGCAATTGAACCAATTTTTTGGCAATTCCGTCAAGGCGAGTTCGCGGAAAATTTGCTTTTTGTAAAAACTTCTTCGCGCCGAGAACGCGGAGCTTGGATGGAATCGATCAGCAGCACGGCACGATTCAGACCGACTCGCGGGCCCAGGCGTGGAGGTCGTTCATCTGGTCGGCGAAGGCGTGGCTGGGGGTGCCGAGCGGGCTCTTGAAGAAGCTGCCAAGGAACCCCAACGCGCCGGTTTGGCCCCGCTCGCGCGCGACCAAAACGAACCTCACGAGGTCGAGCACCAAGGGGGCCGCGAGCAGCGAATCGCAGCCCTGCCAGGTGAACTGTAAAGTCATCGGAGTACTTAAAAAACCGCGAAAATGTACATGATCCCAGGCAGTTTTCCAATCGCCGAGACTCGCCACGTGCTCGATCGAAACAAGCGTCTGGGGGGGGTAGCCGAGGATTTCTTCGAGGAGGTGATCCTTGCTTTTCACCTTCGACGCCTTGTTCGCGGGATCGTTCAAAACGTGCCCATCGAGGTTGCCAAAGATGTTGTGGCCGACCCAGCTCATGACCTCCAAATGACGCGCCGCGAACAGGGGAGCTAGCACGCTCTTGAGGAGGGTCTCGCCGGTCTTGGCGTCGCGGCCGGCGTGGCAGGTGTTGTGACGGCGCGAAAGTTCGTCGACGCCAGTCGGAGTGGCACCCAATGAGGGGGTGAAATTTATGTAGGGCAGTCCCAATTCGAGCGCCGCGACGGCGTAGAGCGTGCTCGCGGGGAGGGGGCAATCAGGCGCGGCGAGCAATTCGGCGAGGGCTTCCGCCGTCTGCGGCCAGAGATCGGCGTCGAGCGGCGGCTCGGTCGACGCGAGATTCACCACGACAACCCTGGCAAGCTGTTCACGATTTTGAAAATCTTGCAAATCGGCCTGGATGCGCTCAACCGCTTCGCGCGGTGATTTTTCGCGGGGGATCGCGGCATCGGCGAGGTTTTCGATGGTGGGGCCCACGTTCCAGAGCACGCCGGGGCGGATGTTGGCCTCGCAGCGGGCGAGAAAATCACGGCTCGCGGCGAGGGTGGCGGCGGGGATCACGCGGCTCTCGCGGTGCAGACGCTCGGCCTCGGCGGTGAGCGTGGTGGCGCGGATTTCGTGCCCGCCGACCACGAATTGATCCCACTTGGCGAGCGGCAGGTGCGCGAAATCGGGGAGTGCGCTCACGAGGCCGATCTCGTCGGTGGTGCCGTCCCGCAGCGCGGCCAGGCCGACCAGCGTTGTGACCGCCACGCCCCCTCGTGCTCCGATGATCCAAATGCCGATGCGAGGAGCGCTCATGGAGGAAATTGAACCAGCGGTGGGGAGGAGGTGTCGGAGAGTAGGAACGCAAGTGCCTGTTGGCAAACAGCGGCCACTAGGAACGCTGTAAATCAGGGCTTATGATTGTCGCATGAGCGGACGCTAAGCCGCAAGCGGCTGGACTGGTCTGCTGCGCCGCAAGCGGCTGGGCTGGTCAGATGCGCCGCAAGCGGCTGGAAACTGGAGGCAAACGTATGTTAGAAACTGTCAAACCAGCGCCCGCGGATGCCATTTTGGGTCTCACCGTGGCCTTCAATAAAGATGCCCGGCCCGAGAAGATCAATCTGAGCGTGGGTATCTATCAAGATGAAAACGGCAAGACGCCGACCCTTGCGTCGGTAAGCGAAGCGGAACAACGGCTCGCGGCGGGACTGTCGAGCAAGACGTATTTGCCGATCTCAGGCTCGGAAGGCTACTTGAAAGCCACGCAGCAGTTGGCGTTCGGGGCGAAGAGTGAACTGCCGATTTCGGGTCGCATGGCGGGGGCGCATACTCCCGGCGGCACGGGGGGCCTGCGGGTGGTGGCCGATTTCCTGCATGAGAGTTTTCCCCAGGCGACGGTGTGGCTCAGCGATCCCACGTGGCCGAATCATCAGAGCATCTTCGCCGCGGCGGGGCTGGCTACCAAGACTTACCCCTATTTCGACCAAGCGGCCAACAGCCTCAAGCTTGATGCCATGCTTGCCGCGATCAGCACGATGGCGGCGGGAGACGTGATTCTGCTGCATGGGTGCTGTCACAATCCGACGGGGATCGACCCCACGCCCGTACAGTGGAAACAGATCGTCGCGGCCGTGAACAAGCAGGGCGTTCTGCCGTTTTTGGATTTCGCCTACCAGGGGTTTGGCGACGGATTGGAAGAAGACTCGGTTGCGCTGCGGGAATTTGCCCAAGCCGGGGGCGAATTTATCGTGTGCAGTTCGTTCAGCAAGAATTTCGGGCTTTATCGGGAGCGCGTGGGGGCCGTGGCGTTTGTTTGCAAAACCGCCCAGGATGCAGGTACCGTGCAGAGTCAGATCAACCGCGCGGTACGAGCGAACTATTCCAACCCACCGGCCCATGGAGCGGCGATTGTGGAAACCATCCTCAACGACCCCGAGCTACGCGGCATGTGGGAAGCTGAACTCGCCACCATGCGGGACCGTATTAACGGCATGCGGAGCCAATTGGTCGAAACTTTGGCCGAAAAGGGCGTGCCGGGGGACTATTCTTTCATCAAAGACCAACGGGGAATGTTTTCTTTTTCGGGCCTGACCAAGGACCAAGTGGAATTGCTGCGCGACGAATATGCTATCTATATAGTAGGGTCGGGCCGCATCAACGTGGCGGGTTTGACCCCGGCGAACATCGACCGCGTGGCGGAATCGATTGGCGCGGTGGTGGGGCAACCGGCGTAAGACCGCGTTGTTCTTATTTAGCCCCGCCACTTGTGGCGGGTATTACGCGCAGAGCGCGGAGTAAGCTCCGCGGCTAAACAGGGTTAATATGAATATATTGTTTGCTACTGCCGAGGCGGTGCCGTTTTGCAAGACGGGGGGCTTGGGCGACGTGTGTGGCAGTCTGCCCCGCGAGCTTTACAAGCTCGGTCATCGGCCCGCAGTGATCTTGCCCGCGTTTCGGCAGATTTATCAAACGGATATGCCCGTCGATCCCACGGGGATTACGTTCGAGATTCCTATCGGCCAGAAGCGGGTCGGCTGTCAGATTCTTGAGAGCCATCTCCCCGATTCAGCCGTGCCGGTGTACTTCATCGAGAACCTCGATTACTTCGATCGGCCAGGGCTCTATGGCGAAAACGGCGAGGACTACCGCGACAACTGCGAACGGTTTGTGTTCTATTGTCGGGCCGTGCTGGAAGCGATTGTGCAACTCGATCTCGAAACTGATCTCATTCACTGCAACGATTGGTGTTCGGGTTTGATTCCGGCCTATCTCAAGACGCTGCTCCACGAACAGCCGCCGTACGACCAGATCGCGTCGCTCTACACAATTCATAATCTCGCCTACCAGGGGAGCTTTTGGCACTGGGACATGGCGCTCACGGGGATCGACTGGAAGTATTTCAATTACCATCAGATGGAATTCTACGGCAACTTGAACTTTATGAAGTCGGCGATTGTGTTTGCGGATTCCATTAGCACGGTGAGCCCGACTTACGCCAAAGAGATTTTGCGCCAGCCGCTGAGCTGTGGCATGGACGGGGCCTTGCAGCATCGCCGCAATGATTTGTACGGCATTATTAACGGGGCGGACTACGACGAATGGAACCCGGCGATTGATGAGTACTTGGGGCCGCACACTTACGACGCCGAGAGTTTTATCGGGGGCAAAGCGGCCTGCAAGAAGGCGCTGCAACAGGAAATGGGACTGCCCATTGAGCCGCGTATTCCTCTCGTGGCCGTGGTGAGTCGACTGGCCGATCAGAAAGGTCTTGATCTCATTACTCGTGTGATGGAGCAATGGGCGGGGGAAAAGAATGTTCAGTGGGTGATCCTCGGCACCGGCGAGCCGCGTTATCACCACCTGCTCAGTCAACTGGCCGCCGCGCATCCCCACAAGGTTGCCGTCCGCTTGGAATTCTCGAACGCGCTTGCGCATCGCATTGAAGCGGGGGCCGACATGTTCGTCATGCCGAGCCAATACGAGCCGTGCGGGCTTAACCAGCTTTACAGTTTGAAGTACGGCACCGTACCGATCGTGCGCGCGACGGGTGGCCTCGCGGATACGGTGGTGAATACGACCCCTGAGACGCTCTCTAGCGGCACGGCCACGGGTTTTAGCTTCGGTGAATACTCAGCGCCGGCTTTGAGCGGTGCGTTGCAGCGAGCCTGCGACATGTACGCAGACCCCGGCACATGGCACAAGCTGGTTGCTGCTGGGATGCGGCAAGATTGGTCGTGGGGTTCGAGTGCTCTTAAGTACAGTGAGCTGTACGAGCGGACCCTCGCCAAATCGCGGCAGGGTGTGCTAAGCTAGTGCTGCCAGAGCTTGATAATAGACTCTCAGCGATTACTTATCAGGTTTGCTCACCGTTCCTGCTCGACGTATACTTACCACTATGGAAACTAACGCTAGCAACATCAGTGACCTGGGGCCTGAACAGCGGGCCGCCGCCGAGAAACTCCTCGGTCGATCGTTGGCCAATTTTCAGAAAATAGCAATCAAGGCGCTCGAAGGGGGCAACGATATCATTGTGCGTTTCTTCGGCAGCGCGCGAGAGAAAAACGAATTGCCGAACCAAGATCAGTATAGTGGTTGGGCAGTGCCCGCTTGCTTTCAGGTGCTTACCGATCTTTCGGATGTTGAACAGGCTGACTATGAAGCCGTGCTGTCGCAGCCAGTGACACTCTCCCGAGTATTCTGACTTGAGCACTCCAATCGAACTCGCGTTGCTGGATACGGATATCCTTTCTGAATTGATGAAGCAACAAAATCCGGTGGTTAAGCAGCGAGCCGAGGACTATTTTCGAGAGCAGCAGCAGATTGCCATTTCCGCAATCACATGTTACCAAGTGCTACGGTGGCTTCGTGAGCCACCCAAAGCCGAACGGCTAGCGCAATTCCAACAGATACTCGCCACGCAGATTATTCTCGATGTCGACTTGGCGATTCTAGACAAAGCAGCCAATCTGTGGATTGAGGCGCGTGCCAGTGGACGACCCAGAGAGGACGTCGATCTGATCATCGCATCGACCGCGTTGATTCATGACCTTACGCTGGTGACGGCCAATACCAAGCACTTTGACTGGATCGGCGAACTCAAGCTCGACAATTGGCGCGAAACATAAACCGCCAAGAGAAATCCAGACCAGCCATTGATCTCCAAAGCCTAGTTCATCTGAGGGTGCCAAACTGAATAGCGACAGCGTCTTCGAAATGCGAACCGACCCCACGACGGGGCGGCGGGTGTTGATCGCCGAGGGTCGCGCGGCGCGGCCCAATGATTTTGTGGAATTGGCGACTCCCTCGCATCACTCGTCAGCTCACTGCCCCTTCTGTCGTGGGCATGAGAATGAAACGCCTCATGAGCTCGCGGTGGTGAACGATGCGCAAGGCGCTTGGCAAGTTCGCGTGGTGCCAAACAAGTATCCGGCGGTGGCGCTGGCGAGCGGGGAGCGTGAGCCCCCTGCATCACAGGCACTCACTGCAAACCTTGCAGGGGACTTACGTCCCCCGCTCGCCTCACATGGCGTACACGAAGTTATCATTGAATCGCCCCGGCATGTTCACGATTGGTCAGAACTTTCGGCAGAAGAACTGGCCGCCGTGCTCACGATGTTCCGTGATCGGATTGAACACGCCTACACTGCACACCACATAAAGTCAGCGCTCGTGTTTAAGAATGTCGGCCAAGCGGCGGGGGCATCGCTCGAACATATTCATAGCCAAATGATTGCCTTGCCGTTTGTGCCGGAGGTGCTTGATTGCGAACTCAACATCGCTGCTGATTTTCACGACCGCACTGGAGCGTGTCTGATGTGCCGACTGGTTGCGGATGAAATTCAGCAAGGGTCGCGGCTTGTGATCGAGAACTCGTACTTTGCGGCAATCTGTGCATATGCCGGTCGGCAACCGTATGAGACTTGGATCATGCCGAAAGCACACGCCAGCGATTTCGCCCGGATGAGCGCCCCAGAGTCCGCTGCCCTTGCTGATATTCTGGGCGAATTGGTGCGTCGGTTGCGGGCCGTGCTCTCGCCTTGTGCCTACAATTTGGTGCTCCACACGGCCCCGAGAGAGGACAAGCGGGCGGCGGCGTTCCATTGGCACTGGGAATTGATTCCGCGTAGCACGTCGCTGGCCGGGTTTGAGTGGGGCACGGGGATGCACATCAATTCGGTATCACCGGAACGAGCCGCAATCCGGCTGAGAGCGTTAAAATTCGGTGAAAACTTGCCGATTCAGTAAGCTGGGCGGACTTCGTGAGGTCTTTCTGCTGTACTGCTTATGCCAGCGATGGACCCGCACTTGGGCCTAACATTACGTAAAGTTGGGTCCGTGCCGACTAGCATAATCCGCAGCAACCGGCGATGTTAGAGAGAGCGCACGACTGCTAGTAGCAATAAAACAGTTAAAGCCAGGGGAGGACACTCCTCGGAACCCGGGGAGTGCCATCCCCGGGCTTGGCGATTGAAAAACATAATTAAACAACGAACCACGTTATACCCCCATGAATCAACCCTTACGACTTGTTCTTGTGCTCCATAACCATCAGCCGATTGGCAATTTTGATGGTGTGTTTGAGCAGGCATACCAAGACAGCTACTTGCCGTTTCTCGACGTGTTCGAGAAGTACGACAACAAGCTGCGTATCGCGCTGCATACGAGCGGCTCGCTCATGGAGTGGCTCGACGAAAAGCATCCCGATTATGTCGACCGGCTGGCCGGATTGGTCGCCAAGGGTCGCATCGAAATCATCGGCGGGGCGTACTTCGAGCCGATTTTGGCGATGATCCCCTCGCGGGATCGCATTGGTCAAATCTCGACTTACACCAAATGGCTTGAGCAACGCTTGAGCGCGACGGTCCGCGGCATGTGGGTGCCGGAGCGAGTGTGGGAACAGTCAATGACCAGCGACTTGGTGAAAGCCGGGATCGAGTTCACGGTGCTTGACGACTTCCACTTCAAAAACGCCGGTCTCACGACCGATCAGCTTCACGGTTACTACGTGACCGAGGACGACACGCATGTGCTCAAGGTATTTCCCGGCAGCGAGCAACTTCGCTATCTGATTCCGTTCCAAGCACCGCTCGAATCGATCAAGTATTTGCGCTCCGTAGCCGACGAGCATCCTGGCGCGGTCGTGGTGTTTGGCGACGATGGCGAAAAGTTCGGTACCTGGCCCGGCACGAAGGAACACGTTTACGACCGTGGTTGGCTCACGCAATTTTTCGACGCGCTCTGCGCGAACAGCGATTGGCTGAAATTAACGACGCCGAGCGAAGCGATTCAAAACGTGCCGCCGATTGGGAAGCTGTACATTCCCGAAGGTAGCTACCGCGAGATGACCGAGTGGGCGCTCCCCGCGGCAAAGATCAACGATTTTGAGGATGTCCACCACGACTACGAAGCGCAAGGCCAGTGGCAGCGCGTCGCGCCGTTTGTTCGCGGCGGCTATTGGCGGAACTTCAAGGTGAAGTATCCCGAAACCAACGTGATGTACGCGCGGATGCAGATGATTAGCCAGCGCTTGCAGCAAATGGTCGACGAAGGGTCCGCTGGTGAGCTCATCGATTACGCCCGGTTGGAACTGTATCGGGGCCAATGCAATTGCAGCTACTGGCACGGGGCGTTCGGCGGGACTTATTTGCCGCACTTGCGGAACGGTGTGTACACACACTTAATTGCCGCCGAGAATTTGCTGAACCAGTCGGAACAACGCGGTTGGCAGCACGATCAACAAGCGTGGGTCGAAATCGACGCGAGCGACTTTAATTTCGATGGCCGACCTGAAACGCGGCTGGCGAACAACAAATTGATGCTGCTCGTGTCGCCGGTCGAGGGGGGCCAGATCTACGAACTCGATGTGAAGTCCATTTGCCACAATCTGCAAGCGACTCTCACCCGTCGTCCCGAAGCCTATCACCGCAAGGTACTGCGTGGTCCGAATCAGGGCGGCGGCGACGTGGCGAGCATTCACGATCTCGTGGTGTTCAAGCAAGAGGGTCTCGAAAAGCGGTTGGGCTACGACACTTGGGCGCGCAACTCGCTCGTGGACCATTTCTACGTGGCGGATGTTGCACGCGAAGCCGTCGTGGCTGGCACGGCGGCAGAGCAGGGGGATTTCGTCCACGGACCTTACGAAGGCAAGCTCCGCCGCAATCCGGGTCGTGTCCAGTTGCAACTAGTTCGCGAAGGGAACGTCGGCGGCAAGTCGATTCAAATCACCAAGGGGATCACGCTTAACGACGAAGGCACAACGATCGAGATCGCCTACCTGATCGAGAACCTCTCCGATCAGAGTGGTTTTATCTTTGCACCGGAATTGAATTTTGCGGGCTTGCCCTCCGGAATCGACGACCGCTATTTCCGCACCGCCGAGGGGCAATCGATTGGCCAGCTTGGTCATCAATTGGATTTGTCCGAGACGACCGAGTTGGGTCTTGTGGATCAATGGCTGGGGATCGACGTGGGCTTGGCCTTCGACAGGCCGACCGCCATCTGGACTTATCCCGTCGAAACGGTGAGTCAATCGGAAGGCGGGTTTGAGCTGGTCCACCAATCGGTGGCCGTGGTGCCGCACTGGCACTTGATTCCCGACGCCAACGGCTGCTGGAGTGTGACGATCCGCCTGACGGTCGACACGAGCCTCGCCGAAAATCGCATGGGCGAAGCGGCGGTGGCGGCGTCGGTTTAAGATTCACCGCTAATCGACGCTAATAATCGCTAGTAATTCGTAGGCCGGAACAAGCCGTGAGCAGTTCCGGCAGCTTGGCAAACAAATCCTCCGTGTTGCCGGAACTCGTGGGACTCGTTCCGGCCTACCCCCTGGCATTAGCGTCAATCAGCGGTTCAATCTTTCGACAGCGAACTTGCCAGCGCAAACCAATCCACGTCGTCGCGGAGGTCTTGTTGCTGGTAGTTCACGCAGGTGAGCACCGGCACGTCGGTGCGGCAGGCAATTTCCTCGGCGTTCGTTTTCGTGCTCTCGTCGTCAGGAAAAAGTGCGAGGCGATTAAGTACGACACCGGCGATGGGCACCTGGGGAATCAGTGTTTTGGCGGCGAGCAAGGTGAGTAGGGTCGCGTTGATCGTCCCCAATTCGTTCACCGCGACCACCACGAGCGGGAAACCAAACTCAGCCGCGAGATTGGAATTATCATCCTTGTCGCTCATTGGCGAGAGCAGACCGCCGGCCCCTTCCACGAGCACAATGTCGCTCCGCTCGCGCCACACGTTCAAACCGGTACGCAGCAGTTGGCAATCCACTTCGCGTCCTTCGAGACGCGCGGAAGTGGGGGGTGCCATCGGGGCCACAAACCGTTGGGGGCAGACCTCTTCCAAGGTGCCGGGGCGACCGGCGGCTTCCCAGAGTTTCAGCGCATCCGGTGCAACCACGTCGTTGCCATCGCGTTTGCAATCGGTGGCCACCGGCTTATAGACGCCGACTTTGTGACCGGCCTTCACCAAAGCTCGGGCGATGAGCCGAGTGACGTGGCTCTTGCCGACGCCCGTGTTCGTGCCGGTGATATAAAATCCAGGAGTCATAGTATTTTAAGTGTTCCCGTTATTGTCATCCCGAGGGAGACTAGGCTACCGAGGGATCTGGCTTGCAGCACCCTTAGTATAGTAGTGCTTGTAAAGATGGAAGCCAGATTCCTCTGGTCGTCAAACTCCCATCGGAATGACCGTTGCAAATTACAATACCAAAAATTCTTCAACCGCTTCACGCATGGCTTGGCGGTCGGCCGCAGCGCCGGTCCAAATTTCAAAGGCCAGGGCCGCTTGTTCGATGAGGAGTGTCAGACCATCCACCGTGCGGCAGCCGCGCGTTTGGGCTTCTTTCATGAGCCACGTATTCGGCGGATTGAACGCCACGTCGGCGACGATGGTGTGCTTTTCCAAGCCATCAAGATCCAACGGCAAGCGCTCGTTCGGTTGGTTGGGGCCGACGGGGGTCGCGTTGATTAACACCTGGAACGAATCGTCGATGGCAAACAGACTGTCCCCCGCCAACTCGTCGGCGTGGCAACTTCCCAGCGGTGTTTCGCTCACGAGAGTTTTGGTCAGCTCTTCCACCTTTTCGGGATGCCGACAGAGGAAGCGAATTTCACCCGCGCCCACCAGCGCGAGTTCCGCAGCGATGGCGCGCGCGATGCGGCCCGCGCCGACGATAGTCACGCGCAAACCTTTCACCGCGCCGGTTTGCTCCAACAGTTGCCGCAGTGCCCGGCCTTCGGTGTTGTAGCCAAAGAACCGACCGTCGGTTTGCTTGATGCAATTCACTTGGCCACTGATGCGGGCCGCCTCGCCGATTTCTTGCAGGTACGGAATCACGCTGTTGCGGTGGGGTGGGGCGAGCATGATCCCATGGAAGCCAAAGATGCGCGCGCCGCGCAAGGCCCCTTCGAGATCGAGCGCGGGGACTTCAAACGTGAGAAACCGCCAATCAAGCCGCGCGGCCTCGAACGCTTTTTCCAGCATGTATTGCGTGGGATTGCCGGCAATCGGCTCGCCCATCAAACAACAAACATCTTGCTGGGGGTGGCTCAAGGAAGTCTCGAAAGGAATTTCGCGGTCTGCTAGCCGCAGGCGGCAGCCGGCGGAATTGCTAGGAATCCTCCATTCTGACCTGCGAGGGGCTGATTTTCAACGCCACGCCAATTCGGTGAGATACGGCAATGGCAGCGATCATGGTATCGTGAAGGGATGTTCCGCAACTACCCGCTCACGACGCTGTTTATTGTCGCCACGATCTGCGTGGATTTGGCGATCATTCTCACCGTTGACGCGGGTTCCGTGCTGGCTGCGGAAACCGGCCTGAGATTTTACGTCTGGAATTATGCGATCCCAGCGCAGTTCAGCACGCTGGCCTTGTGGGCCGTGTTTGGCAAAACGCACCGACTCACGAAGGCCGCTTGGGTGACGCTCGCCAGTGGGATGTTATTGATGTTGACTTGGCACACGGTGGAACCAGCTTTTCGTGGCGAATCAATTTCCTTCAATTTGATTCAGCTTTTCACGGTCTCGCTGGGGAGCGCGTTATTCAGGCTCTGCGGTATTGGCAAACAAGACAGAGACGCTCCGAGCGAGTTGTTTCAGTTTTCATTGGTGGAAATCTTCGGCTGGACCATGATTGTCGCACTGTGGGCCTTTGCCATGCGTTTTGCAGGCGTCGATTTTCTCATCGACAAATACCTGATTGTTTGGATTGTTGCGGCATCGTTAGCTCCCCTTTTACTCGTTCCCGTTTTGTTTGGCAGAGTTTCCACGGGTTGGCGACTCCTGGGATTTTTGGGCGTCTATATCGTTACGTTCGCTGCCTATGGTGTGAGCGCCAAGTGGATGGATGGCCCTTTACCGCTTTGGGCTTTCTCAATGGCGATCACGCAGATCACGTACATCTCGGCGTGGTGGGCCGTGGTGCGGATGGATGAAGTGATGCAAGAACGCCGCGCTGTGATTGCCTCGAGCGAGCAAAAGTTGGCGCTGTATGACCCGCAGGAAAGTTAGCCGGCAGCGTCCCGCTGCCGAGTTTAAGAAGTGTTGCCTTCTCACCATTCCACGGCAACGGGACGTTGCCGGCTAACGGAATCGACCCGTCGCGCTTTGATTCGCACATACGGCGCGACAAACTGCGAACGATGCCCGAATGTGCCGACCTCGGCATTGGCCTCGGCGTGCATGGGTTCGACCAAGTCTTCGATCACAAACCCCGCGCGGCACATGCCGCCGACGAGTTGTTCCCAGCGGTGTAGAAATTCAAGTGTCCCTGGTTCGCGCACGCGGCAGGGTTCTGCGGGAGGCAGCGGGTCACTGCGATAGTACGGCTCCGCGAGTCGATAACCCACGCCTGTCGGGCGAATCTCGGCTTGTAAACTCGTCGGTGATTTGTGCTGACTGATGTAGAGTCCACCCGGCCTCGTTACCCGTGCCACTTCGGCAAAGGTCCGCGACACGTTGGCAACATAGCAGGTACTCACCGGTTGAATCACGATGTCGAACGCGCCCGCACTCAACATCGCCAGCTCATCCATCGAGGTTTGCACGGCACGGATGTCGAGCTTGCGTTCGGCAGCCACGGCGCGGTCGAGCGCGAGCATTTCGCCGCTGATGTCGACGACCGTCACCTTGGCACCAGCGGCCGCATAAATCGCGCTGTGCCGACCACCCCCCGCGGCGAGGCACAATACTCGCAAGCCGCGAATGTTGCCGCCGAGCCAACCAAGCGGGTCCACAGTCGCGAGCGGATCGGCAAGATCACCATCACTCGCGGCCTGGGCGAGCGGCACTTGTCGCCGCGCGAGTTGGTCCCACGCACGGGCATTATGTTCTTTCTCTCTGTCGTGGGACATCACAGCGGGCCTGCGGAATGGTTCGGCAATCCTCGAATCCAGGAAGCAGTTCATTGAACCATCCCGCAAGCCGCATGTCAGCAGGCTATTTACGTCGCCAGAGTCCCCCGCCAACGAGGGCCAGCCCCACTAGCGCAAACGTCGCCGGCTCGGGGATTGCGCGCACGTCGGCAAAGCCATCGATCTCGGGAGTTAGCCCCGATCCTACAGGGTTGGTGATTTTCACATGCGTGATCTGCGTCAATCCGACTGTCGCCAGGTCGATCCCGACGCCACCTCCGGATCCGTTGTAACCAGCGACGATAGCGGCTGTGTTGAGACCGGTCACGTCGAAGCTTGGATCGACGGGCTGGGTAAAATCGGTGGGAATGCTGGCCGTCGCGGGAAAAGGGATCGCGATGTCACTGAAACCAAGCGTCGGAAAGCGACCATCGGCATCAACCCCTGACACAACAAAAAAGTTAATGCCGTCGGCGCTCAGCGAAACAACACCCCCTTCCGAGGCCGTGGAACCGGTTGCCAAGTCGGTATGATCGTTGTTGAAACTGCCGAGATTGAAAAATGAGTTGCCGAAGATCAAGAGGTCGACGCCAAACGGATTGTTTTGATCATCGGTCACGGGCTCATTGAAGCGGATTGTTAGTTCCCCCCCTTCGCCCAATGAAACAACTTCGGTCACCCCTCCCGCAGCACTAAATGGCGTGACAGGGTAGCCGCCAAAGGCAATGCTTTGATGCGTCGGCTCACCCAATGCCACAGCCGGATCGGTGTATCCCAACGCGGGGCCGACACCAGAATTGTAAGAGACGACGCTATCGGCCCAAGGGTCGGCTTGAGCCAAGGAAGCCATTGCCAAGCTGCTCAGCAGAGCAATGTTCAATTTGAGTTTTTTCTGATTCATGAGTTCAATCTCCTGGTTGGCTAAGTTTTTTGTTGTTTTGTCTAAAGCAAAAGAAAAACACCGACCACGCACCTGCTGCGAGACAAAGACAGTCAAGTGACGTTGGTTCGGGAACAACAAGGCTCGCGCTCTGCAGTGCGCCGCCCGTGAATGCTGAAAGATCGTTCGGATCGGTGCCGTATTGCTCCGACCAGAAGCCGAGGTCGCCGGGGCTAAGCGGATCGGGTGATTCACCACGTTGCCAGGCGAGAAAGTCGCGGCCATCGATGTCGCCATCGCCGTTGAAATCGGCATTGCCGGGGACTTCCGCGGCGAGAGGGTTCTGGGCGAAGAATTGCTGACCTATGGGAGTGAACGCCAAGCTATCCCAACTGCCGTCGGTAAGATTGCGACTGGAAACACCACTGCCCGACCGTGCCCAGGTTCCACCAGCGAAGGGGCTGGTTGGTGATAGGCCATAGTGCCAAAAATCGGCGGAGAACCAACCTTCGGCGTACCAATCGCCCGGGTCGACGGATGTCGCGCCATCGGAGGGGCCGGTGTTGGCGATGCCGCTGGCGTCGAATGAAGTTTCATCATCGAGAGCGAATTGTCCATCGTTGTTGGCGTCGTAGCCCAAGCCAATCACCGCGAAGCCAAAGCCGCTGATCGTGCCCATTTTGGCGTACAAGCGATCATCGGCGGTAACGACCGTGGTGAGCATATCAGCCCCTTTGGCGATACCGTCCCAGCGGTAACCCCAGGCGAGTGAATTGTCGATCGTCGACGCACCCTGCCAGTCAATCACCAAAGCCGAACGGTTCGACCCCGTGCCGGTCCAGAAGTCAATGTCGTCAAAGTCAACCACGATCCCTGCCATGGCGATATTAGTAGCAATATACCAGAGTGTTGTCATAAGCAGCGTAATTAGCCGGCAGCGTCCCGCTGCCGAGAACGAATTGCCGTTCATAGTGCTTCGCCTCCACAGCGAGTCAGCAGGGCATTGAGCGCGGCTTGATCGAGCTCCTCGCCAAGGAAAGCGACATGACCATCGCAGAATGTGACGAGCGCTCCGCCGGGATGGGGACTGCCAATTTCGTCGATCCCCTGATCTGCGTTGATGGGGATGGATTGTTCCTGGGCAAAAATGTTGTGTCCGTTGGCCCACTCCATGGTGGATATTCGGCGCGTCAACGCCTCGGCGACAACGGCCGTGTGGGACGTGCCGTCGGTGATTTGTGTCAGCGGCACCGGTTCGTTGTAAAGCATCACGCCCAAGGACTCGTCGTTGACGGTTTGCGTGGGTGGATCAACCGCGTCGGGGTTACCAAAATCGGGGTGATCGCGCCCCACACCTTCCACGCCATAGAGGCCACCATAGTCGGTGAAAGCTTGTCCGCGCCAGGAGCCCGTGGGATTGATAAGAAGTTCACTGGGTGTGCTGGGGCAGAGAAATATCGCTAGTACTGTTGCTCCCATGGTCTGATTGCGCGCGTCGTTGGAGGGGAGATCGAGTTGATACGCGCTCCAGAGAGAATTTTGCTCCAAAAACGGCAAGAGCTGTACGTTCCAAGAAATGAGCCGTTGCGGAATCGCGCTCCACTCTGCCACTGGTAAGGTGTAACCGAGACAACCGACCGGCAGTTCTTGGTGCTGCTGTTCGTAGTTCAACAACGCGGTGCCGAGTTGTCGCAAGTTGTTCTGGCAGTGCGTGCGGCGGGACGCCTCGCGCGCCGCTTGTATCGCGGGCAGCAGTAGGGCCACCAGCACGCCGATGATGGCGATCACCATCAACAGTTCCACGAGCGTGAAGCCGCGCTTGTGACGGGGAAAAGGGTGGTGCACTTTGGCGCGGAACATCAGCGTCTTTCTGGTGTTCGCACGCTGTCGGAACGTTCAGCGCAGGCATGAGCCTAGCACTGAAAATCAAGCCGACGGCGGAATGCGAACTCGCAGAGTTTTTTTAGTTACGCGGCTGACGTCCCTCGCGCCCATGCCACATACAACGCGCTGGTAGGTCTTCTGACTCCCAAGCTCAAGCGAACCAAGCCTTCTCGCCGGGATGTGACTCCACGGCAATGGCAGTAAGAGTTGTTCGCTTGATCAGCTCGGTCACAGCGGCGGGGCCGTCCCGGACTAAGATTCCCGAAGAATCTGGCACCGGATTCCCTGTTTGTCGGAGTAAGACACGTTCCTACTAGCCGACCACCAACGCACGATCAATTCAGAAGGTAGCTTAGCGGGTGGGGGATGGGGTTGTCAACGGGCATGCTCCAATTGGGTGATCGGCTCTGACATCTCTTGAGGAATACCTCCCTGAGTTCGCCCAACCAAAAAGCCAATAGCGGCTTCAGTCGCGCGAATGGTTTGCGAATGGAAAGTCAAGCAGCCCACACACTTGAGGCTGTCTAACCCGACATTCCCCATATGGACTGAGCCTGGAACCGATCCAGGCACCGAATGCTCCCCATTTTATTGGTCGTCCCCACCGCGCGTCTAGCGCGTGGTGAAAATTTCGACAGATCTTCTTGGCCCGCGCC
>Ga0163152_10002680_pt1 | contig 24568 bp, 22 predicted proteins | sample OliLakLV19MP8IB2_FD_148635 | JGI IMG/M metagenome (GOLD analysis project Ga0163152, IMG submission 148635) | Freshwater microbial mat bacterial communities from Lake Vanda, McMurdo Dry Valleys, Antarctica - Oligotrophic Lake LV.19.MP8.IB-2 | ecosystem: Environmental > Aquatic > Freshwater >...
CGTCAAACAATGGGGTGTTCGGCACTACATGGCTTTTCCGCTCAGTTCCCCTCGGAAGCCAAACCCAGGGAACCGAGGTTCTCCTCTGAAACTATTTTTCACCTAAGACCGAACTGCGGAACTTGGGTTAACCCTCTGTAGAGGCAGACTCGTCCTCGGCCGGGTGGGTCTCAAGGTTCTTTCTCATTCCGGCCGGCCGTGGGTTCGCGATGTGAAACGCCATTCAACTCGTGCCGCCGCGCTGAGATCGCCTCGTAAACCTTCTTGCGCGCCCGGTTGATTCCGCCCAGCGGGCGGTGCTCGGCCAGCGCGTGCCACGGGGTGAACGAAAGATTTTCACCGAATTGCATCTGTTCGTCCGACTCGAATGATTGGATCGGAATGCGAATGGTGGCCACCTTGACGTAGGGGGAGGCGGTCTCGTCCCAAGGAACCGTCGGATCTTCAACCGGCATCGCGAGCGGATCAGTCTGAATTTGGACGAGAAAATCGAATCGCGCCTCTCGCTCCTTCAAATGGGCCGACATGGCCAGGCGAAGCTTGTCCTTGGAGTTTGCTGGCGGAGGGTCCGGGATTCCGTCCAAGGCGGGCCGCGCGGAAAATTTCATGGCCCCGAGGTCAAGTTTGGAGGGAGTGGTGCTCCAATACTGAATTGCCAGCGGACTGTCGGGGCGCTTGCTTCCGATCTCGCGCAGGAGAGCAAATCTGTAGTCCGGCGAAACCAAACCTTTCACTCCGGTAAGGATCTTGGTCAGGATGTTGCCGGTCGCGAGCCGGCTGAAATCTTTCATGAGCGGGATATAATCTGCATTGTTCTTCACAAAAAAGACCGGGCTATCGATCATCACGAAGTCCTGCGTTTGGGCCTCGGGATCGGTCGCAAAAACCTTTGCTCCCTCCACATCCAGCAGCTTGATCGCCATGCCATGGGCATCGGGCTTGCGATCATCCCACGCCCGTCCGTTTGAGAAACGGATCAGGGCCCGATAGGTTCGTGGCTCCCGAAACAGCCCGTGCCGCAGGGGTTGAGGGAGGTTGGATTCCACGACGAACTCGGCTTCGACACAGCCGTGCTGTTTTTGATGCTGACCACGGGGCACCGGCGATAGCTTCCGATCTGCCTGTTCCTGAACATGGCGGTGGATCTCCACAATCTGGTCAATCTGTGCCTCCTCGCCCGCCGGGATGAATTCTTCACCAAGGCGCAGCTTTGCCGAAGGGGGTTCCATAGAATATTTGGTGTTGATGCACCCGGTCAGCACGACGGCCAGAATGACTGGCGACAAACACTTCCATCCCTCGCTCCATCCGTCCGGGTGCTTCATCATCGTTGTGCTGCTCTGGCGGAGTGGATTCGCCATGGGTTGGAATCCTGTCGTTGACTGGGGAGTCGAGGCAAGGCGCGAGCGAACGATCTCGTGAGCGTTGACGGTCCTTTGCTCAAGCGCTGGACGGGTGCGAGGGCAGATGATTCTTGAGTGTGGTGGCCATCGGCGAGATCCTGCTGGTTGCCTGCAGGCTCAGAGCCAATTCAGGAATGGAGGCGGAGACCTTCTTGATTGGTGTGCCCGAGATTCGCGTCTCCGCGATCCCGGGCATATTCGCCTACTTGCAGTCGCACTGAGCGGAGGTTTCTTTAATAACCTTCTCCACCGCTTCGCGGCTTTCACCGGTGCGCTTCTGGATGCGCCCCAATAGTTCGTCCTGCTTGCCTTCGATGCATTGGAGATCGTCGTCGGTAAGGCTGGCCCACTTCTGCTTCAGCTTCCCCTTGATGATGTTCCAGTCCCCCTTGATTTCGAGTGTATTCATAATCATTCTGTTTTTTGCCGTCAACGTGACGGCCAACGTGTTCCCGCGATTGGGATGGAGGTCCATGCTATGCAATTGGCTGCCGCGTTGATATGGGGCACAACCCTACGGCGGATCATGGGACCACCGCCTTTACCCATCCGGATGCAACTGCGATAGGTTTTGAGGCGCTCAGGCAGGGCTTTCTCAAACGGCATATCGGGCGCAGGGTCGTCAGTTTTCCGTCTGTACGAATGACGCGAATCGTGGCCGCGTCGGCGACCGTGGAAATCGCTTCCACCGTCTCTGCCGTGTATGACTGGCCGGGATTTTGAGAAATTTGCGCTGCCTTGATCGCGAAGCATGGCATCGCTTGCGGGCTTCTTGCCCAATCGTTCATTTTTGGAGCGTCGCCAAAGATGCCTCCGGGGCCTGAGTGGGGTAACAACCCATGGATGCGACACGCCGGTCGTGACACATTCATGTTCGTTCCGCGAAGCGATGCCGGCATCGACAGCCGGCCGAAAAAATAAACTGGAGACTCTCTATCAATTCAAAAACCACCGTTGCAGTCATACTGGTCACCCCCGGTATTGTGGTGCTCGCCTATTCGGGCATCACCTTCACGACCCTTGGAAAGCCGGTCGATTTCCTTGGCCTGCACACTGAGACCACCGTCGACCACTATATCCCGCCTGACATCGGAGCGCTCGCGCCCGTCGGTGGGTCGTGTTGCTGATGGTGAAGCCCAGCAGATTTGATCCCCGCAGCCAAAACGGCTCCCGGCAGGAAAGAGCCGGGCACGCTGAAAACTGCTTTGCCCGCGACACCGTAGCCCGGATACTGGGAACACTGATGAATTCAAATGATGTCCAACCGGCAGGCCGATCCGCAATACCCAGACCGGTAGTCTCGGAGCGCATCGGCGAGGGCTCAAACGAAATGGGACGGAAACTGAGCCGATGAAAAATAGCGATCAACTCGAGCCCACCGTGTTCGCCATTTTCGGCGGCTCGGGCGACTTGACTTCGCGGAAACTGGTCCCGGCCCTGTTTGACCTTGCGCAGGATCGCAGCCTGCCCGTGCAATTTGCCATCATCGCAGTGGGCCGCACCAAGCTTGGCGACAGCCAGCTGCGACAACGGCTGCGCGACGGCGTCAACCGGTTCTCCCGTTTTGGGAAGCTGAAAACGGCGGCTTGGAATAAGTTCGCACCGCACATCCACTACCAACAGGGCGACTATCGGAAGCCAGGAACCTATGCGGCACTGGGCGCCCGGTGCGACGCACTGGAAAGGGCGTGGGGGACCAAGGCCCGCCGGATCTTCTACCTGGCCACACCGCCCTCCCTGTTCGGAGTCATTCCGCGGTATCTGGGCAAAGCCGGACTGGCGCGCGACCGGGAATGGTCGCGGATCGTGGTCGAAAAACCGATCGGCCACGACCTGAATTCGGCGCTCGCCCTCAACGCCGTTCTCCGGGCCAGTTTCGAGGAATCCCAGATCTTCCGCATCGATCATTATCTCGGCAAGGAAACGGTGCAGAACATTCTGGCGTTTCGTTTTGCCAATCCGCTCTTCGAACCCATCTGGAACCGGCGCTATGTAGACTATGTGACCATCACCGTCGCCGAAGCCGTGGGCGTGGAGCAACGCGGCGAAAACTACGATCACGCGGGCGCGCTCCGCGACATGGTGCAGAACCACCTATTCCAGTTGCTGTGCCTCGTGGCGATGGAGCCGATGGTCTCCTTCGAGGCCGACGAGATTCGCAACAAGAAAGTGGATGTGCTCCATGCGGTCCGTCCGATCCACCATGATGCGGTCCACGAGTGTGCCGTGCGCGGGCAGTATGGCCCGGGTCGCGACGGCGGGACGAAGATGACCGGTTATCGCGAGGAGGACAACGTGGCGCCCGACTCCCCGACGGAGACGTTTGTGGCGCTCCGGTTGATGATCGACAACTGGCGGTGGCAGGGGGTGCCGTTTTACCTGCGCACCGGCAAGCGCCTGCCCCGGCAGGTATCGGAAGTCGCAATTCAATTTCGCGCCGTGCCGCATCAGTCGTTCCCCCCGGACGCCTCCCTCGGCTGGCAACCCTCGCGGCTCGTCATGTCGATCCAGCCCGACGAAGGGATCGTGCTGGGTTTTCAGGCCAAATACCCGGGACCGAAAATGCAGCTGCGCCCGGTGGACATGCGATTCAACTATCGCGAGAGCTTCGACGCGCCTTCGCCCGATGCCTACGAAACGCTGCTGTGGGATGTGATGAAGAACGACGCAACCCTGTTCATGCGTGCCGATCAGGTGGAGGCGGCGTGGCGGTTGCTCACGCCGGTGCTGGACGTCTGGGCGGCCACGCCTCCGGGCGATTTTCCCAACTACGCCGCCGGCAGCTGGGGCCCCGAGTCCACTCAGGGACTGCTCTTACCCGGACAGCGCTGGCCGGTGCCGACGGAATTGCGGCGGCCAAAGACCTTGCCAAAAACACGCGCGGGCCGCCGCCCATCGCCCGTGCCAGTCGACGCCCCAAAAAACCTCAATCGAAAATCATCGCGCTGAAGCCCGCGTTCAAACGAGGCAAACCAAAGTACTCGAAGTTTGCGTTCCCTTTTACCCAGTCCCCCGCTCCATCGCTCGTTGAGCACCCTCTTCACGATGGCGAAACTGGCTTTTCTCGTGCTGGGTGGGCTCCCCCCCGGGTCGCGCTTGAGTGAGGCAAATGAGGCAAATCAAAGTTGGGCCAAGTTGTCTTATTGCCGGATGATTTGATTCAAGACTTTGACCTGACCAAGCAGTTCGCAACGCAGTCCGTATTCTGTCTTAACGGTGCGAGCAAGGCCCAGATCTTTGACCACATAAGGGCAGGCAAAGGGACATTGCTTTTAACTCCAGAGGATAAATTTGATTCACGCTTGATGGATCCCGTCTAGATGTCTGGGCCGGGTCGCTCATTCATTTCAGAAGTTCGTGATGGCAACACCGACCGGGGTGGAACGAATGGAACGAATCGACTGGACGGTTGTGGCCGATTCGACCGGTCGATTTGCGTCACGCAGCTTGTCATTTTAGGATGTCCCGGGCTAATTCCCCTTTGGCGCCTTTTGACTCGTTCCAAGATCTCTTGGAACGAATCGGAACGGGCAGCCATCGAGTTTTGTAATACAACTCGACATGCCAGTGTTGAACACCGCGCAACACTCAGGAAATCAACGGTCGAATGAAGGCGGTGTTCAACGCGAGCCGGTGGTTTTTGTATCCGTTGAACAGCCAGCGTCCAAAATGCGGCAAAGTGGTGTTCAACACCTAGGGCGTTGAATACTTAGTGATGTGGTTTGCCGGCCTTAACTTCGCCCGAGATCATACCGATCCGAATTCAAGGATGCGATAGGTCAAATATCGTCGCCAACGAACAACAACGCACCCGGGGCCGGCACATCTTTTCCGCCGGCGATGTTTGCGGCCCGTTCGAAATCCTGCACTTCGCGGCGCAGCAGGGTAGAATCGCCGCCCGGCAGCTGGGGCGTTTGCGCGGTCGCAGTGAGTCAATGGATTACCGCATGAAGCTCTCGGCGTTGTTTACCGAACCTCAGGTGGCAGTCCTCGGATTAACCGAGAGAAAAGCCCATGAGGACAAAATCGCGATCCGCGCCGCCTCCTATGATTTCAGCGAGGAAGGACACGCTCAGATCGAGGGGAAAACCGAGGGTTTCTCCAAGCTGATCTGCCAGGCCAAGTCGGGGAAATTGCTCGGCGCGGCCCTCATCGGTCCCAGCGCCGACGAACTGATTCACGAGATGGTCGCCGTCCTGCATTTCGGGGGCTCCGTCCAGACGATCGCCGCCCTGCCGCATTATCACCCCACGCTGAGCGAAATCTGGACCATCCCCGCCGAAGAACTAAGTGAGCGTGCGCCACGGCGGCGCGCCCAAAGTTAAAGTCGATCAGCGTATCGATCTCCCGCAGCGGACGATCAGCGCGTTCCCACAGCTCAAGATCGACTCCATAACCGACAACTTTCTTTTGCCTTGGGGTTCGTCCATCAAGAAAGTCAGACAGGACCGGGCTGATGACCCCATAGACGGGGCTCCCAAGCTGCGCTAATTTACATGATGAATTCTCTCCTCTTGATTCTTGTTTGCTCCTTTTGTTCGGCGGCGGCGGTTTTACTTTGGAGGTCCCGCAATTGGCGGCGGCGGCGTGGGGCCGATCTTGTTGATCTGCCTCGTCATGTTTTTCATGGGCAGCTTCAAAACAAAGAACTAACCGCCCATTTCCTCCCTGCAATAAGGAGCGCATGATGCTCGGTCCTGTCCGATAGATTGACGCTCATTTCGGCCGGTTCCGGTCGTTCTTTCACCCCCGAGCCCTTCGCTAGGAAAACAAAACCCTGCCTCCCCGAAAAATGAATGTCCCGCTTACTCCTGCAGAAAAGGGATCAACCTCGGTCTGGACGGCCACGACCGCACTGCCGTCGCTCCCCACTCTGACTGCCAACCAGCATGCTGATGTTTGCATTGTGGGCGCAGGCATAGCCGGCTTCACCACCGCCTACCTTTTGGGCCAGGCGGGCAAATCCGTCGTGATGCTCGACGACGGTCGGATTGTTTCGGGGGAAACCGAACGAACTACCGCGCACCTCGTCACTGCTTTGGACATGCGCTACTTTGAGCTGGCGCGACTGCACGGTGAGCGCGGCGCGCAACTCGCGGCCGAGAGCCACGCGGCGGCTATCGATGAAATCGAGCGAATTGTTCGGACCGAGAATATCGACTGCGACTTTGAACGCGTGGATGGTTATTTGTTCAACCCACCCGGTAAATCCGAACCAGATGTGTTGGATCGCGAACTCGCCGCGGGCCGCTCTTCGGGGCTGAGCGATCTCGAAATCGTGGCGGGCGCGCCGCTCGGTTCCTGCGACACCGGTCGCGCTTTGCATTTTCCCCGTCAGGCTCAGTTTCACCCGCTGAAATATCTGTCCGCACTCGCCTCCGCGATTGTCCGAGACGGCGGCAGAATTTTCACGAACACCCATGCGACTGAAATCACGGGTGGCAAATCCGCGCAGGTTAAAACCGAAGCAGGGTTCGTCGTTGATTGCGAGGCGATCGTCGTCGCAACCAATACCCCGGTGAATGACCTCCTCGCCATTCACACGAAACAAGCGGCCTATCGGAGTTTCGTCATCGGCGCCGCGGTGCCACCGGGCACCGTGCCGAAGGTGCTCTGTTGGGATACGGCCGATCCGTATCACTATGTGCGGCTCCAGGGCGCCACCCCGGGAGCATCCCCGGCGCTCAACGATGTTTTGATCGTGGGTGGGGAGGATCACAAAACCGGGCAGGCCGATGATACGGAGACGCATTACGCGCGATTGGAGGAATGGTCGCGCGCACGTTTTCCGATGATGGGAGAGATCCAGTTTCGCTGGTCCGGCCAAGTCATGGAGCCGCACGACGGACTCGCGTTCATCGGCCGAAATCCACTCGACCATGACAACATCTATGTGGTTACGGGCCATTCGGGCAACGGCATGACTTACGGGACGATCGCCGGCCGGCTGTTGACCGATCTGATCCAAGGCCAGGAGAATCCTTGGGCAGCGCTCTACGATCCCTCGCGCGTAACGTTGGCCGCAGTAAAAACTTTTGCGGAAGAAACTGGCAACATGGCGGCCCAATATGCCGACTGGTTGACCGAGGGCGACGTCAAACGGGACGAGGACGTGTTGCCCGGCACTGGGGCCGTGGTGCGGCACGGAATGACCAAGGTTGCGCTTTATTGCGATCCCAAGGGCGCCTTGCACAAGTGCTCTGCGATTTGCCCGCATCTGGGTGGTATCGTGAGATGGAATCACGCGGAAAAAACTTGGGATTGCCCGTGTCACGGTTCGCGCTTCGACGCATTCGGTCAGGTGATCAGCGGACCCGCCAACAAGAATCTGGACCCGGTCGCCGCCCATGCTCACTAGCAGTGCCAGCGGCAAGGCCTTCCCTCCGTCGCAAACTGCCCCGCGATCCAGCCGCCGTCCGCGCCGCACCCGTCAAACCCTGCGCCGTAACGACGAATTTCGTGTGGTTTGTCTCGGTGGCTCCGCCGGAGGGCTCCAAGCCTACATGGATATTCTCCGCAACCTGCCGGCCGATACGGGCATGGCCTTTGTGATCGCGCCGCACCGGGCGCTGGAGAACGCCCATTTGCTGCCGCAGCTTCTCTCCACCGTTACAAAAATGCCGGTCGTGGAGGTCGAGCAAGGCATGCCGCTTGAACCAGACCACGTATTTGTCATGCCGCCGCGAAAGGACATGACCATGGCGGGCGATGTCTTTCAATTGCGGACAACCGCAAGACCCCCAGGTTGGCCCAAGACGATCAACATCTTCCTCTATTCGCTGGCAAAGGTGACCGGGCAACGCGCGGTTGCCGTCATTCTCTCCGGCTTGGATGGCGACGGCAGCGCTGCACTAAAGGCGATCAAAGCCGGTGGCGGGTTCACGTTCGCGCAATCCGACGCAGCCTATCCCAGCATGCCTCGCACCGCGGTCGAGACCGGGCATATTGATTATCTACTCCCGGCTGCCGACATCGCGAAGGCATTATTGGTTTTGGCGCACGAACCTTTGCAGGCTGGCTAACTTCCAACGCCACGACGATAGCGGGCGCAAAAAAGTGGCGTGCGCCGAAGCACCCGCCGCCCAGGAATCCCCCGGTTACTACTGACAAACTTCATGCGAGCCGCTCCGAAATGGCTTTGTGAACCTGGCGGTCAATTGTGCAGACAGTGCCTGCACAATCGCTTCGCCATAGATCGCCTGCTTTCCTCTCGCCATTTTCCTCCTAACTAAGCAGCCCGCCGTTTCGAAGAGAGCCGCCACGCCACGGTGGGTGAAATGTATGAAACGCAAATCTGATCCTGAAGCCGATAAAATTGCCATCGGCCAAAGCCGTTTTGAACGATAATGTCTTTTACTCGGGCATTCCCGTCGGTTCACCTGTTTATCCGTCAAGGGCAGCCATTCGGCGCGCCGTTCCGGGCGTCCCTCCCACTAAATGCCAGCCAAGCGAGCTTATGTTTATATCGTCCGGTGCGCCGACCGGACCTTCTACATTGGCATCGCGAAGGACGTGGCGGCGCGGCTGGTCGTGCACAACCGCGGCAAGGGCGCCAAATACACCCGGCCCCGGCTGCCGGTCCGCGTGGTCTGGCAGGAGGGGCCGTTGAGCCTGACCCGGGCCCTGCAGCGCGAATACCAGCTGAAGCAATTGACGCGTCCGCAAAAACAGGCGCTCATCCGGGGCCGGCTGGTCGTCCAACGGCCGCGCTGACTCCCTCGCATGCTTTTCCTGAACAAACTTCTGCCCGTCTTCGTCCTGCCGATCGGCTGGGTGGTCCTGCTCGTGCTTTTCGGGCTGTGGAAAAAGCAGCGCTGGCCGCTGGTGGCGGCGCTGCTCGTGCTTTATATCGGCAGCATCCCCGCGGTGGGTGGGCGGCTGCTCGGTTGGGTGGAGTCGGGGCACCCGGCGGTGCCGGTCGCACTAGTTGAGCCAGCCGATGCGATCGTGGTACTCGGCGGCATCCTGGGCCCGCGCGTCGGGGACGGCTTCGTACCCAATTTTCTGGAGACCTCCGAGCGTTTCGACGCGGGGGTGTTGCTGTTCCAGGCCGGCAAGGCGCGCACGCTCGTCTTCACCGGGGCGCGGATGTCCTGGCGGAACACGGTGGCGACCGAGGGCGATGAACTGAAACGCATCGCGGTGACCGGCGGTGTGCCGGCGGACCGGATCCTGGTCACGCGCCAGGTCAAGAACACGGCGGACGAGGCCGCAGCCGTGGCGGAACTGATGAAGGCCAGCGGCTGGAAGCGCGTCGTTCTCGTCACCACCGGCTGGCACATGCCGCGCTCGGCCGAGCAATTCAGGAAGGCCGGCGTGGATGGCATCCTTTTCCCGGTGGATTTCCGCTTCGACCGGGCGCGGGCCCTCGGGGCGATCGACTTCGTGCCGCGGGGCGAGGCCTGGCAGCAGACCGAGACGGCGCTGCGCGAGTGCTACGGGCGGTTGTTCTACCGGATTTTCCGGTGAGCTGCCATTGTAGGGCACGCCTTGAAAAATCGAGTGGGAGGGGCTTTATGCCCCGACCAATGATCCCCAAAGTCGAAACAGTCGGGGCGTAAAGCCCCGCCCACCTCGAGGGATGCCAAGTCCATAGATTTTGAAGACGTGCTTTAGGACGGGATCGCTGATTCCGCTTCGAATCCGGCAGGTAAACACCGCAAAAGGCGGGATCAGCGATCCCGCCCTACAGGCGCCTTTACTTCGTCTTCCGCGCCGCTTTCTTGGCCGGCTTCCTGGCCGGCGTGGATTGGGCCGGCGGCGTCATCATGAACGGCGTGTAAAGCGCGGCGAACTTCCGCGGGAAGCGGCCGGTGAGATGCGTGCCCTCGTCGAGCGACTCCTGCTGCCGCACGTGGCCGACGCTGTGCAGCTTCGCGACGACGTCGTAGCGGCTGTGCGGGATGAGCAGGTCGGCCGCCTCGGTGTCGTCCTTGGCCAGCTCCTCGCAGTGGCGCAGCAACGTGTCGAGCCCCGCGCCGGTGTGGACGCTGATGAAGAGGGCGTCGGGATGCTGCGCGCGGAGGTGGGCGAGAGCGGTGGCGTCGAGCAGATCGGTCTTGTTGAAGACGGTGAGGGTGGGGCGGTCGGCGGCGCCGAGCTCGCCGAGCACGGCCAGGGTGGTGGCGTGGTGCTGGTCGACGTTGGGGTTGGCGGCGTCGAGCAGGTGGATGAGGAAGTCGGCGACGACGACCTCCTCGAGCGTGGCCTTGAAGGCCTCGACGAGGCGGTGGGGCAGGCGGCGGATGAAACCGACGGTGTCGGTCAGCAGCAGCGTGCGGCCGTCGGGCAGGACGAGCTGGCGCGTGGTCGGGTCGAGCGTGGCGAAGAGCTTGTCGGCGGCGAGGACCTGCGCGCCGGTGAGCTTGTTGAGGAGGGTGGACTTGCCGGAGTTGGTGTAGCCGACGATGGCGGCGCCCGGGACGGGGGTGCGCTGACGTTTGATGCGCTGGGTGGCGCGCTGGGAGATGACCTGGGCCAGCTCGGACTTGAGCTTGGTGATGCGGTTGCGGACGAGGCGGCGGTCCTGCTCAAGCTGGGTCTCACCCTCGCCACCCATCTTGCCCTTGCCGCGCTGGCGGGAAAGGTGAGACCAGGCGCGGGTCAGGCGGGGCAGGGAATATTCCATGCGGGCCAGCGCGACCTGCAGCACGGCCTCGCGCGTCTGCGCGCGGTCGGCGAAGATCTCGAGGATGACCTCCTGACGGTCGATGACGGCGAGGCCGGATTCCTCCTCCCAGTTGCGCTGCTGGGCGGGGGAGAGCTCCTCGTCGATCACGATGACGTCGGCGCCGTCCTCCTTGGCGCGGGCGATGAGCTCGGCGGCCTTGCCGGTGCCGATGAGGAACTTCGGCTGGTGGCGGTCGCGCAGGGTGATGAGGGTGGAGTGGCTGATTTCCAGGCCGAGGTTCTCGACGAGCTCGTTGAGCTCGGTGAGCAGCTCCGCCCCTTCGCCCGGCTTCATGTCGGGGGTCTGCACGCCGACCAGCAGGGCTCGGGTGGTGGGTCTTTTCGGGTCGAGGAAATTGGACATGGGTCAACCTCTCAGTAGCCGGGTGCCGGGGGTAGTCAACCGCACCCATGAGAATTCGCCTTGGCGCGCATGACACACTCGGCGCCGGTTGCGGACTGGACACGATCGGGGGTGCCGCGCAAACTGCGGGCGTTGGTTCAGATAATTTGAACAAACCCCACTTTGCCCGCGAGGGTGGTCACGTTGGAAAAGTTGCAGAAGCATAGGGGATGTAACTCGCTTTTTCCGTGGCTGCTCTCGCGGGCATTAATTTCATGCCGGGCGACTGGCCCGGACATGCACCGGGCTGGTAGCAGCCAGCAACGGTGTATCCAAGGCGGAACCCGGCCTCCGGACGGGTTTTCAGGATTCGCGAATTGCAGAAACCCGTCCGGAGGCCGGATTCCGCCTCAAGACATTTTGCCGTGTCACGTTATGGCCAGAATGTCGCCGCTGGTGTGCCAAGGCGCCCAGGCCGGGCCGGAAGTCACGGGTTAAAGCGGCGTTACCCAACGGGAAATGACGGGTCAGGATTGGAACGCACCATGCAAGGAGGTGCTCCCTTTCAAATATGAATTCCGAGAAAATGACCGTCATGTCCCGCACCGCCGTGCAGGAAGCCCAGAACGAGGCCCGTCGCCGCTCGCACAACGAGGTCGACACCTGGCACCTGCTTGTCGCCCTGCTCGCGCAAGAGGGCGGCATCGTGCCCTCGCTCGTCGAGAAGCTCGGCGTGACCGTCAGCGCGCTGCAGCTGGCCGCCAATCGCGAGCTCGAGCGCCTGCCGAAGGTCTCGGGCGCGGTGGATGTCTCCAAGATCTACGTCACCCAGTCCCTCAACGAGGTGCTGACCAAGGCGGAAGCCGAGGCCGAGGCGCTGAAGGACGAGTTCATGAGCGTGGAGCACCTGTTCCTCGCGCTGATCGCCACGGGCAAGCCGGCGGCGCTGAAGAAGTTCTTCGACAGCTTCAACCTCGACCGCGGCAAGGTCCTCAAGGAACTGAAGCAGATGCGCGGCAACCAGCGGGTGACCTCGGACAATCCCGAGACGACCTACAACGCGCTGGAAAAATACGGCATCGATCTCGTGGCGCAGGCCCGCAAGGGCAAGCTCGACCCGGTCATCGGCCGCGACGCCGAGATCCGCCGCGCCATCCGCATCCTTTCCCGCAAGACCAAGAACAACCCCGTGCTCATCGGCGAACCCGGCGTCGGCAAGACCGCCATCGTCGAGGGCCTCGCCCAGCGCATCCTGCGCGGCGACGTGCCCGAGGGCCTGAAGGACAAGACCGTGTTCTCGCTCGACATGGGCGCGCTGGTCGCGGGCGCCAAATACCGCGGCGAGTTCGAGGAACGCCTCAAGGCCGTCCTCAACGAGGTCAAGACGGCCGAGGGCCGCATCATCCTCTTCATCGACGAGCTCCACACCATCGTCGGCGCCGGCAAGTCCGAGGGCGCGATGGACGCGGGCAACCTGCTCAAGCCCATGCTCGCCCGCGGCGAGCTCCACTGCATCGGCGCCACCACGCTCGACGAATACCGCCTGCACATCGAGAAGGACCCGGCGCTGGAGCGCCGCTTCCAGCCGGTCATGGTCGAGGAGCCGACCGTCGAGGACGCCATCTCCATCCTTCGCGGCCTGCGCGAGCGCTACGAGCTGCACCACGGCGTGCGCATCCAGGACAACGCCCTCGTGGCCGCGGCCGTGCTGTCGCACCGCTACATTTCCGACCGTTTCCTGCCGGACAAGGCCATCGACCTCGTGGACGAGGCCTGCGCCATGATCCGCACCGACATCGACTCGCTGCCGACCGAGCTGGACGAGCTCCAGCGCCGTGTCATGCAGCTCGAGATCGAGGAGACCGCACTGCGCAAGGAGAAGGACGACGCCTCCAAGCGCCGGCTGGAAACCCTGCGCAAGGAGCTGGCCGACGCGAAGGAGAAATCCACCGCCCTCCGCGCCGTCTGGCAGAAGGAGAAGGATTCCCTCGGCCGCGTGCAGAAGGTCCGCGAGGAGCTCGAGGCCGCGCGCCTGGAGATGGCCAAGGCCGAGCGGAATTACGACCTGAACAAGATCGCCGAGCTCAGGCACGGCCTCATCCCGCAATTGGAAAAGGAACTGGCCAAGGTCGAGAAATCCGGCCCGGCCAAGACGTCGCTCATCAAGGAGGAGGTGTCCGCCGAGGAGATCGCCGAGATCATTTCCAAGTGGACCCACATCCCCGTAACCAAGCTGATGGAGGGCGACAAGGAGAAGCTGCTCCGCCTCGAGGATGAGCTGCACCGGCGCGTCATCGGGCAGAACGAGGGCGTGCGCCTCGTCAGCGAGGCCATCCTGCGCGCCCGCGCCGGCATCAAGGACCCGCGCCGACCCATCGGCAGCTTCCTGTTCCTCGGCCCGACCGGCGTCGGCAAGACCGAGCTGGCGAAGACGCTCGCCGAGCAGCTCTTTGACACCGAGGCCAACATCATCCGCCTCGACATGTCCGAATACATGGAGAAGCACTCCGTCGCCCGCATGATCGGCGCCCCGCCGGGCTATGTCGGTTACGACGAGGGTGGCCAGCTCACCGAGGCCGTGCGGCGCAAGCCGTATTCGGTCGTGCTCTTCGATGAGATCGAGAAGGCGCACCCGGACGTGTTCAATGTCCTGCTCCAGGTGCTCGACGACGGCCGCATCACGGACAGCCAAGGCCGGACCATCGATTTCAAGAACACCGTCATCATCATGACGTCGAACATCGGCAGCCGCCACCTGCTCGAGGGTGTGACCGGCAACGAGATTCCCGAAAGCGTGCGCGAGGCCGTCATGGCCGACCTGCGCGCGACATTCCGGCCGGAGTTCCTCAACCGCATCGACGAGACCGTGCTCTTCAAGCCGCTCTCGCTTGAGGAGATTGAGCAGATCGTGGATCTGTTGATCGCGGACGTGAACAAGCGGCTCGCGGACAAGCGCGTCACCGTCTCGCTCGACACCAAGGCGAAGGAGTGGGTGGCGGAAAAGGGTTACGACCCGGTCTTCGGGGCCCGCCCGCTCAAGCGCTTTCTGCAGCGCCATCTCGAGACGCGGCTCGCCCGCGCGCTCATCAGCGGCGAGGTCGCCGAGGATACGGCCGTCACCTTCAAGGTGAAGGGCGGCGAGCTGGTGCTGGGGTAATGTGGCCGGGATCGCTGACTCTGCGTCTTACTCAAGCGGGATGTGAACACAGGCATCACGCTCCACCTCATTTCAGGGCTTTAGGGCCTGTTGACAGGGGGCGGCTGCCGGGGCAGCTTGGCGACGTGAAAAAGAAGTCCATCAAAGTCGAGGAAGCCGCAGCCCCCTACGCCGCCAAGAGGCCGGTAAAGGCGGGCAAGCACTGGCGGCGGCATATTGCCGTGGATCCTTCTATCCTCACCGGCAAACCGGTGGTCAAGGGCACGCGGCTGGCCGTCGAGTTCGTGCTCGGGCTGCTGGCGCAGGGCTGGAGCGAGGCGGCAATCATGCGGAATTACCCCGGCCTGACCCACGAGCAAATCCTCGCCTGTGTGGCCTATGCCCAGGCCCGTCTGAGCGAGGAAAAGATCTTCGCCACCGCCGGCTGAACGGGCGCCGTCATGCGCCTGTGCGCCAATGAGAACCTGCCGGGGGATTGCGTTGCCGCGTTGCGGACAGCCGGACACGAGGTCCTGTGGATTCGCGAGTCAATGCCGGGAGCGACCGATGATGTCGTGCTGGCCCGGGCACTGGCGGATGGGCGGTTGCTCCTGACCTTCGACAAGGATTTTGGCGCGCTGGTGTTCAAACGTGGCAAGGCGGCGTCAACCGTAGTCGTGCTGTTCCGCATCAGCCAGCCCTCGGCCACGGCGGTGGCCGTAACTGTCATACGCATCCTCGCATCTCGCAGTGACTGGAGCGGACATTTCAGCGTGGTGGACGACCGCACGGTGCGGATGCGGGCGCTGCCCTGAAGGCTCTGACTCTTTTATCGCGGCTCTGCTCATGAACACCCAACAACTTGCACGTGAAATGCGGCAGCTCATGCGCAGCATGGATTTTATTTCGCGGCATCCAGCCCTGGATAAACCGGGAAAAGAAGGGCGCAGCCTCGCGAAGGTTTACCAGCAATTGGGCCAAGCATGGGAATTCTTGGCCCTCCAGTGCCAACACCGTGCGGGTTGGCGCAAGCTTAAGGACGGCAGACAGGCCTGCAAGATCTGCGGCACGTTGAAAGGCGTCAACGAACGCTGGCTGCTGCTGCCGCGCGTTCGTTCCGCCAAGTCGCGGGCGACTCCGGCGCGCGCGGTGAAGCTTGACCTCGATGCGGAGGAGATCGCGCTGCACGCCGCCATTTCGGCGGCGGTGGCGCACGACCTCGGCCGATGAAGCAGTGGGAAATCTGGAAGTTTCCCTATCCTTCGGATGACCGGCCGCACTGGTTTGTTGTCCTCTCCACGTCGGTGTGGTGTGAGAATCCGAACAACCCGGTGATCAACGGCCTGCTTTGCACCACGCTGCGTCCAGCAGGCCGGGCCTTGAAATCACACGAGGTGCGGCTCGACATGGCCGATGGGCTTGATTGGGACACGGTAGTGAAGTGATCCCACGTGCATGAACTCCCCAAGATCAGGGCGGTGGCGCGATGCGGTCCCGTCACCCCCGCCCGCCAGCGGGCGATAGCCCGGACTTTGCGGGCCAGTCTTGGGTTGGGCTAGTCAAGGGCAGGAGCTGGCTTGCAAGCCAATCGCCTGTAAGCAGGCTCCTCCAGCAAACATGTCCGCCGAACCCATCCGCTATTTTCATCGCGCCAAGCAGGTCGTCGAGACCGAGGAGGTCTACGGCGGCGACTGGTTGCGCTGGACCTACGGGACCGGCCTGGGCCGGTTCGCGCTCAACGCGCTGGTGAAGCGCGCCATCGTCTCGCGTTATTACGGCTGGAAGATGTCGCAGCGGTCCAGCGCCTACCGCGTGCTGCCGTTCGTCGTGGACTACAACCTCGACGTGGATGAGTTCGCGAAGAAGCCGTATTCTTTCAAGAGCTTCAACGACTTCTTCTCCCGCGCGTTGAAGCCCGGCGCGCGGCCTGTCGCGGCCGACGATCGCGTGGCGGTGCTGCCGGCGGACGGCCGGCATCTGGCGTTCCAGAATGTGGACGCGGCGGAGGGCTTTTATGCGAAGGGCCAGAGCTTCGACTTGAAATCGTTCCTGGGCAGCGAGGAATTGGGTCGGGAGTTCGCCGGCGGTTCCCTGCTCATCTCGCGGCTGTGCCCGGTGGATTACCACCGCTTCCATTTTCCCGTGGCTGGCACGCCCGGCGAGCCGCGGCTGATCAACGGCTTCCTGTATTCCGTGTCGCCCATCGCGCTGCGGCAGAACCTGGCCTACCTGTGGGAGAACAAGCGTGTCGTGACGATCGTGGAGTCGCCGTTGTTCGGGAAGGTCGCGGTCTGCGAGATCGGCGCGACGATGGTCGGGACCATTGTGCAGACGCACGTGCCCGGCCGCGCGGTGCCCAAGGGCGAGGAGAAGGGCCTGTTCAAGTTCGGCGGCTCGTGTGTCGTGACCATTTTCCAGTCCGGCCGGATCAAGCTGGATGCCGATCTGGTGCAGCACAGCGCCGCCGGCCTCGAGGTCTATGCCCGCATGGGTGAGTCGCTGGGCGTGGCGGGCTAGCACTGCTCCGTCACGTTCCAACACCCCCCGGCGCTTCAGCCGTCGCCAAGGCTATGGCTGACAAGTTGCGCCATCCCTCTCCAGCCGGAACAATGCAGTTTAACCACGGATTTCACGGATCAATCCGGATTAAGGCAGAGTGGGAACAGCCCGGGAAATCACTCGCAAACGGACTCACCGAATGATGACTCTGAATTCAACGAAACTCCTACGTCTGTTTGGCTCTAAATCCGTGTCATCTGTGAAATCCGTAATGAATTTCGATTGCATGGTTCCGGCTCCAGAGGGGATCCAAAGCCCGGCACCGAAGATCTCCTCTATCAAGAGGGGCTTGGGAGCCGTAGCCTTGGCGAAGGATGCTGCCCGCAGGGCGGGGTGTGTCGCTCGGAAGAACCGATACCTAACGTAGTAGTGCTAGGGAGTGTCTTCAAACTCTGGAATCGAGACGCGGAGGTCACGCCAAGCCGACCAAACCGAGACAGGGCTACCACTAATGAGATTTTCGCCAACGGCGAAATTTTCTCGGTGCGGCTCCGGCTGATCGCCTGCGCGCTGGAGTTCGGGGGCCCGCTAATCGCGGGCAGAATGGGCGGCGATCAGCAGCCCCTAAACCTGACGGCGGAGGCGATCAGCTGGAGCGGTGTAAGTAGATTCCGCCGTTGGCGGAATCCTTTTAGTGGTCCCTTTCCGGGAATTGAAAACACGCCGCCGCTCCGGCCAAGAGCGAATTGCTATTTTCGCCCGTGGACCGCAATGATGCGGGGATGAAATTGCCCCGTCTCGGACCGGCTTTGCTCCTCGCCGCTTCCTTCACGCTGCCCGCGACCGCGGCCACCTCGCCGGCCGTCGTCGACTATGCCGCGCAGCAGGCCGACGGGCGCGCGGCCTTCACTTTCAATGCCGCCGCCTACCAGGGCGACTTGAGCTCGCTGCCCATCGGCGTGTTTGATTCCGGCATCGGCGGGCTCACGGTGTTGGAGGCGATCTACCAGCTCGATGCCTACAACAACGAGACCCACGTGCCCGGCGCCGACGGCAAACCGGATTTCGCGCGCGAGCGGTTCATCTATCTCGGCGACCAGGCGAACATGCCCTACGGCAACTATCCCGCCTCCGGCAAAACGGAATACCTGCGCGAGCTGGCCATCAAGGACGCCATCTTCCTCCTCGGCCAGCGCGCCTGGGCCGCGGGCGCGGCCGCGCCGCATTTCGCGAAGCCGGCGGTCAAGGCCATCGTCATCGCGTGCAACACCGCCACCGCCTACGGGCTGACCGACATTCGCGCCGCGATCCAACGCTGGGGCGTGCCCGTTTTTGTCGTCGGGGTGGTGGAGGCCGGCGCCCGCGGGGTCGCGGCCCCCGCTCCCGGCCGGCCGACGGCGGCCGTTGCCGTCTTCGCCACCGTCGGCACCTGTGTGAGCCAGGCTTATCCGCGGGCCATCGAGGCGCACCTCCGCGAGAGCGGCCAGCCCGCCGCCCCGGTCATCCAGCAGGGTTCCCCGGTGCTCGCCGGGGCCATCGAGGGCGACCCCGCCAGCCTGCTGCCCGGCCTGACGGCGCGCGAATCGGTGAGCAAGATCGTGCGCCAGGAGATTGCCGCCCTCGTCGAGGCCCACCGGCAAAGCGGCGCCACCGCCCCCATCGGCAGCATCGTGCTCGGCTGCACGCATTATCCGCTCGTGCAGGACGAGATCGCCCGCGCCTTCGCCGACCTGCGGCAAGGCGACGACCGCTACCGGCCGCTGATTGCGGAGCACCTGGATTTCGTCAATCCCGCCGAGCTGACGGCGAAGGAACTCTACCAGCGGCTGGTTGAGACCCGGCAGCTGCTCCGTCCCGGCGCCACCGCCACGCTCGGGCGCGATACCTTTTATATTTCCGTGGCCAATCCCGCGAGCCCGGACGTCCGGCTCGACGCCGCGGGCGGCCTCGATCCGGCCTACAAATACGGGCGCAACCCGGGACAGTTCACCGTCGAGGATACCAAGAACGTGCCCATGCAGATCGGCGTATTGCCGGCCGCGAGCGCCCGCCTGATCCGCGAGAAACTCCCCGCGGTGGCCCGCCGGCTGGAGTAAGCGCCGGAGCCGAACCGCCGGGCCCGGGCGCACCGGACCGATTTTCCCATGAAAACACGCTACCTGCTGCTGTTCGCCACGCTGGCGGTCCTCGCCCGGGCCGCATCGCCTGATCCGGCGGCGGACATCGCCACGCTGCAGCATCAGATGCAAGCCGGGCAGCTGACGTCCCGCGCGCTCACCGCCGCCTACCTGCAACGCATCGCCGAGCTCGACCGGGCCGGACCGAAGCTCAATGCGGTCATCGAGCTCAACCCCGACGCCCTGGCCATCGCGGACCAGCTCGACGCCGAGCGCCAGGCCGGCAAGGTGCGCGGGCCGCTGCACGGCATCCCGGTGCTGCTCAAGGACAACATCGACACGGCCGACCGGATGCAGACGACCGCCGGCTCGCTGGCCCTCGTCGGACAAAAGGTGCCACGCGATGCGGCCGTCGCCGCCCGGCTGCGGGCGGCCGGCGCGGTGATCCTCGGCAAGACGAATTGCACCGAGTGGGCCAATTTCCGCGGCAACAACTCCAGCAGCGGCTGGAGCGGCCGCGGCGGGCAGACCCGCAACCCCTATGCCCTCGACCGCACGCCCTCGGGTTCCAGCTCGGGCTCGGGCGTGGCGGTCTCGGCCAGCCTGTGCGTTGTCGCCATCGGCACCGAGACCAACGGCTCGATCGTGTCGCCCGCGTCGGCCAACGGCATCGTCGGCGTCAAGCCGACGGTCGGCCTCGTCAGCCGCGACGGCATCATCCCCATCGCCGCGTCGCAGGACACGGCCGGGCCGATGACGCGCACCGTGCGCGACGCGGCCCTCGTGCTGGCGGCCATCGCCGGGACGGACGAGCGCGACCCGGCGACGAACGCCATTCCCGCCGGCCTGACGGCGACGCTGGCGGCCCCGCTCAAGCCCGGCGCGTTGCGCGGCGCCCGCATCGGGGTCGTGCGGGGGCCCTTCGGTTTTCATTCCCGGATGACGCCGGTGCTGGACACACTCGTCGCGGCGCTGCGGGCCGCCGGCGCGGAGGTCGTTGATCCGGTTAAGATCAGTTCGCTCGGCAAGTTCGGCTCCGCCACGGGCGACCTGCTGTCGTATGAATTCAAGGATGGCCTGAACCGTTACCTCGCCGAGCCCGGCCGGGTGACGCCGAGGAAGACGCTCGCGGACCTGATCGCCTTCAATGAGGCGAACCGGGAGCAGGAGATGGCGTTCTTCGGGCAGGAGGATTTCATTGCCGCGCAGGCCCGCGGCCCGCTTACCGACCAGGCCTACCTCGACGCCAAGGCCGCGTGCCTGAAACTATCACGCACCGAGGGGCTGGATGCCGCGCTGGACGCGGACCAGCTGGATGCGCTGGTGATGTTCACGCGCGGCGTGGCGACACTGATCGACCCGCTCAATGGCGAAGGCAGCAGTGGCGGCAGCTCGACCCTGGCCGCGGTCGCGGGCTATCCGAGCGTGACGGTGCCGGCCGTGCAGTTCTTTGGCCTGCCCGTCGGCCTGTCGTTCGTCGGCCGCGCGTGGAGCGACGCGAAGCTGCTGGCCCTGGCGGCGGATTTCGAGGCGGTGACGCAGGCGCGGCGCGAGCCGACTTTTCTGGCGTCAGTGAATGAAATCAAAACTTCTAACCGATGAAACAGACATCCGTATCAGTGGCGGTGGTTGAGCGACTCAACGCGATGAATGATCTGGTTTGGCTCCAGGAATTCTCGTTACACGAACTCGATCATGTGATCTCTGGTCATTCTAGAAAAGCGGCTGCGCTTTGCACAACGGATCTTTTTGGAAAGAATCCTTATGCGGCACGAATCAATATCCGCTTGGATAAAATGCCGGTATTTCGCAGGCGTTTGACTGAAGCACTACGGGTGACGGTTTTCGCTCAATCATTCGAACTGTTGAACGACTATCTCCAAGTGATTAACTTGCTACTAAAAAATTGCGGGAAGAGATCTTGGCAGTCTGTCCTGTTGCGGAACGCGCCAGAAGAGAAGCTGGAGGACTCATGGGGCGCAACTGGATACCCGGCGATCAGTTCTGAGCTATGGAATACGTTTAAGTATCTTCGGCTCCGGCGAAATCATTACACGCATATTGCACAGGTATTGTCGCCCGGTTTTGCGGGATTTCTAGCTGCACAAGGAACTCAGTTAAATCAATTCTGGCGCAATACTTCAAAGATGGGGTCTGCGGCACCGCTAGATTTTTCCTCGCAAGCGATTTTTTCGCCGCCCGTCGCCGAAATAAGCGCAATGCTACGAGTGCATCTGCTATGGATACTTCACTTCGATCCACTGGTTGCGGCCCAACTCGATCAATCGAAATTACTCTCCGCTTTCGCGAAGGATCTTTGGCATGATGCAGGAGGTAGTAAGTTCAGGAAGAACGACGCGACCGTTGAAAAACTGGCAAGAACAATTAAGACGGATTTCCGTCGAAGGACCGGCGCAGTATCGTCGTTAGTTGCCCTAGAGAAGCTGATTTGGGGTTTTAAGCAGTAATTCCGGTTGAGCTTTGGCAACGTCTCCCCACTTTAAAAATCAAAGCCCGGGTGGTGGAATTGGCAGACACGCCAGACTTAGGATCTGGTGTCGAAAGACGTGCAGGTTCAAGTCCTGTCCCGGGCACCAGTTAGCCTGACGGTTTGGATGGTGCGGGGAGGCCGGCTTCGGGGCGGGATGGTAGGTGGCGGGGCAGCCGCGGCTCAAAAACCGCCGACCAAATCCAAGGTTAACCGGGCATAGGTGAAGAGTTCGGTTTGGTCCATGACTGCGGTATCCGCAGCACGTGTTGAACTGTGATGGAACCGCTTCCCGTATTCGTTGATGTATTCGATTCGAGAAAGGATAACCTGGGCAGCTGCCAGGGGATCGGTGGTAGGTGCGCTGCGAATCTTGTCGATGAACTGACCGAGCCACTCGTTGTCGGCGAAGCTGCGAGGCAATTTTAGTCGCAAGTATTCTTCCAAGACCGGCCGGATCGTCTGGGCAACTTCCAAGGGAGAACCTACGGAGCTATTGCAGTAATCCCACAGGATTTTGTGTTTCTTGGAGTATTCCGGCAAAGTCTCGCGTTCAATGTCCCATTCGCCGGTGGTCGTCCCATCCCCAATACGGAAAAACTGATGACACGAAATTACATTCCCGCCCTTGTAGGTGTCCCAACAGGCTCGGAGAAAAAAGGGATCGTGGGAGAGGATGATGACTTGCTTCGATTTCTCCGCGAGACCCCCAATCAGGCTAAGCGTGGCCGACCGCCGCGACCGATCCTGGCTCGTAAACGGGTCATCGAAAACGACGATCTTGTCGGCCAGTCTGGAGTCACGCTCAAGCTGGGAGATGAAGAAGGCCAAGGCCAGAGTGCTGCGGTCACCGGCACTGAGCGTATTCTTGAATGACGGAGTTTTGATGGGCGTGTTTTCGTCCCCCAACGCGACGGGCACACGGTTGATGAGTAGACTGTAGCTTGAGCTGGGTTTGCCGCCGACGTAGCTGCGTTCGGTTGAACCGATGGAAAAGCCGGCGCCGAACATGAACAGTAGTTCGTTGATGCGCCGGTCATGCGTTGTCAGGACATCGGCGCTGTATGTGTCCAAGGCAGTTTTGCCCGCAACCTTCTCTGCTTCCAATGTCTTCTTGGCGGCTTCGGCGTCGGCTAGGACTTGCGCGGCGACAACTACCTCTGGCGCCTGGCGGGTATCCACCAACTTCAATTGGCTCAGTTGGCTGCGAAGGGTGGCAAGGTCAGTGGCGGCCTGCTGAACCTTAAATTTCTCCACCCGGATATTTATTTCACGCACGACTGCGTTGTAGGATTCAGCGGTGGCCCGCAGCCCCTCAAGCCCTGCTACCGCGGCTGAGAATCGCTCCGACGGGGGCACAGGAACTGTGATCGAACGGTATTTCGCTTTGAACAACTCGGCCGCCGCGTCTTCGAGTTCATCGAGGACACCCAAAGCCATGCCCATGTCCGGCAGGTCTAGTCTTTTGGTCAGACCGAACGGTTGCCAGAATTCCCAACAGGCAGCATTGTCCCCTATCGCCTTGTGCAGTGCGATGACCGCGCGCTGGCCAAAGTGCACGTTAACGGCGACTTCCACGGCGTGCAGCCGCTCCTCGAAGTCCTTGTAGGCTCGGTCAAAGAAGGATCGATAGGCTGCGATCAGATCGAGACTGTCGATGGATTGTCCGCAGAAGGGACATTCCTTTTCCGCGGCGAACTCCACGCCTTGGGCAACCCAGTCCTGTGTGGCGCCATTGGTATGTTCCGCGAGGTGCTTTTTCACCACCCGCTCGGCTTCGTCGCCGATCGTCGAAATCCTTTCGTTCAGCAGAGGGATAAGTTCCGTCGGCACAGTGTTGATGGTTATCGCAGAGAGCGCTGGCTTGGCCCTGATCTCGATGCTGCGCGCTGCCGCTGCTTCCGCGTTCCGGATGTCGATTTCCTTGGCCGAGAGCTTCGCCGCGATTTCCGCATCCGCAGCCAGCCGGGCCACAGCCGCCAAATCGGTGCCACGCGGATAGTAGGCGAGCAGCAGAGCCCGCTTTTCGTCAATCATCCGGCCGGCGGCGCGGATGTTGGCATCGAGCAGGTCGACCTTTTCAGCCAGCTTCACGCCGGGCTCGCCCACGATCAGCCGATAGAGATTCTTCTTGTGGTCGTGGTCTATTCGGTCGCCGGCGAACACGTTTTGATGGACGTAGGCGGTATCGAAGATGGCTAGATCCTGCAGGGTGGCGGACCACGCACTCGTAGCGAATGCCAGATTGCCGGCGTCCGTCCGGAGTTCGATCTCGGCCTCGCCGATGGCGCCGAGGCGCTTGCGACCAATGACCATGTCCGGCATTCCTGATTGGAGCGAACGAAGGATGTCGCAAAACGTGCTCTTCCCTCGGCTATTTTCGCCGTAGATGAGCGCCATCTCCTCAAATTGTGTTCCGCCGCGCCACGAGCAGTTGTCAAAGCGGCCCACATTCTTTATTTTGAGGATCTTTCGGAGCATCGGCATGGTAAATGCTTATAGTAGCGGATCAGAATAATCAACACACGGTGCGTGCCGAAGAGTAATATTTGCCAGATCACTGCGCACAAAAAGTAGAATCCCACATTGCAGTGGGTCGATCAGCCGAAAGGGCGGAAGCATGCGGACTTCTATACTGGCTACTATACTCGGTGACAAAATATCGGGAGAATTGGGGATGCTTGCCTGACACAGATCAGGGCGAGTTACTCCATGTTTCAGAGCGGGCACATGGTTTCGAGCGACTTTGAGCGAAGTCAGGGAAAGTGGGCAAAATGGCCGAATTCGGTCTTAGAAGCCCGTGCCGTAAGGCGTGCAGGTTCGAGTCCTGTCCCGAGCAATCTTTGCAGGCAGTAGGGGGCTGTAGCCTCCAATGGCATCTTAGGAAAGGGCGATTGAGGGCAATCGCTCCTA
>Ga0163152_10002686_pt1 | contig 24529 bp, 18 predicted proteins | sample OliLakLV19MP8IB2_FD_148635 | JGI IMG/M metagenome (GOLD analysis project Ga0163152, IMG submission 148635) | Freshwater microbial mat bacterial communities from Lake Vanda, McMurdo Dry Valleys, Antarctica - Oligotrophic Lake LV.19.MP8.IB-2 | ecosystem: Environmental > Aquatic > Freshwater >...
TGCGTCCGGCGAGTTGCCGGACGCCACAGGCCGGTGGCCTGTGCTACCCAATTCCGAACTCTCAGACAGACTCCTGGCAGATTTCATTTCGTCCACGCCAGCCCCAGCGAGCGCGCTTTCTCCGTGTATTGATTGATTTGAAATATTGTCTGCACTTGAAATTCCTGGGCCGACCTGGCGGCCGCAGAATCGCGATACCACTCGACCGTGTTTTCGATCGCGTCGGGAAACTTCCAGGCCGGCGACCAGCCGAGAAGGGCGTGCGCCTTGTCCGTGGCAAGTTGCCACAACTCGGCCTCGTGAACGGCCTTGGGGTCGCTCTTGTCTTCCCATTTTCCCGGCCAATGCTTCAACACCTCGGCCACCAGTTCGGCGACGGTGCGATTGGATTCGTGTCCAGGGCCAAAATTAAAAGCCGAGGCGATGTCGGCCGGAGGCGATTTGGAAAACTTCGGATTGGCCAGCGATGCGGCGAGCCAGAGATACCCGCTCAAGGGTTCGAGGACATGCTGCCAGGGTCGCGTCGCCGTTTTGTTGCGCACGGGTATTGGCTGTTTTTTCACCAGCGCGCGGATGCAATCGGGAATAATTCTGTCCTTCGCCCAATCGCCGCCGCCGAGAACGTTTCCGGCGCGGGCGCTGGCGATTTTCACCGGGTGATTCTGGAAAAACGACGATCGATAGGAGTGAATCACAATCTCCGCCGCCGCCTTGCTGGCGCTGTAGGGATCGTGCCCGCCCAGCTTGTCTTCTTCCCGATAGGCATGAACCCATTCGCGGTTTTCGTAGCATTTATCGGTGGTGACGAAAACCGCCGCGCACGGTTTCCCGTATCTGCGCAAGGCGTCGAGAACATAGGCGGTTCCCATGGCGTTGACGTCAAAAGTTTCCGCGGGCCGTTCGTAGGAAGGACGCACCAGGGCCTGCGCGGCCAGATGAAAAACGAAATCGGGTTTGGAGGTGTGAAGGGCTTTTGCGAGTGTTTCTGGATGGCGGATGTCGGCTTCAATATTTTTGAGCCGCGACCCGAGTCCGAGTTGTTGGAACAATGACGGCCTCGTGTTCGGAGGCAGGCTGTAGCCGGTGACCTTTGCGCCAAGCGCCAGGAGCCATTCGGCGAGCCACGCGCCTTTAAAGCCGGTGTGGCCGGTCAGGAAAACTCTTTTGCCGCGAAACGCGCCGCCGAATGCGTCGTTCATATCACCAGATTCTCCACGGCGCCGTGCCTTCCGCCCACATTTTGTTGAGCAAATTGTATTCGGAATAGGTGTCCATGGGTTGCCAGAAACCGTCATGTCGGTAAGCCATCAACTCGTGTTCGTTCGCGATGGCACGCATGGGCTTGTCTTCAAACATCAATCGGTCACTATCGGCGAGGTGATCGAAAATCCTGGTGGAAGCTACCAGAAAACCGCCGTTGATGCGACCTTCAGTTACTTGCGGTTTTTCGTTAAATTCGGCCACACGACTTTCAGGGGTCAATTTTAATTCGCCGAATCTGCCGGGCGGACGAACGGCCGTGAGCGTCAGTTTTTTTCCATGTTTGCGATGAAATTCAAGTGAAGCCTTGATGTCCACATTTCCCACGCCATCGCCGTAGGTTAAAAAAAAATCAGAATCGTTTTCAACATGACTGTGGATACGATTAATCCGGCCAGCCGTTGCAGTTTCTTCTCCGGTGTCTACCAAAGTTACCGACCAATCTTCTTCGTCATGATGATTGTGAAAACGCACGCCCGGTTTGCGCCCGAGTTGCAAAGACACATTGCTGGTCATCCAAAGATAATTGCGAAAATAATCTTTGATCATTTCGCCTTTGTAACCCAAGCAGAGAACAAAATCCTTAAAGCCATGAGCGGCGTAGATTTTCATGATATGCCAGAGAATCGGACGATCCCCGATTGGCACCATCGGTTTTGGACGATACTCCGTTTCCTCTCGCAAACGAGTGCCTTTTCCACCACAGAGAATGACCACTTTCATTGTTTTCAACGTAACAAGAGGCAATCCTCAAGTTCAAGGGACATTTACCACTGTTAACTAAAGCCCGGAAAAATTAAGGTCGATTAACTCTTGAAGAACCGATATTTTCAACGGCAAGTTGCCATCGTATGAATTTGGGTTTCTACAGTTTTTACAAACAGTACAACAAAAACCAGATGTTCCTCAACGCCTCGGCGGAGATTGGCGACGACTTAATTTATCCTTTCGTCTATTTGGGGCAATATTTGAAAGAACTTGGCCATGATGTTGCCACCATTGATACGGCTCCTTTGGAAAGTTTCGACGCCGTCGTTTTTCTGGATTATCCTACAAAGCTCAATTCCTATTTCCGGCAATTGCTCAAAAACGGAAAGATACCCATTTACCTGATTATTTTTGAAAGCCCGGATTTACGTCCAGATAATTGGAATCGTTCCAATCACGCTCCGTTCCAAAAGGTTTTTACATGGAATACTGCAGTGGCCGACGGGAAAAAATACATTCGTTTCGATCTACCACGCAAGTTACCCGAATTTTCGGCATACGCGCCAAGTATAGCCAAAAAATTTTGCTGTCAAATTGCGAGCCAGAAATACAGTTGGGGAGCCGAAGAGCTTTATTCGGAGCGCATCCGGGTCATTCGCTGGTTTGAAAGAAATCATCCGGACGAATTTGATTTGTATGGGCAGCGTTGGGATCGGTTTTTCTTTCAGAGAAAATTGTCGGCGGTCAATCCCATCCTCTCGGCGCTTTACAAAAAATTTCCATGGCTGCCGAGGCAAAACATATTTCCTTCCGCCCGCGGTCCGGTGAAATCAAAACGAGAAATTCTGCGTCAGTATAAATTTTCCATTTGCTATGAGAATGTCGGTTATCCAAATGGTATTACCGAAAAAATGTCTGATGCAATGTTCGCGGGAAGTGTTCCCATTTATCTGGGTGATCCTGAAGTTACGAAAGTTGTTCCGCCAGAGGCATTCATTGATAAGCGAAATTTTCCTGACTATGACCTGTTATATCGTCATTTGAAAGGAATGTCGGAAACGGAATATGAGGGCTATCGCCAAGCAATTCACAAATTCATTTATAGCGATGCGGTCAAACCCTGGGGCGCCCAAGCGTTAGCGGATCTGATCGTCCGCGAAATTATTACCAACCAGTAAACTTGGAGAAAAGTTGCACTCGCCCAGTGAAATATGAGCAATAATTACTCAGGCCGGTGTTGGCTAAGTTACGTTTTTAATCATTTGTCGCACGTCTGGATACGTGGTGTTGTTGCCGGTATCAGGATTTTCATCCCCAACAGTGTCCATAAGGATAATCCCTCTGGCAGCGTCTTCAGGAGTCATATAATAATGATAACCAAATACTTTGAGATGATTCGGGTGCGTATAAGGAAGTGTTAAATCTCTTCCGTCATAGGAAGCCAGTTTCAACCACTCAAAATCGGTTTGGCGATCACACAATATGACTCCTCCTCGGCCAATCGGTATTCGCTTTTTGATTTGAAATGAGACCGCTTGAAGTGCGTTCGAACCCACGTACATTCCGCTGTTCCACCTTACGGCACCATCGTAAACCCTCGTGCCTTTCAATTGATAGATTCCCGACCATTCAATATCTTCAAATTCCACATTGAACCCCAGTTGCATGGGCATCAGGGCGCCGGAAACGTAGGTGTGATTGGGAATCGTGATCGTATCGCCCAGACTGATTTCCCCGTTTTTCAACAGCAGCCGCAACGAGAGTTCCATCGCGTGCGTGCAGCAATCGACGCTCACGGCAAATTTGCTGCCCGCGTATTCAGCAACTTTCTTTTCGAAAATATCGATGACATCGCGCGGATCTTCCCACACATATCCCTGTTCGCGGATTTGATCCAGTTCGGGTCTTTGCAGTTCTTTTGGAACTTTGCCCAGTGGCCAGACGTTGTATTTGTATTTAGAACTCATACCCCAATCGTTTTGCGTTATTGATGATCGCCTCAGGATTAATTTTTCGGGCAAGCGTGGCTGGATTCCCTTTGTAAATTCCCCATTCCTCGGTGTCGCCGATCAAAACCGAACCCACCGCCAACAGGACGCCTCTCCGTAAACGTGATCCAGGTAAGACCACCGCGTTGGTTCCGATGTTGGAAAACGCCTCCATGATTACGGGCTCTACAATCTGGGTTCCCTTGAATTTTGCTGGAATCAAAGCACCAAACAAGCCGGTATCATCAAACCTATCTGAAGCACAGATAACTCTCGCCCCTGCCATGATGTTGTTGAAGCCTTTGGCAATAAAATGGCCATTTTTGCCGCCGATGCACGTTACATACGGACTAATGTGGATATAATCCCCTAATTCAATTTTGGTCGTGCAATAAAAGCCTTTATCAATCGCGACGTGATTGCCAATTGAAACCAATTCGGGACGTTTAAAGACCACATCCTTGTCTAGAACAACGTCGGAACCATGGATCATATAAAAATTTTGTCGAGGGCTTGGCCCTCGTAAGGACCTGTCTTATATTCGTAAACCAAAGTGTCCTCCTCAAGGATCACGTAATTGTGCCCTCCTTCCAAGGTGAAACTCGCATCGCCAGCCCTGAGAATAGGTTCGGAAACTACGGTGTCATCCAAATCATAAAAAATGCATTTGACGCTTCCACGAACAACGATCCAACTTTCTTGAGCAATCACCTTTCTTGTTCGCTCTTTCCAGATATGTTTGTGCGGCTTAAAGGTTTTCCCTTTCTCCAAATTCAAAATTGAGCACTGCAGAAAATTCTCTTCAGGAATCAAATCTTCCCTTCCCGGCTTAACCTCATCTGCTCGCGTTATCAGATGCAACAATTTGTTTGGGTGAATTCGACTGTAAATTTTTTCCATAACGTTTTATTTGCCGGTAAACGGCGGTGTCGCCACGAAAAGCTAGTTACTTCCTGGTTACTGCTGTTGGCAAGCCTTTATGACTTCTACGAGTATGAATATCTTTGCTCACTTGTAATATCCGTGAACATTTCCAGAGTCGAATTTTTCGGAACGAAAGCTTGCTAAAAATCAGTGTCGCATTTACTAAATCGAATGGCGAAAAAAGCACTGATTACAGGAATTACAGGACAAGACGGCTCCTACCTTGCCGAATATTTGCTTTCCCTCGGTTATGAAGTTCACGGCCTGATTCGACGCAATTCCATCACCGAACATCAGCAGACCCGTCTCGATAAGATCATTTACGACATCCACAACGAATACGGCGATGTCTCCGATGTTTCCTCCATCGACCGCGTGATGATGCAGGTCAAACCGGATGAAATTTATAATCTCGCCGCTCAAAGCCATGTGCGGATCAGCTTCGAGGTTCCACAATACACCGTGCAGACCAACGCCGTCGGAGCGCTGAATGTTCTCGAATCCATGCGCACGCACGCGCCCGAATCGCGTTTCTATCAGGCGTCTTCCTCCGAAATGTTCGGCAACAGCGTTGATCCTGACGGCAAGCAACGCGAAACGACCAAAATGACGCCGGTCAGCCCCTACGGCTGCTCCAAACTTTTCGCCTACAGCATCGTTAGAAATTATCGCAACGCCTACAAGCTGTTTGCCGCCAACGGAATTCTTTTCAACCACGAATCACCCCGGCGCGCCTCCAATTTCGTCACCAACAAGATCATCAAAAATGCCGTGCTGATCTCCAAGGGCAAGCTGGACAAACTGGAGCTGGGCAATCTCGATTCGCAGCGGGACTGGGGCCATTCCAAGGATTACGTCCGCGCCATGCACCTGATTCTCCAGCATTCCGAGCCGGATGATTTCGTCGTTTCCACTGGCGAAGCGCATTCCATCCGAGAATTCTGCGACATCGTTTTCAAGAAGCTCGGATTGGATTACACAAAATACGTTGTCCAAAACCCGAAATACATGCGGCCGGAGGAACTGCGTTATCTGTGCGGGGATTGCGCCAAAGCCAAAAAAGTTTTGGGTTGGAAACCGGATTACACGTTCGACTCAATGGTCGAAGAAATGATTCAGAGCTGGCTCGATCACATCAAATGATGGCTGGCTCGCGGCCAGTGCATTCCGCGTGAGCACACCTCTGATTTCGATCTGCACGCCGACTTACAATCGGCCTGAACTCCTGGAGCGCGCTTTGCGTTCCTGCCTCGCGCAGACTCTTCAGGATTTTGAAATCATCGTCACGGACAACAGCACGAACGATCTGTCGCGGGACTTGATTTCACGCCTGAACGATCCCCGCATCCGTTATTCGAAAAACGAAAAGAACCTTGGCCCGGTCGGCAACACCAGTCGAGCCACCTCGCTGGCGAAAGGCAAATACATCAAGTTTTTGATGGATGACGATTTGCTCAAGCCGCAATGCCTTGAGAAAATGGCCGAGGCGCTGGAGAAGCATCCGAGCGCTGGGGTCGCGATGGCGCCGATGGATATAATCGACGAAGAGGACCGCAGAATTTTCCCGCGCTTTTATGTCTTTCGCAAAATGGAATACCGCTATCGCTACCAGGTGGGCGACGGACTGGTGGCCAAACAAAAGATTCTCCGGGAATTTTTGACGCGTGATTATCCCTGCACCGTTCCGAGCGGGATACTCATTCGCGCCGAATGCATCCAACGATTCGGATTGTTCGACGAGGCGGCTGATTTCGCAGCGGACCTGGATCGAGTCATGGAGATCGCCACCGAATGGGATTTTTATTACATCGACCAGGTGCTCTCCTCCTGGCGCCTGATGACCGACAACCATACCGCCGCGATGCATAAGAAAGGCCTGAACATTGGCGCGTTTTATTACATCACCCGAAAAATCCTGGAGAAAACGAACGCGCTGGATCTGTTTCCGTCCGAGGAGCGCGAACGAATTATCCGCGACAGTATATTCTTTTGCTCCTGCCGCGCGCTGCTCAATGGCCTGGCCGGGATTCGTGCCCGCAGCCCCCGGCTGATTGGGCAAACCATTGCGACCATTTTCCGCGAAGACAAATATTTCATCAACAAACTGCGTCTGCCCTGGTTTGTGGTTCGCGAGATTTTCGTTTCACTCTTCCCGAAACGCCTGCCTCCGGCGCGGGAATAGCGCACGGGAACACGCTCCGCTCGACACTGCGACGCGGTCAAGACAAGTGGGGCGGGCTTCCAGCCTGCCTCAGCGGGCATCTTGCCCGCAAACCTTGACTTCGGGCTGGAAGCCCATCAGGCAGGCTGGAAGCCCGCCCCACTACTTCGGTCGCAGCCTCAAAACTCGCACGCGTCAATGGCATTCCCATTTTCGCGGTTGCCAATCAGCGAGGTTGAGGAACAATGTGAACCTGTTTTCAAACGTGTGCGGAATGTGTGGTGTAACTGATTAACGATTCGCGGTGTCAATCTCATGCAAGTTTATCCAAAACATTATTGCGGTGTGTTCGGTATTTTCGGTCACGCCAATGCCGCGGAACTGACCTACTACGGCCTCTACGCCTTGCAACATCGCGGGCAGGAGAGCGCCGGGATTGTGAGTCACAACGGACACGATTTCCACACGCACAAAGGCATGGGCCTGGTCTCCCAGATTTTCAATGGGGACGTTCTCAACACACTGCCCGGCTCCATGGCCATTGGCCACACCCGCTATTCCACCACCGGCTCCTCGCATTTGTGCAACGCCCAGCCGCTGACCGTCGATTGCGCGCGCGGCCAGATTGCCATCGCGCACAACGGAAACCTGACCAACGCCGCCGCCTTGCGCGAGGCGCTCGAATCCAATGGCTCAATTTTTCAAACGACGGTCGATAGCGAAATCATTCTGCATTTAATGGCGCAGCCGACCCTGGGCGGGAACGAGAACAACCTCATTCAGACCGTGCGCCGGATCGAGGGCGCGTTTTCCCTGGCGATCATGACCGAGACCGAACTCATCGGCGTGCGCGATCCGCATGGTTTTCGCCCGCTGTGCATCGGGAAAGTGGGCGACTCGTGGGTGCTCTCCAGCGAGACCTGCGCGCTGGACTTGATCCATGCGAAGTTTGTCCGCGACGTGGCGCCCGGGGAAATCGTCGTGATCAACAAAGACGGCATGCGCAGCATCCAGGCCTTTCCGGAACACGAGCGGAAAGCATTCTGTATTTTCGAATATGTCTATTTCGCCCGGCCCGACAGCAACATAAACAACCGGAACGTCTATAAAGTCCGCGTCGAGATGGGCCGTGAACTGGCGCGCGAACATCGGATCGAAGCTGACTTGGTCATCCCCGTTCCCGACAGCGGAAACTCCGCCGCGCTCGGTTATTCTCTCGAATCAGGAATCCCTTACGAAATGGCGTTTGTCCGCAATCATTATGTCGGACGAAGTTTTCTCCAGCCGTCCCAGTTGATCCGCGACTTCAATGTGCGGGTGAAACTCAATTTGATTTCTGAACTGGTCAAAGGCAAACGCGTCATCATCGTCGATGACTCGATCGTGCGCGGCACCACCTGCAAGGCGCGCGTCAATAACCTGAAAGAAGCCGGCGCCACGGAGGTCCACGTGCTCGTCAGTTGCCCGCCGCACATGAACCCGTGCGTCTATGGAATCGATTTTCCCGACCGGAAAAAGCTGATGGCCGCAAATTATACCATCGACCAGATCCGGGATTATTTGAACGCCGATTCGCTGCATTACCTGTCGCAGGAGGGAATGGTGAAGGCGACCGGCCTGCCCAAGAACTCCTTTTGCATGGCGTGCTACGACGGAAATTATCCCGTGCCCTACGACCCACTCGTGGACAAACACATCATGGAAAGACGCCGCTCGAAAGTGGAAGGACTCAGCGAGGCGCTGGTCAAAGAGGAAATGCAGAGACGGCTTTTGTAGATCGAGAATCACTTCGAGGGAAATTCAACCGGAAACGGACAGGAGCGCGGACATTTTTGTCCGCGTGGCGGCTTACGGACTGGAGGCGACGACCAATTTCCAAACCTGGCAACCGATTGCCACCAATACCGCTGACACCAACGGCATCGTCCAGTTCAACAACACCAACGCCCCATCCATCCCATATCGTTTTTACGGGGCAACTCATCCCCGTAGGAGACGAGGTGACGAGCCTCTAACTTTTTCGAACGGTTGCGGCGTAATTTTTATCAAAGACTCATCACGTCGTCTCCTACGAGGTCAAGGAGCCCGCGCCGCGAAAATTCGATTTGTCCGTTTCGTGGATCACGCGCCCTCGCGGACAGAAATGTCCGCGCTCCAATTCCACGTTCATCGTCCGGCGGAACTCAGCGTCGCCTTGTCAAAAAGTTCGCTTCCTCACGTCAGCGCCCGCCGTTCTCTGGCGGCTAAGCGAGCAATGGTTTCACCACCTCGCCATGCACGTCGGTCAGACGGAAATCGCGACCCTGGAATCGGTAGGTCAACTTCGTGTGGTCGAGCCCGAACTGGTGCAGGATGGTCGCGTGCAGGTCGTGGACGTGGACTTTGTTCTCCACCGCGTAAAAGCCGAAGTCGTCCGTCTTGCCATAGGTGATGCCGGACTTGATGCCGCCACCGGCCAGCCAGACGGTGTAGCCGTGCGGATGATGGTCGCGGCCCAATTGATCCGGACGAAGTTGTCCCTGCATCATCGGCGTGCGGCCAAATTCGCCACCCCAGATGACCAGCGTCTCGTCCAGCAAACCGCGCGCCTTGAGATCTTTGATCAGCGCGACTGCCGGTTGATCGGTTTCCATGCAACGCTTTTTCAAATCGAACACCAGGTTGCCGTCCGGCCCGCCGTGATGATCCCAACCGCGATGATACAATTGCACGAAGCGCACGCCGCGCTCCACCAGTCGGCGCGCGAGCAGACAGTTGTTGGCAAAGGAGGCGCGGCCCGGCGTGGTGCCGTACATCTCCTGCATGGCGGGCGACTCTTTGGAAATGTCCATCACGTCCGGCACGCTGGTTTGCATTTTATACGCCAGCTCATAGGCGGCGATGCGCGTGGTGATTTCAGGATCGCGCAGGACGTCGTAACGCATCTGGTTCAGGTCGCGCACGGCGTCGAGCGATTGGCGGCGGCGTTCCGCGCCCATGCCGGGCGGGTTCGAAACGAACAAAACCGGGTCGCCTTGCGAACGCAGTTGCACACCCTGATGCACGGTCGGAAGAAATCCGCTGCCCCAGGAATGGTTGGTGAGCGGCTGGCCCACGCCGGTGGTCATGACGACGAACGACGGCAAATTCTTATTCTCGCTCCCGAGTCCGTAGCTGAACCACGAGCCCATGCTCGGCCGGCCTGAGAGCTGCGCGCCGGTGTTCATGAAGATCGTCGCCGGATCGTGGTTAAACGCCTCGGAATAAAACCCCTGCACAAACGCGACTTCGTCCACGATGGTCGAAAGATGCGGCAGCAATTCCGAGAGCCAGACCCCGGATGTGCCGTGCTGCTGGAATTTGTAATTCGTGCCGAGCAAGGCGGCCTCCTTGCCAATCTGCGCCAGCCGGATGTTCTTCAAAACCTCCTCGGGCATCTTCTGACCGTTGCGCTTGATCAATTCGGGTTTGTAATCGAACAAATCCAGGTGGGACGGCCCGCCGGATTGGAACAGGTAAATAATGTTTTTGGCCTTGGGCGCGAAGTGCGTGGCGGGCAAGCCAGGCTGCGAGGCGGCGGCCGGCGACGCGGCGAAAAGCTTCTCGTTCAGCAGCGAGGCCAGGGCCAGCGCGCCCATGCCGGTGCCGCATTGCCGGAAGAATTTCCGGCGCGTGACGTATTTTAAATTTTCCAGATCGGGCATCATTGGGTTCAACCTTTCGTGATCGTTTCGTCCAGGTTCAGCAACACATTGGCGACCATCATCCACGCCGCCAGTTTGCGCACGTCAAGATTTGCCGGGCGCTCGGCGGCGCCCTGGTTCACCAGTTCTTCCGCGGATTGAGTGTCGCGTTCAAAACTTTTCAACTGCTGCTCGTAGAGCGTCACGAGCCGCTGCCGCTCGGCCTTGGTCGGCTGGCGCGAGGTGCAGAGGCGAAACGCGTAATCCATCTGCTCGTTCGCGTCGTTGCCGCCGTTGGTCAAAATGCGCTGCGCGAACACCCGGGCGGCTTCGAGCAACGTCGGTTCATTCAACGCGGCCAGCGCCTGCAAGGGAGTGTTGGAACGCGGACGTCGCGAAACGCAGACGTCGCGGCTCGGCGCGTCGAAGGTGGCGAACGTCGGATAGGTGCAGACGCGCCGCCAGAACGTGTAGATTCCGCGCCGATAAAGATCGGAGCCGATGCTCACCGGCCACTCGTCCACGCCGATCTCCGGGCGGAGGAATCCGAGTTCCTTCCACAGGTTCGGAACCTGCTCGGGAAAGACGCTGGGCCCGCCCACTTCGGGATTCAAGAGGCCGCTGACGGCCAGCGCCTGATCGCGGATCATCTCGGCATCCATGCGAAACCGCGGACCGCGAGCCAGCAGCCTGTTATAGGCATCCTTCTCCAAAAGCGCATCAGACGTCGCCGCGTTTTGACGATAGGTCGCCGAGAGGATGATCAGTTTAAGAACGTGTTTCACATCCCACGGGTGAGCGGGTTGAGAGTTGAGGGATGAAAGTTGAGCGGCGGGCTGCATGAATTCAGAGGCGAGCCAGTCCAGCAAATCAGGATGCGAAGGCGCCTCGCCCTGCTTGCCAAAATCCTCGCTGGTCTCGACCAGTCCCGTTCCGAAGCAGCGCTCCCAAAGGCGATTCACTGTGACGCGCGCGGTCAGCGGGTTGTTCGTGTTGACGAGCCATTGGGCCAGGGCGAGACGATTTGCCGGTTGCTCCGCGGGCAACGGGGGCAGGAACGCCGGAACGCCCGGCGTGACTTCCTTGCCCTTGGTCAAGAAGTCGCCGCGCTCGTGGATGAACGTTTTTCGAGGCTCGTCACGCTCCTTCATAACGAGCGTGGTGTATCTCGTGTTGGCCAAATCTGCTTCGCGTTCGTTGAGCCGGAAGATTTCCCGCTCCAGATTGCGAATCGCCGGTGACACCGTGCGGTAAAGCGCTGCGAGTTGACGCGCCTGCTCCGGAGTGCGCTGCCCCTCTGGAATGGCGAGCAACTCAGCCGCCCCGGCCGGTAATGGCCAAAGCCGGGACGAGTCCGGTTCGCCCGTCACCGAGAGTCGCAGACGGCCAATGGTGTGGCTGTTGCCGTGGTAGGAATCGAATCGGAATTTCAGTTTCGCCCCGGACTCAAAACCCACCGGTGCGTTCAATTCCGCGACGAGAAAATGCCGTTCGCCAAACCTCGGGCCGATCGCCCACCCGGTTTTCGCATTGCGATCCACCGCGTGCTCGGCTCGGTAATAGTGCTGCTCCCAATCGGCGGTCGCCGTTCTGAAAAAAGCATTGATCGGCTCGGTCGCGTCCCCGGTCTTCGGCGCGGCAGTCATCCCCATTTCGTCCAGGATAAAATTTCCGGTCTTGCCCCAGCGGCCCGGCCCGTTCTGGGGCAGACTCGGGTCGGGCAGCACTTCCAGCAGGACAGCGGTGATATTTTTCAAACCGGTTTCGGCCTCGATCAGGTAGGTGTCGTAGATAGAGTTGATGCCGGTGGCGAGCAGCGACTGATCGGGCAGGTTTGTGAAGGTGACGCCGCCGCTCGAGTAGGCGTTGGTCAAATCCAACGTGACCCAAATGTTGGTCCGGCCTGCCATTTCTCGTTCCCAGGCGGCCTGTTCCGTCGGCAGGTTCCGCTCCGCCTTGGCCAATTCCTCCTGCACTTGCGCCAAGCGCGAATGAAGATAATTGACCCGCGGTTGCACGACTGGCGCGGGCACGGGCATGCTCGGTTCGTTGCCGTTGCCGCGATCGGTCGTGTTGTTGAACAGCGAGTAAAACCGGTAGTAATCCTCTTGCGTGATCGGATCGTATTTGTGCGTGTGGCATTCGGCGCACATCACGGTAAGGCCAAGCCAGGCCGTGCCGACCGTCGCGACCCGATCCTTGACCGCTTTGGTCCGATATTCCTCGTCGTCGCCGCCGCCTTCGTCGTTCGATTTGGTGTTGCGATTGAACCCGGTGGCGATCTTCTGCTCGAGCGTGGCATTCGGCAACAAATCCCCGGCGAGTTGCTCAATCGTAAATTGGTCGAACGGCATGTTTTTGTTGAACGCGTTGATGACCCATTCGCGGTAGGGCCAGATCGAACGCACCAGATCAACCTGGTAACCGTTCGAATCCGCGTAGCGCGCCAGATCGAGCCAGCCGCGCGCGATATGCTCGCCGTAGTGTTCGGAGGCGAGAAGGCGATCTACCAATTTCTCGTAAGCCTGATCGCTTCGATCCTTCAAGAATGCATCGACTTCCTCGACGGTCGGGGGGAGGCCGGTAATATCGAGGCTTACCCTTCGGATCAAGGTCGCCCGATCTGCCTCCGGTGATGGCGAGAGTTTTTCCTGTTCGAGCCGTGCGAGGATGAAGGCGTCGATTTCGTTGCGCACCCAGCGCTTGTTCTTCACGACGGGCAGGGCCGGGCGCACCGGCTTGCTGAACGCCCAATGATCCTTTTCGTCCGGCCAGATCGCGCCTTGATCAATCCACGCTTTCAACGAACGAATCTGCTCGGCGGAAAGCGGGTCGCCTTTCGGAGGCATCAGTTCGTCGGGGTCGGCTGACATGACCCGCTCGATAATCTGGCTCTCGGAACTTTTTCCGGGCACGAAGGCCGGATTGCCCGACTTCCCGCCGTGCAACGCCGCGGTTTTCTGGTCCAGTCGGAGATCGCTTTTCTGCTTGTCAGGCCCGTGACATTCGTAGCAGCGCTTGATGAAGATCGGCTGGACGTCGCGGGCGAAATCCACCGTGGCACTCCCAGCGGGTGGCGTCGCCGCGCCAAAGAGGTGGGGAACACCGCCCGGCGCGCACGCCAGAAGGAGCGAAAGAATGGTCCGCTTCAGAACGATTGGTTTCACGTGCAATAATTTTACGACTCCGCGACTGGATGTCACGGTCTTAAATAATTTCCAGAAATTGCCTGTCCGCGCGCATCGGTTTTTCCGGCAGTTGAACCGATCGGCTTCATTCGTCGGGAAGGATGCCGGGTGTATTCCGAAAAGAAAGAGCTCGTGGATTTTCCTTTTCATCTGCTCGCAGCCCCTTCATATACGGACGGTGTGACCCGTGAATTTTGATTTGTTGAGAAAGGCGCTCGAATTGGGCCGCGGCGATTTTTGGATTCAAAGCGGTTTAGTGCCGACGGATTCTTAGGGCGAGAAAATCGAAGCCAACGTTTCAGGAGACGGGAACCAATTACGATTATGAGAAAAAAACTTGTTTCAATCGGGCTTTGGGCTGCGACGTTTGCTTTGATCCTCACCGGCTGCAGTAAAGAAAAGCCTGCTCCCATTGACCCGCACTCGCCCGCCGGAATAAACATGGCGATCCAGGTCCTGCATCAGCCACTGAGCGAGGCTCTGAAAACCAACGATCTCCAGTTCATCCACAAACAGATGTATTACATCGAGACTGTGGCCAACAATCTCGGCCTCGAGGTCCAGGCGGATCAAAAACTCGCCCCCGAACAGAAACAACGGATCGCCGACCTGCTGATCAAGCTCAAGAACGTTGTTCAAGACACGGACAACTCCTCCGGACGAAATCATCAGGAGGCCACTGCGACCAATCTGGAATCCCTGTTTGGCGTCTTTAAGGAGCTGGATGCGGAGCTGGCCCCAAAGACCAAAAAGAAATGAATCGAAAAGCCGCTTGACGCAAGGCCCGTTGCCGGGTGTAAATTCTTCACAAAAGGGCCGCTATGAATGATAATCCATCTACTTTATTGGCGGGGAACGAGTGCCGAATTTCTCTTTTGGCCAACCGGTCGCCGGCTATTTCCAGTCTTCAATTCGCGCGATCAGGATTTACTTTGATCGAGCTGTTGGTCGTCATCGCCATCATCGCCATTCTGGCCGGCCTGCTCCTGCCTGCGTTGGCCAAGGCAAAGGCGCGAGCGCACACCGTAAACTGCGTCAGTAACCTCAAGCAAATCAGCCTCGCCTTTCAAAATTACGTGGGCGATTCCAGGGACAGATTCCCCGGAGCCGCCGGCCGGGGTGCCTCCACCCAACCGGTGATGGAAGACTGGATATTTTGGAATGGAGCCGACGCCAGGCTTCGCGGCGCATCTCCGAGGGCCGATTTCAACAACAGCGCCATTGCGCCGTTCGTCGGCAGGATGCAGACCAACCTGTTTCGCTGCCCCGCCGACAAAGAGGTTTTGGAACGCGCAAAAAATCCTCCCACCGCCCTTCCCTATCTCTTCAGCTACAGTGCCAACAGCTATTATCCGAACAAGGCGGAAAACCGCGGGATTCTTTCATTGATTGGCGGATCCATCTTTTTCACGGATGACCAATTCAAATCAACCCAGGTGGTTCACCCCTCCACCAAGATCATGCTGGTCGATGAACTCTCCACAGCCGGGTTGCCAGACGATGGGCGTTGGACGCCAACCACCACGCCTCGTATCGGCCTCGCGCATCCGTCACCGCCGTTTGAGGACAACCCGAGTTACATTACCGATCGCCACAATAAAAAGGGCACCACCGCCTTGTGCGACGGCCACGTCGAAATCGTCAAGCCAAGCTTCGGCAACCTGCGGGAGCACTTCGACGCTTTCTACCCGAATCCGCTGTAATCCGAAGTCGAATTAACGAGACACGCCGATCGGGTTCGCTTCATACCCAGAGCGCATAGAGTGACCCGCCCTGCCCTCCGAACTTTAATGTTCGGAAAATCTGAATTTCATCACGGAGACGCGACGGCGCGATAGTAACGTTCCGGCGCGTTCGTGGACCGGTTGTCGGTGAAATCAAACATGCCGCTCGGCCCGGTGACATTGGTAAACACCGGCGACCAACCGTTCAAGTTGGTCGTCGCTTCGAGAACATATCGCTGGCCCGGTTCACCCGAAACCACAAACTCGAATGCGCCACCCGGCACCGCAGGTTTTGGAATCAATCGAAGGATCGGGTTAATTGCCCTCCGCAAATTCAGCCGGCCGCCGGTGAGACACTTGCCCGCCAGCGCTGGCAGCGGATCGGTGGCGCTCATAAGGCGGCTGATGATCTGCTGGTGTGTTTCCCCGGGATATTTTTCCAGCATCAACGCAATCGCTCCGGTGACAAACGGTGTCGCCATCGAGGTTCCCTCGTCCATCGCGTATGCGGTGTCGGAAAGGAAATCGGTCGAGTAGATGTTCGTGCCCGGAGCGGCGAGATCGACGCTCGTCGCGCCGAAATTCGAATACCAAACCAGATCGTCCTCCCGCGTCGTGGCCGCCACCGACACGATATTATCAAACTCAAAACTGGCCGGGTAAAACGGGATCAGATCGGTATTGCGCGCGTCGTTGCCGGCCGCAGCGACCACGATCATGTCGGCCTCTCGCGCGCTGGAAACGGCGTCCGACAGCGCCATCGAGAACTCATAAAATCCCCAACTGGCGTTGATGACCTGGGCGCCATTCGTCCGCGCAAATTCAATGCAGGCGATGGCATCCGAAATGGAACCAAAACCGTCGCGGTCGATGAATTTGCAGGCCATGATCTGCACGCGCCACGCGACACCGGCCACGCCTTTGCCGTTGTTGCCCACGCCGCCGAGGATGCCCGCGACTCGTGTGCCATGACCGTTATCGTCCTTGGGATCGTTCGACCCGTTGATCGCATTGAATCCGTGCGAGCCATCGTGCGGACTGGTCCACATGTTGGCCGCAAGGTCTTCATGGGTGTAACGCACACCTGTGTCGAGCACCGCCACCACAATGTTGCTGGCCGAGGTCAGCGCGTCCCAGGCTTCCGGCGCGTCGATATCGGCATCATCGGTGCCGCTATTCTGCCCCATGTTGTTCAACCCCCAGAGTGTGCCATCAAGATACGCCGGATCGTTCGGTGTGGTTGCCGCGATACGAACCACGAAATCCGGTTCGACGCGATCGACCATCCCGCTCTGCTCGTATTTCTGGACCGTCGTTTGGATGGATTCACCGGCCGTCAATTGAAGGACCTGCCAGCCACCGATGCCGCCAAACGTTTTCAGGACAGAGGTTCCGCGCTGCTCGTGAAATTCCGGCAGCGCGTTGGTTGCAGTGCCAGGTTTTGGCTTGATCAATATCCGGTCTCCACGATACGCGGGAGCGACTCGAGAGAGATTCTCCGGCACGGACTCCGCCTGCGACCATCCCAACCCCGGCAGGCACAAAAGCGCGCCGAGACAGAGTTTGATCCATACGCGCCGCAGGTTCGGTCGCAGCGGCAAACGGCTCTTCGCGCTCATTCTTAAAATATCGGCAACTTGTGCGGAACCAACGTGAAAATCCGGCTCAAATCCCGGTCCACCGTGCGCCGGACGCCGGGCTGAAGCACAATCCAATAGTTCAGGGCTGAAATCCGCGCCGTATTCGGTTCGAGCCAGCGCCAGGTTTCCGCGTGGCCATCCGCGAAGGTCATCGTGCAACCGTTGTTGTGTCGCGTCGCCGGGAAACTGATCCAGGTCCATTGGTCCGTGCCAAAGAGCCACTTGGTTGGCGTATTGATGCCGAAGGCACTTTGTTGAATGCTCTTTTCGTGTTCGTCGATGAACACCATTGCCCGGGAAGGATCAGGCCCGCGAATTTGCGACGTCTTGTGCCAGGAATCATTGAACCACCGGTCGCCCGGTTGCGGCCCGACGTTCATATACATGCTCATCGCCACACTGCGCGTGCGAGGAATCAGACCGAGGTCGCGGACGGTCGAGGTATCAGCGGGACACTTGTAGATGGAGACGGACTGGTTGTAATTGAACAACGAACCCTGCTGGATGTTGGCCGAATTCGTGTCAGTCCAGGCGTTCCCCTGCAACCAGGAGTTGGCTCCCACGCTCAGGGCGGCGCGATTATACTGGACATTGATCGCGGCATTGGACGGGAGCGCGCTCTGGTTGTCGTCGCAATACATCTGCCAGCACAATTGGAGCTGGCGATAGTTGTTGAGGCAACTGATCTGGTGCGCCTTGGATTTCGCCCGACTCAACGCGGGCAACAGCAACGAGGCGAGAATGGCGATGATCGCGATGACCACGAGCAATTCAATGAGCGTGAAGGCGCGCGAAACGTGGGCGGTTGTTTTCATCCATTCTTGGCCGCGAATCTCAACCAGTCTTGCGTCGGCACCGGCGCGGCGCAATCGTTTTGTTGCAGCTTTCACAACGTGGCAGACGAAGTGAGGAGGCGGATTCGCCCGGGCTTCGCAATCGCCTTTCCGCCTCGTCGCCCGCCGCGCCGCGGATGAACCCTTTTCACTTGTAAAACCGCTCCCTGTTCTGGAGGATTCGCTTTACCAAATCCAATTCCCTAGGAAGCATGCCTCATGAATAAAAGATGTTTAAAATGGTTTAGTCATCGAAGCACGACCGGCGGCGCAGCGTTCGGCTCTCTGTTTCTCGGTTTGGCCCTCGCCGCTTGCTCGCCAAAAACCGCCGACACAGAAACCATCATCATTCGCGGGTCCAACACGGTCGGCGAGGAACTCGCACCCCGGCTGATCGGGGAATTCAAAAAAGCGCACCCGAACACCCGTTTTGACCTGGAATTCAAAGGAACATCCTATGGCATTGGCGCTTTGCTGGTGGAGCGATGCGACATCGCGGCTGCCTCCCGAAATCTGACCACCAACGAAATGGACCTGGCCCGGGACCGCGCCATTACCCTCAACGATTATGTCATCGGTTCCTACAGCGTGGATGTGATTGTCCATGCCGCCAATCCCGTGGCGAATTTATCGACCACCCAAGTGCGGGATATTTTCACCGGGTCGATCACTAACTGGAAGGCAGTGGGCGGCCCGGATGCTCCAATTAACCTCTACATCCGCGATCCCATTTCCGGCACCTACCTCGGCTTCCAGGAATTGGCCATGGAAAAAATGCCCTACGCCCCGCGCCTGAAAACCTCGACCAATTACGCGGGGATCGTTGCATCCGTGATCAAGGATGCGAACGGCATCGGCTATTCGAGCATCGACCTTCCAAAAACCGGCGGCGTCAAGGCGGTATCCATCGGCGGCATCGCGCCGACCGTGGCGTCGGTCAACACCGCCAAATATCCCTACGCGCGAGTGCTCCGGCTGCACACCAACAAAGCAAAGGAATCCGCGGCCGCCCGCGAGTTTGTCCAGTTCGTCCGGTCCCCGCAGGGACAGGGAATCCTGTTGCAAATGGGATTCGCGCCAGCGCCAACTCCCTGATCCTTCCCTCTTATGGATTCCCGGGAAGCTCACGTCGCGCTCAACCTGATCGAGCATGTCGGTCCGGTGCGGGTCCGGCAGTTGCTTGAGCATTTCGGCGAAGCGCCCGCCATCCTCGGCGCCTCCAGGTCGCAGCTCCTGAAGGTGCGCGGCATTGGCGATGAGGTTGCCGAAGCCATTTCAAACTGGGAAAAAACGATCGACCTCGCCGGCGAGTTGAAGCGCATCCAGGATTACGGCTGCCACGTTCTCACCCAAAGCGACGACAACTATCCCGAGTTGCTCAAACAGATTTACGACCCGCCCATCGTGCTCTACGTCAAAGGCGAATTGACCGCGAAGGATAAAAATGCCGTGGCCATGGTCGGCTCGCGCATGACCACTCATTATGGAATCGAGGTCGCGCGCAAGCTCGCCTATCAACTCGCCTACATCGGTGTCACCGTGGTGAGCGGCGGCGCGCGCGGCATCGACACCGCGGCCCATCAAGGCGTGTTGAGCGCGAAAGGCCGGACCATCGCCGTGCTCGGAACGGGCATTAATATTGTTTTCCCAACGGAGAACGCCGAGTTGTTCCAGCGAATTGCGGAGAACGGCGCGGTGATCACCCAATTTCCCTTTAATCGCAAGGCCGACAAACAATCCTTCCCCATCCGCAATCGGATCGTGGCGGGGATGACGCTCGGCACCGTGGTGGTGGAGGCGAACCTGACGAGCGGCGCGCTGATCACCGCAAACATGGCGGTCGAATATGGACGTCAGGTTTTCGCGGTGCCGGGCCGGATCGACTCGCCGCGCAGCAAAGGGTGTCACGAGTTGATCAAAAAAGGCGCCAAACTCTGCGAAGGGGCGGAGGATATTTTGAGCGAGTTTGAATATTTATTTCCGACGAGCAATCGTCCGGCGGGCGCGAGCGAGACGGGAGTCTTGCCCGCGCTGACGCTCTCGGAAAACGAACAGAAGATTTACGACGCGCTGAGTGAAGTGGAATCAAGCATCGACGAGGTGATTCGCCGCTGCGGCCTGCCGAGCTCCACCGTGTCCGTCGCGCTGCTCGGTTTGGAAATGAAACGGCTGATCAAACAATTGCCGGGAAAATTGTTTGTGCGGAATAGTTAGTTGACGAATCCCGCATTCACCCAATTCGCAAAATCCTCGCGTGAACCATCCCCGGCGTCCATCGCCACCAGGCTGATGATTTTCGCCCCCTCGGGAATGGCCACGTTGAAGCGCCACGCCAGGCACAGAATCCGCATGACCGGGCTCGCCGCGGCCTCTTTGCCGTCGATGAAGATTTTGAAGACGATGCTGGGATATTTGGCGAGGTTCGAGCCGTTGCTGATGCTCACGAGGTTTTCGTCCGCACCGGCGAGCGCGACGAACCGCTTGTATTCGGGTTTCACTTCGTAAAGCAGTTCGCACGGCGCATGCACGCCCATGCCCCGCGGATAAACCTGGCGATTGATCTTCAAATCCTGGCCGAGATTCGATTTGTCCTTCTGTGGCGGCCGGGTGTTGCCCGAGTATCGCATCACACCTCCATAGCTGTGGCCGAACCCGACATTCCGGAGCGGCTTCAAATCGCCAATGAAAACGTCGGGCAACGGAGGCAAAGGTGCCATCCGCGCAAATGACCCTTCCGATTCCAGGCAGACGGCACGCTCATTGCGGAATGCGGAAACACGCAACGCAGTCGTTTCCGTGACGACAAACGGTTTGGTGTAAAGCGTCGATTTGGCTGTCGGGCTGGTTCCGTCCGTCGTGTAGCGAATCTCCGCGCCCGGTTGCCACGGCGCGGTGAGCGTGACGGTGACCGGCTCTTCGAACAGGTGCGGGCGCATCCGCGTGCCCCAGGGCGTGACGCGAACCGGATCGACCACCCATGTTGCGTCCCATTTTCCAAGCTTCGCCAGTTCGTCCTGGAAACTAATGGTGGGTGACAGGTGTTTCTCAAAATGTTCGACCACCTGCTCGGTGTTGAGGTCCGGAGTGAAATTGCGGGACGGATCGTAGCCGGGATGCGCATCGGTCATGTCACGCGCCAGCACGCATTGCAGTCCGGCGGACTTCATGGCGCGCAATCCCATCGGCTTGCCCAGCAGGCAGACCTGGGTGTGGAATCCCACGTAAATCAAGTGGGTCAAACCGCGCTGCTTGCAGATCGCATACACGTCCGCCTGCGTATCGGGCATCAAATCCGCGTCGCCGATGCGCAAGGCCGGGTGCATGCCGTCCCAGCCGTAATTCACCGCGCAACGTTCGCGCCCGCAGGCGCACCCGCCCGCGTCCGGCACGGGCGGGCACGTGACTTCCATCACCACGGGCACGGGAACTTTCGGCAGGGCGAAGATCGCTTCGCGCTGCGGGTAGCCGACGTAATTGTCCACGACGTCGCTGGGGCAAAGCATGACCGTCATGCCAAGCGCGCGGGCGGCGTCCAGCGCCTTGTTCATCCTCGGCACAATTGCATCCACGCGCACCGTCGCGGTCTTGCACCAATGAAAATTCCAGACATCGACCGCGATGACGCCGACCCGGGCCGGGTCAACTTTCTCTTTCGCGAGGACGATCTTGCCGGTCGCAGGATCGCGAGTTTGCAGGGTCAACTCCATCTCGGCGGCGCACGCCAGGTTGACGCTCAACATGGCCAGGGCCACGGCAACAAAACGGGGAGACGACGACGGAAAATTAATTCGAGGTTTCACGGTGAGGCAAACCATAGACGGTTCGGGCCAAGACTGGAATGGAAAAATCGTCCCGGGGACTAAATCGGGCGCATCTTGACACAACCGCCACGTGCTGCCGAGTTGCACTCGGCAGTTCCCGCTTAATTTGTGAAGGAGGCTGCCGGGATTTCCCCGCGGGTCAACTGCCGAGTGCAACTCGGCAGCACGCTGATTCGACTGCAAGGAGACATTTTGGGCAGAGCTTGGCGGCGGCGTTGAGATGCGCCCTCGCCCAAATTCACAGTGCCTAAATTCACAGTTGGCTTTGAAACATTTCGCGATAAAGTTTGTCCACCGTTGCCTCGACCAGCGGTGAACTATGCGCACAAGCCATTCCGAAGGAATCTCAACCGGCAAAGCATTCGTCGTTTGCCTCATCTCGTTACTCACGCTCCTTTCCATTCTGTTCCATCGAAGTTTCGACCCCAGCCAGGTGCTCTTCGCCAACGATGTCCCGATGGGTGCGATGAAGGCGGAGGCGAATTCGCTTCCGTCAAATTTTTCAGGCAACTGGCAGGATTTAAACTGGATCGGCGGTGAATCGGTCAGCGCGGCGCCCAACATTTCGGCCGGCCTCTCCACGCTGTTCCCGCCGGAGATTTACATGAAGCTTTTTGCGCCGTTGGCGATGCTCTTGTTCGGCTTGAGCGCGTGGCTTTGTTTCCGGGAACTGGGCTTCCGCCCCATCGTCTGCATTCTGGGGGGACTGGCGGCGGGCTGAATTATGCATGCATTCTCGATCGCTTGCTGGGGGCTGGGACATTGGGTGATTTCCTTCGCCATGATGTTCCTGGCCGTGGCAGCGCTCGCGAGCAAATCGATCAAGCAGGGATGGATTCGCGGCGCGCTGGCGGGCATTGCGGTCGGCCTCGGCTTGATGGAAGGATTTGATGTCGGCGCAATCCTCAGTCTGTACGTGGGTGTGTTCGGATTATTCGTCGGCCTGGCCGCCGACAAGATTTCCGGGCGCACGATCTTCAAGTCCGTTTCCGTGATGGCGGTGGTCGTAGTGTTTTCGGCGCTGGCCGCGGCACATACCATTTCCACTTTGGTCGGCACCCAGGTAGCCAATGTCTCCATCGCCAAACAGGAGGACAAAACAAAAGAGGAACGATGGATCTGGGCGACACAATGGAGTCTGCCGAAATTGGAACTGCTGCGGGTCATCATTCCCGGAGTTTTTGGCTACCGCATGGTGGACGACCAGAATCGCCCCTACGAAAAATCCTACTGGGGTGCGGTGGCGCAGGATCCCAATTACGAAAAAACCCACCAGGGTTACGCGCGCCATTCGGGTTCGGGGGAATACGCTGGCATTCTGGTTTTGCTCGTCGCGGTCCTTGGCGTCGCCCAATCGTTTCGCAAACAAAACAACCCGTTCAGTGTGCTGGAGAAGCGGTTCATCTGGTTCTGGGCGGGGGCGGCTTTGGTGTCGTTGCTTCTGGCGCTCGGACGGCACGCGCCGTTCTATCAATTTTTCTTTGCCATTCCCGGGGTCTCCACGATCCGCAACCCGACCAAGTTCATGCATCCGTTCCACATTGCCCTGCTGATTTTGTTCGGCTACGGCCTGGAATCGATGGCCCGCCGTTATCTGGCCGATGCGATGACGAAAGCCACCGCGGCAAAAAACCTTCTGCTTCCCAGTTCGAGCTTTGAGAAAAAATGGACCGTCGCCACGGCAATTGCGCTCGGAGCCAGTGTCCTGGGCTGGATGGTCTATGCCTCTTCAAAAAAAGGCATCATCGCCTACCTCGTCAAATTCGACCTCGACAAACCCGACCCGGGAATCCCGGCGCGGATCGCCGATTTCAGCATTGGTGAGATCGGCTGGTTCGTGCTGTTTTTCGCCGCTGCTGTCGCTCTTGTTATTCAAATCATGCGCGGCAAATTCGCGGGCAAGCTGAAGGTGGCCGGTGTATTGATGGGCGCATTGATCGCGGCCGATCTCGCGCACGCGAATCTCCCCTGGATCGTCTATCAAAACTACAAAGCGAAATATGAAAGCAATCCGATCGTCGATTTTCTCAAGGAAAAGCCGTATGAGCATCGCGTCACCATGCTGCCGTTTCAGGTGAACGAGCAACTGTCGTTCTTCCAGCAACTCCATTTTCTCGAATGGCTCCAGCACCTTTATCCTTACTACAACGTCCAATCGCTGGACGTGTCACAGGAGCCCCGTGTCTCCTCGGACAACAAAGCATTCCGCCAGGCGCTTCAGAAAGGCGGAGCTACGGGACAGATGCGCCTCTGGCAACTGACGAACGTCCGCTACGTGCTTGGACTGGGTGGCGAATTCATTCCGGCGGTCCTCAACAGTCAACTCGATCCCCAGAAGCGCTTCCGGGCGCTGACAGAGTTCACCTTTACTCCGGGCACCGAAGTCGGCCGTTACCTTGTGCAGACCAATTCGACCGGGCCATTCGCGCTGGTTGAATTCACCGGCGCCCTGCCCCGCGCCAAGCTCTACAGCCACTGGGAAGTCGTGACCAACGATCAGGCCACGCTCGATAAACTGGCGGACCTTTCGTTTGATCCGTTCAAGACGGTGTTGGTCGCCGAGCCGGTTTCCGAGAAGGGAAAGGCCGCCTCAACCAATGCCAGCGAAGGAACCGTGGAG
>Ga0163152_10002688_pt1 | contig 24520 bp, 36 predicted proteins | sample OliLakLV19MP8IB2_FD_148635 | JGI IMG/M metagenome (GOLD analysis project Ga0163152, IMG submission 148635) | Freshwater microbial mat bacterial communities from Lake Vanda, McMurdo Dry Valleys, Antarctica - Oligotrophic Lake LV.19.MP8.IB-2 | ecosystem: Environmental > Aquatic > Freshwater >...
CGCTCTGAGGCCGCAACCATCGCGCGAAAAATAGCCTCCACCGTTTCTTCTGCATCCTCGCCCCATTCGCGATGATACTGTGACAGGTGGTGCAGACCCGCCCGGATCATATCCGGCGTCACCTCAATTCCAAGAGCGCGCTCGTCTGCGGTATTACGAAAGTTCGTGCTGACCATCATCTTGTATCCTTTTCGCGTTCGCTGCAATTTTTCTCGCGGGCAGTATTTATTGCATGCCCAATATTACCACCGTTTCCCGATTGTCGGATCGCTGGGAAACATCACGGAACAACAAGCCTGGACAGTAATTCATTAGAAGCTTCCTTAACCTTCCAGTCCTCAGCCTCTAGCGCCGCTTTCGGGATAAAATTCACGCGGGTGGCATAGGATTCGTAATCAGGGCTGAAGCCAAGCAACTCGGACCTGCCTGCCCTTAACATTGCCTCCGTGATTTCTATCTTACCTTTGCGCGCCGGCTTGACTTCTGTCGCCTTCATGTTCGTGGTTCCTTCAACACGAGGGCGGCGTCGCGCTCGGCAAGTAGCGCGGTGAGCATGGCGGCTACTGCCCGGCGCTGCTTGCCGAGTGGGGTATCTGAACCGTCTTTGCGCTTGGATGCATCGGAAATCTTCGTCAAGTGCGAAGCTGCGCGCTCGACGCTCTCGCGTGATGTGTCAGTGGTCATGGGCGTGTGCCTTCTCCACAGGGAGGGCGGGCTGAGGAGGGGCGGCGGAAATAGCATCGCGAATACAACAGCGGAGAACCGGATAATCGTCTTCATCGGCCACGCCGCCGGAATTACGCCAAATCGTCCACGCCACTGTCACCATCTCCTCTGTCGGATCCACAGGCACCAGCTTCCATCCCGCCTCCACGCTCGCCGGCGCGTCGAGTTGGGCGAGGGCTGCGCGGGCGCGTTCAACCTTCATTAGCAAAATTGCCAACACCAAATCTTCACCAGCGTCTTCGATTTTATCATCCTGTAGTTGGGAGATATATTCCAGCGCTTCTCGCGCCATCCTGATCGCGTCAGTCATTTCGTGTCTCCGTTAAGGCGCTCATGTCGTCGCACCAGTCTGTCCCGGGAGAGTTGAGCGCGTTCAACGCCTCCCGCAACCGCGCTATCTCTGCGGCCTGTGCGGCGATGAGGCCCGCACTATCCTTTTGCCAGCGAACAATGTCTTTGGCCGTTACTGCATTTGCTGACCCCGGCACGTCTTCACCGCCGGCGGCAGCGAGTTTGATTTCGTAAATTTCATCGCTCAACGCGGTGATGTGGTTGATAGCATTTTCGACTGCTGAAGCCACAGCAATCGAAATGCTGTCGGTGTCGTGGCCCCAACGGTTGCTGAGTTTCTGTAACTTCGCCAACGTCTTCTCGATCTCGCCATCAGGCGCGCCTTCCGGGCGGTCCCAATAATAGACGTAGGGGAATAATTCCGGCCTGTCCGTCATTTCCCCTCGTCCTTCTGTAGCGCGGCGCGACCGGCGTCGGTGATGGAATAAAACGTGTCTGATTTGGCTGTGGCCGAAGACACGATTAAGTTTCGGAGCGCCAGTGCATTGAATGTCGCGTGATGGACTTTCATTGTGAACCCACGGTCTTTCAGCCAAATATTTCCGGTTAGGACCGAGTGAACCAAGATTTGTCCGTTTATAATCGCCGATAGTAGTTCTCTCTGCGCTTCTGTCAGGCTCATGGGGCGGTCCTCGGGGAGGGGGAGAAATCAAAGCCGGACGGAGTTTCCAGCGAAGGCAGCATCCAGCGTGCCGGCGGCTCCGGCCAAGGCACCAGCCGCGCATACATGCGCGAAACGGCAGTTCCGATCGCCATCACGCAGCCTCCTTCGCTTCAAACCGCACAAGCCGCGCGCGGCCGGCGGTGATCTTATTTTCGTAAAGCTGTAATTCGTCGGCGGCCTTATCAGGCTCACATCCATTTCGCAGCCAAATGATAACATACGAAAGGTCAGGGAGGGCCGCCGTCATGAGCGCCAGGTCGGCCTGCGCTGATGCTAATTCAGCCTCCAGCGCCGCAATGCGAACCCCCCTAGCCTGCGCGGTCATAACCGCGTTTGGTCCATGCGGAAATTCATCCGCCCGCCCGCGCCACTTGTCAAAAAATTCAATGCCCATGCCTTCGCCGGCCTTGCCGGCGTCGTAAAAATTGCGATAGTAGCAATCAAAATAGACACCGGCCGGAATCGGTTCCCTCGTATCAGCCATCACATCCTCCTTGCTATTCCTTCACCGCCGGCGCCCACTTGGCGTCCAGCTTAAGCACCGCGGCCTCCGCCAACTCAATCCGGCCGCCAAGATAATGCGCGTCAAGAATCGCCTCGACGTCCTTTAGGCTGTGGCCCGTGATGGCCGCGATCTCAGGCACCGTGCAGCCGGCCAGCGCCAAGCGCGTAACAGCCGTGCCGCGCAGATCGTGGAAGTGTAAATCTTCGTTGATGCGCGACAGCTTAAACGCCTTGCTCCATGACGCGCGGAATCCATCTTCGGTCCACGCCTTGCCAAGGCTGTTTAACAGGATCGCGCTTTGCGATTCCTTGCCGGCCTTCGCGTCGTCCAGCGCAGCCTTAAGCGGCCCGCCAACCGGGATCGTCACTCGCTTGCCGGTCTTGCCCTGCTTGAGTCGTATCACGCGGCCGTCATACGAGACCCACGTTAACCTAAGCAGGTCGCCCTGCCGCTGGCCGGTCCACAACGCCAGCACCAGCGCAACCTGCAGCGGCGCGGACGCGGCCGCGCAAAACTGCGCGATGTGATGCGGCTCCCAAATCTTTTCCGCGCGATCAGAGCCGTACAGCCGGCCGCCGCGCTCGCATACATTGATGCTGATCTTGCCGCGGTCCTTGGCGACGGACAGCACGCGCGCCAGCACGGTCCACGCGTAGTCCGCATCGCGCGGATGATCCGCCATCGAATCGCGCCAGGCTTTGAATTTACCGCGCGCGCGCGGGTCCTGCGCCAACGCTAGCGGCATATTCCCAAACTCAGACGCGATCTTTTTTAGATAACGGTCATACGACTTGCGAGTCTTCTCCACGATGTTGGTTTTGTATTCGGCGCTGTTGCGAAAGATCGTAATCAGCGCTTCCATCGTGCCATCGGCATCAGGCTGCCTTTTGCGCCAGGCATCCGCATAAGCAACCGCAAACCGCGGATCGCCAGGCAACAGCGGCACGCCATCCTTGTCCGCCAGCAACGGCGCCTTCGCGCCACGCCACGCATAGTAATAACTGCGCTTAGTACCGTCAGCCAGGCGTTTTGTGACTTTATTAACGCCCCGCAGCCTTACGCGCATCGTACCCGCGCTCCCACTTTTCAAAGGCGTCTTCGCCGGATTGACCATCGAAACCCGCCTCCCTGTCAAGCATGGCGTCGATCGCCTTGCGGTCCCATTTTTTCGTGCTGCGATACGGCGGCGGCATCAAACCGGAACCGGCCCACTTCTTAAACGTGGGCCCGGTCACGCCAACATAAGCCGCCGCAGCCTTGCACGTTAAAAGGCGGGGCGGCTGATTGTCGTTGGCGGGGGTCAAGTGGCGCACTCGTATGCTGCAATAGCCATGTCGGCTTCGTGCGTATGCCGTTGCCAATCAAAAATCACATACTCGTACGTCTCCGTGATTCGACTATCGTGTCCGGTATCGGACAGCCGGCCCGCGACATAGTTGCGCGCCTTGAACCGAAGCATAGCGTCTGGAACGCCGCCAGCAGCCCGACAAATGGCGCGCGCAACCGCTTCTCTCTTTTCGTTGGTCACGCCGCCTCCTCCATTGCTCGATTGATCGTATAGCTGGGCGTATAGCCGGCCAGCCGGTTGCCTGTAGGCCGCACCGCGCGATACAGCGCCGCGCGCGTGCGCGGATGGTGCCGCAGCCCGCCGTGATTCCGCATCGGGAAAATAAACGCCCGCACGGCCGGCTCTATGTCTTTCAACGCCAGGCCAACCATCTTGTCGTCATGGCCGGCAAGCGCCCACGCAGTTGTCGCCGTTGCATCTTCAATCTCCGTTACGCTCGACTCCAGCGCCGCAACAATCGCGTCAAAGTCCACCCAAAACTCCTCCGGCAATTGCCGGCGAATCGCATCAAGATCATCGCCCGCGGCCATCGCTTCCCACATCGCCAGCGGCGTAATGCGCGATACCAGCGCGTGGATGCGCTTGTATTCATCGCCCTTCACCTTAAGCCGCGTGCCGTCGCCAAACCGCAGCACAAAGCCTTCCTGGCTGGCCGGTAGCGTTGGCGCCAGCGCAAGCAATTCGGAGACCGACGTGTAGTATATCTGCGCGGCGGCGCGCCAGGACATTGATATGGACGCCGCGAAAATTGTGTCTGCGCTCAACTCCTTGCCGTCTTCGGCATAGACGCCAAGCAATACCAACTCCGGCCGATCATAATGAACCACGATGCGATTGTCCGGCGCAACGTATTCCGCAAGCCACGTTTCGCCCGGCGTAAACCAATAATCCAGCGCGCCGGCGTTCGCATCCAACAGCGCTTGCGCCGCCTTCGCCTGGTCGCTGCTAAAGCTGCCCTTCGTTGCGCAGCGCCAGCGGCCGCCATGATGGAAGATAATAATCAAGCTGCCGTCCAGTTTCTCAAACGTCTCAAACGGTAGGTCAGGCCAGCCTTCGCCGCGCTCGCCCACATTGAAAAACTTCGGGAAGGGCGTCGCCACAACGCGCTCTGCGACAACATCAACAATCAAACCGCGCGCCATCGCCGTAAACGGCGTCCAGGCGCGATCGTAAGCGCAGCTTTTGCTATAGCAAAACAGCCGCAGGTCGCCGTCCTCCTGCACATTCGCATGACCGGCGTCGACGGCCGCCCACAAGCCGGTCATCAACTCGTCGTAAGGCATCGCGCGGGCGGGATGGATGATCATTCGTTTAACTCCGGCTCGCCGTGGCGCGCCAATTGAATGTCGCGTCTTGTTCCTCCGTGTCCCACTGGCCGCGCGCTACTTTATCGCGCGCTTCTTCCTTGCTGGTCGCGCGAAGAAAAACTGTGCCGCGTCCGCTGAAAAGCATCGGCACCATCCAGTCGTGCTCCTCTTCCGGTTCGGCTTTTCTCTTTCCCATCGCGCGGCCTCCCCTTAGCTTGCGTTGTGCGCATGTCAAACACGGTCACATTCTCAAGGCCGTCGCCGCGCAAAATGTCCTTAAGCTGCGACCGGAACGTCTGCTCGTGCTTGCCAATCAAATCGAATGGCGCGCCATCCGCATCACGCGCATCGTTGCGCCAGCCGCCCTGGGCGCGCTTGATCGCCATCGGCCGATTGACGACCATGTAAATCACCGGCCCACCGTTCGCCAAAGCCGCGGCGGCCATACGATCCTTGCGGCGCAAATGCGTTGCGTCGATGATCGTAGGCAGGTTGTGTTTAAGGCGTGTACGCACCAGCGCATGCACCGCCGCGAACACTTCTACGTTTTTGCTTTGATCGCGAAAATCGCCGCACATATCCGCGCGGACTTCGTCGCTGCTAATAACACCATGCATTTTCATCTGCGCAACCAGCGCGCTCTTCCCGCCGCCGCTCGGGCCAACCATAATCACAAGCGGCACAGTCGCCGGCAGCGGCGGATCCGCTGGCGCGGCCTGCAAGCAAACAAGACCAGCCTCGCGCCACATATCTACAACGGATTGGCGGTCGTCTATTACGATGAACGGCTCGTAGCCGTCCTCGCGCATACCGGCCAGCAGTTGCGCCTTGACGATATGATCCGCCCGCGTGTCGCCCGCAGGGCTCATGTAAAGCGCGTCATACTTGATGTTGTGCTCATCTAGCCACGCTTCCGTAGCCGCGCGATAATCTTCCGGCCGGCCGCTGCAAAGCACCACATCGCACTTGTCGTGCGCGTACCAAATCAAATCGGCAACCGGCTCGATAAGCCCGTCGTCACCCATGCCGGCAAAGAATGAATCCCAATCGCGTTTGCCACCCGGCAGCACATGATAAAGCCTGTGACGGCAGTCGGCCAGCGTACCGTCAATGTCGCAGATGATCGCTTTCTTCATTGCGGTGCCCATCAATGCCAGTTGCGAGGATCGTCCAGTGGATCCGGCGAGCGCCGCTTGGCCAGCCAGCGGCCGGCGCGCTTGGCCACAATGACAGCGGCTCCGCCTAGCCCAAACCAGGCAGCAAAAATCAAAGCGTCAAACATCGCTGTTCTCCTAAAAGTAAAATCGCGGGAACGGGCGGCGTCGCCATCCTTCTCAAGCGCGCCCAAAAGGATACGCGCGCCTGCCCGCGATGTTTGGCTAGCTTTCTAATTCAGAAAGCAACCGGCCCGCCGCTGCGCGGGCGCCCGGCGCGTCATCCATCAAGGCGTTCAACGCTGCGCATAATGACTCATGCGCGTTCACTGCGCGCAGCGCGTACGCCGCGTCCGCATCGTCATAAAACGTAGCGATCAAGTCGCTATGCTTGTCGGTGCCGCGCCCGCCATACAGCGCGCGCGTTTGCACCTTGCCGCGCTGCCACGGCGCCGGCGTCATGACGCGCCACCTGCGGCAATAACCAGCCACGCCCACACAATAGGCACCAGCGCCACAACCACCGCGGCCTCCGCAATCTGCCGCACCGCGCTCGCATCCCGCCGCTCACGCTCCAGTAGCGCCGCGATCTCAACATGCCATTCAATGACTTCGGCCGCAGTAAAGCCAGCGCACAATAGCGCTACCGGTACGTTGCGCGTATCGGCCGCGCGGGCGGCCTGGACCATGTCTGCGGGAGGGACGGGCCTCATAGCGAGCCCAACGCCATCACAACGGCCAGGATAAAGGCGCAGGCTAGGGCGCCGTAGGCCGCCGCCAAAAAGCAATCTTCAATCGCGTGCCGCATGGCATTGGCTCCCCTAGATGCCCTAGGAGCCACCATACGCGAATCGATAAGAAAAGCAAGGAAAAAAATAAATAACTTATCGATTAGGCCCAAGAAGCGGTCGAAAAGACCACCTTATGAACAGACACCACATGGTCGCCGTCGAACACAAGTTTTTCCGGCGGATTAAGCTGCTCGACGGTTAGCTTGCCGTCGCTCCGAGACACGAGCCGCTTTACGTAGCCGCTAGGCGGGTCGCCATCGCGACCGGCTATTTGAATCACCACATAGTCCCCGCGCCGCGCCGGCTTGTTCGGGTGGGCAAACACGTAATTTCCGGGTTCAAAGCGGTCCGTCATGGACGTGCCCGCGACCATGGTGGCGTATAGGCCCGCCACGTCCTCAAGGCCGGACGGGCACTGGACGCGCTCTACGATCTCGCCATTGAAAGAAGTATAGCCGTCGCTCGCTCCGCCAACGACAACTCCATAAACGGGCACGACAGGGTCGGGATAATTGCGGGAAATCGCAATTTGCTGCCCCGCGTTCGCGGGAATGGACATGCCGGCTACCATTTTAGCGCTGGGTGGGCCGCCGTCGTAGTATTTGGCAGTGGGCGGCAATTCTACTTCCGGGTGCTCGGTCGACCAGATCTTAGACGTCTTGCCTTCAGCCTCGGCATACTCGTTGATCCAGTCGTTGGCCGTTTTCAAGTCCAAGCCAATCTGCGTGGCCACCTCTTTCCAATAGCCGGGCCGCGCGGTTTTTCCTTTAATTACCTAATTTAACCCGGCCTGGTCGGTTTTGCTTAGGCCAAAGTGTATCGCGCCCTTCTTTTGCGAGAGCTTGTGAGTGTTCAGATAGCGTTGAATTGCCTGCCCAAATTTGTTCATGGACCCTACGTAACACAAAAATTTATCAATGCAAGTCGTTTTTTTCCTTGCGAATCGATCAAAGTCTTGTATGGTGGCTCTTAGAGAAGGCGCCGCGATGTGCGGACTCGGGGGAGCGCCACAATGCATGCTGAGATTAGACGCGCCATTGCGCGCGAACGGATAACTGCTGGTGCTGGCTACGGCTTTATGGCGCTCATTCGGCCGGAGTCCTTGCCGCGCACCTGCAGCGATACCTACCGCGGGGCCCTTCCCGATCTGACGCCGACCGAGGCGGCCCTTGAGCACCGCAAAGACACCATTCGCCGCATGACCGCCGTCGAACAAGACACCGCCGCGCTGGCCGCCCTACGCCGGGGGCATCCGCACCGGGACTATAGCGGCCGGCCCCGGAGCCACCACCAGCAACGCGCGTCGCAAATGCCAAGTGCGACGCGAATAGGCGGGACGCGTTAAATCCACGGGCGCGTCCCGCCGACCCTTTTGCCCGCGCAGGAGCATGCCGATGAATTTTGAATCGACCGTTGCCGAAGATGTTGCGCAAGCGCTGCATCAGGGCAAAACAGAAGCGCAAACGCATGCGATGCTGCGCGCCAAGTGCGACCGCAACGGCGGGTTTCGGGATTGGCTGCTGGACCGCGCCATCCGTGCGCTGGTTGGCGAGCACCGGCGCACGTTGCGCGCGCTGATCGTGCATCAGGAATCCGTTGCAAGGCCATTCACGGGAACGCGCCGTCAAGCGGCGGTAACAGGAACGGCGCGCCTGGTTCGCGAAACGCTGATGGACTTCCCGCTTTATGGCGGCGGCCGGCTGGGCAACGCGACGCGCGACGCGATCATGGATTCTGGCGCTGCGTTTTTGGCGCAGGGCAAAACGCAGGTCACCAATGGCAAGTGGCTACTTGCTGTTGGCGCAACGATGCCCAAGGGCGTGCGGTGCGAAGACTTTTATGCGGTGAGCAAGCTGCAGGAACTGAGAAAGGCGGCCGAACGTGCAAGCCATTGAATCAGCGGTGCTTGGCGCCGAAACAGAATCCACGCGCAAGCGTGGTGCGCGGGTCATTAGCGTTGTGAGGCCCAAAAGTGGATTGCCCGCGCAATCTATCGCCAGCAACGGCGAGGAGTCGGCCGAGCGAATGATGCTGCCCACTGGTTGTCTGCCGACTCCATCAATTCCAGTTGCGCGCAAGCGCAAGGCGCGGGCCGCTAGGCCGTTGGCAACCGAACCCGTCATGCCCGCGCCAACCAATACCGCCAGCGATGGCGGTGCAGCGGCCAATGGTAAGTTGGAATCCGTGCCTCCTATGCCGCTGCAGCAATCCCGTCGCAAGGCGGGCGGAGTCGGCCGCGTCCGCTTTGGTACCCTGCTGCTGGATGCCGACTCCAACCTTTCGCCGCGCAAGCGGCGTGTGCGGGCCGAAAGTAAACTGGCGCCCACGGTCGGGTTGCCCGCACAACCTATCGCCGGCCACATAAGGTTTGACGCCCAAACGTCGCCTGCCGGCGCGCCGACTCCTTCACCGGAGTCGGCAACCAATAGCGATGGCCTCCACGGAAATGCCCCCCGCACTGGTTTTGCCATCGCGCCGGCCGAAATGCCGGCAACCAATATCGGCGCCACAAGCGTCGATGGAGAGCGCCTGATTGCTGTTGACACCCACGTTTGCAATGCGCTCTCCGCCCATCCCGCAGTCGCTCCGCTCATCGCCGCCGGCCGCTACCGCCGCAAGTTGGCAAAAGGCCAGCAGCGAATCTTCAACGCCGTGTTCGGAATGTGTATGGAGATGACACTCGACACCAACGGCGACGTTGATAAAGCCGCCGCAGCCAAACTCAGCGCCAAGGTGATGACCGCATATCAAAGCGGCGATGACAAAGGCGACGCGGCTGTTATGGACGTGCTGATTGTCGCGGCTCCGTTTTGGGTCGGCCGGGCGCCGCTGGTTGAGGCCCAGGCGCGCATCGAAAAGCGAATGCGCGAAGACGCCCGCCTGTTGCCGGTCTGGCCGTGGGTTGAATCGGTGCGCGGCTTTGGCCCGCTGTCCTTTGCGAAGATTATTGCCGAAACCGGCGATTTGAATAATTACGCAACCGTTTCCAAAGTCTGGAAACGACTGGGCCAGGCCGTGACGGACGGCAAAACAGACCGCCGCGGAGCGCGAGGCGCCACAGCGTTCAACATCCGCGATCCGCTTATCAAGGCCCAGGGAAAATCAGAAAACGGAAACGCCGGTCCATACCGCCTTGTTTACGAATCAGCCAAGGCAAAAAAGCTGGCGGCCTTGGCGGCAGGTGAATGCACCTGGTCTCTCAAGCACATCGACGTGCACGCGCAGCGTGTCATGGTCAAGGAATTGCTGAAAAACCTTTGGATTGAATGGCGCCGAGCGACGCGCGCCTAACCACCTAATAGTTTTCACCACCGACTTTTTGCAACGCGCTGCGGCGCGAAAGGAGAAGTTATGTCCAAAAATCTTACTAAGGCCGAATGCCTGTTTGCCGACCTGATGGAAGAAGCCATCGCGGACGATGAAATCACGCCAGCGGACATGACGAAAGCCGCCATGAGGTTCGCCGCATGGCTCGCATATATGGCGGCCGGTCCGGTCATTGCCGTCGCCATGTTGGCCTCCGAACTGATCGACCTTGAACAGGCCAACGCGCCAACGGGCCTGTTGCGGGAGGCCGCATAATGGCCGCCCGTCACCTCAAGCTGGTATCGCCCGCGCCAGAGCAAGACGTTTGGGCCTTCGGGTTAGACGAGCCGGTTTACGTGCGCGAAAACGGTCAGCACGGCGTCGTTATCGCACGCACCGAATGGACCGACACATGCGAGGATTACATTGTGCGCCTGCCAACCGCAGACGCGAAGCGCGTTGTTTTTAGTAGCTTTGACCTAGCTCCGCAGCACGGAAACTGGCCGCCTGACGCGCATAGCGACGATTGGAAATTTAGAATGGGCGCGGCCGTGTCGCTTGGCGGCGGCAAATTGCGCGGCCTGGTTATCGCCCGCACGGAGTGGGTCGACGGCCGCGAGGACTACCGCGTTCGATTCATGGCGCCAACCGGCGATCTCGTAGAAACCAATCAACGCAGCTTTAATTTGCACACGATCGATGGAGGAGTCACGCAATGAACTTTCATGTGGGAAATCTGGAGCCCGCCGCCGGATTCAAGGTGGGAGATCGCGTGCGGCTTAAGGAAAACGAAATCGGCGACGGTGGTGGCCGGGAGGGCGAGATTACGCAACTGGCCGACGGGGGTTGGGCTGTCGTGCTAATCGATGCGCCGTTTGACGGTTGGGGCCGCCTTGGTCGCGAGTGGGGGACGAGTACGTCCAATCTGGAGCGCGCCAGCGCACCTTGGACGTCCGCCAAATTCAAGGTTGGCGATCGCGTTACGAGTCTGGGCGACGAGGGAGTCGTCGTCAGTTTCGGGAGCGCCGGCGCTAGCGCGGCCGGCAGGATCGCGGACAAGACACAAGACGATTGGCGCGCGGTTTGGTGCAAGTGGGGCGATGGCTCAATCGGCTGGTTGACGGAAAGCTGTCTCGAGTCGACAGCGCCAGCGCGCCACCCGCACATCGTTATCTTGACGCACCGCGGGCGGCTTTTGCCATCGGAAAATCCGCACGTTCATAACTCGCAGGAATCGGCCGAAACCGAAGCGCGCCGCCTGGCGGCAAAGGATCCCGGCAAAGAGTTCGCCGTTTACGCCCTGGTTAGCACCAGCGCAACCCGCATCCAGCCCGCTGAAACGGTTGCGGCTTAACGCAACCGTAGCCACGGCCGCGGGCAATTTCAAACCAACGAGGAGCAAAAATGGCCCTTTCTCTTAAGTCATTGCGATCAGCCAAAAGCGACAAGCCGCCAATCGTTATTGCCTACGGAGTAGACGGCGTCGGCAAGACGAGCCTGGCTGCCGAATTTCCGAATCCCGTTTGCATCCAAACGGACGGCGAACGGCCGCCGCAAGACGTCGAGATTCAAACTTTTGGCGTGGCACAATCCTACGACGAAATCCTTGACGCCATCGGTGACCTTCTCACCCAGCCGCACGCGCATAAAACGCTTATCATCGACAGTTTAGATGGCGTCGAGCCGTTGGTGTGGCGCAAGACCATCGACCGGATCGGCGTCAAATCCATCGAGGACGCCGGCTATGGCAAGGGCTACGTCGAAGCGGACACGGAGTGGTGCGAATTGCTTGCGGCGCTGGGATGCTTGCGCGAAGCCGGCATCGCCGTCGTGTTGCTAGCGCATCCAGAAATCGTGCGTTTCGATTCGCCGGTGTCGGATCCGTACAGCCGGTACAACATCAAGCTTCACAAGCGCGCCAATGCGATAGTGCGCGAACGCGCAGATATAGTCACCTTCATCAATTACCGGGTCTCGCTAAAGACCGCGGATGTGGGGTTTAACAAGAAAGTGACGCACGCAGAAGGCAGCGGCGATCGCCAAATGCACTTCGAAGAGCGGCCGGGCTTTGTTGCCAAGAATCGTTACAGCATGCCGCCGGCCGTCTTATACAAAAAGGGCGACGGCTACACAAAAATTGCATCGTTTTTTCCACAGCCGACCGGCGTTGCGGCGGCCTAAACAAAGGAGTGTTGAAGATGAATTTCAAAGTTGGAGATACTGTGCGGTGCATTGACACAAAAGGCCCACCGCAGGTTAGACGTGATTGGCCATACAGTGTTTTGGGCATCGCGCCTGACGGTAGCATCTATATCGACCTGGTGCACAACGCGGCCCGCTTTGAACTTGTTAGGGCGGCGGAGCCGGCGACCAAGGCCGCAAAATTCAAGGGTGGCGACGCCGTAACGTTTACGGGCGAGTGCTCCCCCTTTTGGTGGTTTGGGCCGCATACCGATTACAAGCATGGTGTCGTCATGGCAGAACACCCGGCCAGCGTCAAAAAATATGCGGTCACTGTGTCGAACAGCGGCCTTGTCTACATTAACGACAACCACGCCGAACTGCGCGCACCCGAACCAGAGCGGCCTTACAAGATTGGCGACTGGGTGCGGGATGAAGATGGCGTCGTTGGCCTGGTGCTTGATGACGACCTGGACGCTTGCGTGCCGTACTTGGTGCGCTTCCCATATGATCTGGACGGCGATTGGCACAACGAAGACGAACTGACACCCTGGGCGCCGGCTGTTGGTGACACGGTTGCCGCGGGAGGCGCCGGTGTGGTCGGAATAGTTGAGACCATCAGCGGCGACACAGCGATGGTTAGTTACACTTTGGCAAACGCCTGGACCAGACCAATTGCCGACCTAAGGCCGGCAACCACTGCTGCCTTCGCCAAACTCACCTAAAACTGCCGGCCGCCATAGCGGCCGGCCCAAACTTTTACCACAGCATTTTTCAGCAGGAGATAAAATGGCCAGCCTTGGACAGCGTTTTAACGCGGAAGATCACGACACAACGCAACGCGACTTTACGCCCGTACCAGACGGCGATTACGTTCTGGAAGTTTCTCAATCGGAAGTCGCTCCCACCAGCAACGGCAAAGGCGTCGTGATGAAGCTGGTTTATAGCGTCATCGCGCCGGAAGAATTCAAAGGCCGAAACATCTACGACAACATCAACATCGAGCACTCCACCGCAAGGGCACAAGAGATCGGACGAGAGCACCTGGCCGCGTTGTGCCGCGCTTTGGAGTTGCCGGCGATCGAAGACAGCGACGAATTGCACTTCAAGCAGTTCGCGGCCCGCATCGGTATGGGCAAGGACTCCAAAGAACGAAACGAAGACGGAACCGGGCCAAAGTATCCCGGCCGGCCGGAAGTGAAACGCTATTACTTCCCGGATGAAGGCGCGTTGCCCGAGGCCAAGGTTGCGGCCACAGCGCCGCCTGCTGCGGCCAACGACAACACGCCCGCGGCGTGCCCCGCGGCCAACGACAACACGCCCGCGGATCACCGGCGCGACGGCGCGCGCGGTGGCGCGCGGCCGTGGGCGAGGAGGGCGTGATGGGCTGGCCGCAGATCGTATTTATTATCATTATGGCGATGCACGTAGGAGTGTTCGCCGCCAAGCACGGCACGCCAGTCATCAACAAAAACTACAACGTTGGCGACGCGCTCTTCCGAGTCGTGTTCTGGTCCACGCTGCTTTGGTTCGGCGGCTTCTTTTCGCACTAACCAGGCGGCCCGTTCGCGGGCCTCCTTCCTTGCACAATTTTGGGAGCTAATACATGCAAGTCGCCGTTGCCAAAAAAGACCTGGTCCAAATCCTGACCGGCACAACGCGCGTCTTGGAGGCGCGCAATACAATTCCGATCCTGGCCAACGTGTTGCTACAGGCCGCCAACGGCACACTTTCCGTGCGCGCAACCAATCTGGACATGGAAGCCTGCGCGGTCGCAGCCGCGGACGTCAAGGCGCCGGGCGCCACAACCGTTGCAGGCGCACGCCTGTTTGATATTGTGCGGCGCCTGCCAGACAGCGCTACTATCAACGCAACGCTAGGCGACGGCAGCCTTACGCTTAAATCCGGGCGATCCAGATTCGTGCTTCCGACTCTTTCGCCAGACGACTTTCCCGCGCTAAGCGGCGGCGACTTTACGCACACCTTTAGCCTGGACCTGCCGGCGCTGCTGCCTAGGGTGAAATTCGCCATCAGCAACGAAGAAACACGCTATTATCTGCGCGGCGTGTTTATGCATCAGATTGACAACGAATACCGCCTGGTCGCGACAGATGGCCATCGCCTGGCTGCTGTGAAGATCGATGTGCCAGACGGCGCGGAAGGCGTGCCGTCTGTAATCTTGCCGCGTGGCGCGATTGACGTGCTTGCAACGCTTAAGGGCGATGTTGAAATCAGCATCGCATCCACGCGAGCGCAATTCAAGTGCGACGACTTCACGCTGATCACAAAGCTGATCGACGGCTCGTATCCAGATTACCAGCGCATTGTTCCCGCCGGTAACGATCGGATTCTTACCGTGGATATTACCGACCTAAAGGCAGCGGTTGAGCGAGTGGCAGCGATTGGCGCAGAAGCCGGCCGCGGAATTAAATTTGGAATGGCTGCGGATAGCTTGCGGATTGAAATGAAAACCGGCAATGGCGCCGATGCAAGCGACGAACTGCCGGCGGATTATTCCGCCGAACCAATGGAGATCAAATTCAATCACAAGTATTTTCTGGAAGCCATTAGCGCAGTTAGCGCCGAGTCGGTTGAAATCGCGATGGCCAACCCCGGCACGACCGCCATTCTGCGCGCGCCGGGATCGCGTGACTTTTCCATCATTATGCCTATGCGGATTTAAGGCGGTGAGGGCGCCGGCGAGCGGGTGGAATAACTGCGACGAAATGCATGGGCGATTTTGCGCCCATTGCAGGCGGGGTAGCGAAAACGAGGGCGGCGACGATTCTTGCCCGGTCGTTTACGGCGACGCCCATTTTACCCACGACCATAACGGCACGCCGTTTTGTGATGAGTTTGAACCAGTGGCCGGCTACCGCCTGCGCTGCAGCGGAACAATGGAAATGTTTGGAGGTGCGATATGAAAGCCATAATCTACATTGCTGCGATCGGCCTTGCCATTGCGACAGCGGGATTTGTTAGCGCGGCCGAGAACAACCGCGAAGGCGTTGCGTGGGCATGGGCAATGGCCGCAGGCGCCTTTGGCTTGATCTTTATACGCGCCGCTCTGTAATGGCGCCGATCCCAAAGCCGCGGCCGCATACCGCGCTGGCGATCTACAGCGCCATCGAAGCCGCGGAGGCCGAAGGATTCGAATCCGTGGGCATATCCGCCGGCGACATTGGCGACGAATGCGAACGCGCCATGTTCTACAGCTTCCGGCGGGTATCGCCGCCGGAAGTCATCACAGCCCTAAAACGCCGCATCTTCGAACGCGGCAACATCGAAGAAGACCGCCTTGTCGCGCTGCTCAACCTGGCCGGCATTGAAGTCACGGACCAACAGGCGCGCGTGCGCGATTGCGGCGGCCACGTGCGCGGCAAAATCGACGGTCAGGCGATCGGTATAGTCGAGGCGCCGGCAACCGAGCACATCGTGGAGTGCAAGTCATCCAAGGACGATGCGTTCAAGGCGCTTAAGAAGGACGGCGTTCAAAAGGCCAAGCCGCTGCATTACGCCACGATTCAGTTCTACATGCACAAGCGCGGCCTGGGCCGCGCGCTGTATATCGTAAGTAATAAAAACGACGAGGAAATCTACACCGAGTGCGTGCCGTACGACGCGGAATTCGCCATGCGACTGGTCGCGCGGGCCGAACGCATCATCCGGTCCAGCAACCCGCCGGCCAAGTTGCACGAAGACCCGGCCGCCAAGATGGCGTTCCGATGCGGCTACTGCAAACACAAACGCGTTTGCCACGAAGGCGCCTGGCCGCGGATTCACTGCCGCACATGCCTACACGCAACCCCGGAGTTTATTGGCGATCAGGCTGCATGGTCCTGCGCGCGATGGGCCAAGCCGCTGACGCTGGCCGAGCAAGACGCCGGCTGTCCTGCGCATTTACTGCTGCCGGGCCTGGTTGCGGGCGAACAAGTTGACGCGGATGAGGACGCCGAAACCGTGACGTACCGCATGCGCGACGGAACAATTTGGGTTGACGGCGCGCGCAACAAGCAGGAGGCGGCATGACCCTCGTCCTTCGCGAATATCAGCGTCAGGCCGTTGACAACCTGTACGACTATTGGGCGCGCGAAGGCGGCGCACCGCTCATTGTGGTCCCAACGGGCGGAGGAAAATCTTTGATTCTAGCCACACTGATGAAGGAGCTTTTGGAAAAATACCCTGACATGCGCATCCTGTGCGTTTCGCATGTCAAAGAATTGTTGGTGCAGTCATATCAGGAACTATTGGGCATCTGGCCCCTCGCCCCGGCCGGTCTATTTTCCGCCGGGCTAGGCCAGCGCGATTCCCAATCGCAGATTATTTTTGGCGGCGTCCAAACGATTGCCAATAAGGCGGCGTCAATCGGACACGTTGATCTGGTCATCGTAGATGAGGCTCACCTTATATCTCGTGATTCTAATACTCGCTATGGTAAGCTGTTCACCGACCTGCGGGCCATTAATCCCGATCTGATGATTTGCGGGCTAACCGCCACAGACTACCGGCTGGGCGAGGGCCGCCTGACCGAAGGCGACGACGCGATGTTTAGCGCAGTCGCCTTCGAAAAGTCCGTTGGCGAGCTAATTGATGAAGGTTTCCTATGCCGGCCAATCACCAAGGCGACGGTGACCGGCTTTGACCTGACCGGCGTTGGGCGCTTAGGCGGCGACTACAAGCAGGGCGCGCTACAGGCCGCTGTTGACCGGGCCGACGTAACCAGGCGCGCCGTTGATGAAATATGCGGTTACGGCGCCAGCCGAAAATCATGGCTGCTGTTTGGCGCCGGCGTCGAGCACGCGATGCATATTCGCGACGAAATACGCGGCCGCGGCATAGGCTGCGAGACCGTCACCGGCGAGACGCCGTCAGGTGAGCGCGCCAGAATCCTGGATGATTTTAAATCTGGCCGGCTGCGCGCGGTCACAAATAATTCAGTGCTGACCACCGGCCTTAACGTGCCGGGCATCGATCTGCTTGCAATGCTGCGGCCGACGCTTTCCACAAGCCTATATGTGCAAATGTGCGGCCGTGGCTTGCGCAACGCGCCGGCAAAGCAAAATTGCCTGGTGCTGGATTTCGCCGGCAACATACGCAAGCACGGGCCGATCGATGACGTCCGCGTGCGCCCGCCAGGCAAGGGCGATGGCGAGGTGCCGATTAAGGAATGCCCAAACTGCCATTCGCTGGTCCACGCATCTAAAATGACTTGCGATGACTGCGGGTTTGTGTTTCCGCCAGGCGAAGAACCCAAACACGAAGCCAAAGCGGACGCCGCTCCAATCCTATCAACCGCAGCGGCGGAATGGATTCCCGTTACGACCGGCCGCGAATTCAATTATCACACAAGCAGGAACGACAATCCGGATTCCGTGCGCACGCAGTATAATTGCGGCTATGTAAGCCACCAGGAATGGCTATGCCCGGCGCATACTGGATACGCGAAGGCAAAGGCGACCCGCTATTGGGCTGACCACGGCGGCCAACGTCCATTTCCAAAGACGGCGGACGAATGGGTAGCCCGCCAGGGCGAGTTAAAACAGACAGCCGAGATCAGCGTTAAGCCGAGCAAAACATACAAGGGCGGCTGGGACGTCGTCTCCTACAAGGTTGGCGAGATGGGGCCGCGGCGACCCGCCGATAACAGGACTTTCGCGGCAAGGTTAGCGGCGCGTAGTCGCCTGCCAGATTTAGATTCAGACATTCCATTCTAGGGAGGAATTCATGACGCAACCAGACATCGGCCACAACGGCGGCCCACCGCTTGAGCCAACGCCGTTCGAGGCTGCAAAGATCACGATTGACGATATATTCATGGAGGCCAAAGCCTGGCTCGACGGCAGCGCAATCACAAACGAAAAGGAAGCCGCGGCCGTCGAGTTGCTCCTGGACATGGCGCGCAAGGGCAAGCAGGAAGCCGACGCGGCACGCAAGAAAGAAAACGGGCCGTTCGATACCGGCAAGGCCGAAGTCCAGACCCGATACAACCCGATTCTCAAGCGCGCCGACCTGATTGTCGACGCCGGCCGTAAGGCGCTCACGCCATGGAAGGCAGCCGTCCTTGCCGAACGTGAGCGGGTTGCCGCGGCGGCGCGACTGGAAGCCGACCGCATCGCCAAGGAAGCGCAAGACGCTATCCGTGCATCGCGCGGCGACGTTGAAGCCCGCGAGGCCGCGGAACTGCTGCTTAAAGAATCCAAGACCGTAGAGCGCGCGGCCAAGCGCGCGGAAAAATCTACGACTACCGATATAGGCATGCGCAGTACATGGACGCCGCGCATCATTGACTGGTCCGCCGCGCTTGATTGGGCGTTCGAAAAATCGCCAGACGCCTTTGAATCCATGACGCTAGACCTTGCGCGCAGCGCAGTCCGCGGCGGCGCGCGCACCATCCCAGGCTTCGCAATCGAACAGATCAAGGTGGCGGCATGAACCCGCGGACATTCCTTGACGGCAAGGTCACACTATACGGCGGCGACAATCGTGAAGTCTTAAAGACACTAGCGGACGCATCCATTGATTCAATCGTTACTGATCCGCCCTATGCGCTTGTTTCTATCGGCAGGCGGTTTGGCAAAGCCGGCAGCGCAGAAGCCAAGAGCGACGGCGCGACGGGCGTTTACAGGCGCGCGTCCGCCGGCTTCATGGGCCAACAATGGGACACCGGCGAAACCGCGTTCGCGGTTGAGTTTTGGGAAGAATGCTTTCGCATCCTAAAACCCGGCGGGCATTGCGTTGCATTTTCTGGCACACGCACCTATCATCGCATGGTCTGCGCGATTGAAGACGCAGGCTTTGAAATTCGCGATCAGCTTGCGTGGGTGTACGGAAGTGGATTTCCGAAATCGCACAATGTAAGCAAGGCAATCGATCGTGAAGCTGGCGCGACGCGCGAAATTATTTCGAGCCGACGCGCACACGACATGCGCGGCGGAAACTACATGGGGGCTTCGCAGGGCAAAGCCATTGATGCTTATACGATTGATATCACCGCGCCCGCCACTCCTGCAGCGCAAGAATGGCAGGGATGGGAAACTGCGCTGAAACCATCTTGGGAGCCAATAGTCCTGGCGCGCAGGCCGTTGATAGGCACAGTGGCGCAGAACGTTCTGGCGCACGGAGCCGGCGGGTTGAATATTGACGGATGTAGAATAGGAGAAAGCGGCGGAACGGCCAAAGGCCGTTCCGCGGTGAAATCAACCACGGATTCTGTGGGCGGCTATCTAAATGCGAAGGCCGGCAGTCCCATAGACGCCGGCCGATGGCCGGCTAATATTATTCACGACGGTAGCGCAGAAGTTGTAGAATTATTTCCGAATTCCAAATCCTGCAGCGCTCCATCATCAGCAGATAGTCCTGGTGCGATTCTTGGCGGGTCCAGGACGCAAGGCGCTATCTATCCAGGGGAAGACGGTTCCGCCGCCCGATTCTTTTATTCAGCGAAGGCGAACACCGACGAGCGCGCGGGCAGTAAGCATCCGACCATCAAGCCAGTCGATCTCATGCAATGGCTGGCGCGACTGGTGACGCCTCCCGGTGGCGTAACGCTGGATCCATTCGCGGGCAGCGGCACGACTGGCGAAGCCGCTTGGCGCGAAGGATTTTCCGCCATCTTGATAGAGCGGGAGACAAAATTTCAAGAAGACATTGCAAGGCGCATGGATCTAGCAACCGCAGGACCAGCAACGCGGGCCGCTGAAATATCCAAGGCGCGCGGCCTGGTTGACGACGCCGGGCCGCTGTTCGCGAATGACAACGGGCCAGCCAGCCAGCCAGCCAGCCAGCCAAAACGTATGATAGGCCCCATCGGACTCAAGTACTAAATAAATAAGGAACGCCGCATGACTTGGCTGGGCACATGCGCCGTATGCCGCAGGCGCCACGATAACGTGGGTTACGCGCCAAGCGAAAAGCACGCCATGAAATGGGCGTGCCTTGAATGCGCAACCGCATGCGCGATCGAAGGCGACCCAACCACCAACATTGTGAGGAAGCTATATCACATGCCCAAAAAGCAACTGGACATCTACGAGCTAAAAGCCGTTGAGGCGGGCGGCGAAGCGGCGGGCTCCTATTTGGACGATCTGGGCCGCACGGACCTTGCGGCGCTTGAGCTTCACGAATGGACCGAATTCCTGCGCCGCTTTCTAAACGGCTACGGCGAGTCCATGCGTACGATGCTTAAGAACAATGAGGCGCCGTTCTGATGCTGAATTATCTCTCCGTCTGCAGTGGAATTGAAGCTGCCAGCGTAGCCTGGCATCCGCTTGGCTGGCGCGCCATCGGCTATTCGGAAATCGAAAAGTTTCCGGCGGCCGTACTGGCGCATCATTATCCGACCGTTCCCAACCTTGGCGACTTTACCGCCATCAACACGCATACGCTACCGCGCACAGATATCCTTGTGGGCGGCACGCCTTGCCAGTCCTTCAGCCTGGCGGGCTTGCGCAGCTCACTGGACGACGCGCGCGGAAACCTAACCCTTGCATTTGTGAGATTGGCCCATGACCTTGCAGCTAACAATGGACTTCGAAACGCACTTTGGGAAAACGTCCCTGGAGTTCTATCCACCAAAGACAACGCCTTCGGCTGTTTCCTGGGCGGACTTGTTGGCGCAGATTCCGCCATCCTATGCGACGGCCGATGGCCAAGTGCGGGCATGGTGGCCGGTCCAAAAGGGCGCGCGGCTTGGCGGATTCTCGACGCTCAATACTTCGGCTTGGCCCAACGACGCAAGCGTGTGTTCGTTGTCGCAGATTTTGGAAACGGGGCCGATCCAGCCGCGGTTCTTTTTGAGCGCCAAAGCGTGCACGGGAATTTTGCGCCGCGCCGCGAAGCGCGGGAAAGAATTGCCGACAGCCTTACAGTTGGCGCTAACCAATACAGCGGCTTCTGCGGCGAGCCGGTAGAGGCAGCCGACGACGTCGGCTGCCTCGCGGTCGGCAACACTGTCGGCAGCAACCAGTTTATGCAAAGCAAACAATTTGTTGTGCACGCTCCCGATCTCGCGCGTTGCGTCACAACGCGCGAAGGTTCATCGCAAGACTACGAATCCACCTCCATGATCGCGCATACCCTACGCGGCGTAGGGCATGACGCAAGCGAAGACGGAACAGGTCGCGGCGTACCGCTGGTTGCCTTCTCCATGAAAGACCACGGCGGCGACGCCGCCAATGACCTATCGCCAACATTACGCGCGGCCGACCACAGTAAAAGCCACGCAAACTCAGGCGCGCCACCGGCCGTAGCCTTTGACCTACGCGGTCGCGAAGGCGGCGCCAACCTGGAAAACATTGGCGACACAGCAGCCCTACGCGCAGCAAGCGGCGGGTCCAATCGTAGTTATGTCGCAAGCAGCGCTGTCCGCCGTTTGACTCCAATGGAGTGCGAAAGACTTCAGGGATTCCCGGATGGATATACCGCGATTAATCGCAAAGGCGTCGCCTCGGACGGACCGCGCTACAAAGCTTTAGGCAACAGCATGGCCGTGCCGGTCATGCGCTGGATTGGCGTCCGCATCGCCAAACACATGCCAATTATTGCAGCCAACGACAATCATAGGGAGCAACAATATGCAAATGCAGCATAGATTTGGCGATTGGATGCAGACCTACGCCGGCCGCCAGTTTTGGCCTTCGTGGCGGCCTTCCCATTGCGGAAGCAGGTATTACCCATGACACCATACTCCGCCGCCGGCGCCAAACTCGTAGACGGGGGATATAGCGCCATCCCAGCCCTGCCCGGATCCAAGCGCCCCGGCAATTTCAGCATGGGCGAATGGTGGGGCGACTTCTCATGGAATCGCTTCTGCGACCGCCTCCCAACCGAAATCGAAACAAGCCATTGGGATCGCTGGCCCGATGCCGGCGTATGCATGGCGCTCGACCACACCATCAAAGTCATCGACATCGACACCGACGACGACGAAATCCGCGCCGCAGTCCTATCCGCGCTGCCCGTGCCAACCGTAATGAAACGCGGCCAAAAAGGATTCTCAATCTTCTACCGCGGCAGCGCCGATATCGTTTCCCGACCTTTCGACATCGTACCGCCTGGCGGCAAACGCATGCGCGCCGTGGACCTGCTGGCGCACGGCAAACAAACCGTGCTGCCGCCAACCATCCATCCCGACACCGGCCGCCCTTACGAATGGCTTACCGACGAAACACTTTTCGACACCGCGCCCGACCAGCTTCCCGAATTGCCAGACGACGTGGCCGCGCGCATTGAATCAGCCCTGGCTCCATTTGGCTTCGAAGACACCAACACAGGCCCGCGCGCGCCGGGCAGCGGCGACTCCACATGGCGCGACATAAACGACGCCGCGCTGGCCAACCTTGACGCCTGGGTGCCCGGCCTGGGCCTGCCCAAGACCAAGCGATCGCGCGACGGCCGCTATCGCGCCGTTGCCGCATGGCGCGACGTCGACAACGCCAACCTGGCGTTCCATCGCGACGGCATCAAAGACTGGGGCGGCGGCGAGTCCTACACGCCGCTGGACGTCACCATGCGCGCGCACGGCGCCGACCTGGACCAGGCCGCACGCTGGCTGCGCGACCAGCTTGGCATCAAACCAACGCCGCTGATCGACGTGTCCCGGCTAATCGCCAGCGCCGAACGCAAGCGCCTGGCGGCCGCTCCACTGCAGCCAGCACCCACACCCGCGCCCACGGCCATACGCGCGCCACGCGGCGCTGTAGACCCGTTTACGCCGGCCGCTGCCGGCGGGCTCATGGAAGCCTACGCCAACTGGTATCTCGACACCGCGCGCCGGCCCGTCCCGGAATTCGCCGTGCTTAGCGCCGCGTCATTCGTTGCAACTATGTTTTCGCGCCGCGCCGTGGGACCTACCGGTTCCGGCCTGAATATGTACCTGGTGTGCCTGGGCCGCACAGGCTTCGGCAAGGAGCACGTCCACAAAACACTGCACACGCTGGCGCACGACGCCGGCTTCCACTACCTGATCGGCCCAGGCGAAGTCACATCCGGCACCGCGATCGAAAAAGTGGTACGGCGCCGGCCGTTTTACGTCATGCCATGGGACGAAGTTGGCATCGTGTTGCAGGGCGTGAACGGCAATAACGCCGCGTCCTGGTCCAAATCCATACGCAAGGTGCTGCTGGAGTTATACAGTAAATCGACGTCCGTTTGGACCGGCAAGGAGCACGCAGATCCTACGCGCGATAACAGCGCCGAGCCGATACACTGCCCGACCGTTGGCATCCTCGGTGTAAGCACGCCGGAAACTTTCTATAGCGGCCTGAGCGACGAATCTTTCCGGGACGGCTTCCTGGCCCGCCTCATCGTTGTCGACGCCACGGTAAAGCCGCCGCGGGGCAATCCGCCCGCGCTGCTGATCACGCCCGCATCCCTGATCACGGCCGTCAAAAAAACCGCGGACGCGTTCCCATGGCCGCCGGGCAACCTGCCCGCCATCAAGTGGAAAAGCGCCCTGGCCCGACCATCCTTGGTCACCGTGCCGTGGGAATCGAACGAGGCCGAAAGCCAATGGCTGACAATCGAAGACTGGCAGGCCGAACAGGTTGAAGAACACGGCGCCCAGGACGGCATCATAGGCCGAGCCGCGGAAAACACCATCAAGCTGGCAACCGTGCGCGCCATCAGCCGCAACCCGGCCAACGCCCGAGTCACGACCGCTGACCTGGATTGGGGCTACGCCGTCGTGCAGCGGTCCCTGGACAGCCTTGACGCCGGCGCTGGCGCGCATGTAGCCGGCAGCCCGTTTGAAGAGCTTTGCAAGGCGATCCTGCGCGCCCTGCGAGCAACTAAAGAAGCCGGGCTACCGCGGAGCGTGCTGTTGCGCGCCCGCGGTGTTTCCAAGGCCAACGACCGCGACGTCAAGGCGGCATTGGACCGCCTGGTTGAGCTTGGCGAAATCTATGCGCCATCCATCGGCGGAAGAGGCGTGAAGGTGCGATTGCGCGAACCGGCCAACACAGCAACCGGCCGCCAGAGGCAATTACAAATTCTGCTGTAATGTAAATGGCCGGATGCGGAATCGGCCGACCCATTTACAACGTGCAACAGAATTACAACCAACTTTAAAACCTAATATCAATGACTTAGGTGCCTATTATAGTAATTGTAAAGCTCTCTCTTTCTACGTGAATCTAATTAGAATAGGACAGAGACATATATGTGTGCAATTTCAGCAACGGCCGGAAAC
>Ga0163152_10002693_pt1 | contig 24487 bp, 25 predicted proteins | sample OliLakLV19MP8IB2_FD_148635 | JGI IMG/M metagenome (GOLD analysis project Ga0163152, IMG submission 148635) | Freshwater microbial mat bacterial communities from Lake Vanda, McMurdo Dry Valleys, Antarctica - Oligotrophic Lake LV.19.MP8.IB-2 | ecosystem: Environmental > Aquatic > Freshwater >...
TCGAGGCCTGGGGAACTAGACTCATCCCGCTCGGGCTTTTTTCTTGCCCTTCTTCGAAATGATACACATCCATCTCAATTGAATATATATAAATTTATATTTTTATATACAATTAATCGTGTTGTTCCAATCTTATATAGAACGTATTTTTGTTTTAAATTAGACAAGAATTCACTTTCTTGCAGTTGGGATATACAAAAAAACTGTTTTTCAGTATAAAACTAAGTATCATTGCCAACCGCTAGTCGTCTAGCGGTGTTCATTTCCACATCGGCTTTCAATGAGGCGCCTATGACCACCGCATTGTACTGGAGCGGCGGCAAAGATTGCACGCTCGCTCTTCTAGACTCACTCAGGAAGGGCATGAAATTCGATTACTTTGTCACTTTCGTGGGAGAAGACATCGAATTTAGATGTCATCCCATCAGCATCATGAAGGAGCAATCCCGACAATTCGAAGTCCCGCATCTGTTCTACGTGATACGTGATCCGTACATGCCATCCTTCGAACAGGCAGTTCGCCGCCTGCGCAGGGAATATGGCATTAACCAAGTCATTACTGGTGACTTGATCCAAGAAGGGAGCGATTCATTCGAGCAATACTGGCTACAGGACTATTGTCTCTAAGGGAAGGAGTAAAACTCCTCTGCCCTATGGGCAACATCACCCGTCATGAAGTTCTCCAAAGAATTTTCCAGTCGCAGATGGATGTACGGGTTTCAGGCGTCCGTCTCGACCTCCTTCCAATCGAAATCCTCTGGAGAAAATTCACGACACACGAGATGCAGCTAATGCTCAACTGTGAGCAAAGGCATGCCGGATTCGATATCGCAGGGGAGAACGGTGAGTATCACACGTCCGTCCTGGCATGCGATGTCTTCCACATTCCCATGCCGCAACTTTCTACGGTTGTTGGCACGCACTACGAAGTCGCCTACCTACCCCTGCTGACCGCTCATCAGCGGCCGTCACCCCACATCCATTACCTCGGTACCAAGGAGTCATACCATGGGCGCAGGCGGATCTCACCCTCCGGCCAACCAGAACTGGCCCACGTTCAGCAATGTCCGGATTGAAGACATTGAAATCTCGTGAACGCTTGCCGCAACTGCGGCAACGCCTTCACGGTCAATGTCAAAAACCGCAAGAGCGGTGAGCATCGCGTGAGCGTCTGCTGCAACCACTGCGGAGTATGGCAAGACGCACACACGGACCATTGAAGTAAGCCGATCAGCAACACCCCGCTCGCATACTCATCATTGATGTATGCGAGCTTTTTTCTTATTATTATGGCATGAATACTATCCCGAAAGATAAATCTCTCAGGCAGCAACTATTGTCGTCATACCAGAATATTTTTGAAAACCAGAAGAGTCTCAGTGACATCCGCCTTGTGCTAGAAGCTTTCAAAAATGGTACCCCTTTTCTCCAGACCCGCCTTTCGGCGGACGGCGCACAGCTGGTTCCGGCAAGTGGGCAGCCAAGCGTGGGAAGCAGCTTCTCGAGCATCTTTCTCCCTTTTCACATAGGCCAGGAACACCCGGTGCACGTCAGGCAAGTCCTATCGGGCACCACAGGAACAGAGCCGCTCATCACCTTCATGGAACGATGTGCAAGATTGGAGAACCTCACTGATCAGTTTGCCTATGTGGACACAGAATCAGCCATTCAAAACAAAGAAGAAATTATACAAGAACTGCAAGCGTTCATTGACGAATTTCCCTCACCGGAGGTTTTTAAGCAGTGGATTTTAGTGATAGATGAGAAGTCGACTTAGGGCACCGATGGGCAATCGGTAGTTCTAAAAACAACCATGATAGAAAGCCACTCAAAACACTCACCTGCACTATATCCTCCGTAAGAACCCTCTCTCGCACACGTCTTCTACATAAAGCCCTGCATGCGCATGGCTCCTCTACGCTATGGCTAACTGGAACCGCATCACTCGGCAGGGAAATGTTCAGGACCGCCGCGGCATGGCTGCCGGTGGATTGGGTATTGTTGGTACCATTGCCTTCATCGGCATCAGTATGCTCCTGGGTGTAAACCCGGCTGATGTGCTTGGGCAACTGGAACAGCAAGGCGCTCTTGGTCCAACTACGACGGGAGAACAAACACAAGAATTTGCAGGAACGGATGCGTATGAAGAATTCAGTCAGCAGGTTTTGGGCTCACTCGATGGTTATTGGGAACAGCATGTAGAGGGATACACACCGGCAACACTTGTCCTCTTCCGGGATAGAACGTCTTCTTCCTGCGGTGGCGCGATGACTTTGGTGGGACCGCATTACTGTCCGCTTGATCAGTATATTTATTTGGATGAACGATTTTTTGAGCAACTTCAGGCGCAGTTGGGCGCACAGGGTGGTGATGTGGCAGAGGCCTATGTCATCGGACATGAAGTAGGCCACCATGTGCAGAATGTGCTTGGATTACTTTCTGATGCGCAGTCTGCAGCGGCAATATGTTTTGCCCAAGCGTTTGCTTTGGCAATCGCATGATCACCAGTGGTATCGCTATTTGATTGACTCTACGCTATCTGTGATTATCGTCACACGTATCAGCTCAACCATAGGGAGGCATTTATGTCCTACTGGTTCTGGATCGGAATCTTCGGGTCACTCACTCTCGTCGCCCTCTACATGGACCTTCGCTTACTCTGCGGGTTCCTGCTAGCCGAGCGAAGGACTACCCCCAACTGAGCCATTTGCCTCACCTTCGGGTGGGGCATGTTCACGTAAAAGAAGAAAATTGTACGTACCGCCAGACATTTGAGTATACTCACGGTATGACTTCCACTCCGTCACCTGCTCCATCCGGCTTTATGGCTTCTACTGCTAGCCCTTGGTTTGCTGTCTCTATGGGCTTGCTGGGTCTGATTATTGGCTACAGTATTTCTAGCATAGCAAATGGCGGCTTTGCCGCTGTTCCCACCAGCCTGGACCAAAACCCGCAAGTGCCAAATGCCCCCACACTGCCAACTGTGCCAACTGGCTTACCGCCAACAATAGGTATTGGACCAACTCTTGGTGACAGTAATGCACCTGTGACGATTGTGGAATTTACCGATTTTGAATGCCCCTTCTGCACCAGACATTTTACGGAAACATTCGGTCAAATTAAATCTGCATACATAGACACCGGAAAAGTAAAGTATGAAGTACGCAATTTCCCGCTGACGAGCATTCACCCAAACGCGCAAGCCGCTGCCGAGGCATCAATGTGTGCACATGAGCAAGATGGCTATTGGGGTATGCATGATCTTTTGTTCCAGCAGCAAAACGCATGGAGTAGTATGCCGGATCCATTGCCCACATTCAGAGCGTATGCGGATCAGTTAGAACTCAATGAAAATGACTTTGATGACTGTATGACCAACCATGATACAGCCAGTATTGTCCAAAAAGATCTGACCGACGGTGCGACTGCAGGCATTAGCGGAACACCTGGCTTCTGGATTATTGGGCCAGATAACCAAACACAAAATATATCCGGTGCCTATCCCTTCACGACCTTCCAAGAAGCGGTGGACGGGATGCTGTAAGTATTCGACATTCTCTTAGCCGTAGGTCGGAGCAACAGGGTAGGACTACATTCAGGGGCCAGTCCTCATCTATAGTAACCCGTCACTATGCCAGGTTAACCGGGGTTTAAACCCCGGTTAACCGAACGAAGAAGCGTACTATATCTGAAGGAATAATCGCCTCGATAAGCGTGTTTGACATACACACAAAAAGTTCTACTATATACCACTGGCCGGAGGCCAGGATTGCTCTCTTCAAAAGGAGGCCTTCCGATGCGGTTTCTTTTCATCTCCATGCTCCTGTTGCCGATCACCGGCTGCGGGACATGGAAACAGACCATTCACCTCTGTGTAGAGGTGAAGGCGCCCGGGCTCCAAACGCCAGAGGGTCAGAAAATCGATACCCTCGCAAAATTGGAGTACATACTGGAACGTGCGCCGGATCCGGTCAAACCCGCATCATGAGACAGCACCTCGGCCGCCTTTGAACAAGGCGGCCACGTTTTTGTACTAAAAATTCTTTCAACGACCTTTTCTTTTATTTTTTCGCTTTCTCTCTTCTTCACGTTGTTTGCGGTTTTGTTCACGACGCATGCGTTGATCTATACGATGAATGCAAGGCATCAACAAGGATACATGCTTTGGTATCATTCCTTTATGGGCTGGAACAAAAGAGTGACGTGCGCATGCATCTTCCACATTATTATCAATAAAATAATCGCCAACAGATGTTTCATCTGATTCTATGAGTTGCTTGGCTGTCTCCTGGCTCATAAATTTTTGCCTATTAGCCGCTGGGTTAAGCAGCAAACCTTGATGTATTTTGTGTGCCTCGCTTGTTTTTAAAGCAGGACCGAACAACGCTGCACCCACACGCAATTCATTTCTGTTCGTTGTTCTATAACACTCTGCATACTCTTTCATGAGTAGATATATGGGATCCCTGGCTGGGTTTATTGCCAGTGGATTAAAGGCGGTGTTTACCGCGTATAAAGTGCCACCTTCTTCTAACTGATCGCACAACATCGCCAAAAATAACATTCGCTTATTCTCATCTTGTATATGATGCAGTGCATCTATTACCACGCAATTCCCTATTCTTCCTTCGTGCATGGCAGCCAATAATGCTGTAAGTTGTTCGCGCGTTTTTTGCTACTTTTTATCAATAGTGGAAAGTTTTTCTGTATATCCTTGTAACGATGTTATGCAGTCGAACGGCTTTTCTGAAGGATAATATGCTTCTTCATCCAATGTATTAGGGTCAAACAAAACAGTGTGCGTTGCGACAGGATCAGGCTTTGCATGTTTTGCTGTCGTATCCATAACAAAATGATAATCGTTGTCGCACATTTTCTATGCCGGGTAAATTTTGAATATCCAGTCCAATAAAACCAACGAATTGATCAGCGCGTGTATGGCTTTTTAAATAAGCGGGTAATCCGAATTTTTCTAGTATCAGTTTATTATATTCTTGTGAGGGTTGTACCGGGTCCATTACTTCTGATGAAGCCGTTGCAAAACGTAAATTGATGATAGACATAGGCGGAGGAATTTGACAGATCTCTATGAATCGGTCAACCAACAACCTGATGTACCTAAGCCCGCTTCCTATGTTTCTTTCCCCATTCTTCCAAAGCGGCAATCATGGGGTCTAGTGTTTTGCCGTACGTGGTAAGCGCGTAATCCACACGCGGTGGAATAACCGGGTGGAGTGTGCGCTCCACAATTCCATCAGCTTCTAAGTCACGCAACTGCTGAACCAGCATTTTAGGCGTGATATCACCTATTAATTTAAGAAGTTCATTGTAGCGTTTCGTTCCACTCTGCAAATGCCAGAGCACTAAGAGCTTCCACTTCCCGCCAATGACATCTAGAGCGGTATGAACGGGGCAGAGCGATTCACAAGCGGTCATAGATAGTATGAAAAATAATACTAAGTTACTTACATATGCGTTCTTGCCTTAATGATAGCTTACCACTACTCTAAAATCTAACATTGTTCATTCTACATTCTTAATTCTTTTATGTCCTCCCTTCTCGAGAGCCTCAACTGGCGCTATGCCACCAAAAAATTTGATTCATCAAAGAAACTTACGGATGAACAACTAAATGAGTTGCTTGCCGCACTTAGGCTTTCTGCATCTTCTTACGGGCTTCAACCATACAAGTTTTTTGTCATCAGCAATACAGACATACGAAAGGACTTACGGACAGCAGCCTTTGATCAATCACAAATCACGGACGCATCGCACGTTTTAGTACTGTGTGCAAAGACCACTATGGATGAAGCATATATTGATCACTACATAGATGTACTTGTAGCGGAGCGAGGCATGACACGTGAAGCACTTCAAAGTTTTAGAGACATGATGGTCGGCGCTATTTTAAGCAAACCAGAATCAGAAATTGCCGATTGGATGAAACGTCAGACAGAAATTGCGCTTGGTTTTTTGTTATCAGCAGCGGCTAGCCTACGCATAGATGCTTGTCCTATGGAAGGTTTTGACGCAGCAAAAGTTGATGAGATTTTGGATTTGAAATCACAAGGCCTCACCGTTGTAGTACTCTGTCCGGTTGGGTTCCGCGCTACGGATGATACAACGGCGCAGTATAAAAAAGTGCGATTTCCAGAAACGGAATTGTTTGTGCGGAAACTTTAAGGTCACAGAATCATCATTGCGTCTCCAAAGGAAAATAGCCGGAACTCACGCTTTATTGCTTCTGAATATAAGTGCATCAATACATCACACCCCACAAAAGCTGACACAAGCATGAGCAAGCTTGATTTTGGCACATGAAAATTGGTCACCATCCCATCTACAATTTTGAATTGATACGGCTCGCGTATGAACATGCGTGTCATACCTTCAGGCTTGATGATTCTGCCACAGTCGTCAGACGAAGATTCCAGTGCACGCGTCACGGTAGTACCAACTGCAATAATTGAACGGCCTGCATTTTTAGCGCGCATGATTGCTTGGCGATCAGGTTCGGCAATACTGAAATATTCTTCATGCAATTTGCCTGTTTGCCATTGTTCCTCTGTAAGCGGGGAAAATGTTCCCAAATGCACGTGCAAGGTAACAAAGGAGATCTCTATTCCTTGCGAACGAAGAGATGTCAGTAATTTTTCGGTAAAATGAATAGATGCTGTTGGTGCGGCAATGGATCCAGATTCTTTGGCAAACACCGATTGATATTCTGTTTTCAGTTGATCTGATGATAACGGCGTGTGTTTTATATAAGGAGGCAAGGGCATCACTCCATAGGTATCGAGTACATGTAGTAATTGATTCATAGGAAATAGTGGTTCCAAGATCCATTCTTTGTCGCACTGTTCACGAACAACAAATGCATACTCATCATTGATGGCAAGTTTTTCATCCTTGCGTAACTTCCGGTTACTCAGGACGCGGATGCATTGATCTCTGTTTCCAAGCCATAAAAGATCCGCCTTACCACCCGTTGTGCGTGAGACAGTTACACGAGCTGGAAGTACTTTTGTTTGGTTCAACACAAGTAATGTTCCGGGTTTCAAAAAAGACCCTATTTCTTTGAATGTGGTCCATGATTCTTGTTTGGTTAACTTATTATACACAAGCAAGCCGGCACTATCACGCGGGCGTGCTGGTGCTTGCGCAATCAAGTGATGCGGAAACGCGTAGTCAAATTTGGCCAATGCTGATTGAAATTCCTTGGTCATGGGATGGGCGAGTATATACTACGGCCATGCAGCAAATCGAACATTCTTTTTCGTGTCCCTCCTGCAATGCACCTATTTCTGTGTTGCTCGATGTTTCTGAGGAAGGTGAGCAGGAACGCATAGAAGATTGCGAAGTCTGCTGCCGACCTATGGCATTGCATGTGAACATGGACAATCAGGAAGTGACATACTTTGAGGCCACAACAACGGATTAGGGGAAAACGGAATACCAATTATGCATCTTGCAGGGTTATTGCCTTATTTTTCTCAGCTGCGGTTCGTTACCGCAGCGGTTGCTCAAGAATGAGCAAGAACCGCCACAATTATCGAATCGTCACTGCTGTGCATGTATATATGTGTATTCTTAGGTTTGCAAATGCAACTTTTTGCATTATAATGTCGCCATGCCGTTGCCACCAATCCCAGACACTATTCTCAGCACCATGAAATCACATGGCCTGCGCGATACACAGCCACGTCGTTTTGTGATTGGCGCTATGATGAAGCGGAAATCGCCAGCATCTGCCTATGACTTACAAAAACTGATTATCACATCCGGCGAGACGATTAATACCGTTACGGTCTATCGTATTTTAGATACATTGGCTGAGCTAGGGCTGGTTCATAAAGAACCAACCAGTGGCCAGTATTTTTTATGTTCCATGCCAGATACTCACGGGCACCATGGCTTTTTACACTGTGATTCCTGCGGCAAAATTGAGGAATTTCACAATGAAGATTTATGCGCCGTGGAAAATAAGATAGCCAAAGCGGCTGGATTCACGTCTAAAAATCATGTGAGTGAAATTAGCGGTATATGTGAAACGTGTAAGAAGTAACATGTTTTGTTAACCGGGGGTTTAAACCCCCGGTTAACAAAACTCGCGGTTGAGATTCAACAGAAAATCACGTAGGTTCTTCTCATGCGTAGATTTCTTCTGTCACTGCTTGTGTTTACCAATGCACTCTCAACAGTTCCAACATATGCCCAAACACCTGAACAGGATGCGGGTTTACTAACTCCACCGACATCCGAATATGCGCGCGGCACAGTAATACGCATTCTCAAAGAAGAGGCAGATGACACCATTCCAGGTCTGGAGCGTACTGTCCAAATAGTCGAATTGCGTATTGTCACCGGAGCTGAAAAAGGCACTCTATTCCAAACAGAAAACGGCATTCTTAATAATCGTGATGATATGCGTTTACATATTGGTGAAACCGTCACGCTAGAAAAGCTCACAAAAATGAATGGCGATGTGATGTACATCATCCGCGAAAAGTATCGCATCCCGTCGATTATTTTTTTGGTTATCGTATTTGTAGCACTTGCATTTGTGTTTGGAGGATTAACCGGCGTGACATCACTCTTAGGTCTTGCGGTAAGTATCCTCATTTTGACGTTCTTTGTAGTCCCGCAAATTGTGGGTGGCGCCAATCCCCTGTTTGTTAGCTTGCTTGGTTCCTTTGCCATTGCCTGTACTTCGCTGTATTTGGCACATGGGTTTCACAAACGTACATCCATTGCCCTGCTCTCCACGCTCACCACGCTTGGTATTGCAGCGCTTCTTGCTGTCTTCTTTGTCCGCACGGCAAAATTATTTGGCATGGGCACGGAAGAATCCATGCTACTGCAATTTGGTCAGCTATCAGAAGTCAACCTGCAAGGCTTACTGCTGGGTGGAATTATTATTGGTTGTCTTGGTGTACTGGATGATATTACCACTGCGCAAACGGCTGCCATTGATGAAATAGGAAAAGCAAACCCGAACATGACTTTTAAGGAGTTACATAAAGCGGGCATGTCTGTGGGTCGTGAACATATTGCATCGCTCATTAACACCTTGGCCCTTGCGTATGTAGGTGCGTCGCTACCACTTCTGTTATTATTCACAATTCAAAACGATACCCCGCTGTGGATTATCGCTAACAGCGAATTTTTAGCCGAAGAAATTATCCGTACCTTAGTGGGATCATCCACATTATTATTTGCCGTGCCTATTTCCACATGGTTCGCGGCATGGTTTTTACGGAATGATCGAATGAAGCCATCGCTGCATAGGGGGCATGGGCATCATCATTGAAAACTGTTGTTCGTTTGCATGGTAGGGATGCAATATTTTGCGTCCCTACCTGCATGAACAAATAACCGTTTTACCTGTTAATCAATAACATCAACCATAAACCGCGTAACAACAATTTTTCCTGCGTGATGAAATTCAGCAAAAATGACGTACGTTCCTGATGTTGGGAAGGTGATGCTAGCATCAACACGCGGGCCAAATGCATCAGGCACAAATGCGTGCATGCGCTCGGCATCCGTTGCAAAGAGATTTTCCAAGAATGGTAACGGCAAAAATCCGTGCGTGTGTTGAAAATGGCGCAAGTCACTTCGTACAATGGCCAAGTGCATAGGCGCGGACAAATACGGTTCAAGATCTTGTATGAGCGATCCACTTTGAGTGATCAGGTACGACAGTGAGGTTTTCTGGCCAACTTTGATGGTCTTTGGTGCCAGTAGCTGAACATCATACCCATCAAATAATTGCCGACGAGATACATCCATCTGAGGTTGCTGCATCTTCATTTCACCTTCCAGCATAAGATACTGCGTTTCTGAAAACGGCCGCGTGCGAACCATGCCATCTGCCGCTATCAAATATGTTCCGGCATTTCGAAACACCGCGTGCACATGAAACACCGATCCTGTTCCATTCGGATTATACATGTCATCATCCTCAGGATGACGATGTTTGAATGTCTGCAAATCTTCGCCAATCATAATGGTATGCAAAATGCGATTATGTTCATGCGCAAGTTCTGTGACAACTCCTCCGCTCGCTGTTTGTACATCTAGTACAAACATGGTGACTGTTCCAAGTTTTGGCTCTGTTGGCTGGGTAGAAAGTTTTAATTGAACCGATGATGGCCGCATTAAAAAATCATACTCACGTTCATCGGGAATATGAAAAGAACCATTACCCATACCGACCATACATCCACTCACAGCAATTGGTGATGTCACTTGTCCAAACCGTATGGGAACACTTTCATGCCATACATCATTGTTTGCTTCGCACCTCTGTTGAAATGCGGTCTTCAAAATAGTGTGATGCAGAGCCATACCTATATACAAAAACAACACCAGCTCTGTACAAACCAATACCAGTAGCGGAGCCATCTGCAATGGCAATATTTTACCAATGGCTGATACAGATGTTATCTTTTGTTCAAATTTATTGATCAAAATTTTTGAATACCAGTAAGTATATAGTGAAAGTAGCGTGAGTAACAAAGCTATGATACACAGTTGCCAAGCCAGTGCATCAAATGATCGATCCAAAGACGGTTGTATGGTCAACGCATCTGAAGGAACCGGAAATGATGCGTTAAGATCATACGCAGGTGGGCGCACAGCATTGAGGTGTACTGTCCATGTTCCAGGAACAGAGAATTCTGAAATGGGAAACATAAATCCGCCTGGAAATCTTTTTTCTGCTTCCAGCACAATCGGGCCAATTCCTTGTGATTGTTCTTCAAGAATTATGGTAACCACGTAAGGATCAGTGCCTGGAAATTCTAAGAGCATCTGATCTGCTTCAAATGCATGTTGTGAAAGTGTGATGGGTCCATCACGTGTTTGTTCGGTCACATGAAAAAATTGTGGTGACTGCGCAGGCGGTGTAGTAAGCATAATAACAGCTGTCGCACATAACACGGCAATTCCAGTAATCGCTTCTGATGTACATGTAACAGGCAACGATTCAATACGTTCATTTGGCTGCAGACCGTTATGTCTTACAATATCACGCTGAAGAATGCACTGATGATACAAACGGAACATCAGCAGAAGGAAGCCAAAAAAACCAAGCACGACACACTGCATACCCCAATGCGTGCTGAGTAAATTTTCAAAAGACTTGAGATCGAGCCAAACAATGTACATACCTGTGAGCGCTGCAATGCCAAAACATATACTCAGGAATTTTGAGAGATAAAAATATTCTCGTAAGACTTCTTTCTTGTCATCTTGAATCTTTGGAAGTGAATGAAGAACAAAGACGATCAATAACCCCACCCATGCACCTTTTGCAATCAAATGCACAAAGGTGATCAGTATTCCTACGCTTGGCAAAAACGTAGAAGCAGCTGCATGGCTTACTACAACACGTAAAAAATGTATCAACAGAACAGGAATGAGCACCCACGCAAAAAATTTGGAAGACTGTTTTGCAAGCGGAACCATGAAACAGATACCAATGATACTTGCCGCCAAACTGACCCTAAGGAATGCCATCAATCCAATAGTGGTTGTAGCAAAAATGATAAAAAGTTGAACCACTGAGTCTGCGCGAGCTTGTTGCAGTTCGCGTACGCCGTTCACACACACAAGAAGTGAACCGAGGATAACGAGGAGCGATCCAATGACGAGGTATCTCTTAAAAAGAAATGCATCGTTTGTGGATGTACTTTTTCTCATGAAATAAAACAGGATCATGCCAAGCAAAAGCGACATACCAATTAACTCTATAAACGTTGCCAAAATACCAAGGAGCGCAACGGTATGCCTGATTTGAAATCCACTTGTGCCCGTATTTGTTTTACTGAGCTCACCAAGAGAAACGGTAAATGCTCCGGTGGTAAAATGGCCATCATCAGCAGATACCACTTGCCAGCGAATGGTGTATGTTCCCGTTCCAGCCTTTGGAAAAACAGCAGACATCTGGCGGGGGGCAGACGGATCAATGTACATGTCTGTTTCTTGTTTAGAACCATCAGGCGTAAAAATGGCGATTGAACTTGCATTAGGCTCAACACGCTCTGTGAAATCAATGAGTATCTGTTCTGGTGCAGCATCTACTACTGAACCTGCTTCAGGCATGTACAATGTAGGCGTTGCATGGGCTGATACCTGGGTGACCGTGAAAAATAAGATGGCCGCCGTGAAAAGTGGCAGAGTTGAGTGTTTCATGCGGAACGTTTTCGCCTCGTAAGAAACATATCATAAAAAAGATAGAGCGGAATCCAGCAGGCAAGGATTGCGGCTCCCATAAAGAGAATTTCGCGCACGCCCCACTGCGTTCCTATGACTTTTAATGGTGCTTTTGTCTCTAAGACTTCTCCGTCTTCAAGCATGAAGCGCACATCAAGATGGTATGTTCCAGGTTTTTGAAATGTGTGTTCTATGATCACCGGTTCAAACTCTTGCCCTGTGATAAATGTCTGTGTATGTAGTATTTTTTGACCCTTATAAAAAGTAACAGTCAGTTCTTTATACGGTACCGCAGGATACGGTAATGCATTCTTGAGCAGAAGAAAATCAAACAGTGTTTTAAGGCCAGGCTCAAGAACTGGAGCATCAAAACCGATATCAATGATATGTTCTCCAACAACGGTTTCGACTGAATTGCCAAATGCATGCCCGCTTACTTGTTGCGACACACAGGCAAACACCATCACTATCAGTACCAACACAAAATGCATGGCCTTATTGAAACATGCTCGCAATAATTTGTCATGTTTAAGAACGGATAACGAATAAAGAACGACGCAACGCCGTACTTCGCACGTGGTAATTCGAATACTATTTCCGCTTCCACGCAGCTACTCCTAATCCCAAACCTGCAAGGCCGGCTAGAAGCGCAACAATGGAAAGAAGAGAATCTGAATCATCCCCTCCTTGGCCGCCTGCACCTTCTCGCAAATCAAACAATGACGCGGATGGCTCTGGAAAGCCAAGATCTTCTTTTGCTGTTGGACAACCAAAGGCACCTGTTTTTTTTAAACGAGTGACTGTTTCAGAAATTTTTACTTCTTCTGTACTGGGTTCTGTTTGTGGATGGCCGGCAGGGTTACACGTGAAGGAAAGATCCACAGGTGCATCATCAATCGTTCCGAAGAAACGATACGTGAGTGTGGTTGCAATGGTTGGAAAGAATACGGCTTTGTAGGAGCCAGCTTTACCATAGATGGTAGTGAGTGGTAGAACTTTTTTTGTATCACCTGCGCTAATTTCCACCTGTAGCGTTGACTGCAAGCCTTCCACGGGTGTTCCTGCTTCCTCATGTGGAGCTGCATCATCGTGTGCTTCTTCCTCAGCATGATCATCAGCCAAACGAATAACACTCAACTCCACACCAGATTTATCATCAACCGTGACAGGTTCATTAAGTGAGCCTACCGTGAACTCATAGGTGGAAGTACCCATACGAAATGTTTGATGTTCATGGGCGGATGCAAGTGTTGGCAGCAGGAAGAAACCTATACTAATGAGTGATATTTTCATGTAAAGGGAAGGTAAAGTGAGAACTGATTATAGCAAGCTTTTCCTATGATCCGATTCATCATTCTGGACTCTCCATTCTGATGTATAATGGGCACCAAGATGATAGGTGTAACCATTTGAAATTTCCATCGTAGTATATGCCGGAATTCCATCAGTCGCGGCTGACCTACGTTCTTTTTCTCTTCTATGCCAGACGATAGTGCTATCGCATCACTCGTTCAATCCTGCCAAGCAGGTACATTAGACGATTTTGATCCCATTTACCGTGAATTCGTGAAACCCATTTACGGATTCATATATCGCCGGACACTTCACCGTGAAACAGCGGAAGACTTAACAAGCGTGACGTTCATGAAAGCACTGGAAAATATTCATTCTTATAAAAGCAGTAAAGGTGCCTTTGGAGCGTGGCTATACCGCATTGCACGGAACACGATCACTGATTCGTACCGTACGAGTCACCCAACCGCCGATATTGAAAATGTCTGGGATCTAGCATCTGATGATCAAACGGAAACATTGACAGAACACGGCATGGCATTTGATCAGATTCAAGAGGCGTTGCAAAAATTGAGTCCTGAAAAACGCGATATAATTCTGATGCGGCTGTGGGATGGACTCTCTTATAAAGAGATCGCAGCAATAACCGGAAAAACAGAAAGTAACTGCAAAGTCATCTTCTGTCGCACATTGGAACGGCTCCGTGCAGAAACATCACTGGCAACACTACTTCTGATTCTCCTTACACCCTTCAAATTATGAAAACCTCTCTTGAAAGCATTCTGGCTGAACTCTACCAAACTGATCCCACTCTGCGCGATCATGAAAAAGAACTCATTCCGCTTATCAAGCGGCTCCTCAAGGATCAGCCTGATGCCGAGCCAACCGAACAATTTATCGCCGAGCTGCGCGCGCAATTGCAATCGCAAGCCCGTAGCCTTCAATCGACAACTCTACCTGCCGGCCATAGCTCCACAGAGCGACGGCTGGACCCTATCCTCTCCTTCTTCTCTCTTATGAAATATTCCTATGCAGCTCTTGGCCTTGTACTGGGAGTTCTACTTACCACACCGGCGGTGTATTACACATTGAAAAACCCATCATCACCTCTAAAAGTTTTACCAACGGATGATTCTCTGTTTTCCTATTCTATTACGAAGCGACCTGATAACGACTTTGGTGATCTTGCTGGAGGAAGAAGTGCTGGTGCCGAAACGACGTCCTTTAGCCGCAATCAAAGTGGAGGCGGTGGCGGTGGGCTTGGTGGCGGGCCTACAATGGATGCAAAAATTGCTGCCGGTGGCAATGCAACATCTGACATGATGATCTACCCACCACAGGATTTTGTTCAGTACGAATATGTTTTCAATGGTGATATACCTGCTCTCACCAATGACAAAGTCTCTGTCTTAAAACGGCAGAAAAACATCACCCGAATTCCCATCACTGCCATTAACGGCAGCTTTGATCTTGGCTCCATTGACCTTAACAGCTTCAACAATGCACGCGTAGATTCACTTACATTCACGCAAGATGAATCCTATGGCTACATGATTTCTGTCATGCTTTCTGAGGGCGCTATTGGTATTAACCAAAATTGGGCCAAATGGCCGCATCCGGAAGCCGACTGTAAAGATGACGCTTGCTGGCGTGCGATGCAGGTAAAGATAACCGATATTCCTGCAGATGATGTGCTCCTTGATATTGCTCATGCATTTATGAAAGATCACCATATTGATCTGAGTGCTTACGGTACTCCAGAAGTAGATCATCAATGGAAAGTTGAGTACGAACGTGCAACGGATAAATCGATGGCGTACATTCCAGATACGCAACGCGTTATCTATCCATTACTGATTGAGGGTCAACCAGTGTATGACGAAGGTGGCACAAAGGCCGGCATTCAAGTTGGTGTAAATGTTCGCGAGCGAAAAGTGGCAGACGTGTGGGGTATTATGAATAATAATTTCCTGCGTAGTGATTACGCAGGTGTAACAGATTCTGAAGTAGTCATGAAGTACCTGCGAGAATTTGAACAGACACCAAAGGAATACCTGCCTCAAGATACAAAGGTTCGCACAGTAAAGCTTCAGCTTGGTGCACCAGTGGTTGCCTACAGCCGTATGTATATGTACGAGAATAATGCGAATGATGAACTGTACGTTCCATCGCTTGTCTTCCCTGTGACCAATGTTCCAGCAGGCGAATATTACTACCGCTCATCTATTGTCGTTCCGCTCGCAACAGACTTACTTGGACGCTTCCAAAATATTGGGCGGCCTATGCCATTGGCAGAACCAGGTGTGGTAGACCCAGCTGCTACGACAGATACACCAGAGGCAACTGGTGTTACTGCTCCAGGCGCCGTTGTTCCTAAAGAAAATGTACCTGCGGGTGAATAAGGATTCTGAGACTGTATCCCCTATGTCCCTACCGTAAGCGGGAGTCGCGACTCCCGCTTACGGAGAGAGGGCTGTTTTGGATTGGTTCATTCTGCTATGCTCCCCCGCTATGCATCTCAATCGTCTATTGGTGCTCATTCCCTGCACGCTTGTCCTGCTTCTTACAAGCATGGCTACCAGCATCGCGCTTGTTGCAGGTGAATTCCTGCCTGAGCCTGCTGATGCTACCAGCCCTTCAGCAACGCTCATTGCCGTGGGCGATATTATGCTTTCGCGCATGGTCATGCGCAGGCTGGCACGTCCACCCGAAGCAACCTATCCATTTACGTATGTAGATGCGCATTTGCAATCAGCTGATGCAGTATTTGCAAACCTAGAAACACCGGTAACAGAGGGCGAGCTTATACCTACAACCAGTATGAAGTTTCGCGCAGAACCTGGAGTGGAACACATTCTTGCAGGCCATAATATCCGGCTGATATCATTGGCAAATAATCATATGTTGGATCAGATGAAAGAAGGTTTGATGCGAACCGTTGAGTTGTTGCAACAAGCAACAATTGTGACGAGCGGTGCAGGAGCAAATAAGACAGATGCATATGCACCCACATACATGAATGTGAATGGCATTCGTGTTGCTCTACTTGCGTATGTTGATTCTAATTTTGCACCAACATATTACCGGGCAACAAATACCTCACCCGGCATGGCTGTGATGAACAGAGATGCCATGCAGACAGCTATGAAGGAAGCACAGGAACATGCTGATATCATTCTTGTCTCTATTCATAGTGGAAATGAGTACACGCAAACAATCACCAGTACGCAGCGGAATTTTTCACGTGCCGCAATTGATGCCGGGGCTGATATTGTCATTGGCCATCATCCGCATGTCATTCAAGAGCGTGAACTTAGGGACGGCAAACCTATCTATTACAGTTTAGGAAATTTTGTATTTGATCAACTATGGAGTGATGAAACACGCAGAGGCATGATGCTTAAACTTACAATTACCAAAGATGCTATTACACATATCGAACATATTCCGGTATATATCGATACCGATTATCAACCAAGGCTCATAGAGGGGCTCAAAAGCAAACAGATGATAGAAAGACTAAAAATCGTAGAAGAGAAAGCGGTTCACGTCTTATAAGATACCATTTATTTGGAAGTTGATATCATCTCTGTAATAGTGCGCATATGCCTTTTGAACGCAAACAAGAAACATCTGATGGTTCTTTGGAGCAAGAAACGGAGAAGAGAGAAGTACATGAATTACGGGCACTGACAGAACTAGTACGCAAGCTGCGAGGTTTTTTTATTGGATGGAACCCAGATTATATTCGTTTAGGAGAAGATCACTTTTATGATCTTTTAAAGCAAAGAAAATATACTGACGAGGAATGTATAACTAAAAGTATAAATTTTGCCTGGAATAGAGCAGTCAGCGAAGAGCTTGCTGCAGAAAACACTCAAAAACGTCAAAAGGTAAAATCGGCATAAAATGGCATCCAGAACTATTGCAATACACAAGACGGTGAATATTCTTGAAAACTTTAAAAATAGGCCTACGCTTTTCTTTATCATGCTACTTACAGAGGGATCTTCGGATTCATTCATACAACCGCACATAGAAACAAGTTCTCTTCCTCGAGAGCAAAAAGAACGTGCAAGCCTCCATCAAAAACTTATTGTTGAATTTGCTAAACAGCTCCGTGAGTGTATAGGAACCATGGATCAAGAAGCACAAAATGATCTTCTTCACCATGCAATTGTATTCCATTATGCATTACGCGATCGCGAACCTTTAGCTCCAGAAACAGAACTCTTCGAGCGCACAGTAAAGTATGTCCATGAACTTATAGCGTAAAACTATGATCCTTTCTTCTCTGATCGCTTGCGCTCATTTTCGTTGAGCACTTTTTTGCGCAGGCGAATATTGAGTGGCGTAATTTCTACCAACTCATCATCGGCAATATATTCCAGTGCTTGCTCAAGAGTCATTTCTGTAACAGGTGTGAGCGTCATAGCTTCATCTGTTCCAGATGCACGCACGTTGGTGAGTTTTTTGTTCTTGGCAGCATTAACCACAAGGTCTTCACTTTTAGCACTCTCACCAATGATCATACCTTCGTACATTTTGGTTTGTGGCTTGATGAAGAGCGCTCCACGATCCTGCAAGTTCCAGAGCGAGTACGCCATGGCTTCATCCGTCAACATACTGATCATGGAACCGCGCGTGCGACCTGGCAAATTCCCCTTGTAAGATTCGTAGGCAATAAACGAGTGGCTCAAAATTCCCTCTCCGCGTGTTTCAATAATGAAATCCCCACGGAAACCAAGCAGACCACGAGTTGGCACTTTGAATTCCATACGCGTGTGTCCGTTTTCTGTGCGCAGATCTACCATCTCTCCTTTGCGCTGCGAGAGCAGATTGATGATTGTTCCTGAATAGACTTCTGGAACATCAATAATAGCCTGTTCAATTGGTTCTAATTTTTCACCTCCTGGGCCTTCACGCATAATCACTTGTGGGCGTGACACCTGAATTTCAAATCCTTCGCGGCGCATAGATTCCAAAAGCACGGACAAGTGCAACTCACCGCGGCCAGATACTTTGTACGCTTCTGTATTGGGAATTTCTTCCACATTCAACCCAACGTTTGTTTCCATTTCTTTTTCAAGCCGCGCTTTAATGTGACGGGTTGTCACCAGTTTTCCTTCGCGGCCGGCAAAGGGTGAATCATTGACCATAAAGGTCATAGTCACTGTTGGGGGATCAATGGAGATAGCTGGCAAGGGCTCAGCCGCTGGGTCGGCTGCAATCGTTTCACCTACGTAAATATCTGGGATACCCGCAATGGTCACAATATCACCGGCAATAGCTTCTACTGCCTCTACCCGCTTTAAGCCTTGGCTTACAAAGATTTTCGTAATCTTGCCGGAACGCGAAGCACCATCGGCTTTTTTTACGGTGACCGAATCACCTACCTTTGCAACGCCTTCATAGACACGTCCAATTCCCAAACGTCCCAAATAGTTGTCATACCCAAGGGCACTTGGCTGCATACGGAAAGGTGCGCTGAGATTTTGCTCTGCAGCAGGAACCTTTTCCATAATCAAATCGAACAGTGGAGTTAAATCCGTGGAATCTTGATCCAGTGTTCGCTTGGCAATTCCTTCGCGGGCAATGGCAAACAGATACGGGAAATCCGCCTGTTCATCATTAGCACCAAGCGTAATGAACAAATCAAAGACCATGTCGACAACTTTGAGAGGTCGAGCCGCTGGTTTATCAATTTTATTTATAATAACTATCGGCTTTAGCCCTAATTCAAGAGACTTTTTAAGAACAAATTTTGTCTGCGGCATTGGTCCCTCTTGGGCATCCACTAACAGCAAGACAGAGTCTACTGTTCTTAATACACGTTCTACTTCTGATCCAAAATCAGCGTGGCCAGGCGTATCTACTATATTGATACGACAATCTTTATAGGTGATAGCCGTGTTCTTGGCATAGATGGTAATACCACGCTCGCGTTCTTGATCATTGCTGTCCATCATCAATTCTCCTACTTCTTCATGCGCCGCAAAGGCACCACCTTGTGTAAGCAAAGCATCCACGAGTGTGGTTTTACCGTGGTCAACGTGAGCAATAATGGCAATGTTTCGGATAGTCATACATAGATGAAAGAAGCGCTCGCCTGTGCAAAGCCCGCACAGTATGGGGCTTTTTGTTGTTCTTTCAAGCGAATCCGGACTTGTTTTACGAGTCTGCTGGCATAATCAGCAGGTATCCCTGTGAAAAATACGTGTTAGGATAGCCGCCATGCAGGTGCGATTCATGATTATAGGGTTGGCATTTCTTCTCGTGCCAAATGCCTTGTTCGCACAAGAAGTGATCAAACCAACCCTCATTATAGGAACTCCGGAAGCCGGCGAATTCACCACGTACAAAACGTTGTACCAAGGGAAAGTAGAGGCAAGGGGTCAATTCTTGTATATCGAATATGCATCGGACAAGCCTGTAGAAGTACTAATTGCGCCCTTCCGTACCGAAGGTGAATATAACCCGCGAGATTTAGTGCATGCGCACTTGGAGCCAGGTGCAGAGCAGAAATTTTTGATTGATGTGTCAGGCAGTCCGCAGTGGTCACCATGGGCAGCATCTTATTTTGTCTGGTTTGTAGCTGAAGATGACAGCACAAATATGGCAGTCCAAAATATGGAATCCTCAAAAGGTGCAATGTACATGCTGCCCGTTCTTGCCTTACAACAGTTTTTTACGCTGGAGCGTTTTCAAGCATCGGTGTTTCATTCTCTGTACGGAATCTATGTACTTGGAAAACCTGTGATTCCTTTTATAGGAATCTTTGTGGTTTTTCTTTGTATCTTCTTTTTTGTCCGAGCCCACAAGAAACACACATCGTACTCTCTTCCATTATTCATTCTTATTGGCGGTATTCTATTTTTTCAGCTGCGATCAGGCATTGATATGCTTCGTTACACCATGCAACACATACAAAGCTGGAATGAAAGCGGTACATTCGAGCAATTAGGCGCTAGCTATAGCGTTGCACGCATTCTTGAACAAGAACAAGCAACGCATCTGCAACAAGATATTACTGCGTACGTATGTTCCAATGATAGCGACTATTACACAAAGGCAGTGCGATACGCTGCCTACCCCATTGAAATACAGTACGCACCCAAAGAAGATGTAACACTTACTCATGTTGTGGTGCATCATAGCGACTACACATTTGAAAATGATATTCTCACCTGCAAAACATTTTCTGGTTTTGCGCGTTTACTAGAAGAATTCGCCGATGGCGCACGCCTCTACTCGCTTCTGCCAGACAGTCTATGAGTCTGATAATGTTCCTATTTTGGCTGGTTGTGCTGAGTACGGAAGGATACTTGTTTGCCACGTGTGTGCTTGGCAAGACGCACAAAACGCTACACACAGCACTTGCTTTGCCACTGGCCTCTCTTCTCAATTTCTTCCTGCTGTATAAATACGCCGTTCTTGGTATTACACTGCGGTTCATCCCATTTCTTCTTGGCCATATTCTGATCATAGGTTTGCTACTATGCTTCATACAATATCAAAAGAGATTCTTACAAAACGGCCCATCGCCGATCATTGCAACTACTTCTCCATGGATTGCACCAACATGGATACGAGGGTGCTGTATCATTCTTCTTTCTATCAGCTTCATCTTTAGCGCGGCTCACACTTTTTTCATACCAACCGTTCAGTTTGATAGCTTTACCAACTGGACCATGCGTTCGCGCATTTCGTATGAGGATCAAGCCATGGCGTTTGATACCACAGAACAGCGCGGCATGGCAAAACCACAATATCCGTTTCTCATGCATGGTTTGCAGATTTTGGTACAGCAAGGCTCACACAGCTGGAGTGACAGAGCAGGCAATATCATTATCTATTTTTTAATCTTGAGTGGCCTCACATGCATCTTTTTGTTGATACGTTTACTGCGCGGGACATCAACGGCATTGGTAACCATAACCATACTCACCGGCATTCCACTGCTGCACATGCATCTCATTCCTGGCTATGGCGATATACCCTTACTCCTGTGGCTTTGTATAGGGCTGATAAGCATGGCGCTATATGCCGATAACCACAATGTGCGATGGTTAATTCTGAGCGGATTATGTGTGATTATGGGGTGCTTTACCAAACTGGAAGGATTACAAACTGGCGTACTTCCATTCTTATTGCTGCTCGTATTATTCATGAAACAGCGACCAGTGGAACGCATACGCATCGCGATTGTTGGTGCTGGTTCCATTGTTCTTGCAGCTCTTTTTCCCATTTTTCTGCTTAGCAAAGGTTTACCACTGTCACCGCATGGCACGGACTTTGCTCTAGAAGTTTCAACCAAAGCCATCGCACTCATACCATCTGCCATGTTCGCCAGTGGATCCTTTGGAATTATCTGGTACGCCATTCTGTTGATGCTCGCGTTCATTGGTTTTGCCTGGAAAAAGCACTTTGCCGCTCTTGATCGCCGTAAACTATGGACGCTTACGTGGGGATTATTTGTGAGCGCTGAATTTGTATTCCTGTACACCTGCACATCAAATGCTCAATTCCTCATCAATCAAGAATCATTCTTTAGGCAGATGCTCATTCCAGCGGCGTTGTTGATAGTAGGTTTTGCAGTAGTTCTAAAGAAACCAACAAGTTCATAAAAAATCCTTTGAATCTTCTGAATCCTCTCAGTCCTCTCATTCCTCATCCTAATAACCTCATAAACCCCCCCTCATCAATAACCTTCACACCAAGCGTCTTCGCGTCATCTAATTTTGATCCGGCATCTTCACCGGCCAACACGTAATCTGTTTTTTTACTCACTGATCCACTTACTTTTCCACCACGGTCTTTAATCATCGCCCGCGCTTCTTCGCGGCTCAGTGTTGGTAATGTTCCGGTTAAGACAAAAATCTTATCAATAAACACTTGTTCGGCAGTGGTACCTTCACTTTGTAAGCAGACGACACCTGCATCAGCCAGTTTTTGAAGCATAGGCAAGTTATCTTTCTCTTTCATCCATTCCACCAGTGATTCTGCTGATACAGATCCAATGCCATTGAGCGCATCAATATCTTCTACGGTAAGTGCTGATAACATGCTGATGATATCTTCCATGGCAATGCCTTCAGTTTCTTTACTGGCTCGCATGTCACCAAAGAGGGATTCCTGACTACCCATGTCTTCACGCTCTTCAACAGTCAGTTTTCTTGTTGGCCAATGGATGCGGCGCGCTAATAAATCAGCTGTTTCTCGGCCAATATGACGAATGCCCAGACCGAATAAAAAGCGTTCCATGGGCACGCGCTTAGCTTTTTCGATTGAGCGCAAAGCATTCTGTGCTTTCTTTTCTTTAAACAGCGGCAATTGCAAAAAGTCATCCATTGTGAGGAAAAACAAATCAGCCGGGTCTGCAATAAAACCATCGGCAATCAATGCTTCAATGGTCTCAGTGCCCAGGCCTTCCATATTAAACGCATAGCGCGACACAAAGTGGGCAATACGCTCTTGCTGCTGTGCTGAACAGTTGGGATTTGGACAGCGGATAGCCACTTCCCCATCGGTCTTCAAAAGTTCCGTGCCGCACGCAGGGCAGTGCTTGGGGAACACATATGGCTTGGAATTTTTAGGGCGCAAATTACTCAGCACTTCTACAACTTCGGGAATAATGTCCCCGGCTTTCTGCAGAATGACGGTATCTCCCAAGCGTACGTCTAGGCGCTTAATTTCATCTTCATTATGAAGTGTTGCGCGTGTCACCGTGGTACCAGCCAATTGCGTTGGTGTGAGGTGCGCCACAGGCGTAATGGCTCCCGTGCGGCCCACTTGTAAAATGATCTCAAGCACTTGTGCAGTTTTTTGTTCCGCTGGGAATTTATACGCGCGCGCCCAACGTGGTGCTTTGGCAGTGGATCCCAATTCGCGTTGTGTCCGGCGATCATTCACTTTCAACACGAGGCCATCAATATCATAGGGAAGACTGTCACGTTCTTTGCTCACAGATTCATACCACTTCTGAATATCTTTGGTAACACGAAATTTTTTATGACCCTGATGGACGGGCATCCCAATGCGATTTAAAAACTGCAAAAGGCTTTCTTGCGTCTCAATGCCAAAGGCATCCATGGCACCACTATCCAGTGCATAACAGAACATGCGAAGATCGCGTTCGGCAGCCATTTTTGGGTCTAACTGTCGCACAGTCCCGGCCGCGGCATTACGCGGGTTTGCAAAGCGCTCAGTTTCCGGAACATCTTTATTCACCGCTTGAAGAGCAGCTTTTGTCATATACACCTCACCAGAAATTTCTATAAAAAGTGGCGATGATATTTGATCGGTTTCTGTGATGGTAAAAGACAACGGAATGGATTCAATAGTCCGGACGGTGTGCGTGACATCTTCACCTTCCACTCCATTGCCGCGCGTCACCGCACGATGGTACCTATACAGTACGCCATTTTTCGCATCCTCTTGCTTGGCGTAGACAAGAGAAATATTCAGTCCATCAATTTTTAATTCACACACGTACTCAAACTTTTGATCATCACGGCCAAGAAATCTTTTCATCATCGTCATCCATTCTTCAATTTCTTCTGGCGCAAAAGCATCCGTCAAAGATTCTTTTGGAGTGAGATGCGGAACTTTTGGCAGCCGGCCATCAAGCGGTATGCCAACTCTCTGTGTGGGAGAATCGGCAGTAATCAAATCTGGAAATTCTTTTTCAAGTGCAATCAATTCTTGCTTCAAACTATCACGTACATCTTCTGATACATCTGTTGTATCTTCCAAAAAATACGCACGATTGAGCCGCCAAATTTCACTGCGTAGTTTTGTGATGCGCGTTTCGGCTTTGGCGTGGTTCATACAACGATAGCGTAACTTTTTATTGGTTGGATGTCATCGACACCTTAAGCCCTCTCCCCGGCGCTGCGGCGCCACCCCTCTCCCTGCGGGGCGAGGGGTTACAATCCAATTTTATAACACATAACATTCTTTTATATATTTCCCC
>Ga0163152_10002698_pt1 | contig 24444 bp, 19 predicted proteins | sample OliLakLV19MP8IB2_FD_148635 | JGI IMG/M metagenome (GOLD analysis project Ga0163152, IMG submission 148635) | Freshwater microbial mat bacterial communities from Lake Vanda, McMurdo Dry Valleys, Antarctica - Oligotrophic Lake LV.19.MP8.IB-2 | ecosystem: Environmental > Aquatic > Freshwater >...
GCGCTGACAGCATGGAACGCAATGTTCGAGCATGGCTGCGTTCAAGCGGGGAACACTGTGCTGGCTTTGGGAACAGGCGGCGTGTCCATTTTCGCACTGCAACTTGCTAAAGCCGCCGGAGCAGAAGTAATAATCACTTCCAGTTCTGCTGAAAAACTTGACCGGGCCAAACTGCTCGGGGCTGATTTTTGCGTTAATTATCGCGATAATCCGGACTGGGACAAAACTATTTTGCAACAGTACAAAGATGGAGTTGACCACATAATTGAAGTTGGCGGCGCCGGTACACTTGATCGGTCGTTGAACACCGTCCGGCTAGGTGGTCACATAAGTGCGATCGGCCTGTTGGCACAGGGTCAGTTTGATGCCACCAAGCTCCTGATGAAATCGATTCGGCTGCAAGGAATATTTGTCGGTTCAAGAGAAATGTTCCAGAGAATGAATCGCGCAATTGAGTTTCACAAGATCAAACCGGTCATCGACCGCGTATTCAGCGTCGATCAGGTGCAAGAAGCTCTGGACACGTTAAAGAGTGGGTCTCACTTCGGAAAAATCGTTCTAAAGTTCTGATCTGACAAAATGCGAATCCACAGGAAGGCGGGTGCATCGCATGCACCCGCTTTTCGCTAGTTACGAATCAGCAACCGAGCAAACTGCTGCAATGGCCGCCACCGAAAGGAAGACGTTGAGGAAAAACCAAAGTTGAGTTTGGACGAATTGCGGCTGTGGCCCAAAGTGCAGGTACTGATAGATTCCAACTCCGGTGGCGGCGATAGCCACCATTGCAATTAGCATCCCGCTTCTCATCGCGTACTTGGTAATCATGATTAATGCTCCAATCCGCTAGCGCTTTTAAGAGCTGCAGATGTCGTTTGGGCAGGTCTTGAATCCTGGCTCGATGCCCTGTAAGACGAGACAGCTGACTTACTGTTCCTGAGCTTCGACGAACTCTTAAGAAACCGAGACATTAAGAGCCGGTCGACAAAAGGAAACGAGCGAGGCTTCTCCTCGCTCGTTTCCTTTTGTCGACCGGCGCAAACCTTAAGTCACAAGTTATTCCTACATTGGTCCGGTAGAGCCAGCGATAGAACCTTCGTTGTTGTGGAGTTCGCTGACGATTAGTTGATTGAACAATGTTAGTGCTGTATCCAGCTCATCGGCCTCGCTTGCACAGTGGTGCCGCTTGGATGATGGCCGGCTGAACGAGCGGTTCGCAGATTGTGCAGACCGGAGCGGCCTGCATGACCGATGGCTCAATCACAGCCGCAAATGTCGGTCTATTATCGATCTCACCGAGTGCCGGAAACGCTGGCATGACGGTAGGATCAGTTACCATCGGCAATGTTGACAGGACTGGGGAAGGAGCCGTTATAGCCGGCAAGGATGGCATGACAGCCGGCTCAGCTAATGTGGTGTCAATCACAGCCGGGAACTCTCGTTGAGAATCAATCAAAGAAATTCCAGCTGGGAGGGTATGGACAGGCATCGTGTCAATTACAGCCGTTGGGGCTGCATAGTCTGCACCCGAATCAACGACAGGCGCGATAATTTCGAACTGAGGCTCGATCACTGCTGGAAGAGTCTCCAGCCTTAATGGAGATTGCCAATCATTGATCGTTGATGGCACAGCACGGATCATATCGTGTGTGACCAGTGGTGGACCGAGAACTGGCCGGGTGACAACAGCTGGAATGACTGTAGTGGAACAAGAATTGATCGGCGCGTGTTGAATCACTGCTGGCGTTTCAATCACAGCTTCCCCGGTCGAGCTCCGGGGGAATAGATGAAGATTTAGAAGGTCAGCTTGCGCTGCCGAACTAAACATAAAACTGCTTGCTATTGCGACGGCACCAATAGCTGTCTTCTTCGCGTGCATGAGACTACCTCTCTGCTTGGTGGGATGTACGACCGGACGCGCAACCAAGCTAGTGGTTCCTTGTTCGAAGAACCGGTAGAGCAAAATAGAGGTAGTCACCTAGAATTTTGGCTCAATTTGAGCCCGACTGGAATGCTTTTTTGGGTGTTGTCCAATTGATTTGTTGTCACTGCCCATGGCATCTATATATGAGGGGCTGTTAGGGGTTGAGCAAACGCCATGGTGGGCACTCAAGAAAAACTGGTTGGCGACAGGTCGATTTCAGCCACACAGCGCCTAGCGTTGTGTTTTGGAATTGTCCCGCTTTGGGTTGCAGCGACTGCCTCCTTGGGCTGGGCGTTCAACATTGAGGCCCTGAGAAATCCATTCCAGGGGCAACCTCCGGTGGCAATAAGTACAGCCATTTGCTTGTTGGCTGGTTGCCTTGCCGGGCTGATCGTAATTGTCGCCGGCAAATCCCGTCGATCCGCATTCATTTCCAAAGCCGCCGGTTGGACCCAAATACTGGTTTCCGGGTCAATCCTGCTGAACTACACATTCCGCTGGATGCCGGATCTGGATCAGGCTATCATGCGCGGGGCGCTCGACACGGCGGTAGGATTCTCTCCCGGGCGAATGGCACCAAGCACGGCTGCATGCTTTTTCTTATTGGCGATTGCCATAGTTATCGGGGCCCGAACATCGCTTACAGCAATGATTTGGCACGGATGCATCGGGCTTACTGTGCTAGTGGCATCAACGATCTGCGTCGGTTACGCCTACAACGCTTCACTGTTATATGGAATCGGCATTTTTACTCCGATGGCATTACCGACAGCACTTTCTGTGATTTGCCTCTGTTCCATACAAATAGCTACGCACCGTTCAATCGGATTGATGAAGCTACTATGTGGGCAGCGAATGGGAAGTTTCATCCTGCGCCGTTTGCTGCCGGCACTCGTTGTGATACCGCTTGTGCTGGGTTACTTACGGATTCTTGGCGAGCGCGCAGGACTATACGACGACTCCATGGGCACAGCACTGTATGCCCTGTTAATGATTGTCTGTTGCACCGCCATTGCGATCCGACAGGCGGCAATATTAAACAGACTCACCGAACAGCATGAACGTTCGGGCAAAGCAATTGAGCTGCTCTACAGCGACCTTGTGCAAACGCGCGACGCGGCGCTGGAATCCGCTCGGCTAAAGTCCGAATTTCTTGCCAACATGAGTCATGAAATACGCACCCCAATGAACGCGGTCATTGGCTGCGCAGATATGTTGCAGCGAACAAGACTCTCTTCCGAACAAACACGATTCGTCGAATTGATAATTGCCTCCGGACATGCCCTGATGGCTGTCATCGACGACATCTTGATACTTTCAAAACTGGAAGCCGGTAAGCTTGAATTAGGCAATGTCGAAGTGAACTTAGTGGACCTGACGGAAAGTGCCGGACAACTCCTTGCGGAAAAAGCTCGCACCAAGAAGTTATCTCTCACCACATACGTCGCCCCAGACCTGAACCAGATCGTTCTTGGGGACCCGCAACGGCTGCGGCAGATACTGCTGAACCTTCTGGGTAATGCCGTAAAGTTCACCGAACATGGACACGTCTCGCTCAGAGCTGACCTTCATTCCGAGGACCAGGACAAACTATTCGTCAAATTCACGGTATCGGACACGGGCATGGGAATCACAGAAGAAATCAAAAACAAGCTATTCGAGCCTTTCTGCCAGGGCGATGGCTCCGTGAATCGCAAGTATGGTGGCACCGGCCTAGGATTGGCAATTTCCCGCCGCCTGGTGCGCATGATGGAGGGCGACATATTTGTCGACAGCATACACATGCAAGGAGCGACGTTCACGGTTCTTGTGCCTCTAGGACGAGCCAACGGTGCCTCCGGAAAGAAAGAAGAACTATTGGGCGTCCGTCTATTAGTCGTTGGTGTCCCCGGAAATGAATTCGAAGTTTGCAAAAGTTACTGCCAGTCCTGGGGCATCCAAGCCGACTATGCGCCGGGCAGCCAGTCCGCCATGTACTTTTTGGACACGGCATCAGTTACCCGCAAACCATATCAGCTGATCTTGGTCGACCACAGCATGGAAGGTATTGACGCTCATGCATTCCGCGCCATGGCTCTCGAGCGGCGATTGCAACCGACTCCAAAGTTTGTCATGCTGACACAACTTGACGAAGTCGGACAGTACGAAGAGGCCTTATTGAAGGGCTTTAGCGCCGTCTTGACCAAGCCCTTGCGACAGTCGGAGTTGTTCGATTGCATAATGGGGCTTACAACGAACCTACAGCAGATGGTCAAGGACGCAATCCCGCGTTTGGATGGCTTCAGCTGTGCCCTGCCGCGCAGCTTCTCCAAGCAGATACTGGTGGTAGAAGACAACGAAATAAATCAGGAAGTGCTTTCGATGCAACTGAAAGCAATTGGTTTTGAGCCTATTCTGGCTGAAAACGGAGCTAAAGCAATCGAGCTTTTGAAGGAGCGACGGTTCGGACTGATACTTATGGATTGTCAGATGCCGGTGCTTAATGGATTCGAAACCACAAAAAAAATCCGCTTGATTGAAACATCCTACGGCTACCGCACGCCAATTGTCGCCATGACAGCGAACTCTATGGAAGGTGACAGAGAAGCTTGTCTTGACTCGGGAATGGACGATTACCTGGGCAAACCAGTCACGGCAAACAAGCTCAAAGAAATCATAGAGCAGTGGTTCCTGGTGGCGTTAGAGACTGACGACCAGATGGTATCACAATGGGTATCGACGCCATTGGAACCTGAGCTGACGCAGATGTCGAGCAAAAGCTGGTCTGCACTTGAGGCCGATTTCGGCGAGGCTGCAGCGAATCAATTTCTGAACTTATTCATAGAACAGACCCCACCTTTAATCGGTCAAATTCGGCGGGCCACAGCGGAGGAAGACGAAGAGCGTTTACGAGAGGCAGCACATGAACTGAAAGGATCTTGTTACGCCATTCATTGCGAAGACTTAGCTGAAATCGCACATCGAATAGAAGTAGCTGCAAGACAACGCCAATGGGATAATGCCGCAAATGAAATAGCGGAGTTATTGGGGCATTTCGGAGAATTCACCAAAGAATGGTCGAGCCGAGTGATTAGTGCTGAATCGGAGAGCGGAATGATGACCAACCCTCAAAATATTGGCGTGTTCCTGGTTGAGGACAACGAATTAACCAGACTAGGGATCAAAGCAATCTTTGCCAAGGTCGCGGACATAAATGTCGTCGGGGAAGCGATGGATGGCGCCGCGGCGGTCACATCCATACTCGAAACAAACCCGGATATAGTGTTGCTCGACATCGGGCTACCTTCTTTGAATGGAATCGAAGTCACCCGCCGCATAAAAACGATAAATCCAAGTATAAAAGCACTTATGCTAACAGCGCACGATAGTGATGAAGACATGTTTGCCGCTTTTGCAGCCGGTGCAGACGGATACGTGGTAAAGCATTCCTTCGATCACAACCGCTTGTTGTTGGCGGTAAGAACGGTCGCAAGTGGATGCTGCTGGCTAGATCCATTGATTGCCCAGCGAGTGTTGAGTGTGGCGTCAAAAATGAGTCAGCAGGTTGACTTCAGCAGTGCAAGCCTTGCAGCAACTGTCCAACCGCTCTCGCCGGGCGAAGAAACACTTTTGAGACGAGTGGCCGGAGGTCAGCCGGAATGCGAAGACGGAGTATGCCGAGTTGGGCCAACCTTTCTTGCGAATTTGAACCGATTTGCTAAACATCAAGCGACAATTCGTTGATTACTCAGAGCCTGGCTTTACCAAATAGGTTCTGAATCAGGTTCTTCAAAGGTCCCGGGCGTTGCAGATGCGGCGGTACAAAATCGGCATCTGCCAGTACAGCATCGATCGGAAGGTCAACAGGATCGTCGATTCCGAGTTCCAATTGGGCCAGAAGTGATGGGCGGACATGACCTCGCTCAACTTCGTCTGCAATGGCAACCATATCAACGTGACCAGAAATGACGGCCTCACGCAAAAGCGGAATCCAGTGTTGGTGCCCAGTACCAGAACGCGTCAACCATGGTTGTTGGTTGAGATCTGTGTAGTGAATCAATGCTGTCTGCCCTGGTATCACCATGTCGATCGAATTCCAGATCGCCGGTATGCTCAATCTTACTTTTGCCATCGACAAATCGTGCATCAACGATTTATAGTCAATGGTGCCCCGATCAAGGCTTGCCACAATGTTTTTGATTTTCCAATCCAGTTGATCACAATCAAGTAGCATCACGCTGAACTTCGATGCTTCATGTGCCGGGGAAAAAGCATCAATACCAAGTATCTGAGCTGAGTTGAAAGGCAGTGTCCAGAGCTCGGCAATATCCTTCAACACCACCATGTCGGAATCGAGGTATATTGCGCGCCCTTTGAAGCAGGCAATTTCCGGTATCAAAAAGCGCTGAAAGCTAAAGTTTGTGCGCGGTCTGTTGCAACTCTCGCGTGGACTGGGAATCGGAATTTGCGCATCGTATAGAGGAAAACACTCGACTGGCATTCGAGCATGGCGATTGATAGAATGCTCCAGAACCTTGAACGGCAGCCATTCAGACCGAGAGCATCCAACGTAAACTCGGATCGGAGATTGCACCGTAAGCGGAGCTAAATCCAACTTGAACTCACGTCTTAGTTCGGCAAAGCGTTCGAATTGCCGGTCGAAGGACTGCTGACCGTTGGCGAATTTTGTCGTTGCTTCAATAGCTGAGAACTCATCGCTGTATTCCGATACGCCATCTACTCCCAGAGTCCTGATCACTTTTGCCCCGGCCAACGACAGCAAGTGTAATACAGACTCTGCACTAAAGTATCCGGCCTCTACCACAGGTTCAGCGCCTTGCCTGCACTTGGCTGTATTGAGGTCGTACCATAAGAGGCGATCCTGCGCGGCAAGCCTTCCCAGAACTGGGATTTGCTCCACCCAACCAGCCAGATCTGCTGAACCCGGGTGGCAATGAACGTGTGGTATCCACGGCATTATCACGTACTGCGTGTTGGACTCAAGGTGGCTTGCGCAATGTTCGACCACGTCAATATCTATAAGGTGAGCAAAAGTCACTGCGACATCATTCACGACATGATTCAGCGCTATGGAATTGAACGCCTGCAAATCAAACTCGTCTTTCCTTGCAAAGGTAGGACCCTTACCAAGTACAAGCCACGGCAAGCTTTGGGCGGAGAATTTTTCGCGATAGATGTCGAGGAAATGTTTCATGTAGTGCGCAGCGTATGGTGGCACGATAACATCACCTTAAGCATAGCCTGTCATTAGCTTGGTCTAACAGGCAGTGATCAATTCTCTAACGCGACGTATCTTTCCATCCGAAAACCTGGCTGCAGTCCGATGATATAATTGCCCACCTAGCTTGCAACAAGAGCTCTTAGGTGCCCCGAGTTTCCATTTGTTTACCGACTTCAATGGTGAGCGCTTTATCGCCTCGTCGATTGAAAGTGCCCTCAAGCAGACGTTCTTTGACACGACGTTTAGGCCGATCAACATGCATTCCAAGCCCATGAACGTGGACAAGGACTTGTCGGCTTTTGTTCAAGATATTACCCAAGGAAATCACCAGAGCTAATCCTGAAGATAGTGCAGCAGATGCCGCACCGCAAATTCTTGCTGCTTGGAAGCGAGTGGAACAAATACGAGCATTTTGACGAGTTACTTGCGCTATCCAATTTCACCTACGCAGAAGCACCATACGAGGACTATCCATCCAATTACGACAAGATGGATGTGTTTGTATCGCCTTCACGATTAGAAGGCGGACCAGTCCCGTTGATCGAGGCCATGATGTCGAATGTAGTACCGGTCGCCAGCGCGATAGGCTTCGCTCCGGACATCATTTTATCTTCAAAAAATGGATTCCTTTTTGAACTTGATGATCCGATAGAGAGAATTTGCTCTCTGGTAGAGGCAGCATTCGAGATTAGAACTGATGTTCGGCAAACAGTCGAGCATTTGAGCTGGGAACGTTATGCCCGGCGGCTCGAAGAAATCTTTCAGCCAGCTGCGACTGTCCATCCTCTACACGGCGGCCTTGGCTAGCCTAAGCCAGCCAAGGAATCTTCGAACACTCTCTTTCCAGCTCCTCTTGGAACTTCGGGTGAGCAATTGCAATCAAAGCGACGGCTCTTTCCCTGACGTTCTTTCCATAAAGCTGTGCCACGCCGAATTCGGTGACCACATAATGAACATCGGCGCGAGAGGTTACAACGCCACCGCTAACTCGCAGGACAATTCGTGAGCGCGTGCCATTCATGGCCGTGGAGCGAAGAGCGATGATCGCCTTACCTTCTTTAGCCCTAGCAGCACCTCTGATGAAATCAACTTGTCCGCCAAACCCGCTATACAGGCTGTCTCCAATCGAATCCGAACAGACCTGCCCAGTGACATCCACTTCAATTGCGGAGTTGATTGCAGTCATTCGATAATTCTGTCCGATGATGTAAGGATCATTGATGAAATCAGTTGACTGAAATTCAAACAGCGGATTATTGTTCACGAACTTATAGAGACGCTCAGAGCCTATTACAAAGCTAACTGCACACTTACCTGGCAGCACAGTTTTCATGTCATTGGTGACAACGCCGCTTTCGATAAGATCAATCAAGCCATCGGAAAACATTTCGGTGTGGACGCCGAGATTCTTCTTGCCACCAAGATTTCTCAGGACGGCGTTCGGTATGCCGCCTATTCCCGTTTGCAACGTGGCACCGTCCTCAATCAAATCCGCTACGTTCCTGCCTATCGCCGACTGGTCCGCATCAGGATGATCATGTGGCAACTCCGGCAGCGGCGAATCAACTTCAACGATATGATCGAATTTGCTAAAATGTACAAATGCCCGTCCCATCGTGCGTGGCATCTGCTTATTGACTTGAGCAATTACAATCTTGGCACTTTTTCTGGCGGCGATGGTGCAGTCAACACTCACCCCGTAACTGCAGTAACCATGCTCGTCCGGCTCTGAAACATGTATCAAGCAAACGTCTACAGACAACGTTTTATTCGTGAACAGCTCTGGGATGTCACTCAAGAACACTGGCGTGTAGTCAGCTCTTCCAGCATTGACTGCTTCTCGCACATTCTTGCCGATGAAAAGCGCGTGCACTCGGAAGGAATCCACATACTTGGAATCGACGTATTGCGCCGGACCAAGAGTGAGCAAGTGAAAGATTTTCACCTTAGTCAGCTCTGAGGCACGGTTGACCAGCGCATCAATCAGCGTCGCCGGGGCCGCCGCATTAGATTGGATATAGATACTGTCACCAGATCGAACCGCAGCCAGCGCTCGCTCGGCTGTAGTTACCTTCGATCGGTACAGGCTGCGCCACGTCTGGGTAAGCTCATCGGTATTTATCATTGATTACGCCTGATTACGACTGTCCACAAACGATACAACATTGCCAGCACCCGCAATAAGCTTCTTATCGGTTATATTAACGGACAGCTCTTTGTTCAGGAAGTGCTTTGACAGCCTTCTGAGTCACGTCCGGTCCGGCATCGGAGAAAGTATGTTCTGTGTAGTCTACGAATTCAAAGTAAAACCAGATGGCGAAAAGAAATTCACAGAGGCTTGGCACACCGTCACCCAGGACGTGATAGGACAATATGGATCGCTTGGAGCCCGGTTGCACAAAAGCGATCAGGGCGACTGGATAGCCTACGCCCAGTGGCCCGATCGCGAAAGCTGGAAAGTCGGTCATGCCGTAATCGACGCAGAAGCACGACAACTGCATGTGGATGACTGCCTGGCGGAAATTCCAACTATTCTTCTAAAGCTGACCGTGATTGACGACTTGCTTCAATTGCAGCCGGCAGCAAGCTTGCAACAAACCGCCGTCAAGGAATAATGCACAGCCGGAGACGCATATGAAAACTGTCCTGAGTACTGGATTCCACGTTGAACCAGTTTCAATTGATGTTTTCCAGGATTTCCGAAAAGCGCATGAGCCGGTCATATTCCACAATCGCTTTGACATTAACGTCCAAGACGCACTTTCGACCGCCGAGAAAGAAGCCGTCCAGTCTCTGAGCAAAAAGATGGGCGAGCCCTACTCGTTAAGACTGGGGTTCTTTGACGCAGAGCAGATGGTCGGCTGGCATTATGGTGTCCAAGTAGGCAATGACACATTTCGGATGGTAACCACTGGCATCCTCCCGCACTACCAGCGGAAGGGAATATATTCCAAGTTTCTCACCGCCATCACAGAAGAGCTGCGCGCGCAAGGCTTCCAGATGATTCTCAGTCGTCACTGGGCAACAGATAACCAGGTGATCATTCCAAAACTTCGCCATGGTTTCTTGATTGCCGGCTTCGAATTGACTGATGAACTGGGCTTGTTGCTTCGACTGATGTACCACTTTAATGAAATTCGGCGCAAGGCCATGCACGTTCGCTCCGGCTACCAACAGCCCGATGCAGATGTGGCACCGCTTATTCGTAAATACGAAAACCCTTAGGCAAGGTCGCCAGCTCGACGTTATTCGAGGCGGTAAGTCGAGGTTGCGTCCAAAGCAAAGTTGCTGCCCAAGTTCAATGGATCAGGATTAGGGAAGGTCGGCAGACCATATTGCCCACCCCTGTAGTGCACCGTCACAGTGACGGTTGGTGGCGACCCGCCCGAGTTGAATACGGGTGCGTCAAACTGCTCCGAACTCGCGATTACTCCAGCGAGCCTGATGTTGTCGAACACCATCGAATCCTGCATCGAAGGATTGTATTCGATTTGGGAATTCTGGCCATATGCCACAGCCAGGTCTCTGGCTGCTTGCCTTGCTCCCTGTGCAAGCGACTCTTTAATAAAGTAGGCCTTCGACGCTTCCAGCGCAACGAACAAGACCAAAAAAACAAGGGGAATCAACAACACCATGGACGCTGCCGTCTCGGCAATTGTGGCCCCCTTACGTGTACGTCTAACAAACACCCCGACACCTCTCCCCGCTCTCTTGTTAATACTGGTTGCCAATAGAAATTAGGCCGTGCCAGTACGTTTTCTAACCCTTCTATCATCTGTACCCATTTTCCAACACAACAATTGGAAACTGAATCCTAGAGTCTACCCTGACCAGCCAAAGGCTGACTCTATGGCGTTCTGCAGATAAACCAGCTGTCGAAACATCGCGACACCATGTTTTAGCCGAAGTCGATTAATCGTAACGTGGATTTTGGCGTTTTATTAGCACTCATTGAGCGATAATAGTCTAGTTCAGGTATCGCTACAACCTAGCCGTTTGGACTCTTCATGAACCTAACACAGCGCAAAATCTATGAACTCGACGTCTTCGGCTTCACCAAGTTCGAAAACGTACTATCGTTGGACAAAGTTGCCTACATCAACAAAATTCTCGATCAAGAGCTAAATGGCCGGAACATTGGTTTTTTTCCGTTCTATGAATTGGATGAGATTTTCGCCGACATATTGATTGACCCCGATGCCCTGCAAATTTGCTCCGAGTTATTGGGGCCGCAATTTCGAGTCGACCACATCTATGGCATACAACGAGAGATCAACTCCAGCCTGTCCCATGGTGAAAACTTGCATGCCGGGCCGATGGCAAACCAAGGTTCATACCAATACACCTTTCATGATCACCGCCCGCGCCCGACTATGATGCTACTAATGTATTGCCTGGAACCAGTTTATGCTGGTGATGGGGGCTTAGTGCTAATTCCAGGCAGTCATAAGCAAAGCATGCCGCTCGAAGGCAACGACGTCTACAACCTCATCGATCAAGACTTACACAGTTGGTTCGTTCACCAGCCGTGCTTGAACCCCGGCGACATGTTCCTCATGATGGAAGCAGTTGTGCATGGAACGCGCAAGTGGGTGCCAACCGACCGCAGGAGACGCAATCTCTATTACAAGTTCAGTCCGGGCTTCATGGCATGGCGCAATTACGATGACGTAGCGAAATACGCCGCTTCGGCAAGAAACGAATTGGAACGACGACTCTTTCGACCACCTTATGTGGCGCGCTATGACGAAACTGAAGTTCCCCGATGGGACAACAAGTGGCGTGAGTCAGTCGAAAAGGAAATGTTCGAGCAACATGAATTTGTCGTTTCGCGAATCATCGGAAATGAGCTACCTCCGCGCGACCAGCCAGGCTCGCGCATGAAGGTACTGGAATACATTCTCGAAAACGAAAAATTGCCGTCCAACGTCAAGCGAACTTGGGTATTGAATCACATCGTTGACGAAAGATACAAAGCAAAAATTCAGAAGATGCTCCTTGAACGGGGCGAAACTTTCATAGAAAGTCCTTTTTCGCTGCGGCAATATCTTACTTGTTTGACCAGAGAAGAAAGAATCCGCTATGCAATCAACATAAATAAGGCTCGCAACGAGGCGTTCCGACACGGCTCAAAATTTGCAAAGTACGTCATGGTGTTGGACGGAGATTGTTTTTTCAACGAAGAGGCGTGGAAACAGACCGTTGCGGACATAGACCGGGAAAAGGCTGCTGATGCACCACAGTACTTCTATCTGCCCATCACGCGAGTGCCGATGGAACGGGCGAAAACGGCGGAGTTTGATTCGGCAAATGCCGGTGAACCGGTTATTGCATTTCAATCAAATGCCGATCAACTATTTGACGAAAGCATTGCCTTCGGAAATGCCGAGAAAGTGCAGTTGCTCGCCAGACTTGGCATTAAGGCCATGGACGGTGGTCAGTGGGACACTACGCAAAGCACCAAGAATTGCAAACGGGCAGGCTATGTCTTGCATCTCCAAACTGGTGAAGGCGAAGTCGAATTTGATGTCTGGAATCGAGGCGCCTCCCGCAAAGAATCATTAGACACTTTCCTCAGCCAACTTGATGAGAAAGCGCGCAATTCGGCAGACCCCAAGTATCGCTTGTACATGACGTCCAACAGCATTCTTCAACGATTGCCACCGAAGGTCGCTCAGAAGCTGCTTAAACTTGGCAAGGACTGGCTTCGCTAAACGGTTCCACTTGAAGCGCGGAACTACTTTTGCAATCCGAGAACGAGCATAGGGTCTTTGGCGGTTCCATCGGCAAAATCCTTAGCAATCCGAGTGACGTCGTAGGTCGCAAGCGGAATTTCAGAATGGTGCAAAGCATCATAGAACCCGCCGACCTTCTTCGCTTCCGCTGTTGTAAAACTGGTGTCGGCAAGAGATCCCGCAGTTATAGCCCTACCCAAACCAACCAAGGCATCTGTGATGTCCTTGGATCCAGGGTCCATAACCATGTGCGATTTCGGTGTTTTAGGGGACATTACACTAGCAATGATAACGGCGGCCGGATTCGTTTCCGGTGTCAATCCGGCCGTGGTTCGCCCCTGACCGGCGCCTATCACCACATAAAGCCGCTCCCATGCCTCGGCGCCCACAGTGTCCTTCCATTTTTTCAACTTTTGCACAATTTGATAAACGCTGCTGAAGTTAGTCAGATAGAACGTTGCCACCATATTCGGTGTGTAATCCAATGCAAATGCTTCGTAATCGCCGCAAGTAAATGTTCCTGCGTCCAGTCGCGCTTTAGCAAAGTCGTCGACCTTCTTTAAGGAGCTCAAGACGTACTTCTTCACCTTTGACTCACCACCGGGCCAGGCATCACTCGACCAATCGACCTTCTCTGCGGCTTTCTGTGCCACTTGTATTTTGAGTCGGCATTCAGTCAATTCACTCTTCCAGGCTTCGTCGTTGTTGATCCAGTGCTTCGTACCAACGGCAAAGAGGAAAGGACCGAGGTGCGACACAGACTTTAAATCGGCAAATGAAGGAGAGTTACCGTCAAATACAAACTCAGTGCCATCCGGAGCATAACAATTGAAAAGATTGCCCGTTACGACGATGAGCGGCCGCGCCGCCTTCTGATTGCGTTCAACCTGCTCGTTGTAGCATTTGAGAAAAATTCCATCCAACGCGTTAAAGGCATTTTCCGGGCTAACGGAAGCATCCTTGACGTTGTCGCCGGAAGCCATGCAAGGCGTCGTACAAAGCATCAACGCTGTCGCTGGCAAAATAAAAGGTCTGAACATAATTGGAGTGCTCCACGATTAACCGGCTGAAGTTTATCAAAACACCAGTTGCTCCAACTGGATAGTCGACCAAGTCCACTAACTAAAGGCATAAGACTTAGATGGACGTTATCCATTCATCTCTCGAGCGGGCTCGGACGTACATGTATATATTGGATTGCCAATATATTTCGTTGCAAAGTGTGCACAAATAGAAATATTGTCTTAAGATACCCTCATGCCCAACTTGGTGAATGTCTTGTTTAACGCCTCTTCCAACTCTAACGCTCGCTCACGCCGCCGTGCAGTCAAACGCTTGGGGAAAGAATTGCGTCGCCTTACTTAGAGAAAAGGCAAGCTAATTCGAAAAGCCCCGAGTGATTACTCGGGGCTTTTTCTTTTCACTATTTGGAGGCAACTATGATCAGTTCGGCAGTATTAGGAGCAACAGGTTACGCAGGGCAAGAGTTAGTGCGATTGCTCGCACAACATCCTGATGTCCAATTAAAGGCAGTAACCACGCAATCCTATGGCAGCCAAAACATCACCGACGTGTTCCCTCACCTCAAAGGCGCAGTGTCGATCTCCTGTACTGAGAACGACATCGAAACAGCCGCCGAGTGCGACGTTGTCTTTGTTGCTCTGCCACACGGCGTGGCCTCTCATCTTCTAACGAAAGACATCCTCAAAAAAACCCGAGTGATTGACCTAGGTGCAGATTTCAGACTGAAAGACGTAAACACCTACGAGAAGTGGTACCAGACAAAACACGGCAACAAGACGCTGGTCGCTGATGCCAGCTACGGATTGACTGAATGGAACGAGCAGGCAATCGCAACGTCTGATCTGATAGCAAACCCAGGCTGTTATGCCACAGCATCATCTCTGGCATTACTACCACTGCTCTCCGAAGGAATCATTGATCCATCATCGATAATTATTGATGCCAAATCCGGAGTTTCAGGAGCTGGACGGACTGCCACTCAAGCGGTTCACTACAACGAGTGCAACGAGACAATCAAAGCTTATGGCATCGCCACCCACAGACACACCCCGGAAATCGAAGAGCAACTGAACAAATACGCCCCGGGCGTCAAGATCTTGTTCACGCCACATTTAGTACCAATGAACAGAGGAATCCTAGTCACAGCCTATGCCACATTGAAACAAAATATCAGTTCCGCGAAAGCGTTAGAGCTGTTCAAAACGCATTACGCTCAAAAGCCCTTCGTGCGCTTGTGCAAACAGGATGAAAATCCTTCCCAGTTGCCTGAAACTCGTTGGGTGAAAGGATCAAACTTCTGCGATATCGGTTGTGCAGTCGACGAGCGAACCAACCGAATCATCGTGGTTGCAGCTCTGGATAACTTGATGAAAGGGGCTGCCGGTCAAGCTGTTCAGAACATGAACGTGATGTTTGGATTAGATCAGATTCGAGGATTGAGTCATGTACCAATATTCCCGGCGTAGGCTGAACTAACTATAGCGGTCAAACCAAAACAACAATAACTGCAGTCTCTGCGGTAATAGTTTCTTGCATAAATTTTCAGAAAATAGAGAGAGAAAGAAATGATTCATTCTGGCGGAATTACGAGTGCTAAGGGCTACACAGCCTGGGGTGACCACGTTGGACTTAAACGATTCAAGAAAGATCTCGCTTTTATTGTCTGCCAGCAGACTGCTAGTTTGGCTGCCGTATTTACTACGAACCATGCCAAAGCAGCCCCTATTCAATGGAATCAAAAGGTGCTCGCATCAGGAAAAAAGGTAAAAGCCATCCTGATTAACAGTGGTCAGGCCAACTCTTGCACTGGAACACAAGGCATGCTAAATGCCGGACTTATGGCAGAAAGCGCGGCTAAGGAGCTGGGATGCGATCCCTGCGAAATCGTCCTTGCTTCCACAGGAGTAATAGGCGCTCAGATTCGTATGACTGAAGCTTTGGCTGGAATAAAAGTCGTGGCAGCAAAAATTCGGGCTGATCAGTTCGCGGGTAGCTGTGCCGCAGAAGCGATTCAAACAACTGACTCCTACGTAAAACAATGCGCTACCAGTTTTGACATTGGCGGCAAAGAAGTAACGATTGGCGCCATGGCAAAGGGGTCTGGAATGGTTCACCCAAACATGGCAACAATGCTGGCATTCATTGCCACTGACGTTAACATTGCCCCCCACATGCTGCAGAAAGCTTTGAAGTCTAGTGTTGAATCGACCTATAACATGATTTCCGTTGACGGCGACACGAGCACCAACGACATGGTCGTAAGTCTGGCAAACGGCGCTGCCGGTAACGTTGAAATTGTAGGCGAAGGCGCCGACTTCGACAAATTCTGCCAGGCACTCAACGAAGTCAATGTGCACCTGGCTAAGAAAATAGCAAGTGATGTAAATGGCACTACAAAGAGGTTAGCTGTCACAGTCGAAGGTGCCGCCTCGACATTAGATGCCCGGGTCCTCGCGCGAAAAGTCGTTTCCTCCAATCTAGTCAAATCCTCAATATACAAAGAAGAAGCTAATTGGGGACGAATAATTGCGGCCGTTGGTAGCGCTGGCGTTTTCATCGACATCTATACGACTTCCATCAGCCTCCGCAGCGAGAAAGGAGTCGTCATGGCGTTCGATGCCGGCGAGCAGCATCCGAGCTTTTCGGAGATTACGGCGAAAGAGGTCCTTTCACTTAACGAAATCGAAATCATCATCAAAGTGGGCAGCGGAAGCTGCACTGCAACAGCCTGGGGTTGCGATATGGAGCATGATTCCATCCGCAGCAGCAGCAGCTTCAACAAAGTATTAGCAGGAGTTGGGTAATGGCAAAAATAGTCATAAAAATGGGTGCGCAAGTATTTTCGCAGCAGCAAGACAATCTAGCTGACATTGCTCGTGATTTGCATGCGTTGAAGAAAAGCGGTCATGAAATCATCCTCGTTCACGGCGGCGGTGTCGTGATTGATGAATCACTCAAAGCAGCCGGAATCACCCCGCAGAAGAAGGATGGCTTGCGTATCACCGATGCGGCGACGATGAAAGTCGTCCAGCAAGTTCTAGATGCCGTCAACGCCGATCTAAGCAGTAAATTGACCCAGCTCGGGTTAGCTACACACGGATTTGCATCCCACAATACAGTGCTCGCAGCGACTCCAGCATGCGCCATCGGGCTGGATGGAATGGAGTTCGATCTCGGTTTCGTCGGCTCAATAGAGTCAGTTGATACCGATGCGATTCTTTCAGTGTTGAAAGACAACGGCATTCCGCTAATTGCACCGTTAGCATTCGGAGTTGACGGCAAGCTTCTCTTCAACGTGAACGCTGACAACGTCGCTTCTGGAATAGCAGAGCACATCAATGCTGACATGCTAATTTTCATGAGTGATGTGCCAGGTGTCATTGGCGCCAACAACATCGGCGTCAAGACACTGCGTAAAGCGCACTGCGACCATCTCACCGCAGTAGGGACCGTCACCGGCGGAATGCTAGCCAAACTACACAACGCATTTCGCGCTGCCGAAAGCGGGGTTAAGTGCGTGCAAATCATTGACGGAACCAAACCTCACTCCCTGGTGGAATCGGTTGATTCACCAGGATCCAGTGGCACACTCATCGCTTGCTAAATTTGATAAATCAGAGGAGAAGGACAATGAAATCTGCAAAAGTTGCGGTCAAGAATTTCGGCAACAAGCTGGCACCGCTCGTCATAGCATCGCCATATCAACAATTTACCAGCCACCCAGCTTTGCGCGGTCGTGACATAACAACCGTCGAAGCGTTGTCTGCAGAAGAAATCAAATTGATTCTAGCTTGTGCCAAAGTGCTCAAGCTAAAGCCGAAAGATCCAGCACAGAAGCAGATTGCGGAAGGTAAGACTTTGGCTATGCTTTTTGAAAAGCCATCGCTAAGGACACGGATCACATTTGAAGTTGGAATGAATCAGCTCGGTGGAAGTGCACTATTTGTTGAAGGAAAGCTCGGCATCCGAGAAGCTATCTGCGATGTGGCAGGCAATCTCGATCGTTGGGTTGATGTGATCATGGCGCGAACATTCTCGCACCAGACGGTGCTCGAGCTATGCAAGTATGCCAAAGTTCCGGTTATCAACGGGCTCAGTGATCTGGAACACCCGTGCCAAACACTTGCCGATCTGCTCACCATCGAAGAGCACAAAGGTTCACTTAAAGGGCTGAATATTGCTTACGTTGGAGACGCCAATAACGTGGCGAATTCACTGATGATTGGTGCTCTCAAGATGGGCGCCAACTTCACTCTGGCTTGCCCGGCAGCGTTTGCACCCAACGACGACATGGTTGCCGCCGCAGCAAAGGCCGCCAGCGAGTCCGGAGCGAAACTGAAGATTGTGCATGATCCGGTTGTAGCCGTTCAGCACGCAGATGTTGTTTATACGGATACATGGGTGTCGATGGGCCAAGAAGACGAAGCAGAAATTCGGAAACAAGCCTTTGCACCGTTCCAAGTCAACAGCACAATTGTCTCTTACGCAAAACCAGATGCAATAGTGATGCATTGCTTACCGGCCCATCGCGGCGCTGAGATCACCGACGAACAATTGGATGGTCCACAGTCTGTTGTGCTAGACCAGGCTGAAAATCGCTTGCACGCTCAGAAAGGCCTTCTCACGTTAATCCTCTAATAGAGCCAACGACTGCGAAAAGGCCCTTGGAACTGCATCCCAGTCCGAGGATCATCCGAGCAGATGCGGCTCGATAAAGCGGATCCTCCACACTTCACTCACCCCAGGAACAAAGCCATGAAAAAAATTCTTTTAGCCTACAGCGGCGGTCTGGACACTTCTTGCATTCTCACCTGGTTGAAAGAGACCTACGGAGTGCCGATTGTAGCCTACTGCGCCGATGTCGGGCAGAACGAAGATTTCGACAAGGTGCACGCCAAAGCACTGGCAACCGGAGCGGAAGCCTGTGTGATTGACGATCTCAAATCTGCTTTCGTAAAAGAGTACGTCTGGTCCGCACTAAAAGCAAATGCCATATACGAATTTGACTACCTTCTCGGCACTGCTCTGGCCCGGCCTTGTATAGCAGCCGGGATGGTCAAGGCGGCATTGCTTCATGGATGTGACGCCATTGCACATGGTTGTACCGGCAAAGGAAACGACCAGGTTCGCTTCGAACTAGCAGTCAAGTCACTAGCTCCCAGCCTGGAAGTGATTGCTCCTTGGCGAACCTGGAAATTCCAGGGCAGGCAAGATCTATTTGAATACGCCGAAGCGCACAGTATCCCGCTTCCCATTACAAAAGACAAGCCGTATTCGATGGATGCCAATCTCATGCACATAAGCTACGAAGGCGGAATCCTGGAAGATGCTTGGCTTGAGCCGCCTGCTGAAATGTTCTTGTGGACCACTGACCCGTTGCTTGCTCCCAATGAGCCGGAAACAGTGACCATCGAATTCGCTTCAGGCACTCCAGTTGCAGTCAATGGCACCAAATACGATGCCGTTCAAATCCTCCAAATCCTGAACGAGCTTGCAGCCAAACATGGTGTTGGACGAATCGACCTCGTCGAGAACCGCTACATCGGTATCAAATCACGTGGAGTATACGAAACACCGGGATACACATTGCTGATGAAAGCGCACCAAACTATTGAATCTCTCACGTTGGACAAGGAGACCGCGCACCTGAAGCAGGAACTCGGCGCAAAGTTCGCCACCTTGGTATACAACGGCTACTGGTTCTCCCCTGAAATGCAGGTTCTCAAGGCGGGAATTGAGCCTACGCAACTTTGCGTCAGCGGGGAAGTCCGGTTGAAACTCTTCAAGGGCAGTGTCCAAGTCGTCGGCAGAAAGTCGGCCAATTCGCTCTATAGCAGCCACGTTTCCAGCTTCGAGAACATGTCTTCGTTCTCAACAGCGGACTCTGGCGGCTTCATCAACATCAACGGCTTGAGACTATCTACATGGAGCAAGGCAAATGGAAGTATTAAGGAAAGCGTTCTCGCAAAAGCTTGATCCATTAGTGTCCGAATTCGTCAACTGCGTTGAAGACGACGAGTCTTTCATCACCGATGACATCGAAGGAAGCATCGCACACAGCCAAATGCTCGGACAAACAGGACTCCTAACGCCAGAGCAAGCAGAGAATATCCGGCAAGGACTGCAAGAACTAAGTCGCCAGTTCAGCGAGCAACAGATAACTCTCAAGCCGGAATACGAAGACGTTCACATGAACGTCGAAAAGTACCTGGAAGAGTTGATCGGTACTGATGCCTTGCGTGTGCATACAGCCCGCAGCCGGAACGATCAGGTAGCCTTCGATTTGCACTCGTTCACGTGCAGAGCGATAAAGCGCAGTATTTCGTTGCTGCAGTCGTTGCAAAAGCAGTTGCTGTCGATAGCCGAGGCCAACACAGATGTAGTTCTGCCAGGATATACACATCTTCAAAGAGCGCAACCCGTGCTGCTCTCGCACGTGCTGCTGTCCTACATCTCGATGTTCGAAAGAGATAAGTCTCGGTTTTGGGATGCATTCAAGCGCGCGGATTGCTCACCGCTAGGCGCAGGCGCCCTATCCGGTTCGTCTCTTCCGATCGACCCTGCAATTTCCGCGCGGCTCGGAGGCTTCACCACCTATTTCAACAACTCTATCGACGCGGTAAGCGATCGTGACTTCATTGCAGAATTCCTATCGTGCTGCGCAATTACCTCGATCCATATCTCACAACTAAGTGAGACACTGATTCTCTGGGCGACCAGCGAATTTGGTTTCGTCACCTTCGAAGATGATGTCACTACAGCATCCAGCCTGATGCCGAACAAGAAAAATCCGGATCCATTGGAAATCGCGCGAGCCAAGTCTGGCACTATATGTGGTGACTTGCTCAACGTCTTAATGGTGTTAAAATCCCTTCCAACAGGCTACAACAGAGATTTGCAGGAAACAAAGCCGCCTCTAGTAAACAGCGCAGACACACTGCATTTGACACTAAAGGTGCTGGCAAAAGTTCTTTCCTCTATGGAAGTTAAATCCGGAAAAATGCTGGAGGCGGCAAGTGATCCATTCGTGATTGCTACCGATCTTGTGGAGTTCCTGGTCAATAAGGGAGTACCGTTCCGAACAGCGCACGAGCAAATCGGCGAACTATTTGCATTTTGTCGTAGCTCGGGCTTCAATCCGGCAATGATGCCTATAGCGCGGCTCCGCTCTTTCGCTCCTGAGTTAACGCAAGAAGCGATTGCTCTATTCGATGCCAAATTGTCGGCAAATGCCAAAACAAGCGCCGGTGGAACGGCAGCGGTCCGAGTGGAAGAAATGCTCAGCTACTGGCGAACCGCACTTGGTTCCAATTAGCGACCAAAAACGAAAACTTCCTTAGGGTCGGCAAGCAATAGACATGCCTGCAAAATGGTGAGCCGTATGGCGGCTCGCCGTTTCTTAGGCTTAAATTTGGACTTCCCGCCAGTAGTAAAGTGGTAGAACGGGCTTAACAGATTAGGGTCCGGTTTCTCAATCAGCTATTTAGTAAATGAATACAGATTCCCGCGTCCATAATTTAGTCCTTGCCATTTCGCTCAGTTCGTTGGTGGCAAGCAATGCCCTAGCAGTCGGACTTGAAGGGCATATTGAAAATCAGGACGGGAGGGGACAAGCCCCTCGCCTAGGCGCATCGACTCAAGTTCTACAAGGCAACCTTCGCGACACCGCTGCGTTGCAGTCATCTCTTCATGTCACGCCAGGAGCTGCAAATGGCAAGCTGCTAGAAGTGCAGACGACGCAGTATGCCGGCGGGCGTAAAATTGAAGCGGGTCAATCAACGCCCCACCTGCGCGGCATTTCCCCAATGTCAGATTATGGTTCGCCACATTCTATTGCGCCGATTACAACTTATCGACTAACACCACGCAACGGAGTGATGAATTTCGGAGCGGAGCCACAAGTCTCACAACCTGGCCAGAGCAAAGCAGTTATGTACTGGGGAGGTTCATCATCCATAACCCCGGCTCGACAGCACGAAAGCGGATTAGATGTTCCTCCGCCCTACGTCTGTCAGGCAGGGGTGACGACTGCCCCTGGTTACAGCGTTGCAAAATTGACCGGCTATGGCGTCGGTGGTGGCGGTGGGAACATCGAATCAGGGTGGACCTTTAATCCCTTCAACTTCACTGCCACTACTCGCAGTGGCGTTAGTTTCCGCACACCCGGCACTCAAGTTTCAGTAGTCAGCTCAATTCCTGGTAAGTCATCTTATGATCCAGGTTATCGCATAAGCGTGTCCGGCTCGCGCAACGGCGTCGTTACTTACGCTCCGGGCTATGAAGTATCGCTATCAACAGGCACTTTTGAAAAAATGAGTCTCGGGGCACAATGGTCAATTCCCTCGAACAATCCTTCGACAACTACTGACGGCAGTGGCACTTTGCAGGCGAAGAATCTCTCGGGCACCTTGCTGCCTGATGTCAGGCCAATCAGGGCCAAAGCCTTGCTATCACCAGCATTGCTGCCATCGCCTTCCGACAAAACACTCGACTGGCAGCACTGGTATGCGCGTGTCGCGAATGCCATCTACAAACGCTGGCAATACGCAGAAGTTGGGCCCGGCCTAGCGAAAGTTCGTGTTACCGCCAAGCGTGCAAGTGGTCTGTCATTCCAAATAGTTGATTTCGTACCAGCTCCAGGTGTCGAGCGCGAAGCGGCAGCGGAAACGGCGTTTCGAGAAACCGCCTTGAGAGCAGTAAATCAGGTAACGGACTACGAGCTACCAAGTTTTCCGGAGTCTTCGACTTTAGATACTGTCAGCTTCGACGTGGACATGAAGCGCTTGGTAGACGGACCTCAAGGCTTCGATGTAGCTACCGTAAGTGCCACCAAGCCTTAAGTTCGTGGTATCAAAAACGGTTATTCAAAAAAAGAAGAACGCATAATTCCACGCAAGGCGATATCGATTGTGGTATCACCCAGCATAGCCACTATATGCAGCAGGGGGTCTTGCCAAGCTTGGATCTGTGCCCTATCCTTTTGGCTGTTGCTGCGCTTTTAAATTCAGAGATTCAATCTAGAAAGAATCCATTTCTTTATGCCACCACTTACGGTGTTAACACCACAGGCGGTATTAGTAACAGCAGTGGTTGCGTTGACTGCGGCATCTAATCCGGCTCATGGAATTGAGCCAACAGACCTGTTCTGTGGCAGCACTTCCCCGGTGCAATTTCTAGTCGCGAACAGAGCACCGATCAATGGCGGACTGATTCCGACTGACACCACGCCGGTGGCACAGAAGTCTCTTTTTGAATGCAAGCAAAAGCTTGAAGATAATGCCGTGCAATCTCCTCCGCCGTCCACATCCGTCACGAAGACAATGCTGGGTCCCGTGCAGACGCGAGACATCGGCACTGCTACAATCAAGTATTCGAATCCAGCGGTCCGACTTGTTCAAACTGCTCCCGGGATAGTTGAGCTTGGCGGCGGCGAAGTTTTGGTATCAGCTTCTGAAAACACGATTGTTCAGGCCAACGGCACAATCGTTGCTATTGGGCCTGGAGCAATGGCCCTGATCAACTATGCAAACGGCACTGTTAAGGTCTTGAACGCTCGGGAAGAAAAGTCAGATTCGATACAAGTTGCAAGTTCCAACAACGCTATAAAGATCGGTGTGGGAGAGCAAGTTCTGGCAGCAAAAAACACTAAGTCTTTGGCTGCTTCCAAGGTTTCATTGTGGGGTGCCTACCGTTCGAGCGGTTTGATGCGATCCTTAGTTCGCAGCGCCGGGGAAAACGACCAACAGCTGTCGAACAGGCTAATCAAAATGGCCGCTGTCCTTTTAGTGGCCCGAAGTATCTACTAGAAGTTTCGGGCGCTCTCGAGCCGCCCCGGCAAATCCATCACTACCTGACGTCCGTTGAATCTTGCGTCGGGGCTGCGCCCAACGGGTCGACGATTTCCAACGGTACGCGGAACCAAAATGTACTACCTACGCCTTGCTGGCTTTGCACACCAATAGAGCCTCCGTGCGCATCCACAATCCCTTTGCAAATCGCCAGTCCCAGGCCTGAGCCACCACTTATGGTGCTATCCTGCATCTCGACCTGCTTAAAGCGATCGAAGACTTTCGCACAGTCTTCCGCCGGAATTCCCCTGCCATTATCGGAGACCCTGAATTCAATTTGGCCCGCGTCGCAGGCAACGTCGATGCGTATGGTCTCGTTGGCAGGCGAAAATTTTATTGCATTGGAAACAAGATTGATTAAAACCTGAGTCAACCGACGCTCATCCCCAAGAAAATTGGTATCACAACTGCCGCACAACAACTTAATCTTCTTTGATTCAGCCAGAGATTGAATGGCATCTCGAACACTTTCAAGCATCTTCTCAACCGAAACTGTCGAACGTTCGAGCTCCATCTTTCCGCATTCAGCGCGTTCAATTTCGAGCAGCTCGTTTACCAATGCCATCAGCCGCTCTCCCGACTTCTGCATGGACTTCAGCCTGATAAGCGCCTCTGCGGACATTTCTCCAACGACGCCTAGCTGGAGCAGCCGCGTATTAGCGACAAGGGCCGAGATGGGGCTGCGGAGATCATGGG
>Ga0163152_10002699_pt1 | contig 24441 bp, 18 predicted proteins | sample OliLakLV19MP8IB2_FD_148635 | JGI IMG/M metagenome (GOLD analysis project Ga0163152, IMG submission 148635) | Freshwater microbial mat bacterial communities from Lake Vanda, McMurdo Dry Valleys, Antarctica - Oligotrophic Lake LV.19.MP8.IB-2 | ecosystem: Environmental > Aquatic > Freshwater >...
CCGTTTTTTGATTTGCCTCAGCCATTACCTTCGCAGCTTGCGGGGTAATTTCGGAAAGTTTTTGGGTGTTGAGATTGCTGTCAACTTGTTTAACGTTAGCAATAGATTGCTGGATAATGCCTTCTACCTGTGCCGAATCGCTCAAATCGAGGGAACCGCCGGATTTGATTTTACTGTTAATTGCTGCAACAACGGCTTTGGTAATTGCAGTATTGTCAGCCGTAGATGCACCGTCAATGAGGCTGCTGGCTTGGATAATGACGTTTTGGACTTTTGTCATGGCGACTAGAGTTTCAGCACCACCAGGCTCATTTTTGGCTGTAGAGGCGATCGGATCTAAGTCTAGTAAATCAACTCCCGCCGGAATAGACAAAGCAGATTTAACTTTTGATTCCGCTTCAGTCTGCGACATTCCCCCAGCTACTAAATCAGTTATCAAACTGGTTAATGGAGTAACAACTGTGGCATCAGCAGGTGCAGAAAAAGGAGTTTTTAGAGGTAAACCCGTAGCAGTATCCGTCCCACCAAAAGCAACTAAATTGCCTTCTTCTGTGTCAATTTTTCCATTTTTATTTTTGTCGAAAGTCTCGAAGGATACTTCCAGATTGTATTTACCATTACTGTCAGTCTTGGCTGAGGGTTCACCAACATCAATAACCCCGTTTTTGTTGGCATCTAAGAAGACAGTCGCATCTGCAATGTAACCGTCCAGCGCTACACCATAAAAAGGTCCCAAACCCGTGATCGCTCTCTGATATAGAATCTCGGACCAAAGATCGTCGCTGATTGGCTGACTGTTAGTGTCGTTGTCTTGGTTAGTTACGTTGACATCGGCTGCATCCATGCCGTTGTAATTCGGATCGGTACTGATAGCAGGGGCTGTGATGATTTTGTAACTTTTGTCGCCCTCTAGTTCTTGATCGTCAACTCCTGTTACTGTGACAGTTGTGGCGACATTCCAACTATTTGGAGTGAAACTTAAGGACACTGGAGAAATAGTTCCCTCGGCCGTATTGGAACTGCTTAAATTAATAGTGACATTATCGGCAGGTTGGCTGTTTAGCTTAACAGTAAATTTGTCTGTACCACCGTTTTCTGTTGTCGTTAATCCTGTTGTTGGACTGAGAGTAATACCAGCGATAAGAGTTGGAGTTGGAGTTGGAGTTGGAGTTGTAGTTGGAGTTGGAGTTAGAGTTGTAGTTGGAGTTGGAGTTTCCGTGGGAGTTGGAGTTGTTGTCGGAGTTGGAGTTTCCGTGGGAGTTGGAGTTTCCGTGGGAGTTGGAGTTTCCGTGGGAGTTGGAGTTTCCGTGGGAGTTGGAGTTGGAGTTGGAGTTGTTGTCGGAGTCGGAGTCGGAGTTGGAGTTGGAGTTGGAGTCGGAGTTGGAGTTGGAGTCGGAGTTGGAGTTGGAGTGATGCTGGCGATATTAGTGAGGGTGATATCAGACGGATTTAGTTTGTCGTATTTTATATCGGCACTGACAGCAGGTTGGGTGATAATTGTGTAAACTTGGTCGTCATCTTCTACCTTGTCATCAACTCCAGTTACCGTTACAGTTTGCGGAGTATCCCAATTATTAGCAGTGAACTTAAGAGAAGCTGGAGAAACTGTTCCTTCTCTTTTATCGGAACTAATTAAACCGATCGCTACATCAGCAGTCGGCTGTCTATCTAGTTTGACTGTAAATGCGGCCGTTGCCCCTGCTTCTGTAGTTGTTAATCCCGATGTCGGACTGACCGTAAAGCCAGCAGGTCTAGGTATTGGCTTTGGTATATTATCAAGGGAATTTATGTCGTTAATTGCAACTTTTATTTTTCCATAATCATTTGCCAAAAAATCAGTTTTTTTGTCTCCATTAAAGTCTGCATCTACATAATATTTTTTGGCTAACAAAGTGTCTGTATAAGTGTTGAATTTGCCACTGTTGTCTCCCCACAAAATGAATTCTGGGAGCAAATATCCGACTACTAAATCATTTTTGGCATCAGCATTAAAGTCTGCTATTTTAATCGAGGAAAGGCTGATTCCTCCGTAAAAGCTAGTTGCTGTTCCAAAATTGCCCTTGCCGTCTCCTAAGATGACGGAAATGCCACCGAAGAAGCTGTTGGTTGAGGCAATGTCGGTTTTGCCGTCTCCGTTTAGATCTCCAACCGCAATGGCATTAGGTGTTGCTCCTAGATTAAAGTTGGTAGCTTTACCAAATTTGCCTGTGCCATCTCCCAATAGGACGGAAATATTTGTAGAGTATTCATCGGCAGTGATTAGGTCTATTTTGCCGTCTCCGTTTACGTCTGCCCAAGCTAGGTCAGAGATGTTTTGTTGGATATCAATAGCCTCGGGTTTGCTAAACTTACCCGTACCGTCTCCTAAGAGGACGGAAATATTTTTATTATTATAGGTTACGTCTACGGGAGCTAAATCGAGTTTGCCGTCACCGTTTAAGTCGATCGAATAGATGGAATTAAATGGTACTCCTACATCAAAGTTGGTGTAAGAAGTAACGCTGCCTTTGCCGTCTCCCCAAAAAATCGAAATTGTTTTATTAGTATTAATACCTAATAAATCAGTTTTGCCATCTCCGTTGACATCTCCGGCTTTCAAATCGTAAGAAGATTCTCCTGACGAAACGTAGTTAACAATACTGAATTTACCTGTACCGTCCCCTACTAAAATACCAATTGGATTACCGGCATCGTAAGCTAGAGTTGCTAAATCTGCTAGAGTGTCGCCGTTAAAGTCTGCTGCGATGACCTGATGTGTAGCTCTCAGATATCCGGTATATGTGGATTCGTCGAATTCTGTTACTTTGAATGGAGTAGCCATAGTTGATTCTCCTGATTATTGTTTGGTTTTACCAATTTAAAAAATGAATTAGAAATGCTCGCCCGTTTCATTTTTCGGCTCTCCTGGGTTTATGGTGTATACGGTATCAAGCACAACTGTTGGCGATTCTGTGATGCCCTCGGAGTAAGGATATGCGGTTTGCTTATCACCTCAAAATCAGGAGAGCCCATTTTTCTTACTTAAGATGCTACAATAAGCATCTTTGAAAGTCAATTCATAAAAATCATGACTTTGAGTTCATAAAAGTCATATTTGTTAAAATATATTACAAGAACCAGACAAAATCGACAATATATGAAAATTAAAAATCTAAAATTTCAAATAGTTTGTTCGCACTGTTATAGGAAATTGTAGGTAATTGGAGTGCAGCATAAAAAGCGGAGTTGTAGACACGGAAATGTATTGTTGGCAATAGCTCGCCATGATTTTGATGAATATTTTAAATTCATACAATACTGTCATTGTCAAATATGATAATAATAATAATTTAAAAAATTCTTGCTATAAAATTTGAGGTTAAGTTTGTTTGGTTAAATATTGTTATTGGTGCGTCGCTATGTGAATTTTTTGTTTTTTTTGGAACGAGGGATGGCGACACGCCCTACTAATATTGTTGGATTGATTTTTTAAATCTAGTTGATGAAATTCAGGATTTTGAGTTGATAAAAATCATTTTTGTCAAAATACGATCGCCCGCAACCACACCATAGACTACTTGGGGCGCTCTCAAAAAAAATACTCTAATGGCAATTTAAATGAACATTCCGAAACAACCGCAGAATTGGTCGATCGCCCTATTGTTAATTATCGGCGTTTTAGCCGTCTCAACTTCCTCAATCTTAATTCGGCTGGCTAACTTTTCAGCAGGGGCGGGCGGTTTGGGTTTCAGCCTGGTACTCGCCGCCTCTCGTCTGACTTTATCTGCTTTAATTCTGCTTCCGGCTTGGCCGAAAATTCAGTGGAACGCCCTGCAACCGGGAGCTCGGCGCTATGCTGTGGCGGCCGGTTTGTGTCTCGCCCTGCACTTTGCCCTCTGGATCACCTCACTTTCTTATACTTCGATCGCCGCCTCAACTGCCCTTGTCACCACTAATCCTGTCTGGGTAGCACTGTTGTCGCGCTTCTGGTTCGGGGAAAAACTCAGCAAAATGTCGATCGCTGGCATTACTATAGCCCTGACTGGGGGAATGGCAATCGCAGTCGGGAGTGCGGGCGCAGAAGGTGCTGGCAGCAGCCAACTGCTGGGCGATTTCCTGGCTCTGGCTGGTTCCTGGGCTGTCAGCTTGTATTTGCTGCTGGGCAGGGAAGCTCAGCGGCGGGGATTGGGAATTGGCGGTTATATCGCGATCGCCTATACTGTTGCTGCGATCGTTCTGCTGCCTCTCCCCTTCGCCTTCGGCACTACTTATACTAATTACCCCGACATTGTATATTTTTATATTTTGTTGACGGCCGCTTTGCCTCAGTTAGTCGGCCACACCATTTTGAACTGGGCCGTAGTGCAGATTTCCCCAACTCTGGTAACTCTTGCCATCTTGTTTGAACCGGTTGGGGCGAGTTGGTTGGGTTATTTGCTGTTTGCGGAAGTGCCGGCGCCGGCGGTACTCGCAGGTGCTGCGGTGCTACTGTTGGGGGTAGCAACCGCTACCGTCGGAGCAAAAAAAATTACTGTCAACAGTTAAGAGTTAACAGTTTTCGACATTGCCACTACAGTTGCCGTGAGTCAGATTGACACTCCCCGCGCTAAAGCGACGGGGATTCTTAAGACTTTCCAGCCTTAATATCCCTATTGTCAGGGTTTCCGGGCGCAATCCTTTTGCCAAAAATGGCGGTCTGCTATCAAGCGTCTTACAAGGAGCTTCCTCGGTCGTGACTTTCCTCCAGTCCGGGGGTAGGTTTTAACGTCTTTTACTGACGATTTAGACGATTTAATCGGTTCAGAACCTTAGTATTGGTTGTGATTAATTATTTTGAGCATCCGTACTGCTGTTAAGCTAGATACTTGATTTCTCAAAATTCGCAAGTTTCGACTCTTTTGACGATAGCACACTAGCCAGACATTTGTGCAATTGGTAGAGTAGATCTGATAGGCAGGATAAATCCTGCCATGCCCTTTCATCCCTGGACTAAAGTCACAGGGTTTTCAGGGTATTTTCTATAAAACAAATTCGGGCTTAACAAACCCAATAACTCATCAGTGAAATATCGATTCAAAACTATCAAATGTCTGAGTAATGACTAATAATACTCGGCTGCCTTTAGGAGAATAAAATTATGCTGCCAGAACAACTACAGCGGATCATCGGCTACTTTATCGAAGAAGCCACAGAACAGATCCAAATTATCGAACAAGGCTTGCAAGATCTACAAAATACCGTGCCAGCTCCCCAAAGAATACACCAGCTCATCCGAGCCTCGCACTCGATTAAGGGGGGAGCAGCTATGCTCGGATTTAGCAGCATTCAGCGAATTGCTCATCGGTTGGAGGATTATTTAAAGCTGCTCAGAGAATGTCCGATCGCCATTGATAGCAGGCTACAATCGCTCTTAACCGAAGTTTTTGATATCTTAGCAGCCCTCGTGTCCAAGGTTTCCAAGGGTTTTGGGCTCAACCACGAAGACGCAAACCAAATGCTCTCCCTCGCCGAACCGGTTTTTGACGAACTCGACGCTTACCTGAGATTGCGAATTCCCACTCGCCTGACTGTGAGAGCTACTACGGACGAACATATTCACGTTTTCTCTGGTTACTGCACCTCCCTGAGCGAATTTTCCTCGGCTATTGCTTCGCGCGTCGGTTTGCCCGGAGGCACTATTACCCGCCACGAGCAGGATAGCCAGGGCATACGCCTTTGTATTGACATTTACCTACCGCCTTACACCAGGATCGAAAATATCCGCCAAGCTGTCGAACTCTCCGGCGCTATTATCGGGAATGTTCAGACGCAGCGCGACTTTTCGCTGCTGGCGACTGCGGATTATCCGGTTTACCAAAGTGCGATCGAACCTCCCGCAATTTGCATCGGATGTCGCTACTATTACGGCAGAAGCGACGGTGGCTACCTGCTCAATTGCACGATCCATCCCCGCGGCCCGGAAACAGAAGATTGTCGCGATCGGGAACCGGAATAAGCAGTAGAAAATCTGGACTCTGATCCCAGATTTGCAACCAGGGAAAACTTTCTTCTGAAACCAATATTCTCCCTGACATCTTTGACATTACCCCCGACCAAATTATTTTTGAGTTCCTAGATCATTAAATCCTTCTCTCCAAGATAACTAAATCCTTCTTCCTCCGGAGAGATCCCCTAACAACTGATACTGCAACTCGAATTAATTGCATCATGCTTGCAGGATGCCCCACTGCCCAGACATTAATTGTCAGACAAGTGATTCCCATAACTAGCAAGATGTATGTCGGAGGCATTACTACCCCGATCGCGAACCAGGTAAAAACGTGAAATATCATTGCTGTAGCCCAAAGGCTGGCGACAACCACAGACGCCCAAACTTGCATTCGAGGTCGGTTTAGTCCTGTCAAAATCGCTGTCTGCAAAGTAGTCAGCAAGTTTGCCGGAACTAAGAAGGCACAGATAGCTATGCAGTAGGTATGAGAAAATTCAGTAACTGTATTGAAGTCGATCATCAGTCTAATTGTCGGGCCTGTTGGGTATACTTAAAGAGCGTAGCGTGACTTGACTTTCATATCTTGTCACCCTTACCTTAACTTAATATTTCCGTAAGTAGGCCACTCTGGAGACGCATTTCTCTCCCCATTTTCCAGCAGGCAAAATTTTACCACAAATATTAAAGTTTTGGGAAATTATTAAACATACTTGAAGAATGGCAACAATTGCTATGATAATTAACATCGGGAAGCGATAGTATAGAAGAGCCAAGTCAGTAAAATTCCTAGAAGGCTGAGGCGGCTTGAACAGCAACACATACTGCAGGCTGGTTTTCGACTAAATCATTTTTGATTCGCTGAGTATCGGATGATTGATTCTCCGTGTCCGTCAAGGGATCGAGCCATTATGCGATCGAACAATATGAGATTATTATGGAAAAGCCAATTTGCTCTCAAATCTCAAATCAATAGAACCATCTCGAAATTTTACAGCGGAAGACAAAGAAAATGGATCAACAAATCACAATTCCCGCACTCGAAGAAGTTGACTTGACAAACTGCGACAGAGAACCCATTCACCTACCGGGACACATTCAGCCACACGGAGTGCTACTTGTTGTACGAGAACCTGAACTAGAAATAGTGCAAGTCAGCGAAAATACGCAAGATTTGTTAGGAATTGATGCAGAAAGTGCGATCGGTCAAAATTTGAGCTTATTATTCAATCGAGTTCAAGTAAAAAAACTCAAGCTTTGTTTGCGTAATGAAAACTTAAAAACCGTTAATCCCATTAAACTCTCTGTCACAAACAAAGGTAAATATTTAGAATTTGACTGCATCCTCCACCGAGTAGAAGAATTTTTGATCGTCGAGTTGGAATTAGCCACAAGCCCAGAAAATCTTTCTGTTTTTAGTTTTTATCATTCAGTGAGAGCCACTGTCAGCAAAATTCAAAGCGCCCAAAATCTCAAAGAATTATCTCAAATAACTGTAGAAGAAGTTAGAAAAATATCTGGTTTTGATCGAGTTATGCTCTATCAATTTGACCACGAAGGCAACGGCGCTGTGATCGCTGAAGCTAAAGCAGAAAATATCAGTCCTTTCTTGGGATTAAACTACCCCAGCTCAGATATTCCCAAACAAGCCAGACAACTGTATGCGTTAAATTGGCTGAGGTTAATCCCAGATATTAATTATCAACCCGTCCCCCTTATTTCAGGAAACAATGCTGTTACCACCCAGCCCCTAGACCTGAGTTTCAGCGTGTTGAGAAGCGTTTCTCCCATTCACATAGAATACCTGCAAAATATGGGCGTTGCAGCTTCGATGTCAATCTCATTAATCAAAGACAAAAAACTGTGGGGATTGATTGCTTGCCACAACTATACACCAAAACACCTCAACTATGAATTGCGCGCAGCCTGCGAATTTATCGGGCAAGTAATGTCCTTAGAACTGCAATCAAAAGAAGGAAACGAAGACTACGACTACAAACTACACTTAAAATCTATTCAAACCAAGATTTTTGAAGACGTATCCACCTCCGAAAACTTGTCAGAAGTGTTAGTTAAATGCCAGCATAATTTGCTGGAAGCAGTCAACGCCCAGGGAGCAGCAATAGTATTTGGAGACAATTGCTATCCAGTCGGGCAAACACCTCAAGGAGAATCCCTCAAATACTTAACTCAGTGGGTGCAAAAGCATTTAAATAAAGAAATTTTTTATACAGACTCGCTCACCAAATGCTATCCAGAAGCTGAGGAATTTACAGACACCGCCAGCGGGTGTTTGGCTATAGCAATATCGCCGACTCAGAAAATATACGTTTTGTGGTTTCGCCCGGAAGTAATTAAGACCGTAAATTGGGCGGGCAACCCCAACAAAACAGTTCAAATAGATGAAGATGGCAGCCATCGACTGTCTCCTCGGAAATCCTTCGCTCTGTGGCAAGAAAATGTCAGGTACAAATCGTTGCCTTGGAAACAATGCGAAATAGACGCTGCATTGGAACTGAAAAAAGCAATGATTAATATAGTGCTGCGCCAAGTGGACAAACTCGAAAAATTAAATACAGCACTAGAAGCATCAGTCGCCAGAGAACGCGAAAAAACTGCTAATTTAAAAACAACAATGTCCGAGCTTAAGCGGGCGCAAACTCAATTGGTGCAAAACGAAAGAATGTCAAGTTTGGGACAGTTGGTGGCGGCGGTAGCTTATGAAGTCACTAACCCGATTAACTTCATCTACGGCAATCTTAGCTATGCTAATGAATACAGTCAAAAAATGATCAATTTATTGCAGCTTTACGAGCAGCACTATCCATCACCTACGCCAGAAATTCAAGCACAAATAGAAATAGCAGAATTAGAGTTTATAGCTGAAGACTTGCCGAAGTTGCTGGGTTCAATGAAAGTAGGAGCTAACCGCATCCGCGAGATAGTTCAGTCGCTGCGAAATTTCTCTAGAATTGACGAAGCAGAGATTAAACCAGTTGACATTCACGACGGATTGGACAGCGCTTTATTGATTTTGAGCAACCGACTCAAACCGAAGCCCGTGAAGCAAAGCTATCCCGTAGGGAATCGCCCAGCAATTCATCTCATCAAAGAATATGGCTCTCTGCCTTTGGTTGAGTGTTACGCAGTTCAAATCAACCAAGTATTTATGAATGTACTGGCAAATGCAATTGATGCTCTCGAAGATGCCTTTGTCAACAATAATTTATCGTCACACTGCGGGGGCAAAAAAGAGCCAGTTAAGTACGGACAAATTCGGATTGTGACTGAACTTTGTCCCGGAGAAAAAGCCGTAGCAGTTCGGATCAAGGACAACGGTTGGGGCATGGAAGAAAAAGTTCGCCAGAAAATTTTTGAGCCTTTTTTTACCACAAAACAGGTGGGCAAAGGTGCGGGGATAGGTTTGGCGATTAGCCACGAAATTGCGGTGGAACAACACGGTGGCAAATTGACTTGCATTTCAGCCCCCGGAGAGGGAACGGAGTTGATTATTGAGATTCCCTTGAGCCAAACTCATCCCACACCCATTGTCAAGTGAAAAAAATTCCGCGCTAGCGAAGCTATCCCGTTCGCGCGTGCCTTCGGGAAGGCTAGGAAATAGCCCAAATTCAAAAATCGAAAATTCGATTAAAATACAAAAGTAGCTAAGTAGATTTGAGCCAATTCTGAGGAAGAGAGTATGACTGAAAAAAATACCGCCCAATGGGATGCCGGCAGGTTTCTCAAAACCTTGGCTTATTTCGGCGTCATTCCCTTCATTGGCAGCATTAGCTGGCTGCAACAACTCTTTGGAAGCAGCAGCAACAGTAAAAAAGACCAACCCAAACTGGTACTGGTAGCCGGTGCTACCGGCGGCGTCGGGAAGCGAGTAGTGAAGCGGCTGCAACAGCGGGGATATAGAGTACGCTGCCTCGTCAGAGATACCAAAAGAGCAACAGAAATTCTCGGCAAAAATGTCGAATTAGTCGAGGGAGATATCACTCTCGCCGAGACGCTAACGCCGTTAGTAACTGAGGGCATCGAAGCAGTTATCTGCTGCACTGGCACGAAAGTTCAACCTGTAGAAGGAGACACCCCAACCAGGGAAAAATACTATCAAGGCATCAAGTTTTATATGCCGGAAGTTGTGGATGTTCCCGAAATCGTCGAATACAAAGGCCTGAATAATTTAGTGCAAGCTGTTCGCAGCCAGCTAATTAAAGCAGGCGAAAAAAACATTTTTGACTTCACAAAACCCACCCAAGATTTAAAGGAAACTTGGGGAGCTCTGGACGACGTTGTGATGGGCGGCACTAGCGAAAGTTCGATCGTACTTACAGACAGTACAGCTATATTCACGGGCAATGTTTCCACTGCCAACTCCGGCGGCTTTGCTTCCGTGCGGACTCGCAACTTCGATCCTCCGGTCAATCTCGCAGGATTTAGCGGCCTCCTGCTGCGCGTCAAAGGGGATGGTAAGCGCTACAAATTAATTGTGCGTAGCGAGGCTAAATGGGATGGCATTGGCTATTGCTATTCGTTTGATACTGTTTACAATACTTGGATTACTGTCACCGTTCCCTTCGATAAGTTAATTCCAGTATTCCGGGCGAAAACTGTCAAAGATGGCTCGAAATTTGATGCTAGTAGTATTTATTCTTTTCAGTTAATGCTGAGCAAGTTTGAATATGATGGCGCGCTGAATCCGAGATTTACACCGGGCGTTTTTCAACTGCAATTAGAATCTATTAAAGCTGATGGCGGGCAGACTTTGCCGCGATTTGTGATGGTGAGTTCGGCGGGAGTTACCCGCCCGGGCCGCCCTGGAATTAACTTGGAAGAAGAACCGCCGGCAGTCAGGATGAATGATATGTTGGGGGGGATTTTGACTTGGAAGTTGAAAGGGGAGGATTGCGTGCGATCGAGCGGCATACCTTATACTGTTGTCAGACCTTGCGCTTTGACTGAAGAACCGGGAGGCAAAGCTTTAATATTTGAGCAAGGAGACAATATTAGGGGCAAAGTCAGTCGGGAAGATATTGCAGAATTGTGCGTGGAGGCTTTGGAACAACCGCAAGCTTGCAATGTTACTTTTGAGGTGAAAGAGGGGGAAAATGGTAGTTCTCCAGGAGACTGGCAGGGTTTGTTTTCTGGAGTTAAATAACAATTGTTTGTAGGGGCTGATTAGATCACTCGGCGGTTGAAACCGCGTCTACACAAACGAAGTCTGCCTCCGCAGACTAAGAGATAACTGGTTCCCAGGCTCGACCTGGGAACGAGTAATAACCAATAACTAATAACTAATAATTAATTTATGTCTGTGACTTTTTCCCGACGCTACTTGACGCCTTATTTGTTTTTGCTTCCGGCTGTGTTTATTTTAAGTTTGACTGTTTTGTGGCCGGCGGTGCAAGCTTTTTATTTGAGTTTTACCAACTACGAATATGATTTAACTCAAATGCCGCAGTGGGTGGGGTTGAAGAATTTTGAGAGGTTGTGGGGCGATCGCACATTTTGGCAAACTTTGACGAATACGCTGCTGTATCTCATCTGCGTTGTGCCTGTATTGGTGGTTCTACCGTTGGGAATGGCGATTTTGTGCAACCAAAAACTTAGGGGAATGAACTGGTTTCGAGCCGCATACTACACGCCGGCGGTGATTTCAATGGTTGTCGCCGGGATTGCTTGGAAGTGGCTGTTTGCTGAGACTGGACTGCTGAATCAGTTGGGGGAATTGTTGGGTTTACCTCCTGTTTCTTGGCTGGCTAATCCGAAGTTAGCAATCTTTAGCGTCATGGCAGTTACTATCTGGAAAGGATTGGGTTATTACATGGTGATTTATTTGGCAGGGCTGCAAGCTATTCCGGCAGAACTTTATGAGGCGGCTGCTATTGATGGTTCTGATGGTTTGGGAAAGCACTGGGATATTACTGTGCCGCTGATGAAGCCTTATTTAGTTTTAGTTGCGGTAATTTCGGCGATTTCTGCTACTAAGGTTTTTGAAGAAGTTTATATTATGACTCAGGGCGGGCCTCGCAATAGTTCTAAGACTGTTGTTTATTATCTTTACGAACGGGCTTTTAAGGATTTGGAAATTGGCTATGCTTGTACGATCGGGCTGGTTTTGTTTTTGCTAATTTTGGGTTTGTCGATTTTGCAAGTTAGCCTTCAGGGTTTGGCTCGCAATGATTGAGATTTATGACTGATTAGGACTGACTGAGATATTGCACCATTCTCATCTCAAGAACAGGCCAGATGCCTGTTCCACAATACATCACATCTCAAGAACAGGCCAGATGCCTGTTCCACAATACATCACATCTTAAAAACAGGCATCTTGCCTGTTCCACAATACATCAAATTTCTTGTGGGGTGTCCCGCCCGCCCTTCTAATTTATACTAATTTTAGACTGGAATCTCGAAGTAATGCGATCGCTCACGGCTTTGGACAGGTCTTATTGGCGAAGTCACAGCTATAAATATAGGGTTTTTGCCAGCTCAGAGGAATTTCCAACAAATCCCTGGTTCCGGTCATTCCCTGTCCCAGAAACAGCATGACAGCGATCGAGTTCAAGATGACATGGACAGTGCGCCAGCGGTTCGATCGATCTTTGTAGATGTCTTGAATAATGGCAAGGGAGAAAACCATCAGTAGCGCAGCGGTGATCCCAATGTAGTAGTGAGACCAATACCATTCATTAGTCCGCCGATAAACGCCATCTTGAGTGCCAAGAATCACCAAACCAGCGCCAGTCAAAGTCGCAAATATGCCACGCCATAACGCCGGTGTCGATCGATAGAGCATGACCAAAGAGCCGACTGTTGCAATAAACATCAGCACAATGAAAATAACCTGAAACGAGTTTTTGCTCCAAACCTGTTCGCTCAAGATATGCTCAAAAATCGCGTAACCTAAACCCAACAACGTCACTCCTACCACCGAACCAGACAGAATTCGACCTGCTTTCAGGTGTTCTGAACCGACAGCAGGAGGAATTTTGCTCTTGTCCCCGGATGCAATTTGCTTGCGGCGCTGCATGGTTTGCCAAGCCATATTCAGCACCACACCAAGCATCGGAAAAACGATCGCTACAGCTAAAATCGGATGCAGCAAAGCCAGAAAATCTTTAAGTTCCATAAATCACCTTTTTGTTGAGGAGGGTTGGCTTCATCAACCTGGTTTTTGCCATACATCATATCATATCCGGCCATCTAACCCACAGTAAGTTTGTAGTCAGGACTAATAGTAATTGTTAACCCGCATCTAGAGGAATTCAGTTCTCACTACAAACAGGCTTTATGAGGGTTCATTCAGTTGACAGTTGACAGTTGACAGATGAGTGCGACCTCTACCTAGAAGGAAGAGGATTGGAGTAATGAATAGTTTTCTTTTAATTTCTCCCGATCAGGGAGAGGCTTTAAACCAATTCTTTCTGGTAATTCACCGGAGATGTTGACCGATAAGAAGATATAGCAGTTGTCATTTGGGTGAGTTACAGCTTTCTCGATTACGCAATTGCCAAATTACAATTACCTTGTTTTCCATCCTGCAATAGAAAACTGCTGGAGGTAATGTCAGTGGTGGTTAGCGACTAATTACCTGCATCAATTTTAGCTTAGCGGAACAGTTCTTTGTTATTCAGAATAGTCGGCCAATTTTTGTTTGCTAAAGCAATGTGACCGGGAATATCACCCATCCACTGTGCCTGTACTTTCTTGTCGTAGTTGAGATAAAGCTTCCCATTAACGATTTTCCATGCATCAGGCTGGGTGGCTGCAAGATTGCCTTCACTCGCAGCTTGGGCGCAATATCCACCGTATTGAGGAGCATACTTTTCAGGATTTTTAGCAAACAAATCGCGGTTTGCTGCACTAGCAAATATCCAAGTTGTTCCACCCCAATTCTGTTTAAATTGGCCAACTCCCATCACTAATTTACTTTGGGTGAAATAGGCTACGACATCCTGACCATCAAGAGCCATACCATTTTCGGTGTAATACTTAGGATGAACGGTTGTTGTGCTGCTTTTACCCGCGCAAGGATTGGCTTTTCCAGCACAAGGATTTTTACCAGCGCAAGGATTGGCTTTACCGGCGCAAGGATTTTCTTTACTCGCACAAGGATTGGCTTTTCCAGCACAAGGATTTTTACCAGCACAAGGATTGTCTTTACCAGCACAAGGATTGTCTTTACCAGCACAAGGATTGGATTCTGCAATCTTGAATGAAACGGTTGTAGAGTTTGAGTTTGTGGCAGCCTTGAAGTTGGCGTAGCTAACATTAGCTGTTGCCAAACCTAGAATGGTGGCAATGGCGATCGGGGCAATGTATTTTACTTGCATGGTGTTTAATTTCCAGATAAATTGTTAGTAGTTCCACTTGGGATTTAGCTTACAGGCTTAAAATCCTTCAAACATCCTAAAGAAACCAACGAGTGCCCTCAACTATGTAATACAAACCTGTCAGAATTAGAGCGATACTTCCAAATCGGAGAATCAACTCGGAATGCTGCATCAAAGTCTTAGCTTGCTTGGCAAAACCAGTCAATAGACTGGCAAGAAAGATGATGATTGTATATCCCAGACCATAACAGATCATGGTCAAGGTTCCTAGCAATTGTGAACCAGTAGCCGCTGCCGCTGCCAGTACAGCAAATAAAACTGGACTGGCACAGGGAGAACTCACCAAACCAAATGTCACTCCTACTCCATAGGGCCCCAAATTGGAAGCATTTATATTGACTCCTGGTAAAGGCAATTTCACAATTCCTAGCAAGCTCAAACCCATGATAAAAATGATGGTTCCTACAGCAATGTTAATGTAGCCCCGGTAATCCACCATGACAGCCCCGGCAAATGAAGATGCCAGCCCGAAAAAGCTAAGAATTGTCACAACTCCCAACACAAACAAACTGGCTTTAACAAAAGCATCTCGCCGGGAAGTGATATTGCGGGTACCAATGTAGCTCAAATTAACGGGTAACATTGCCAGAATACAGGGTGAAATACTGGCGATCAAACCACCGATAAACGCCAGGGTAAACAACACCAGTGGGTTAGCTGTATCTTGCTGGCTGAACCACTGCTGATAGCGGTTTTCCGTTACCGAAATCAGATGTTCAATTGCCTGAGAAATGGGGCCTGTGATGACCAGTGCAAGCACTAAGCCCAAGACTACCAATCCACCCCAAAATAGCCATCTATTCGGAAATTTGAAAACTTTGGTGCTTTTGGTTTGGGGTTCAGGCTTTTGAAGATTTGTCATGGGGTTCTCCTGGGATATTTAATAGGACTTACGCAAAAGTAATGTATTTCTGTCAGTGCGAGGGAAGTGAAGTAATCTCAAAACATTGCTACACAGTTATAATGCGTAAGTCCTGTTTAATCAGCTCTTACCGATAACCTGAAACAGCTATTTTTTTGCAAGCGCTTGATCGAGCACGGTTGTATAGGCAGATTTGTTGGGATTGTTACGATGCTGCGCTAGAATATTTCCTGTGGCAGGATCGATGATGGTTAGCATTCCCGTTTGGGATTTATTCGCTGCTAAAAATTGGCTCAGTCCTAACTGTTTGGCTGTAGCTTCTGCTTTAGTAATGGTTGATTTATCTGTCACATCTAGCACCACAAAATTCACTTTTCCTGCATATTGCTGTTTCAGTTGGGAAAGCGTAGGGGCAATGTTTTTGCAGGCAGCACACCAGCTTGCATAAACGTCAACTATGACGGGCTTTCCTTGTAATTGTTTTGCTAGTGGGCCTCCTACGTTTCCTTGCTTGGAAGCGCAGGGGTTTTTGGACGCGCAGGGGTTTTTGGACGCGCAGGGGTTGGTTTGCGCGATCGCACTATTAGGGATAGCAGAGGTATTGAGTGTCGTGGCAGTCACCAGCGATACTGTAACTACCAAACTACTTAGACATAAGCTGAGCCATAATGCTGGTTTACGCATATTCAATCTCCAAAATCTAGGGTTTATGTACAAGAGGGCGAATAGAAAACTCTTTGAGTTTCAATCCTGAATCTAGACAAAGAGTAACTCATCGCTCTATGACTTGAGATTAACAGCATTAAATTCTCGAAATATGAGTGTAAGATGAAAACCAGATGGATTTTGGATAAAAATCATGGGCGGTTGCTAATTGGTCAGCCAAATTGATTTACGTGGTTCTTAATCTAAAATTAATCTGTGCCTTATCCAGAAATCATCTAGTTGCAAGGAATGTCTTATAGAGTGGAGATTAACCCTAACTATCTTTTAGTAGTGCAGTAATTTAACCACGAGTTGAAAAATTATGACAGGAAAAGACTGGTTAGTGACTGATGATGGACAGTACCATGTTTGCGAAGCTACTAATCATATTGAAGATTTGACTCATCCTTACCGACTTTACCGCTTTTTAACTGACTTGGAAGATGTCTTAGAGCAAATTAGTGATGATTCTTTACGACTCCAGGCAATTTGTCCCCTTGTTCGCAGGTTGTTAGATAGTTCCTCCTGGTTGGAAATTGCTCTCCTTGAGCCTGACTCTGAGACTGGCTGGGCGGTACAAACGCTTTATGATGAACCATTTTTTCCTCTGACGGTGCAGTTGGTTGCTTGGGCTCCGGGTGCAGTTTCTCCGATTCATAATCATGCCAGTTGGGGATTGGTGGCGCTACTTGGTGGACAGGAAAAAAATACTTTTTGGCAGCGATCGCCAATTCCAAAGTTTCCCGATAAAATTCAAACAGTGGGCGATATTTTGCTTGCACCTGGTGACGTTTTGTGCTTAATGCCCGATGCGATTCATCATGTGGAAGCCCTCGGAGATGAACCAACAATTAGTTTTAATCTTTATGGTGAAACAGATTATGCTCGACGCTTTGAGTTTAACCAAATTCAAGGCACTGCGGAAAACTTTTAAACGAGCATTCTGGTGGATTTTTCTATCTACAGGACTTACCCATTGATACCAAAGAAACCGGGTTTTTTAGCGAATCTCCCGATTGAAACGAATGATTTTCGTGAAAAAACCCGGTTTCTGACTTCCCGTGAAATCTTAATCTAGTTGGATTTATTCTAATTTTTATGCTTAATTTCCCTCACTACTACTGACCAACAAATGAAGCATATTCGCCAAGTTAGAGCCTCTATTAACCATCTCACTGGTAAGCGAATTTCCACTTCTTCGCTTCAGTTTCGCCTGACTATGGAATTGCTAGTGCTGTCGATTTTAGGACTTAGCAGTGTGGCATTTTGGGCTGGCTGGCAAAGGTCGCAAAATCTAGTCGTTGCCCACAAACAAACGCTGAAATATATTGGAATGCGTTTTCCCGAACAGGTTGAACTTTATAGTGAAATGGATTCAATAGAAACTGGCTTGACTCGAAGCGTTCATAAAGCTTCTACAGGAGGAATCATGGTCTGGGTGAAGCGGAATGATGGGGTGCTTTTGGTTAATTCACCTGATATGGATATGCAATCTTCTAAGATTACGAAGATGATCTCGTTGACGGAAGTGCCTGCTGATCCGACTTTTGTTCGGGTGGACGATCGCTATTTTGTGATCTGTAGCACAACTCTGAGGATTAAAAATGAGTTACTGGGTACGGTATATTTCTCTCAAGATATCACTGATGAGCAACGTCAATTAAATGATGGGATTCGGAGTTTAATTGTTGTCAGTATTGTGGTAATCTTAGTGTTAATGTTGGCGATCGCCAGTCGCATTCGTCACGCTCTACGCCCTCTGGAACAGATGAGTCAGGTTGCTAGCACTTTGTCTGCTGATAATTTGCAGGCGGCAAAACTCCAACTGCATCAAGCTCCTGATGAAATTTTAGGACTTGCACAAACCTTTAATGAAATGTTGTTTCGATTGTCGGGTTCCTGGGAGCAACAGCGCCAATTTGTCGGTAATGTTTCCCACGAATTACGCACTCCGCTGACGGTTGTTGTTGGTTATTTACAAAGTTTGCTGCGGCGCAGCACTAATTTAAGTGATTATCAGCAGCAAGCACTGGAAACAGCGGTTGGGGAAACTGAACGCACGATTCGGATGTTAGAAGATTTGCTGGATTTGGCACGGGCTGATAGCGGCAACCTGCACTTTCGTTTGCATCCGGTGATGCTGAATACTCTGGTAGCTGAGGTGGCCGAAATGAGTGAAAAAGTTAGCAATCGGAAAATTATTTTGGTTTCAACTGATGAGGATGTTGTCGCCTGTGCGGATCAGGATCGTTTACAACAAGTGTTAATTAACTTAGTTGATAATGCAATTAAGTATTCTGCTCCAGAACAACCCGTTGAGTTAGTCTTAGAAAAGAAGGAACAGCAGGTGATGATTCATGTGGCCGATCGCGGAATTGGGATTTCTCTGCCCCATCAAAACCGGATTTTTGAGCGGTTTTACCGGGTGGATGAGTCTATGACTCGCTCTAGGGACGGTACAGGGCTGGGATTGGCGATCGCCAAAAGCCTGATCGAAGGCATGGAAGGACGTATCACGATCCGATCTAAACCCGGAGAAGGTAGTATTTTTACTATCACCTTACCTATCTGGAATCCGCAGCTATGAGCGATCGCATTCTCCTTGTTGAAGATGACCCTAAACTGGCAAAGTTCATCGAATCTGAACTTAGTCTGGAAGGATATCACGTCACTGTCGCCCCCAATGGATTGGATGGATTAACCCTCGCCCGCACGGCTGAACCTGATTTATTGATTTTAGATTGGATGCTTCCGGGTATCTCTGGATTGGATATCTGTCTGAGGTTGCGATCGACTGGCGTGCAAGTACCAATAATTATGTTAACAGCAAAGGATGAAGTACCCGATCGCGTAACTGGATTAAATGCTGGCGCTGATGATTATGTGACTAAGCCTTTCAGTATGGAAGAACTTCTAGCGAGGGTGAAAGCACGTCTGCGCCGAACTCAACCAAATGACCCGGATCAGCTACAATTTGAAGACCTAATCTTGAACGGTTTAACCCGTGAAGTTTATCGAGGCAGTCAACTAATTGAACTCACTGCCAAAGAGTTTGATTTGTTAGAATTTATGCTGCGAAATCCCCGCCAAGTCATTACCCGCGATCGAATTCTAGAAAAAGTCTGGGGTTACGATTTTATGGGCGAGTCAAATATTATTGAAGTGTATATTCGTGCGTTACGGATTAAATTAGAAGCAACTAACTCCAAACGCCTGCTGCATACTGTTCGGGGAGTTGGATATGTGCTTCGAGAGCAAAAGTGAGGAGGGGCGGATTTACAAATACTTGGGATATGAACTATGGATAATGGTCAACCCGCTCCTATTATACTACCTATTTTTTTGTACCAAATAGACCTATAAATCCGGTCGTTCCTGATAATCTTCCGCAGAACTCGGGTCTAATTCCCACCGACTTTCATCTCGATGTTCAAGCATATCTGTTGTGTGCAAAATAGCTCCGTCCGCCATTTCTATGCCCGCAGCAGCTCCAAGTTCGTCAACCATATCCAGGTCGGGAGTAGGCGCAGTTCCGCCCACCGATTGCTCGCCAGTGGCACTTTCTTGTTCCGCCGCAGCATCGCCATCCCCACCGCTGACTTGGGAACTGCTGGAACCGTATTCCGAACTGCTATCGTTCAAGGTTGTGATTTCATATTGGTTCAATCCCGGTTCAGCGATGACGCCGGTGCCGTAAGATTCGGTAATTTCTTGAGGCAAATCGCCCAAATTATCTCGTTCTGTTGTTGTTTTTGCGTTGGGTTTCTTTTGCTGTGCCACGATACTTGCTCCTGTTTGTTTTTGAACTAAATTAAATTAAAAATGTCCGAATTTGGCTTTAAATGAATTGTTTTTAGTAATTGGAAATGGCTATAAGTAAGTGTTATTATAATTGCTATTTAAGCTTTTAGCTTCTATCCCAGGAAATATATTGATTCGGCTCAGATATTTCATTGGGAATACAAAAAGCGATCGCCATTTTCAAAAGGGCGATCGCTTTTTAATAGGGAGGCTAATTCTATTCGGGAAAATCAGGAATTATCCATTTGGGAGGTTCCGTCCGTTTCCTTCTCACCGCTTCCTCTGCTATTTCTAGCATTTTATCCAGAGAAGTATTTTCAATAAAGTTGGACGTTGCTTCTGCGTATTCCCGCTTCGGGCACTTGTCGCCCAGAACGCAGCCATTGACGCAAGCTACAGCACAATCGACAGTGTTCTCCACCATAACTTTTTTCCTTTCACGTTTCCAACAACTAATAGGCAGGTACTCTGGGTTAATTTGTCAAGAGACTGCTCTATATCTTTATTTTACTTCACAAATTGTCATCAAAGGTCGATCGCCAGGGCAAAACTGTTATAAAATCAAAGCAACCTACCTAATCTGCCGATCGTGAACAATTTTCTGCGGCGCTTAAAACTTTTACCTTGGCGAGAAATGCTGCAAATTTCCGCCCTCGTCAACTGCATCGTGGTTGGATTGGAGTTATTTTTAGCGTGGGGCTTGATTCAGTCTGAAGTATTCGTCAAGGTCTTTAAGCTTCTGTTCGCTTCCTCACTGGGGATATTGATACCTTTCGCTATCGCAGTGGGAATGGGGGCTTTAGCAGTTTACTTTTTAGAGTATTGGCAGCAGCAATTTTTGCTGAACCGAGTTAGTTTGTGGGTTTTAATTTTGTGCGTGCTCTTGGGTTTGGTTTTAAAATTATTCCTACCAATACCTGCTTATTTAGCAAGTTTATCAGAAACTTCACTAATAGGAATTACGGTGGGAGTTTTTTGGAAGGGTCGGCCTTATTGGCGATAGTCATCCCATTTTAGATTAGAGATTTTAGATTGGCTATGACTGATGAAGATTCTGGTTTGGGGGTTGTATACAGTTACATTTTTTTTTAAAGATAGTATCATTAGTAGACCTCTTGCAAAAATAGCTGGAACGGGCTCTCCGGCCCATCCCACAAAAAGTTTTTTCTGTTGTGGGATGGGCCGGAGAGCCCGTCCGAAAAATTGCTTAAAAGGACTTTTGCAAGAAGTCTAGTCATTGGTCATATTAAATCCGGTAGTATCAGAATTATAACAATAGGTCGTAAGATTAAATGAACCGCGAGGCACGCGGACGCGAAGGAAGAGAAGGAAGAGAAAGAAGAAAATGTAGTCCTTCCTTCGCGCTTTATCCTACCCTTCACCGAACCCCTGCGGGGAACGAGAACAGCTTCGCCGAAAGCGTCTGAGCGGTTTAATCATTCCGATGCTACCGGATTTTAGATCATTGGTTATTAGTCTAGAGGTAAGGTGCACGGCCCGGCGCACCTTACCGCTTAAATCAAGAAATTTCCTCTTCCTTCTCCCCTCTTTCTTCTTCCTTCTTCCTTCTTCCCTCTTCCTTCTTCCTTCTTCCTTCTTCTTCTTATGGCAGCCAAAAATCGGGAATGAATGTTTTAGTCAAACTGCGAGTAAACTGATTAATCTTTCTCCCGATTTGAATGTGCGGTTCGTCAGCTTCCACCGGAATAATTGCCGCTTTGTTTCCGATTCTGAAACGCGAAATTACCAAATTTGCCGCTTCCAAACCCGTAACATAAGCTTTTTCCTGCGACCAAGAACCGTGGCGAGTCACAACCCAATCGCCGCTCATCAATACATTATCATAACTTGTTACCGCAGGCAACAAATATTGATAGCTGCCAGGGGCAAAATGCGTCACAGCCCGCGACAGCCGAATCGCGCTGCTGTCAATTACTTTTGCCTCCCGAAAAGCGGGGATGCAAGTGGCTAAATCCCGCTGAACTAGAGAAACAATTTCCTCATCTTTGAGGGGAATTAATTGATTTGCGTGATAAAAATCAGCTTCGACAACTGTTCCCGGTTCGTCGCGGAATTCGTCGTGCAAAGCATTCAAATCAAAAAACGTCCAGCCCGTAGTCGAACTAAACCCAAAACAGGCATTAGAAGGCAGCGGAATGTCAATTTTTTTGTCAAACCACAGGCGAACAGCTAACACGTCAACTGCACCCAAATTCATCGCGTCCCGAAACTCTTGGCGGCTTTGCAAAGCTGGGCTGCTGCTGATAATTTTTTGCATTCCCGTGACGCCAACTGCAAAAATAACTGCATCTGCCTCGAAGGTTTCTTCGCCGCAAACAACGCCTGTTGCTCGGTTGTTGCTGTCAACTATCAAATCAGTAACTCGCTGCTTTGTCAATACTTTGGCGCCGAGTTTTTCCAGGCGATCGACCCAGGGACGAAATATCATTTCTCCGACTGTGCCGCGACACCAAACTACATCAAAATCCGGTTGATGTGCTAATATGAAATAATAGAGCATTCCCAAAGCTGCGGCGGCAGAACATTGTTCTCCTGGTGCAAATAAACCTACTAATAACATCGGTTCAAAAGCATCGCGGTACAGTCTTGCAGAAACGCCAAACTGTTTGAATAGTTCGCGGGCTGTGACGCGATCGTACCTGCGCCACGCTTCGTCGGAATTGTCGAAATCTAGGACGGCGTAGAGTAAGGGCAAGGCTGAAAGCCGATCGACTAATGGCAGCCTTTTAAATCTGGTATAAAGGAAGGTTCCTAACGGTGTGGGAAGTCGCGGTTCGTCCTGAAAAATCGGCGATTCTACTTCCAATCCGGCCGGTGAATACTGACAAGAACGAGTCCAAGGCGTGAAGGGATCGAGTTCTAATTCCTTGACTAAGGAAAAGATGTTTTTGTAGGGATACCAGAAGCCATGAATCCCAGCTTCTACGGAACGCCCACCGGCGGTTTTCCACCCTGCAACTAAGCCACCCGGATAGGGGCCAGCTTCTAACAGGGTGACATCATAGCCTTGCTGGGCTAGGTGATAGGTAGCGCCTAAACCTGCCCATCCCGCACCGACGACGACTATTTTGGGGGTTGACGATTCTCCTGACATTGCGTACCTCTTGATAATTTATTAATGATGACATAATTCATAAAATGCGGATTTGATATAAAATGTGTTGCATTATGTGCTAACTTTCGCTTGAGTGAATAATGAGTGTCAAAAACCGCCAGCAGACTAACCTGTTGCTACTATTATTTCCCGCTACGGCATGGCTGATGGTTTTCTTCATTTTGCCCGTGCTAATTGTACTGTTGTACAGTTTCTTAGAACGCGGTACTTACGGGGGCGTTACTTGGATATTTACTCTCAGCAACTACCAGCGTTTGTTCAGCGGACTTTTCTTGGGGGTAATTGGGCGATCGCTCTGGCTGGCTTTTCTAACAACAGTCACTTGCTTGTTAGTTGGCTATCCCCTAGCATTCTTCATCGCCACCCGTTCTCCTCGCTGGCGAAATGCTTTGCTTTTGCTGGTAATTATTCCATTTTGGACTAATTTTTTAGTGAGAACCTACGCCTGGATCATACTGCTGCGTAGCGAAGGAGTAGTTAACACAGCCTTGCAAAGCCTGCAAATTATTAGCGAACCGTTAAACTTGCTTTTTACGCCTTTCGCTGTGGCGATCGGTCTTATTTACGGCTATTTACCTTTCATGGTTCTGCCTTTATATTCTAGCATAGAACGCTTAAATTTTTCACTGGTAGAAGCAGCTCACGATTTAGGAGCAAATGATATTCGCACTTTCTGGCGCGTATTTTTACCATTAACAACGCGCGGTATTGTTGCAGGCTCTATTTTTGTTTTTGTTCCCGCAGTTGGCGCTTTCATCACACCGGATATATTAGGTGGTTCTAAAACAGTTATGGTGGGAAATTTGATTCAAAATCAGTTTATGAAAGCCCGCGATTGGCCTTTTGGCTCGGCGCTTTCTATGCTGTTGACGGTAATCATATTGATTCCTGTGTTAATTTACTTCCGCGTGTCTGATGAAACTTAAACAGGTAGATTGAGATTTACAGTTGGGCGGGGGCGGGTTTATGAGATTATTGGTCTTAGGCACAGATTGTTGGTAAAACCCACCCCTACAGGCTAACCTATTTTTGACTAATGACTAAACTAGATTTACTCGTGCGGGCGATCGGCAAAAAGTGGCTTTGGGTACAAGCTGTACTAGCATTTGCCTTTCTCTACTTGCCAATTCTCATCTTAATTATTTACTCCTTTAACGCCTCCAGATTCAATGCCGTTTGGCGTGGCTTTACCCTCGATTGGTACCGCAGTTTGTTTAGCAATGCAGGCGCAACGATTGCTACGAGTAGCAGTGCCGGAATCTGGACAGCACTCAACAACAGCTTGCTAATTGCAGCTATTTCGACTGTGCTAGCAAGCATTTTTGGTACAATGATCGCGCTAGCACTGGAACGCTTTCATTTTCCGGGGCGCAAAGCTGTAGAAGCTTTACTGTTTTTGCCCATTATTATGCCCGAAATTACGATCGGCATTTCGCTGCTAGTTTTCTTTACCCTAGTATTTCGGATCGTAGAAAATCTCACGGGAATTCGCCTCAATCTCGGCTTACCTACCGTAATTATCGGTCATGTTGTCTTTAATATTTCCTTTGTGACTATTACTGTCAGGGCG
>Ga0163152_10002702_pt1 | contig 24428 bp, 25 predicted proteins | sample OliLakLV19MP8IB2_FD_148635 | JGI IMG/M metagenome (GOLD analysis project Ga0163152, IMG submission 148635) | Freshwater microbial mat bacterial communities from Lake Vanda, McMurdo Dry Valleys, Antarctica - Oligotrophic Lake LV.19.MP8.IB-2 | ecosystem: Environmental > Aquatic > Freshwater >...
ACGTCGATTTGTCTTTGTTCTTGAACAGGTCGATGACGGCGGAATTGTCTTTGAATACGGTTATCTTGCCGCGGGGGTCGGATGCGTCTTGATACAGAAATCGTGGATTATTCGGATCGAACGTGCCACCCCCGCTATCATCAACAACCTTGCTTTCGCCAAACCAGTTCTTAAACTCTGGCGTTTCGATAGCGGCAGGCTTTTGCGCAAACACCCCCACGCCTTCAGCCGTCGCAATCTCACCAGTGCGAACCTCTAACCCATCCGCCTTGTAAGCATCGAACGCAGACTGGCCCTCACCAAGCCGTTCCGCCCGTGTCGCATAGCGAGCTGCAAACACAGCAGCATTCACGCGGGCTTCATCGTCAGGGATACCAGCTTCGCGCAACTGGCGAAATACATCGTCATAGACAGGCTTTGCGCTGGCGATAGGAGCAGAGCCACCAGCCAGTTCGTTGTCGATTGCCTTGACCGCGCCATTCCATTCGGCTTGGCTCAACAGCTTCGCTCCAGCAGCCCCAAGCAATCCGCCAAGAACAACCGACGCCCCGACATTCATGGCGCTTTCCCCAATCGTCCGGGTTTCCTGAATGCCGTAGAGCATAGCCTCTTGCGCAGTTGTCGCAGCAGCGCTAGCACCCGCCACACTCGCAGCCGTCTTGCCGATGGCAAAGCCACCCTTTGCGCCGCGATAGAACGCACCACCGGGCAGAAATGTCGTCGGGCTTGCAATGCCAGCGGCGATTTCTAGGGGAACAGACTTGTACCAGGGCGAGGCTTCAATCGTTTTGCGGTCGGTTTCTTCCTGATCGATGCGCTGGGTACGAAGATCGAAGTCGCGTGTGTTGCGGATATCCGCAAAATTATCCCAATGTTTTTCGTATTTCGTGCCCTTGATCTTGTCCCAAGCGTTAAACCCGTCTTCCTTCGTAAAGGTCGAACCGTTATCAGCGGCAGCAAGGGCCGCAATCTCATTGCCTTGCCGAAACGCAGCACCGGCAAGCGTGCCATAATCAGGTGCGTCCGATCCGTTCATATCAGCTTCGCCCGGCGTGACGGCGAAGCCCTTCGGGGTATCGCGCGGCGTGTAGATATCGGGCTGGACGAGATCAACGATTGGCATTTTATTTCTTGTTTTTCTTGATCAAGGTGTCGCTGCCATCACCCTGTTTCATGTAGATGTTTCCATTGCCGGGATGCTTGTAATACTGACCGCCCGAAACATCGGCATAGTCTTCGGTGTGTTTCAGAATCAGCGGGTTGTCCTCAAGCTATCCAAAAGGCTCGATTGCTTGTCGCTGCTCGCTTTCGGCCCTTCGTCCTTGTCCTTGTCCTTAGCCAGACGCTCCGTCTCGGCGTTCATGGCCTTCAGAACATTGCGACGGCCAGCCCCGGATCGCTCCCGGTTTGTCATGACGGTTTCCTGCGCCGCACGCGCCTGATCAAATCCGGCTTGACGCTCTGCGCTCTGCGCTGCCTTCATCGCAGCGGGATCGGCAATGAATGCCTTGCCGGGACTAAGCATTTGTACAGTGCCGTTCTTGTCTTCCCACATCACCATGTAGGGCGGCGGCTGACCTGCCTTGTAAGCCTGCGCTGTTGCGCCGGGGATCGGCTGAAGCTTGATTGTCTTACGGTCAATATCGTATCCCACACCGGCCTTGATGGCTTCAGCAGCCTGATTTGCAATTAACTCAGAAACATTCTCTACGCCCTGATATACAGGCGCGCGTTCCGGCGGGAATTGCATCACGACAGATTTGCCGTTGACGTTCGAGACGCCCCATGACTTTTTAAGGGTTTCAATAGCGTGACGCTTCGCAAGCGTCATATCGCCCTTGTCCAGATAGTTCTCTTTCACCAGTTCCGAGAATTGCGTGAACATGGAAAGCCGGGTGCGGGGATCAAAGCCAACACTTGGGTCAGTGAACGGAATCCATTTGCGTTGATCAAAGCCGCCTTCAATGTCGGCAACGCTGACTTCCTTCTTGATCTTCTCGTCAATGTTCTCGGACTTAATCCGAGCCTTGACGCTCGCCTGATATTCCAGCGACTGGTCGCGGATGACTGATTTTGCAGCCTCGTCGGCAGACATACCGAGCGTATCGACATAGTGCTGAAACGAAATTGCACTGGTCTCAAGGTCTTTGGTGCCAGCATCGCCCGCGAAGATATTCGGGTTTTTATTCAGCAGGTTGGACGACATCGACAACGCCGTCGCCACCTTGGCAGGATCGTTCGACACCAGAGCGCCGCGCATCGAGGTCACGGCAGCCTTCGGCAATATGCCCGTTCGAGAAACTATCGCATGCAACGCAGGCGCATTGCCACCAAGCGCCGTGTATGCCTTGTCAATGTATTTCTTCTCATCCGCGTCATACGGATTGAACGCGCCGCCGTTCGGGTCTTTGAACTTCGTCATGAACCGATTGAGGCCGGCAACATCGCCGGCAGCAGAGTCGTATTGCTTCAGCAGTGTGTTCCGACGCGGGTCATCCAGCGCCGGGTCTGTCTCGATATCCTTGCGATTAGGCAGGGAGCCGATACCTGCCGAGGCGTCAACAATGCCACGTTCCCAGGTTTCGCTGCGCTCCATCGCGGTTTTAATCGCCGCGCGGTCAATCTCGCTTTGGCCTTCCCGCAACATTCGCACGCGGGTTTCTTCCGGCAGAATGCTTGCAATCCTTGATGGATCGCTTTGTTGGCCGAGCTTGGCGTATTCCAGAACGGTTGTCCCGTTGGCGTCCGCAGCGTTGCCCTTGCCGTTCAGTGCATCGCGCGTGCCGCCGACGCCACCAAGGTGCAGCATGGCATGGAGACCTTCGCGCGTGATTTTGACCCTGCCGACATCCCTGCCGATGAATTGGTCAAACTTGTTGGCGGCAATCTCCTCGTCCATCTTCTTCGTATGAACGCCGAACGCGGTCTGTTGCGCATCGGGAGAACCTAAGAAATCCTTGAGCGTCTTGACTTCAGGATGACCGGGGACGTTGAACGTGCCGGACCACTTCTGGCCAGACCAACCACCAGCGGACTTCTTGTCGCTGACATTCTCCCCGGCGCCGGGTGTGTATAGCCCCGTATCAGAGAGACGCGGCGCACCGAATTGATAGAGGCCAGCATAGCCGAGATTATTCACAACACCGGGCTTGCCGCCGCTCTCACGCTGGCGCAGCGCACCTTCAAACCCCGCGAGCGCCTTGACGCGATCTTCCGGCGGCAACAGCGCAATCGCACCCGCCGCATATTTCGTGGTCCATTCCTGCCGGACCTTGGCTGCGTTCTCCTTGGAGTAAACGCCCTTTTCGGATAGCGACGTAATCAGATCGTTGCCGGACTGCACGAGCCTCGCCCGCTCAACAGGATCCGTGCTTTTCAGCGCGGCTTCCCGGACGGCTTCCAGCCGCGTGCCGGTATCCGTAATGGTGGCGTCTTTCCAGAGCGTCTGCGCCGTGCTCTTTGCGCCAGCCGTACCGCGCGCCACATCGTCCGCAACGGACAAATCGAACAGTTCTCGCGTGCGAGGCTTCTTGATATGCGCAGATGCTTCCCGACGCGCCACGTCCAGATTTGACGTGTACCGATCAGGCAGAGTTTCGTGGTCAGTGTCGGTTGAAAACTGCGAATCCAGATTGACCTTCTTCGTCAGAAAGTCGGAACGCGCACGGGCAATTTCCAGCTTGTCGTCTTCAAGTTGCTTGTGCCTGTTCGCAATAGAAATATCGCCAGCGGCGGAATTGATGCCCTTGCCCAGATCAGACACGCCAGAGCCATAAGCAGCAGCCGCGCGTGCGTATCCAGTTGTGTCAATGTTGGCGATAGGCCGGCCGGAGTTAGCCGAGGAGATGCCGCCAAGATCAACGTCAGAAGGAAGTCGGGCCATTAGCCGTATGGCCCCTTCATTGTCTTATAAGCACTGGCAGACCCACCGATCAGCGTACCCGCCGCCGACAGGAACGAGGAATTGCGCTTTGCTTTGCCTTCAGCAAGCGCCGCTTCACCCGTCATGCGAGACGCCATGGCAGAATCCATCAAGCCCCTTGCGCGGTTCTCGCCTTTATAGAGTTCGGTCAAGGCGTCATATTCGCCACGTCCTGCGATATCGCCCGCAAGATCAAGAACACCGGGGTCGTCGGCGCCGCCACCAGAGGCAGCGGCCCGTGCCTGTAACTTCGAATTGAGCAGCACGCTTTCCCGGCGTTTATCCATGGCCACGCGCTGGGAGGCCGCCCTGGACTCCTGAGCAGCCATTTCCTCCTGAGTGGCGCGGAAGTTCATGGCGTCGCGCTGGGATTCGCCAGCCGCGCCCGCAGCCATGCCGCCGGCAATCGTGCCGCCGGCGGACAATGCAGCGCCCGCAACCGCCATCGTCGTCAAAGTGACGGGATCGTGGTGAAATGCTTCGCCGGTATATAGCCGATAGGCCAACCACATTAGCGTGCAGCCTCCCAAATCCATGCTTGCTTGTCGTCAATCATCACTTGCTTGAATCCCAATCGAGCCAGCCAGCGTTCGGCGGCTTCATTTGTTTGATCTGCCAGCGCAACCACCCGGCGAAATCCAAGGCGTCTGGCTTCCGCCATTGCCAACAGCCCCGCCTTGTGAAGCGCCAGCCTGTATTTCTCAGCGCCCGGAGCCTTCAGGACGAATGCCGCAATTACGCCGCCCGGCTGATACGCAAAGCCACCTATCCCGAGCAGTTTATCATCCAGTTCGACCGCCCAGGCCCGCACTCGATAGGGCAGGCTTTCGGCAATCATTGCGTCGATGTCGGCGCGCGTTGCCGCTCTAACCGTGGGTTGCAACGTCAATAACGGCAGCCAGCAACATGCAGGGACGCGGCGCAGTCGCACGCAGGCAAAGCCTTGCATCGGTGTCCCATGAACCGGGAACAGATATCATCGGGTTGTCGTAGTCTTCCCAGACCAGAGACGTATCGACTGTTGCGCCATCGATCGACAGCGGCAGGTTGTCCATCGTCGTGAAGGACTGGCCATATTCGAGGCCCTGATTGTGGGTGTTGGTGAAGATTAACCCGACGCGATCGATCTTCTTTTTCTGAGTCAACGCCGTGCCCATATCCGCCGCGTAGGCGAGTTTTGCAGACTTGAAGGTGGCAGAGTAGCCAAGGCCGACGCACGCATTGGTAACCGCGCTAGCGAGTCCTGCAACCTGTCCGCCGCTCACCGTGAAGGTGCCTAAATCCTTGCCGACCGTGGCAACCGAACCACCCGGCTGTGTCGCCGTGAACGGCGTGGCCGTGTTCCAGCCCCAGACCACAACGGATGCGCCCTCAAGATGCGAAAGACCCGTGATTGTCTGTGTTGCAGCACCGGAATAATAAACGTGGCTATCGGCGCAGCGGCCTTCAGGAAGCCCGGTGCATTGATCGCGCCGCGCCAGCTTCTCTAGAAACCGCTTGGTGCTGCCGCCGATCGTGCGCTTGACGGCGTAATAAACCCGGTTCTCCATTGCGCCCGGCAGAACAACGACAGTTTCGACTTCCCCCGATGCCCCCGAGGTATCGATGCGCCACCAGGCTTCAACCTGATCCTCGGTATCATGCAATAAGGCTGCAACCTGACCGTCACCCCGAATGAAGTGCAACTGGGTATCGGGCTGGCGTTGGACGGCAAGATCGACAAAGCCCTCATCCCCGATATCGGGATTGAGCCTTGTCAGGTCACGGGCATTATAGTCCTGCCCCTCAACCGAGAACCCGAGTTCAAACACCTTGCGATTTGACTGCTGAATGAAAACGCCGCGCGTGTCGATCTTGACCGCTGCAACAGGAGCCGACCCTTGAGTGGAGCAATCCTTGATCGTGAAATTCGTTGGCGTCAGCGGCTCGTCGAACGAGCCTGAGCGAACCGAGGTCTCTGCCCCTTCCCGCCCGACAATCAGGCGAGAGAGCGGGAGCAACCAATTGATAATATCGACCGGACCAAAGCCGACAGACCGATTGATCGGCCCTGCGTCGCCTTCTGTGTCAATGTCGTGGCTTGAATAGTCGTCGGAGACCGAGCCCCAGATTTTATCGCGTCCGGCGGACCACAATCGCCCGTCATGGAAACCATTGGACGAGGGCCACCCTACGGCTGCCGACCAGTCACCCGCCGACCAGTCAGTGGTTGCGGTCAAGCTGGAGAAGGCAGTCAGAACTTCGACAGCGGCGACCGTTGTGGACATGAAGGCGGTTACGCGACCGATACCAGCCGCGCCGCCCCCGGTATATGTGAGAGCCAGAACAGCCGTGCCGCTCGTATAGTTGCCCGTCTTGATGCCGAGGCGATACCAGACAATCGAGTTGGTCAGGCCGTCATTATAGGATGCGGATTGGTTGACCGTGTATGTGGTGACATCGGTAAAGCCGGTTGTCGCGCTATCGATCGAGCGTTGCAGCGTCACAGTGGCCGACCACGTTCCGGTCAACGCATAGTTGAATGCACGGTCGACGCCAACCCCCGTGACCCGTATCGCCGTACCGAAGGTATTTTGAGCCGCAATGGAATCGCTGGTGGCTTGGCCGGAGGAGAACAGCCTGAACAGGCTTCCGACATGGGTTGATTTGAACAGCGCGCGAGAGGCGGTCAAAGTGGTATTGCCCGACAGCCCCGCTGGCGTCAGGGTGATATCCGTACCGTTCGCGGCCTGAAAGGGGCCGTCATTCGACTTGTCCAGAACGAAGGACCATGAGTGTGCCGCACGACGCTCGATCTTGCGTTGCTGCTGGCCTTGGCAGGCAAAGAAAACAATATCACCGGATTGCGTGTAGCGCACAAAAGACAGATCGCCCGCAACCCATGTCGTCGGCAGCGTCAACACACCCGCCGCGTCAATTGTGATGGAATCGACAATCTTGGCCTGCGCCGTGATTGTCTCCAGTTGAATGTAGACCGTGCCGGCGGTTGGCGTAAACGCAAGGGAATGCGTGCCGGTGTCCAGCGTGGTCTCGGAGATCAGATCGTCGGCCCCGTCAGTCAGGCCAGCGCGGAATCGAATAGGCCCGCGATCCACAACAATGCGAAAGCCGTGTTCAACGTTCTGGTCGCCGCCAGCAACCGTGACCGTGCGCTTGGCTTGAGCCAGCCCGCCTGCAACGGGCGATGACATTGTGAGCTTGCCGCCAGAGATGGCAGACGAAGCCCCCGCGCCCGTGGCGGTCAGTGTCCAGCCCGTCGAAGACGAGAAATCGCCATTGGTGACGGTCGTTGAAACGCTAGGCCGCGTGACCAGTGTTTCGGTGTCCGCAGTGTCATCCACGATCCAGAACCGCGCCGTGGAGGCGGTTAGCTCAATCAGCGCCGTGTCACTATTGGAGAATATAAAGGGGATCAGCCGGCAGGTCAGGTCGTTATAAATGCCGCCCTTGTAAGCCGTGCCGGGCCGCAGCATCATCGGGCCGAGAACCCACGGCTGGAAGTTTACCTGTTCCTCTGCGGATAGCCGCATCCGCTCGATATCGACGCGCGCAAGCGAATAGCGCGATACCTCGCCACGGTTGAACGAAAGTAAACTTGCGTTGGTGCGGCCCATTTACTGGAACGACCCGTCCCAGCGAGAGCCAGAACCGCCGCCGCCCCGCGACATCGCCCACGTTCCGCGCGGCATAAAGCCGGGCGGTTCATTCATGGCGTCCTTGGACCGGGCATCCGCCCGCGCCCTGTTCTCAGCCCTCAACAGGCTTTCGTCGGGGTCTTTGCCGGTGACGCGCTTGCAGATTTTAACCGCAAGCCTTTTCGCAACGTAGTCCGCGAAGGTTTCAGGCCAGATTGAGAGATCAAGGCCATAAGCCGTATCGCTCGATACATACTTGACATAAAGCGGATCGACGTTCGCGTACCAGTAATTCGGTTCATCGACGATATCCAGTAGCGGACTTTTCATCGTGGCTTCCGACGACATCGAAAGCGTGCGAATGATATCATCCGGCTTGGTGAAGGCGAAGCTGTAGCCAAATGTCGGGGTGACGCTGGCAGAGGAATCCGCCTGTACCGCTCGCATGGCGAAATTCCAGAAGCCTGCCTCTAAGCAATAGCGCAGCGTAGTGTCGTAGGCATCGTCCAACGCCCTACGAGGGGCGCGGGATTCTGTTAATGAAGCCAGCCGTTCTTCGCTGATGTGAAGAAGCGCGTCATTGTAGAGAGCTAATTTTGAAGTCAAGACGCCCTCGCAAAGTCACCAAACAATGATTTGGCCGCTATCAGATAGGCAGCGGCAGCGGCAGCGGCAGCGGCAGCGGCAGCGCAAGCGTTCGGCGGATATCATCAGGCCGCCAGCGACTTAGCGTTGGTCGCCAGCCAGGAAAAAGCCGCGTCCTTGGTCTCGAACCCGCCCTGAATGATATCCTTGCCGCGCACAACGGCGTGCCTGTGGTGCGGCCCCTTCCACATGACTTCATGACCGGCGATATCGGTTGCGGCCTCTACCGCCACATCGAAGTCAATCTTGCGTATCACCTGCACTTTGGCGTGCAGATTGCCGACACTGCGCACGACCAATTCAGCAAAGTAGGAACCGTCTTCAGCGTGAACCTCTATGCGATCGGTCGGACGAAGCCGTGACGCGAGATGCGCCCAATAGACCGGGGCCAATACATCGTCGAACACAGTGCCATCCTCAGGCACAACATGCCAGATATTGCGCTTCTGGTCGGCAGAACCGAACCTCGAAGGATGAATCTTGCGTTTGGTGTCGGCCATGCAGGCTCCATGATTGAAAAGGAAGCGGGCGAGCCGAAGCCCGCCCGCTTTAGTTTTAGTTGGCGAGGATTAGTCGCTGTCGGTCTGAGTGATCGTGGTCAGATCGTTCAGATCTGTCGTGCCGTCAGCGGCAGCGCTGACCTGATGCACCGTGACGATAACCGGCGAAGCGTCGGTATCGACCACATAAACCACATCCTTGACCGCAAGGCCAAGCGAACCGCCGTTGGTGATATAGTTCGCGGCGTCAACAGAGGCAGCCGCGTCGGTGGAGTTGTAAGCCCAGATTTTCGGGCCGACGCCTCCGATGCCCTGCGCGATCAGCGCCGGGGGCGAGGAAGTCGAGTAAGCCATGATGGCCTCCTGATTTGAATGAAGGGAAAACCGGGGCCGTAGCCCCGATCAATTAGGCGGCGATGTAGGCCGAGCCGTCATGCTTCATCTGGACAACGCCAGAGTTCTGCAACAGCTTGGAGCCGAAGAAGCCGGTAACGCGAGAGTAGGAGTAATCCTGCTCTTCGTTGTAACCGACCGGGGCCTGAAGATTTGCCTTGTCCAGCGCGTGTCCAATGGAGTTGCGATGGTACATATAGCACTTCTCGGTAGCGCCGCCCGTGCCGGTCAGAAGCGGGTTCTCGATCCAGTTCACGCCATACCAGCGCAGGATCGTACCCGGACGACCGGTGAAGGGCTTGGAGTCAACGTACTCAGCGGACGCAAACTCACGGACCTGCATCAGGTAGGCCATGAATGCCGGCGTCACGACAGCGAACATATTCTCCACTTCGTTCGTCGGCACATAGTTGATACCGAGGATCGCCTTGGACTTCGCCACCATGGCAAGCGATGCAGTTGCATAGCCGCCGGTGTCGTTGGTCGCCGTGTCAAGCTGGGCAATGATGTCGAGGTCAATCTTGCGATTGACAACGGCCATCGAGGTTTCCTGCATGATGCGGCGCTGGTCACCCTGCGACGCGAACACGTTGAAGCCGGTCTTCTGGACGAGGTCATGCCACTCAGCCAGCGTAGCGCTAGCCTGGGTGAGACTGTCCGAACGAGCGGGGATCAGGCCGTTGACGCCGCGAGTCGTGGCAGAAGCCGCGCCCGAGTCAGCAACGAGGAAGGTGGCGGTATTGCCCTTGATGACGGTATCGGTGACAGTGGTAGAACGAAGGAGCGACTGGCGAAACTCGAAGCCAGCAATGAACTCCTGACGATATTGGGTCTGAAAGGCTGTTGCAGCCATGACAGTTCTCCGATGTTTTCGGTGAGCTGCCTCGTCTCAGGTTGTCCGACTTGGACACGCAAAAGGGTTGCCGCGAACGTGCGGGCCTATGCCTTGTTAGTCGGGGCTTTGATTCAGCGGGTGAAGTGCGCCGTCACGCCGGAGCCGCTAAAGCGGGTTGTCCAGCATCTTGCGCGGTTACAGATCACGCAGCGCGTGATTTGATCTTGTCCTGCGCCTCAATGAGGTCGCGGTATTCCTGTTGAAGGCGGTCCGACTTCGGACCCTTCCAATATTCTGAATTGCGGTCGCCCATCATTGCCGTGATATCGGCAAGGCGGCCTTCAACCGACTTCGCAGGGTCGCCGCTACCGAGCGGTACCAGCGTTGCAGCCGGGTTTAATTCACGGGCAAGCGAAGCCATCTGCTTGACGAAAGCCGGATCGTCTCCGATCTTGCGGCCATCGGGTGTGCGGCCTGCGAGAACGCGAGCGGCAAGCCCTTCGGGCCAGCCGGCCATCATATTGCTGACAGCCGTGAGATTCTGGCGATAGTCTGCGCCCTGCCAGTCAGTGCGCAACGCCTCTTCGGATTCCTGACGGAACACGGCGTCGGTTTCTTCCATCGCCGCGCGCTGCTTGTCCTGCATGGCGTAGTATTGCGCGACCATGCCGCTGAAGGCTTTCGGATCGACGTTGCCGGCCAGTGCGGCGGCTGCGAAATCAGCGACGAGCGGCTTGTCTGCCTCGCCAATCACGAGACCATCAGGAAGCGTCAGCCCCGTGACATAGCCCTCTGCATTATCAGGGAGACCCTGTTCCTTGCGCCATGTTGCGGTTTCTTCCGGCGTCGCGCCTTCCGGCAGCGCACGCTTCATCTCACCGGACGAGAGTTTCGTCTCAAGTGCGCGATATGATTTGTAGAACGCGGCTTCGTCGGTAAAGCGTCCAAGGCGCTTCAGGGCGTCCTTGTCTTCCCCGGCAAGTCGTCCGCGCCAGTCAGGGGCAACCGTCTCAGCGGTCGTCTCAGACGCAACGGCTGGCTTGCCTGTATCCGTCGCGGTGTCGAGGATAGTTCCGGTCGTGTCAGTCGTATCGGTCGTGGTCGTATCAGTCGTGTCAACGGTTTCCGTTGTCATCAAACACCATTGTTAGGGGGAAGGTTACTTCGACAACCTTTCGGCCATCGGCATATTGATGTGCTTTACGATCTGCTGGCCGACGAATTGCTTTGCGCAGGCAAATACCGTGTCGCGGTCGCCACCCTCACCAGGACGGAATGGCTGGTCATACGTTCCGCAGGCTTGATGGATGATCCAGTTCAGCGCCCGCTTCTGTTGGCTATCGCTGGCAGTACCGGATGCGAGAGACTTCAGCGCCCGTGTGTCGTCGTCGTCATATGGCGCGGGCTGCCAAGGCTGGATAACCGGACGCTTACTCATCGTCGTCCGAAACTATTTGCGCCCGAAAGCCTATCGCGTTAGCGAAGCCTCTTCCCGGCTGAAGACCCGGCGACAGAGGGCCATCGAGCGGGACGCGAAGTCTCGTCTCAACACCAAGCTTGGCACCTCGAATTGGTCGACCTGAAGGATGCTTTAGCCCCTTAGGTTCTAACTTCACGCAGGAAGCCCGGCAGCCTGTAGCGATTGCGCGGCATTGCCAGCCGTCTCAACCGCCGTGCCCATCTGTTCGACCACGCCAGCGCCAGCCGCGAGTTGCTGGGCAGCCATTGCAGCCTGTTGACGCTGTGCGCCCTCTTCCTTGGCTTGGTTTGCCTGTTCGAGGGGTACGATCCAGTCAGCACGCGCAACGCCAGAGAGAGCGTCGCGCAGTCCCTTGGACACGTCAAAGTCGTATTGTTCGGTCTGTGCCATCGCCGCTGCAATCGCCAGCATCTCGCCGGATTGGCGAAACGCCTCGGACTTCACCCGTTCATTGGCCGCCTGCAACGGGCTTTCAAACTGCCAGATCAGATCGCGGCCCTTGAGAACGTCAGGGATATCATCCAACGGACCAAACAGGTTGAGGTCCATGGAGAGATTCCATGTCATCTCGCAAAGCCCGCCGTTGTATTCAACTTCCATCGGCTCGAACAAAGGCAGCGCGCGGCGGATGTATTCCTTGACCCGCTCGCCCGTCTCATAGGCGGTCATCTTGTCGCCTTGGGAGGGTTCGGGCAGGTTGATGACGTTCAAGAAGAACGCCTCCGAAATCATCTGTTCAATCTTTTGTTCGCGGGATTCACCCCACGACAGGTTGGCTCTGCCGGTGTCGTAAAGCTGTTCTATCGCCGTGCCGGTACGTTCATCATAAGCTACATCAACCCATGTAATGCCACCAGCAAACGCATTGACGCCGCCCTGAACGGCTTCTGACGTAGCCTTCAGCGGAGGATCGACCGCCTTCTGTCCGGCCTCCAGCAGCGTCAGCGTCATTTGCTGAAGCATCCGCGCGTCAGGCAATGCCACGACAGTTGCTGGCGAATGGGCGTAAGGCGAACCCGGCACAGTCTGCCAGCGCGGGATCACATAAGGAACGCGCTTGGCCGGGACTTCTTCCAGAATAGTCTCGTTCTCGCAATCGACCATGATCAGGACGAAGGGAAACCGCTTGCCGTTCTTTGGCTTCTCGCCAAGTGTGTAGTCGTACTCATCGGCGGGAATGACAATGCGCCGGCACTTAATGTCCCGATACGGGTCTTTCTCGGCTGCCTCTTTAGCCTTAACCGAGGCTGTCTTCGGAAACTTCTTGACCAGTGCACGGGCTTCATGGGTCCAGTTGTGATGCACAACGTCAATGACAAGCTCATCGTTCTCACACCAAGCGACGTCGCGAAGGTGGAACGTGCGGTAAAGAACGCCGGTTCGATCCGCGTTGACATCGACCGCAATCACGGTCTGGCCGAACGCAACGAAGTCGTGATCACCCTGCTTGGTCGCCCGCGTGAATTGGCTGCGCTGGTCGTACATGACGCGGCGCATGACATCGGATTTGTTATCGAGCCAGGCACGGGCCGAGGCGTCGGTATTGATGCCCTCGTCACCAGTGCGAGCATAGAACCACGGGGTACCCCGAGGACGCAGCATGGCTGAAAGAGAATTGCCGAGGTCGCGATGCGCCAGCAAGGGCCGGCCAGTCATCAGGTGCGATGCGTATTCATCGCCTATCGTGCGGGCTGTGGTGAAGTCGGCGCGAATGGGGCAGAAATGATCGGCAATTACCTGCCACATCGAATGCAGATTGCCTCGCTTGGAGAATAGCCGGTCGCCTTGATCTATCAGTTCTCGAACGCGAGTCTTCATTTAGACAGCGCCACCGAGCGTTTTGTTCGCGTAGCTATCCCCGACGCGATCCTTTGGAGCGGTCAGAATGGTGGACGAACGCCCCGCCCGGTTCATAACATCGGCCTGCGCACGGCGCTTGGCTTCCATGACGGCGGTGGAGTTGCTGTCCGGCATGGGAGCCGCGGGCGAAGGTGTAGGCATCGACTGCGCTTTGGGAGTAAACATTCCAGACATATCAGCGTCTCTTCTTCATGTGGGAATAGGCCATGTTCGCCTGCGTCTGGCGCTGGGATGATTGGTTGATCGCTCGCTTTACAGCGGCGTTTCCCTCGCTTAGGGCCATCGTGACCGCATCTCCCTTTCCAGGAGATCGCCCAAGCCGTTCACGAAGTTTGTCTTTCGGTTCAATGATGATGCCCCGCGCTCCAACCTCGTAAGTCGGCGCAGCTAGATCGGATCGCAGTTCAGGATCAGGAGGCAAGGCGATGACAGACCCGCCCTCTTGATCGGGGTCTAGTTCCTCGCGAAACTTCCACCAGGCTTCCGCCCGTTTGTTGGCAAACTTGAGCTGGCCGTCTTTCGTGGTTTTGTTCGAGGCATTCGCGCCATTGAACCCCATGTGAGCAATGGCATTGTCTTTCAGCCGAAGCGTAACTGCCCCGCCGTAACCGCCGCCGACATCGACAACAACCGGGGCATTGTGCCTGCGATGCGAGATGATCGTACCGGCGGCACGCGAGCCGTCAGCAGTCTCCTCGCCTTTGCTGGTAATGAGTTCGGCGTACCAGCCGCCGTGACGCATTGCCAATTCAGCAGCATCAGCACCGCCCCCCGCGGGGTCGAACGCCATTGCAGTCATGTTGAAGGCTTTATGACCATCCGGCTTCCATCGTCCCTGCGCCTCGATGATCCATTGTGTCGGGATAACCTGAAAATCAGCGTCCTGCCGCGCCGCCATGAAGTTGCCGTCACGAACCGCTGACCTGAGCGGTTCAGGCAGACCGTCGAGATTGGCCTGATAGTTGGTGTTGATCAAGAACGGATTGTCCTTCAACGCCGCGGGAATGAACGTCCGCGACATCGGAGTGAGTTTTCGCCCGTCCATTTCAACGAATGTAGGGCCTTCAACCTCTAGATCAGAGCCGTCCGGTGCAGTGACAAACCATCTGAGTTCGCCGTGCTTGGCGGGATTCGGATGCGTGATGTCCAGCCAGGGCCGGAAGAAACCTATGATCCAGTCACCGTCCGCATTGAGCGGCGGGTTGGAGCCAAGAACAGCCCGAACACGCTGGCCATTGTCCGTTGATCGCAGCCAGCCCAAATGGAACCGGACCTGAGATTCAAGAAACTGCGTTGCTTCGTCGAAGTATTTGAAGTCGAAGGCGTGACCCTGCCAGTCTTCTTCGTCGCCCGCGTGCTGGTTACCGGCGAACTGGATATATCGCCCGTCATCGGTCCTAAGCAGCGGAGGAGGCGAGCCGTTAAAGCCGTCCCGCTTTCCGTTTATTTTTATCGCGCGTTCCGTCAGCGCCGAAAGATTGGCGTATTTGCGCCGCATAATGAGCGAGCGTTGATGCGTGGTGAAGGCTAGTCCAATGCCTAGATCGGATTTGCCGCCGCCGCCCTGCCCGCCATAGAGCAGAACGTCTGCGGGGCAGAAGTAGGCATCAGTCTGAGGTCCGGGATTCGGAACCCATTTCATGCTGGCCGTCACGGCCATTGCGTCGGCAATGACGGCCTTTTTGTCGTCAGGAGACAGAACGCCAAGCTTGGCTGTCAGCTCCTCAAGTAGAGTAATGCTACCAAATCTCCACGCGGAAGAAGTCGAGGCGGACCGAGTCGCTAGTCGAAGCAGCCGACCAGTCAGCGCCAACGCCGATCACCTGAGCAACCGTTGTATCCAGCGTGGTCGAAGCCAGGATTTCCGTGACGTCGTGGACTGCCGTGCCGGAGGCAGCGGGGACTTCAGTATGAGTACCCACGCCGACAAAGGTGCCGGTTGAGCCGATGGTGCGGATGATACCTTCCCACTCGCCGGCAAAAATGGCGTTATCCGCTACGTCCGTCGCCGTGCCGGTCAGGAGGGCCGTTCCCGACAGTCCGCCGAGATAGAGCTTGAGGACCAGCGTGTCGGTCGAATTGGTTGCCGTGGCAATACCCTGATAGCGGACCTTGATTAGCGAGCCGACCTGCAACGTACTCGCGGGGATCGAGAATTGCGTGCTGAATAGCGCCTCCGCGGTCGTGTTGGAATGCGCGGTTGAGGCTGCGGTGTTGGTGTAAACCATGCGACCGACAGGCTTCGCGTTACCGGCTGTGTCTTCTGCGCCGACCAGAAGCCGGCCAACTGTATCAAGGCCGATTTGGCGACCCTTAATCGAGGAAAGAATCTCAGGCATTGTCGTCTCCTTAGTCGTGCTTATTGCTGTTGCTAAGCGGAGGGGTTGCTCAAAAGTAAATCACCCGGGCCGCGTGAGCGGGTCGGCGTCAGGTTGGAATTGAGGGGCCGGGTCGGCGGGTCGGCGTCAGGTTGGAATTGAGGGAGGCTTAGACCAGCGTTCGCTTTTTCATCACGAGGATGATGGAATAGGTATCGCCGGATGTGTGGCCCACGGTCGTAAACTGGATATCGCCCGTGATGCCGGTGCCCGCGTTATTGACCAACGTGCCGGGCTGCACCTCGCTGAAGTCGTAGCATCCATGCTGGTTTGCCGGAACAAGCCACGCCACAACGTCAGCGGTCGCGTCCCAAAGAACGCGAACCGCCATGCCGTCCGTCGCGTAATAAATCTTATCGATCGACACCAAAGCCGTTGGCGGCGTCAGAGCCGACACGTCAACCTTGGTCACCGCGGCTTCGCCCGTTCCATCCGACACGTTCGTGAACTTCATCACGATATCGGAGGCGGACTCGAAAAGGATTTGGGTTGCTACCGCATCGACCATTTAATTCTCCAAACGACAAAGGCCCCATGAGGGCCAGAGAGCGTCGCTGATTGATTGTTAGTGCTGAGTTGGTTGCGAGCCTTTGGTCAGCGCGAAAGCAATGCGCCGGGCCGCTTCTGTGTCTGAGATGTCTTCGGTTTGAATCGGGCCGCCATCTTTGCCGGTGTGTTCCTGACGATCAGCAAGGCCAAGATCGCGCGCGATGATGTTCGAATTCAGGAGATCGGCAGCCGCGCCAGCGAACTTTTGTTCCCGGATAATGTTTTCAACCATGCTACAGACTGGCGAAAAATCTTGCCGGGCGCGGTAATCGTCCCATGTCCGCCTGCCAATATCGAGGAAGATACACAGCCCCGAGATTGTCATAGCCCGCATCTTGGCTACCGGTTCATGCTTCGTGATGCCTTGGAAGGACACCAGCTTGTCCTCTTGGAGAGGATTGGCTTCAACCCACTCGAAATACTCGGTGCTGGCCTTCCAGAGCTTTGACGGGCTATCGAAGATAGGGTTGCGACCGTGCGAACTGCGCGCTTCCCAGAAGCGGTTACCAGAAGGAGCCGCCATCAAACGTCCTAGCGAAGCCCAAGCAACGGCAAGAGCTTCATCAGCAGCGCAATCAGGACAACCGCGAACACCATAACCTTGACGATTTGGGTAATCAGCGGGTCAGGCGAGAACCGTTCTGCAACCCATACAATGACCAGTGCGACAACCACTAGAACAATCAACGGAACTAGGATCGCGATAAGTGCGCTCATGTTATTTCCTAAGCCGGACAATCAGCCGGCGGCTCTACGTTGTGAATGTTCAATGTCTCGCCGTTCTGACATTCGAGAACCATCAGCGCGTCGCCGTCATCGAGCATCTTCCGCAATTCCGCTGCGAGATGGTCTACAGCGTCTTCACGGGTGCGGATTGGCTCGGAGGGCTTACGGGAATAGCCGCGCATCTGGATTACTTCGCCCATGTCCGGTTCCGCCGCTACTTACCTAGTGAATTAAACGCGGCTCGCGCATCGGATCAGCACTTATAGTGCCTCGGATGCCAGCCGCTCTGCGCTGATCGGGCGCAGCTAAATCCCGGGACCGCAGCCGTGAAGGCCGTGATATTGAGGGGAGCCCGTTGGCAGTAATTGGATACAGAGATCGGCATGTCCCGCAAAAAAACCATATCCACGAGCTTGCGCTGAGCGCCCGTGAGCGAGATAAACGCCGCAGAGAACTTGTCGCGCTTGTTGGCGATGTCCTCGTAAAGCATCGCCAAATCCTCTGGCGTGCTGCCCAGCTGTGACCATTGCTCACAGATCGCCGAGGCGTTGCCTCGATCCCCCCATGAATCATATTCGTAAATGCGCTCGATCTTGTCCCCGTCGAGAGATGGTGTGATGTCATCCTGGTCTGGGTACCATTCCGATGGCTGTGGTCGCATAGCGTGCGTGATCTCAGACCGGATGCTGGTCATCGCCCAGGTCGAAAACCTGGATTTTGCCGCGTCGAATGTTCGGGCGGCTTTTGTCAGGCCGACACTGCCCGCGCCACACAGATCCTCGAAATCAACCGAGCCGCCCCGATAGTCGGCGGCAACTACCTGCACGAGGTGCATGTGGTCGGTGATGAGTCTGTTTTGCTCTGCCTCGGTCACGTATACCCCCCGCCATTCCTATAGTAGTTATCCCGCCGATTCTGGATTTGTGCGGGGTTGGATAAAAATAATTCGCAGATTTGCATTTATTTTCATTTTCCCGCTTGGACTCCCACACGATCAAAAATCTGATGGATCACGCGAAATCTCCGCCCAATGAGTTTTATCGTCCTGCATAGTTGCCCCCGCTGGTGGTTGGTTAGCCGTCCAAGGCCGGTTGATCTGGATAGGTGGTTGGTTAGCCGTTCAAGGCCGGTTGATCTGGATAGGTGGTTGGTTAGCCGTTCAAGGCCGGTTGATCTGGATACCGATCGATGGTCTCCGCGCCTGGGAAAAGCTGTTTGACGGCACCGACAAACTTAAACGCCTCAACCGAGGCCATGAGCGCCGCGACCTCGTCCGGCGTAATCCAGATCACCCGATCGCCATGCAGTTCGCGAACCCGATCGACCGCGGCACGCTGATGCCCGATTGCAACCCGGCATCCCGTGCGCGAACACGAGCCGAGCATGTATGCGTCGTCCTCAGTGCCCGCCGCAGCCAAAGCCCGAACCGCTGCCGCGTAGCCGCGGACCATCCCGCCGCCTTGCAGCGCAATATCGTCATCGGTCCCGGTGACGCAGGCTGCGTCCCAAAACGAACGCTGTTCCGACAGCCGCCGGGACAGGTCGGCATCGACGCGCGCCAGTGCGCGCATGGTCCAGCGAGATTCGAACGCCGCCGCAGCGTCCGACACGGAAGAGAGCCAGTGCCGAAGGGCGCTCACGACGCGACCCCGACAGCGAGGGAGCAGCACTTTAAACGTCGTTCCTTACTTACCCCTATACGCATACGTGTATGTGCGTATGTATCTAGTATATAACTTTTAGAAGAAAGAAGTGCTGTAGTGCTGCGCCGCCTCACAACACGTTGTGTTGAAACGACAATTCCCGCTGCACGTTGCGCAGCACTTTGGCCGTAGCAGCACGTTGAAGTGCAGCGTAAAAAATGGCCGCAGCACTTTGAAAGCCCCAGCAGCACATTGAAAAGTGCCCCGCAACACATTGCTTTTAGCTCAAAAACGAGGTGCATTTTGATCCCCTTCAGTGGTCTGTTTCTCATCGTTGTGGAGCTTGTTGACTTCCGATTTTGAGAGTGCGGATCCCTTCGAACCGCCCTTTAGCTGCGGCCCCTGACTGTGCAAATCCCAAAGCTGAAGCCCTTCATCGGACAGCGCGAGACCGATCACATAGCGCCTGCCATTGTGTTCAGTCGTATCCGCGACCCACGGCGCGGCACTCCGAAGCCGCGGAAAGAACGCCCGTGCGCCGAACGCCCGTGCCTCATCGCCGTCCTGTTCGCGCTGCCAGCCGTGGTAGGCACACATCAGATCGGAGCGCGCGACCTTGGAATGGGCCGACCTGACGACCGCAGTTCGAGACCATTCTCCGACGGGGTTATTGTCGTCCTTGAAGCGCTGGATAGCGCCGCGCACGGTCTCTGGTAGGTTGTAGGAGCCATGCTGCAACAGGGCTGTAAGGCCCTCTAAAGCCCAATTCAGAACGCCCGGCCCCTCTGTCTGCATCAGGTGCTGGCCCAGTGTCATCCCCCTGTTTACGTCTGCCTGTACCCTTGCTTTGTGAGCATCGGATTCGCTTACCTCATTTGTCATCTCGAGCACGATTGAGCGGTTGAATATCGCGTCGGATCGGTCGCGCGCCCGCGGCAGTGCGTTGGTCGTGAGCAACACCGGCAATTGTAGCTCGACACCCCGCACAGCGGGCCGATGCTTGCGCTCGATGTCGATCGGCTCGCCGGTCACGATGGTTTTAAAGCGCTGCGGGTCTAGGTCGTCGCCCTCGTTAATGGCGTCGTCACGAATCCACGCCGCGGCCTCGTAAAGGGAAGACAGTCCGAAGCGGTCGGACACCTCGGACACTGATGGCGTCGCGATCGGGTCGCCGATCAATAGCCGGATAATGCGCGATAATTCGGTTTTGCCGGTACGGGATGGGCCAACTAGGATCAGCGCTTTACGCTCTTCCCGACTCAGGTGAGCGACCGCAAGGGCGCTGCCTGCCCATTGCTGTACAACGGCGGTAAATCCGTCGCGCTCACCCTCGGCTCGGTCAGCAAACATGGACCGCAGCAGTGCCCGAAAGTTTGGCGCTACGGCACCTGGCTCGTATCGAGTGCCGATCTTGCGGCGCGCATACCACTGGGGGCCGTGCCCAAACCATTGCCGGTCCGAAATGCGCAGCACTCCGTTTTGACACACGATGACCGAGCCATCGGCCCACACAACATCGCGTTGAAACAGGGCTGGGTGTTCACACAGGCGCTTCCACGCCGCGGCCAGGTTGGCATTCTTGGCCGGCTCGCCAAGCGTCTCAAAGCCGCGCTGAATAAGTGTCAGAAGCCATTGCTGGTCGGCTGGCGACATGACGTGCCAGATGCCATCGGCGTATAGCCAGACCTCGCCCTCGGTAAGCAATAGGTCTTGACCAACGGCTTTAACCGCCTCGATCACGCCATCCGCGACAACATTTGCAATGTGTTGCCGATCAGGCGCAGTTGTCTTCTTCGCGCGCTCTTTGCGCTTTGCGGCAAGGTCCACGACACGGCCGCCGTTCACAACCTCTTCTTCGGCCCTGAGCTGGGCCACCGTGCGCTGGGCCGGCTGTGGATGCTTCTTCACCCACGCCTCGCACATGGCGCGCAACGCCTTTTCTTCCCGCTCCCAGTTCCACCGGCTGCCATACTCACCCGCTGCCGCCTTGGTGGCCTCGGTCAATGTTTCCACTACCTCGTCGATTGGTCGGCCGCTGTTCAGGAGGCTTGCGGACACAGCTAATTGTGTACTGTGAATCGAGCAATCCCCGCCGGCCATGTACGACATCGCGCTCAGGCGCTTCTCAATATCGAGCGGGGGCTTGAAGCTGAAGCCAAGGCGTGCGGCGGCGGCCAGGAACGGATTATCTTCGGGTGTCTGTTGCGGTCGGACATTGCGCAGAATGACCGGGCTTGTTTCCGCCAGCCATTCCTCAAGGTCGTCCAGTTCGTACCGCGTAGCGGTATGGGTCAATATTGAGACCGGCACGAACTTGTCAAACTTTGTGTTGTGGCTCCCCGGCAGCCGCATGAGGCGGGACACCTCACACACCGCGGGATCGCCGCCGACAAGATCAGCCAACAGGCGCAGCGCCGCCTCGATACGGTCGCGGTTCGCCTGCGTGTCCAGCGCCTCGGTCAGGAGCCAATAGGCGTGGAGCCCGTTGCCGGACGACACGACGATGCTGGGGGGCAAACGCAACGAGGCCAGAAGCCGCGGCACATCGGCTGGTGCAGTCACGATGCCTTTAAAATCGATGTCGGCATGCAGGCTGATTGTCTCGCTAGCTGTGTCTTTTGCGCGTCGCGGCCCCGTGATGGTGGAAACGCAGAAAAACAACCCGCGCTTGGGTCGATCCCACTTCGCGATAAATTTGGCAATGTCGGAGCCGTCACGGGTACTTACGTGGCGCTCGGATGGTTCGCTCGGGTCGTCCCGTTCATTTGCCAGCGAACACAAATAGACCGGTGACTCTGTCACCGGCCCGAAAAGGCTCGCAATAAATTCCCCCGCTGTTTTCACTCTTCCCCGCTTCCGTCTCCTGCCGTTTTGACTCGATACAAACCGCGGCTATTGTTGTAAGGCCCGCCCGGCGTTCATGCGCCGGACGGGTAGATGTTTGGTTAGAACCGCGCGCTCTTGCCGCCGTTCTTGGCCTTCGCGGCCGGAGCGGCGGTTTCTTCTTCGGCGGCGATGTCCGCGAACGAAGATTTTCCGGCCCAACCAAACACGGACAAGACCGGCGTGAATATCTTGCCGTATTTGTCGTGGACATAATTAGAGGCTTGCAGTTCAACGATTGGGTATTCATCCGGACGCTGACGCATCTGTTTGCCGTACAACTTGCAAAGCTCGCCCACGGCGCTGATGCCCGACTTGGACGATGTGGCGTAAGTGTAAAGCTGGTCGCCGCTCTCTTCCTTCAACACCAGATAGTTAGTGAGCTGCCATGGATCCTTGGGCTTGCCATTGTCGATTTCCCAAAGGCTTTCGTCATTGTCGCCCATTTCACTGCGACGCGCCGGCTTGTGACCATCGGCAACCTTGCCCATGATCTGTTCAGTCGGTTTGCTGTCTTCCCAGCGAACCCAGCCAATGAGAAGTTCATCCATATTGGCGATGAGCTTTGTGCCCTTCTCCAGTTCGGTCTCGTTGCCCGATACCCACTCACCAAACTTGGTGAACTTCAGGATGTCTCCGACGATGCTCTTTTGCGATGCGGCATTGCCGTAATCCTCAAACGCATTGCCGCCGGGTACGGTAACGGCTGTCCCCTGCCTGCTGATTTCTGCTACTTCGTTCATGTCCACTTTCCTTATGCTGCTTGCTGGCCATCATCAGCGGATGCCGATGATAGGTCTTGCTCTTTGAGCAAGATGGTGAGGCGATCCATAGGTTCGCCAATGGTTGAAAACTGTTCTATGTCGATGCCCGCCGCCTGTGCCGCCTCGCGCAATGCTTTGTTGTCGTAAGACGGGCTGCCTTTGACCGACGCCCAGGACAACACTTTTGGAATCTTGCGAATGCCTCTGGCGCGCAGCCGGTTTTTCAAATCTTCTTGCAAATCGCGCGACGCTGTTTCATCGGATTTGATCGAGACTTTGAGGCGCTTGATGGCAAGCGCCAGGTCCGTCGCCTCCGCTATGAATTGCGGACCGGCAACGCCGCCTTCCGCCGGAACTGATCGGCGTTCAACGCCACATGCGCCAGTGAATGGGCAATATTCACACTCACCCCCCCCAGCGATCCAACCTTCCGGCTTTAGTTCGGCGGCGTTTGTTGCAGTCATGATCTCGGCGGCACGTGCCTTGCCACTAGCGTATATTTTTGGATTAAATTCGATCACAAATTCCTTCACCTCTGACCAGAAACTTGCATCGGTGTAGGAGAGGATCGAATGCGTCGGTTGGTACAGGGTCAGTTCACGGATTAGACCCATCTGAATATGCGTCTGATAGACGTTCTCGGCCTTGGCCTCGCTCAAGTTTGTTCGCGGATCAGCGGTCTTGCACTCGACCGTCACTTCCGTGCCGCTCCCCGGCGCAATGCTGTCCGGTTCACATCCACCGAGCAGCCCATCAGGCGTTGCAGATATGAAGCCTGATACGAAGGTTTTCTGTTCGGTTCCCGCAAACATCAGCCGCGGGCCAAAACGAGCGCGCATTGCGGGCACCCAGAAAGATTCCTCGAATACTGTCCCACGCATGCGACCGCCCCAACTGTCTACATAGTCAGGATCGCGCGGTGCTCCGTGAACAGGGTCGCCTTCGTTCTTTGTCCAGAATGTTTTTCGTGCGCACTGACCAACGTCTGACGCGCCAACAGTTTGGCTCCGATCAGACGCCCATATCTTGTTCTGTGTGGCCGCGTATTGGTCGAGCGTGGTTGAGATTATGCCCATGTCCCAACCCCCGTAAGCTCGTGCCGCACGGTTTCGTAAACGGTCGGCGGCTCGTCGCTATGCGGCAGCGAGTCATTGAACGGCGGCAGACCCGAGCGAACACGCAATCGGGCAATGTGGGTTGCGATCAGACCAAGCACCTCGCGCCGAACATTTGCGTCGGCGGCCTGCACCCAAGCGCACTTCGCAATGTAGGTTATGAGCGCCGGCCCGCCTTCCAGCGTGATTGTGTCCAGCAATTGCTCCAGCGCTTTCACCTCAGCGCCCCATTGTCCTTCACGAAGCGCGCGGAGCTGGAGTCGCTTGGCCCGTTCATAATTGCGGAAAAGCTCCTGCGCCTCGAACATCTGCGCTTCGGCGGCAGCTTCGAATGCGTTGGCTGCGTCTATCCCGCTCATGGCGTCCACCCCGCTCATTCCAACATCCCCCATGCGCCGACCTGCGCCATTCCTTCTTCGACCGAGCGAGCCATGGCCCAGCGATGACCCAGCGATTCCAGTTTGGTCCGCATTCCGATTTGCTCTTCAGAAAGACGGCCAACATTGTTTTTGAGTTCGAGCCATGCGACGCCGTTTTCATCGGCAAAGAGCAAATCAGGCATGCCAGGTCGCAAGCCTTCGGCCTTCATTTGCTTGGCAACGACCCAGTTGCGTAGCCCACCATTCGGGATGGAGCAGAACACAACCTCAGGTCGGATGCTGACCTTTAATTCACTGACCAGATCGCACTGGATTTTGTGCTCGGATGGATGCTCTCTCACGACCCAATCTCTTCCTTCATCTGGTCAAACCGATTGCGGAAGGCCTCCTCCGTAAGTAGTGGCTTCATTCGCGTTCGCGCGTTGATGACGCAGGTATGATCTCGGTTAAGATAGCGTCCGATGGTGTGGAGGGAAAAGTCCGTCATTTCGAGAAACAGATTTGCTGCGACGAAGCGCGGAGTGATGATGTGATCTTTGCGAGACGGTCCGCAAATGTCGGTAATGGTCACGTTAAATTCGTCGGATACGACCCATAGAATGCGCCGGGCAATCGGCATGTTCGAGAACGGACGGCCCTTGGTTTCGTATTGGCGGCGCTTGATGACGCAAGTGAGATTAGCTGCGGGCTTTGCTGCGGGCTTTGCTGCGGGCTTTGCTG
>Ga0163152_10002703_pt1 | contig 24427 bp, 14 predicted proteins | sample OliLakLV19MP8IB2_FD_148635 | JGI IMG/M metagenome (GOLD analysis project Ga0163152, IMG submission 148635) | Freshwater microbial mat bacterial communities from Lake Vanda, McMurdo Dry Valleys, Antarctica - Oligotrophic Lake LV.19.MP8.IB-2 | ecosystem: Environmental > Aquatic > Freshwater >...
AAAGCTACTGCCTCGTCGGTGCGATCGGACACGATTTTGTGAACGGAAAACGGGAGGGCTCGAAAGGTTATCCCCGCTTCACCGATCCCGCGCTGCGGTCAACCGAGGCCTACGCCGGTTACATGAAGGCCGCGACCGAAGCTTCTTTAAAGCGCTGCGGGGTTTCAGAATTTGATCTGCTGTTGCTGCACAATCCTGATTCCATCGGATACACTTCGGAAGCGGTCTGGAAGGGGATGGATTCCGTAAAACAGGCCGGTTTGACCAGGCTTTCAGGCATCGCCCCCGGGCCGGCGAACGGATTCACTCTCGACTTGCTTCAATGTTTCGAAAAATTCCATGAACAGATCGACTGGGCCATGATCATCCTTAATCCGCTTGAGAACTGGCCGGGCGGCCTGGTGCTGCCTGCGGCGGAAAAATACGGAATCGACGTGATGACGCGCGTGGTGGATTACGGTGGCCTTTTTCATGATGACGTCCTTCCGGGCCACGCTTTTCGAAAGGAAGATCACCGGGTGTTTCGTCCGGCAGGCTGGATCGAGAGCGGTCGTCAAAAAATTGAGGCGATGCGACCGCTGGCGGAAAAACATGGGCTGACCATGCTCCAGTTCGCCTGTGTCTGGAACCTTTCACAGCCTGCGGTCAAGTCGGTGATTCCCACGTTGATCCAGGAATCGGGCGAAAACACCAAGTCAATCGAGGATAAGATTCTGGAACTAGCCCGAGTTCCGGAGATCAGATTGAGTTCACAGGAAATCGAACAGACCGCTTTGATCGGAGACAACAAAGGTTGCATGAATTTGAAGGGGGGCAATCCCGGCTACCAGGGAGCCGTGGTCGCCGATCAATGGCCGATCAACACGGACCTGGAAAAAACGGCCGCCCAGTGGGGCATCAATCCGGTCGCAGATCTTGGATATTCACACCAAGGCCGGTGAACCCGGTTGAACGTGCCGCGTTTGCGAAGCCAAAATCCTGGCAATGCAGAGAGCCTTGCCACCCGCTTTTGGCTGAGGCTCTGATCAGGTTGATTTTCGCCAAGACTAGCCAAGTTTAAAGCCATGAGCACGACATGGGCTCTCCTGGGTCCATTCATCATCCTATTTGTCGCAGCACTGGCCATCGCTTTCATTCAAAGACGAAGCAAGGACTCTTGCCTCAAGAAACTGGATCGGAATTTTGTCCTGATCCAAAACAAGCAAAAAAACTGGATCACGGGTGAATTACAGGTTTTTCCGAAGGCGTTGATTGTAAATTATCCTCTTCCTCAGGAGACCCCGGAGGGGCATGCGGAGTGCAGCTACATTTTTTACGAAGAAACTGTCGAGGAGATCCGCATGGTCCTCAGTCCGATCCCGCGAGCAGGAACCCCGGGGCACGATCAATGGCTGCAACAAGTTCAGCGTTTGCGGCATCCAGCACTGCTGAAAACCGCGACTCGAAAGTTCAGGAACCTATTCAACATGATCCGGGATGCTTTTGCCCAGAGCATCGGAATGTTGGTGGGAGTTTTTAAACAAAAAACCGCCATGGGAAAGATCGCCGGAGCGGATCAGCAGGTGGCCCAGGTGGGACAGAAATTGTTGACTGTCATTCCAAACAGTTATGAGCCCGCCTTGGAATTGTACCTTTCAAAGGATGTGGCGGTGGAAACATTTTACGATTCTCAGTTCAGAAAATATGTCGGCATTCTGGAAGAGTATTCGGAGAAATTCCTCTTGTTGCGTGATGTCTGTTTTGATGAACCGCCTGAGTGCGGCAGATTGAGTTCTGGCGATTCACCGAACCATTTCACCGTCGTTTTCCCCAGAAAACAGGCGGTCGTGCGGCATTTCGTAAAACGAACCAAACATGCCGGCCTTGCACCTTCCGAACTGACGACGGATTTCAGGGACCGGCTGCCGGACGCCGTAAAGAACTCTCTCCCAAAGATTCCAACGGACGTGCCGCAATAGTTCCATTCCAGAATGCTGTGCCGGCGCAGGATCGACACTTTGATTCGAGTGAAAAATTTATTTCCCCGGGGCTTCCAGTTTCTTAAGTGAAAATTTCCTGATCCTGGCACCGGTTTGAAAAGTTGAAATGCCGAGCGGAACGTTTTTGTAAATCTCACCGGGCCGGAGCGAGATTGATTTGCCGGCAAGATCCAGGTCGATGATCTGTTTGCCATCCAGCCAGACATTCAACTTGTCTTCGAGCATACGGAGTTTGATGATAAACCAGCGGTTGGGTTCAAAATAGAGAGTCTGAAACGTTTCATTCTCGGAGGCATCCTGACCGTTGATGCTGGAGATTCCCACCACTCCCCCGCCCCATCCGCCCATGATCAAACTGCAGAAGTTTGTGCCCACCGGGAAAGTCAGGCCGCAAAAAAAATCGCCCCCAACGGTTTTCATCGCTTCAAGGCTGATTTCATAATCTTTCGTGGGAAGCTGGGATGCATTGGTCCATGTCATGCCGGCCAGCATGGCTCCCATGTCGATTTCCGCTTCGGCTGAGCCGAGACGGACCTCGCCGTGACCGGCGAAGTCTGTCACCTGCCAGTTCTTAAAATTGGTGATGTCTGAAAAAAATTCGGATGTCGGCGAAACGGCTGATGAATTGCTGGAAGCAGTTTTCGCCGAGCTGCCGGGGCGAGGTTCCGGCCCGGCACATCCAACGCAGCAAAACAAAATCAGACAGGCCAATATGCCAAAAACCGGCGGCAAAATTTTGCCTGCTGAATCGATGGCTTCGGATTGTGGTGTCGGCCTCGATATGCAGTTCGGGATGCTGGATCTCCTTTCAGGGTGAAAAATCATGCGATTGGAAATAGCACAAACCCACCGGAACTGGCTATTCCGAATAATTCTCGGTCGGAATGCGGTGGATCAATGGAAACGAAACTTCCGAAATCTGCCGCCGATCTGATGGCATGTATTTGAGGATGCGACTAAATGCGGTCCGGGAAAGAGTGTGTGTGTTGCGGGTCTGGTCGAGAAAAAACTCATATCTTCCGGCACCAATGCTGTTCACGGCCTGTTTGACTTCCGGCACCCATTGGGTATGGCGCATTCCGTAAAAACAACAGTTGTCGTAACGGTTCAAAATCTGAAAGTGAACCCGGTCGGGGCCGGCAGAAGCCATGAGGTACAGCTCCTTGTAATTCGCCATGTTGTAGAATTCCGGCCAGCTTTGTTCCGCATCCTCCAATCCCTCAAAGCCGATGCGAAGATAGAGAGGAATGGATCCCGCCACGGAGAAACTTCCATCTATCCTGGTGTCGATGGCCGGATAGATGGTGGAGGTCCAGCCGCCGCCTGAAAGTCCCATCATATAAATCGAGGAGTAAGTGGACCGGGCAAGAAGAGAATTTAATGCCACCGCGATCGGTTCGAGGAAAAACCGGAACGGTCTGTCAACATGCTCGAAGATATCACCGTGACTCGACAGCGTCACGGTTTCGCCACTTTTTCCGATGACTAAAATCGGTTCCTGGGGATGAACCAGGGGCATGGCGACCGACAAAACAGTGTAGCCCTGGCCTATCAGCGCTGGGATGACCAGGCTTTGGTTGTAATAAAGATCATCAAAAAACCACGAGGTAACATGACCCGAATGATGGACCACGAGAGATCCGTTCGGACGTATAGGGCGGAATACATACACCTGAGCGCGGTAGCCGGGCTCCACATCGACCCAATGAAAGTCTATCTGCTGAAGATTTCCTTGTTCGTTTTGTAGCTGGCTGTAGAAGGAAGTGCCGATGTCGGGATGATCATGATTGAAATTGGTCCGGGCCGGCCACCCTTCTGAACCCCAGACATATCGGATCAATTCCGCCCGCTTCTCCTCGATCTGCTCCATCGATCTTAACCGGATGCGGTCCACGTCCATCTTCGTCCGCACAATCTTGCCGGGACTTCCAAACTGTGTCGGCACGGTAAAATCGCCAGCAACAACCAGACGCCCGGCGCTGTCATGAAAGCCTGTTCTGGCCGGGCCGCCGAGGGGGATACTGAATGACTGGTCCAAAATCCCTCCGGGCAAAAACCGTGCAGCAAATGAGACGGGCATATCGTTGACGCGGTCAAAAGCACCAAAAATCACAGTCCTGTCGAACCATGTGTGGATGCCAAAAACGGTTTTGTTCGCAGAGCCCTTGAATGCACGTTGAAGCTGGCCGCTGGCATTCAGTCTGGCGATTCTGGAAACCGTGCGTCCCCCATAAGAAGTGAAGTCGCCACCAATAAAAAAACCTTGGTCAGACTGAATCGAACTCAGGCAATAGATGGTTTCGTTGGCACCGGTTCCGAAACGGAACGTTTCGTCCAGCGTGCCGTCCGACAGCAATCTCACGATCCGCTTAGCCACAAAACCGCCCATGGACGTGAAAGCACCCGCAGCCAGCAGTTTTCCGTCAGGCTGCAACATGAACGCGCGAACTCGGGAATTGGCGCCAGGCCCGATCCTAAAGGTGGAATCCAGGGAACCGTCCGGATTTAACCTGGCGAGCCTGTTCGCTTGCTGACCGTTGATCGAAGTGAAGGTTCCACCGACATAAATCCTGCCTTCCGGGTCGATGGCCACCGCGTCCACGATGCCTGTCCTGTTCAAAACGGGATTGAATGAAAGGTCCAAAGAACCGTCCGGATTCAGCCTGGCCAGCGAACCTCGGCCATGTCCGTTCAGGTTCACAAAGGATCCTCCGACAACAACCTGTCCGTTGGTTTGAAGCGCCATGGCCCGGACTTCACCAAAATCTCCCGCATCCGCCGCAAACGACGCATCCGTGTAACCGTCCTCCAGAAGCCGGACGATCCTATTGCCCGGAAAATCCAGTGCACGTATGAAATCCCCGCCCAAGATGATGGATCCGGACGGTTCCCGTACGTAGCAAAGAACCTGGCCATCCCGAAACCCTGGCATGACAAAATATGGATCAAGTCCGCCGTTCTCCGCGCCGGACATGGATGGTGGTCCAAAAATGCGAAACAGCAAAACCGAGGTGAGCAGCGCACGCCAAAAGTTATTTTTCTTCATCAATGAATCCAAACGCGACAGTTCTACAATACATGGCACGACGGAGAAAAGGAGGATTCACCTTGAATCACCCATTACTTTAGAGGCCCGACGACCGGCGAAACAGGCGACACACGGCCTGAACGAAACTTAAATGACCGTGTTAACCTGCTTTTGCGCCTCTTTTTGAAGTTTCAACGGGCTCATGAAAACGGTTGGAAGCATGAAAATTTTGAGGCTTGATCGGCAATCGCCACGCTATTTCCGCCGGGCGGGAGCGTTATTCGTTATTCAGTTCGGAGCCGGAAATATTTCTGCCCGGGATTTTTGAGCAGACGAAATTCCGTGGTCCTCAAACTGCCGTTGTTTGTTCGGCGTGTTTCAAGCGGGATCTCAGGCCGCCACGATTGAAAATCGGAGGAGGATTCCAGGAAAAATCCTGAATCCGTCAGTGTGTCAAACCTCAGCGTGATGGAGTTATCGTCGCCTCTGGAAGCTTTCACGGGCGGGCTCAATGAAATCTCGTCGATAAAAAGCCCGCTGAAAACAGAATTTCCACGGACCCCCGAGATTCTCAAATCCATCATTCCTTTCACGCGCCACCGGGCGTAATCTCCATCAAAATTTTTGAGGGTTGTTCGTGAAAGCAGGCTCCCGTTTCCATAACCGTTCAGATCAAGGATGCGGAGTCGGCTTGGCGAATCGATGAAATAGAGGGTCACCAGATATTCCCGGCCATATTTCGGATAGAGGCTTACGGCTATTTCCTCCGGCCCGACCCAGCCAGCCGGGTCTTGATTTCCCGAGTCCCAGATATGATAGGTTTGATTCGGCGTGAGGAGGAGATCGTAGTTTTTCAGCTTCAAAGGATCACCGGGAAGGAGCACCTCGCTGCCTCCGTATTTGTCTTGCCAATTTTCGCGTGTGGTCCTGTCGAACCCGAGAAACTCGATTTCAGAAGTAGGAAGCACCCCGAAGAAAGTCAGGTTTGTGGACTCGAAAGTTCCGTGACGACGGAAATGAACCAGGGCCTTGATGGTGTTGGAACCCCGCAGCGGATTCTCCCAAAAAATTTTGTAAGGCGGGGTTTTGGATTCTCCTATCCATTCCCCGTTTCCGTAGTAAGAAACACTTCGGATTTCGTGTCCGGTGGTGACCGCCGCTGAAACCGGGACTTTTTTGGAGATGTCTTTCGGTGTCGTCGTGTCCGGTGAGAGAAACTTGAATTTCAGGGCCGGAGGCGGTGGGTTGTCAAACAGGATGCCCTCCAACAATGCGGCGCTTCCAGGACCTTGAAGGATTTGAATCCTTCCGCTCCCGGAAACCATGAAAGCAACCTTTTTGGAAACAAACCCGTTTGTAAAAAGCACCTGTTCCAGAAGCCGGTTCGTGGGGTTCAGGACGGATATTTTTAGAAGCGTATCCGGGCGGTTTTCGCCATTGAAAAACAAGGAGACGATATGGTCGAGACCGTCTAAAAAATTAAAATCAAAGGCTGCGGACCGGGCGTCCCACATGTTCCCGGCATTTCCGGTGTGTTCAAAAACTATCTCCCCGGGAAGCGCATTGCTCATCCCTCTCAAGAGAATTCCGTTCCGGCCCAGCACCCCGGTGGAACCGCCGAGGGACGCGGATGTGCTTTCGATCAGCCATGCTTTACCCAGGGCAGGCCGGGCTTCAAATTTGAGAATTGTTTCAAAAGCAAGGCCGGGTGCTCCGAAAGCGGCACGCATAGAAACGGTGTTGGCACCGGAGTATATTCCCCTGGCCGCGACCGACTCCCGTTTGAACAATGGAAACGATTCCCCTTCGTTGATCTTGTAGAAATATTGCTGCGGAATTTCCCCACGTGATTCCCATACCATTCCCAGATTCACCTTGTCGGGCACTTCCACATCATCGGCATTGGAAAGCTTCACTTGCAGGAATGAGTACGGTGTGAACACGGCTTCGTAATAAGGCTGCGTGGCATGGGCGAACGCGGCAAAACCGATGTTGATGTTGGAATCGACTTCCAGGTCCATTTCCCCGCCCGTCCTCCAAACCTTTCCATCTTCTGAATAATGAAAAGTAAGGGCCCTGGCGTTCCTTCCGGCCCTGAGCCAGACTCGTGATGTTTTCAACGTGGCGACAAACTCCAGTGAACCTCTTCTGAGGAAATACACCGTGGCGGTCGGGCTCTCTTTGCTGACCAATACGCCGTTGGGTGAGGAGAGAAGCCCGGATTTTGGACCAAGCATCAATCCCGCCCTGCCACCCATGGGAAGGTTTTTCACATCAATGCTGGCGGCAAGCTGTCCGTTTTGATTGACGGGTCTGAAGAGCAAATGCATCGCGAAGGGATTGGTCGAATTCGCTCCGGGACTGAGAATGACCTGGTTGCCGGCAATCTGGGAGCTGCCTGGATATTTTTGAACTGAGCTGTCGGCGGATTCCCAGGGAAATTGGGGCAAGGTTTCAATCCATTTTTTAACACTGGATATTGCAGTCGTGTTCAGAGTGGTATGGCCAACCGGCGGCATCTTTTGATAGAGATCCAGCTTGCTGATCCGCCTCAATATTTTCGAATCATCGGGAGCACCCGGCTTGATCATCCGCTCGGACGGGGTCAACGGCCCCAGATAAACCTTTCCATTCACAATTCCCGCCTCATGGATCGGGGTCGTCATCCTGGCGTCCCAAGATGTCGCGGGGACAAAACCTTCTTCAAAATGGCATTGGGAACAATTGACATCGAAATAGGAGCGCACCTTGTATTGCAAAGGAAAACCGGCATCCACAAACGGAACGACCGGCGTCACCGGTTCACAATCCGCCATATCCAGCTTGGCACCGTTGAATGAAATTTCGCACGAACCAGGCTTGATCAACTGAGATGGTTTGAACCCCAGAATGTATCCCGCTTCAGGAGTGTGACAAAGGCGGCAGTCCCTCTGGCTGGGATAACGCCAGACTTGTTTTCTGAGCTTTCCGCCATCAAAAATCGAAAATTCCTCGTCCATTCCGGCGTCCGAAACCAGGAAGGCGTTCGTGGGATTTTTCCCCCATCGATAGGTGACCCCATAAACTCCGTTGGTGTTCCTGACCAGAACGCGCGTCTCCAGCCTTCGTCTGGAGGTGGCGACCCCGTTGGTCATTTCCAGTTCAAAATGTTTGATGAAAACGCTGCCCGCCGGCAGTTCAAACCGGCTGTTGGTCAAAGAAATCTCCTGCAAAGTTCGAGGCAAAAACGCCCATCGGGTTTTGAAGGCATTGTCCGACCAGAAAGGATTGTTGATGCTGTACGGCACCACCCCGTCAGAAGGCTTCAGGGTTCTCAGATTGGAAAAAAGCCTGGTGGCCGACAAGTCAGGCGGAATCAAATTGGAGGAAGGTTTGGCAAAAACCAGTGAATTGACAGTCCCATCAAGATAATTGGCCGCCAGGATTTCACTGTTCCGCGGATCATAAGCGAAACACGAAATCCCTGGTTTGGTGAACAACCGGTTCAACTTGCCTCCAGTGACCGCCGGGTTCCCGGCCCAGACATGACCGGACACATAATCCGCGAATACATACTGACCATGGATGGATGCTATCGCTCCGCGGTAAACCACCCCGCCCACCACCGCATTTCCTTCATCACTGCCGTAACCGTGGTTGTATTGAAACTGTGGCGGAAGGTTTGGAGTCGCAAAACTCCCGGCGTTTCCTTCGAGGTGGGGCCAACCGTAGTTACCTCCTTTGACCACCTTGTTAACCTCTTCGAAACGGCCCCCTCCGACGTCGCCGACATAAAGGGCGCCGGTCACGGGATCGAAGTTCATCCTCCAGGGGTTTCGCATGCCAAGCGCGAAAAACTCGGTTCGCAGGGTTCGCTGGTTCAGAACCTGGTGGTTGTAGGTTTGAAATCCAATGAATGGATTGTCGTTTGGCACCAGGTAGGGACCCAGCGGAGAGTCGTGCCCGTTGGGCCGGAGGTTCCCGGCATTTTGATCCACATCGATCCTGAAAATTCCGCCAAAAAAAGCCTGGTCCAGGTATTGGGAAGCATTGCGTCTGGACTCGGGAATACCATCATACCCGACCGAAATATAGAGATAACCGTCAGGACCAAATTTGAGATCTCCTCCGTTGTGAAGTTCCGAACTGTCATTCTGACTGAGAATCAAGGTCTCCGTCCCTTTCTGCACTTCGGACGCATCAGGATCAGGGCATTGAAATCGCGACACCGAAAAAGTCCCCCCGGCCATGGTTCGGAACACAAAAAAATATCCGTTGACCTTAAACCTGGGGTGAAATGCCATCCCCAAAAGCCCCATCTCCATGTATGTGCTGTTTAATCCCTCAGTCAGGTCCAGAAACAAAACTTTTTCCGGACGCGCGAGGTTGGGGATCACGAAAATTTTTCCGGTCCGCTCAACAACAAACACACGGTTTGTCTCACCCCTCGGCGAGGTGACAACCACCGGGCTCTCAAATCGGATTCCCGGGAAAATATTCGACAGGCCAAACCCATTCAGACTTGGGTCTACCGGCATCCCGAAAACATGATTGGTGTTCGAATAAGCGGAGGCCGGGAAAAGTGCGAGAAGGAAAGATAAAATGAGCAGGAAGTTTCGGAACCTCAAATCCGACAGTTGGTTCACAATCTATTTGCCCCAGAATTCAGAGACCTGATCCCGGAAAAAAGATACAAAGGATGATTCCACATTTTCTCCGCTTCTATGCCGTTCCTAAATCCGGGAGTCATGAACTTCTAGGAGATGATGTCCGTGATCGGTTTGCCCAGGCCGTCGCGCGTGACGTAAAAAGGCCGTTTCTCAATCTCATACGCGTGTTTGGGAGAAATCCCCATAGCTCTGTAAATCGTGGCATGCAGATCCTCGATCACAACCCGCTTCTCCAAGGTCTTGCAGGGACGCTCCTCCGCCGTGATACCGTGAAGGTATCCCTTCCGCACGCCCCCTCCAAAAAGCAGAACCGAGCCGGCATCGGTGAAATGGCGGTGCATGCCGTAAAATTTGAGATCATTGATCACCTCCGGAACCACCACCTGGTCTTTCACCGTCTTGCCCGGCTTCCCTTCCATCATCATGTCGCGACTGAATTCGCTCGCAACCACGATCAGCGTCCTGTTCAGCAGCCCCCTGGATTCAAGATCCAGAACCAGCTGGGCGATCGGGCTGTCGATCTGCTTTTTTATGTCGGTCAAACGGGTGTGCCCGTTCTCGTGGGTGTCCCAGTTCAGGAACGGGATGTATTCAGTGGTCACTTCAATGAACCGTGCTCCGATCTCCGTCAACCTCCTCGCCAACAAACAACCGAGCCCAAATTTTCCAGTATTGTATTTTGCGTAACTCTCCTTCGGCTCCAGGCTGAGATCAAAGGCCTTTGCGGCGGAAGAACTCAACAACCGGTGCGCGTTGTCCATGGACCGTATCAACGACTCTTTCTGAAAATCGCTGCCGTGAATTCCGATCGGATTTTGAGCTGCAAGTTTTTTGTAAAATCCGGCGCGGTTCTCAAATCGTCCGGGGCTCATTCCAGCCGGAGGCCGGACGCTGTCCAGGGCCTGTTCCGGATTGGAAATCATGAACGGTCCATATTCACTTCCAAGAAATCCGGCGGTGTGAAAAGCCTTCAACTCCTCCCCTTCCCCGACATCAAATCTCTGGCCGATATCAACAAAAGCCGGGACGGCATTGTTCAACGGGCCAAGAGTGCGAGAAATCACCGAACCGATGTGAGGCGCGGCCACAGTCTGGGGTGGAGCATAACCCGTATGCCATTGGTATTGGTGGCGTGAATGCAGGATAAAACCGAGATCGCCCGCAGTATAACTTCGGATCAGAGTGCCGCGATCCATCACCCGGGCGAGTTTCTCCAGCCCGGCGGAAAACTTGATCGGGTCAACATTGGTGTCTATGGATGGAAATGTGCTTAGAACCTTGTTTGGATCCAGCCCCTTTTCGTAGGGGGTGTATCGTTTCGGATCAAAGGTTTCGGTGGAAGCCATTCCTCCCGCCATCCAGAGAATGATCAAGGTGTCCGCCGTGGCACGGGGAGCCGACTCCTCCGCGAAAACCGCCCTGGGATAACCGGCCCCGAGCGCCGCCAGGGTTCCCATTCCTGCGGTCTTTAGAAAATCTCTCCGAGACCAGTTCGATGCATTTCTCATAAAATGATCCACTCCTTTAATACACCAGTTGAAATTCAGGCAACATGACGATGGACCAGAGAAAATCCTCGATCTCGGAGGCTCCCGGCTTTTCGCCCATAAACGACCGCACCATCCGGGCTTCATCCGCTGTCGGAGGCCGCCCTAAAGCCGCGACATAAATACCGGAAATAAGCTGTTCAGGCTGGTTTTTCTTCACCAAAAGCTCCGCACCCCGTTTGAGGATCTGGTTCAAGGTTTCGCCATTGGTCAGTTCCAGCGCCTGCAAGGTCGTCGTAACCGAAGGCCTGGAGGTCATAACCTGCTCCCGGTTGGGCCGCCCCATCGCCACCATCAAAGGGTCCGCCTCCACCATCGAGGCGCGGATTTTTCCAAGTTTTGGCAGCATGGAAACCGCCGCATCCACCCGGGTCCCAATGTTCCACGGAGCCATATTATACCCCCCGAGATCAACAACGGCATCCCATTCCAATCCCGCCTGATCCACCTTGTTCCAGTCGGCGGGAACTTTCGCCATCCATTTCCAACCCGTGCCGGTGGCGGTCTTCCACGGCTTTCCCCCGGAAATTCCTGAAGCTTGAAAAAGGACCCCTTGAACCGGTTTTTGATCCGGCTTGGCAGCAACCGATGCTTCAATCAACAGGACGTTTGTTCCGGCTTTCAAGTGAGGCCTGAGATTGATCGTCTGGACACTTCTCTGACCGTTTTCGCCGTGAACTTTTTTCCCATTAACATAAAGAGAATAACCTTGTCCCGCAGACGAAACCGCGCCTGCCTGATCGGGTTCGCCGCTCAAAATCAGCTCGGTCTTGAACCAGACAGTTTTTTCCTGGTTGGTTTCTGTTCCTGTCCAGATCCACCTTGCTTCAACGGCTTCGACTGAATTTAAACGTACGCTCGATAGGTCAAATTCCGAACTGGCCGGCGAGGGATATCCAGCCCCGGTTAGGACGCCCACTGCATCGCGAAACTGCTCTGCCGAAAGCCTTCTGACAGCAGGTCCCTTGAACACAAACCTGGATTCCTTCTGATCTGAAAGGTTGACCGAGGCGAGCTGATAAGCCTCCGAGGTGGTGATCCGCATCAGTGTATGTTTGAGGTTGTAATCGTGGGCCGCGAGATCCTCCGCCAGCCAGTCGAGCAAATCGGGATTCCACGCGGGATTCTCCATTTCGTCCACCGGCTCAACCAGTCCGCGCCCCATCAAGGACGCCCACAACCGGTTGACGATGGTTCGCGAAAGCCGTCCGTTTTCCCTGGAGGTGATCACATCTGCAAGTTCGGAGAGCCGCTCCTTTTTGTTGGTGCTGGAATGGATGTTTCCAAGCTGCGGATAAATAAACCGGAGCGGGGCTTTCTGTCCGGTCGGCTTGTCACATAGGAACATCTCCAACGGTTCCTCGGAATAAACATTTGCCAGTCCGTAAGCATCGGCCAGCGTCCAGTCGTTGATAAAACTGTCATGGCAAGATGCACATTTCAAATTAACCCCCATGAACACCTGCGAGATGTTCTGCGCGGTCTGCATCGGGGCGACCTGGCTGGCATTCACCACCCCGCGCCAGACAATCCCCTTGGCAAAACCTTCGGATCTCGGACCAGGGTTGACCAGTTCACGCACAAAAACATCGAAAGGTTTGTTTTCCACCAGGGCTGAAAAGAGCCAGCCCGTGATCTGTTTCCTGCCGCCATCAATGTACCCGGTGCCACGATAGTCATTGCGGAGGGCATCATTCCAAAAGGTGAGCCAGTGCTCTGCGTAACGTTCACTGTCGCTCAAAAGTTTTTCCACCAACTTTTCCCGGCGAACCCGGGGGCGCTCCCTGAGGAACTGCTGCAATTCCTCCTCCGTGGGCAGCATTCCGATCAAGTCGAGGTAAACTCTGCGGGCGAAAATCCGGTCTGATATCAGCGAAGGTTTCGAAACTTTCTCGAGTGCAAAATAGCGGTCCATAAATCCGTTCACCGGGTTCTTCGCGGACGAAGGGGACCCCGGTATGGGTGGAAGACGGCGGCTCAAATTCAACGGAGCGGGCCGGGCAAAACTCACGGAACCAGGCCACTCGGCACCCTGGTCAATCCAGGCGCGCAATTTTGAGATCTGGGCCGGAGTCAGTTTAGATCCTTTTTGCGGCATCATGTTATCGGGATCAAATGCTGCCACCAGCTCGATCAAAAGGCTTTCCGCACTTTTCCCTGGTTTGATCGCCGGACCGGAATCGCCCCCTTTTAAAGCTTCCTCCCTGTTGTCCATCTTGAAACCACCCTTGCTTTTACCCCGGGCATGACACTTGGTGCAGCTGGCTTCAAAGATCGGTTTGACCTCCGAGACGAAATCTACTTTTCCCGGCGCGGGCACCGGCAGTTGCAGAACTTGTTCGGGAGTAATCGCGGCGTCCAGCGGGAGAACCGACAGACAGCCGGCTAGAAAGAAAATCAGGGCGGACGGTTTCATGAATTTTAAGCTTTAAAAACCTGACGGATGTATTCCCGGCTGCGCCGATGATTTTCCACGACTGACCGGGTGATTTTGGTCCCTGTTTCCAGGGCAAGTTCCAAGGTATAAAAGCCGGGCAGATTCTTCTTCCGGGCGAACGCGGCTATCTCCTGGTAATTGATGTCGCCTGTGTCGAGAGTCTCCCACCAGATCTGCTCGCGACTTTGCCGCAAATGCCAGGAAACGATCCTTTCGGAATATTCCTCCAGAACCGTCATGGGTGCCAGTCCGCCCCGAAAAACCCAGTGCACATCGTAACAAAACCCGAGAAGCTCGGGGGTCGAGTTTCTAAAATTGAAGTGAAACTCCCTGGCACCGTTGAGCATTTCCGGCGTGTGATGATGTATCCCGAGCGCGATGTCTCGCTTCTTCAACTCGGCGCCCAGCAGTTTCAGATAGCGGAGCTGGATTTCGAGCTCCCTGTCGGTTTTCTCGCGTCCAACAGGGTCGGGATTGACATTAAAAATGAGAAAACCTTCCTTGCTGCAAAGGTCCGCCGCTTTCAGCAGTTGCGACAAAACTTTCTCCGCATCCGCGACGACATGAAATTTCCCGCCTGAATAAAGACTGACCGGTTTTAAACCTCGTTCCCGAAGCTGACCTGCAAACCGCCCGTTCTCGTCGGGCTGCGCCAGGTTTACCGAGCCTTCGGCGTACTCAAACCCGGCGTCGCGAATGGCACCCAAAGCCTCAGGCAGGTGTTGGGAAATATTTTTCCCATCGCGTTCATAATACTGGCCCCAGGCATAAAGCTGGGTTCCGATAAAAGGGTGCTGTTTGCGGGATGCGGCGGGGTTGTTAGAGGAACAGCCCGGCTGCAAAAAAACAGAGCCGGCCACCAGGGCCGATTTTCCGACGTCCAAAAGAAATTTTCTACGGTTCTTCATAGTATGCGATCGGGCGTTTTCAGAAATGTGGGCACTTCGATCTGGCTGGTTTCAATCTTGATGTAGTGAAGGATGACCGGAGCGAGGATCATCCCTGGAATACCCATCAACCGCTCAAAAACGATGATGGCCAGGAGCGTCAGCCACATCGGGTTTTTGATCCGGTCACCGATGATCTTGCTGTTGAGAAAATATTCCAGTTTGTGAATGGTGATGAGGAAAGCCAGCGCCAGCGCGGCGAATTTGGGGGAGATGGTGAACGCGATTCCAACGATCAGGGTGTTGGAGATGAGGTTTCCGAGGATCGGCAGCAGCCCGGCCAGAAAGGTCACCCCGATGACCAGCCATTTGTACGGCAGGTTAGTCCACAGGACAAAGATCGAGGTGAAGGTGGTGTTGATGAGGGAAATCAGGATCTGGGCGCCCATCACCGTGGCAAAACTTTCAAAAAACCTTCTGAATCGCGCCAGGATCAATTCGCTCGACAGGGTGTAAAGATTATTGGCTCGAAATTCTTTTTCGCGTCCGAGCTCAACCTTGTGGCTCAGAAAGAGACTCACCGCCACCACCATGCCGATGAAGACAAGCGCCACCTCCTTGGTAGCCACCTTGGCGATGTTTCCCACCATTTTCATCTGGGATTTGAGCGTCTCGATGATCAACTCCTTGGCGCTTTCGAGATCTTCAAACGGAAGGTCGATCTGATGCGACTGCGCCCAACTGATGACTGAAGGGATAGAAGTCGAGGCAATCTGTGGCAGGGCGATGATCGCCTGGCGTGTGAAATAATAAAACCCGTAGGAAATCAGGGTCATCAAGATCAAGAACAGGGTGACAGCGAGCCATTTGCTCCGGAAAAAATAGAGTTTATTGAGGGCAAAGTAGGAAAAAATTACGGTTAAAAACGGAGCCGCCATGTTCATCGAGCCAACCAGAACCAGGGTGGCTGCGATAAAAATGAAAGATATTTTTTCAGGTCGTGTCATTTAAGTTCGCAGGTCGAATCCAAATCGCCAGCGGGCAGCGAAGATACCGTTTGTGGTGGATTTAGACAGTTGGATTTTAATCAGACTTTAGAACGGTTGGAACGGCCCCATCATCCGGCTACACGTCCGGCCGGGGCAGGAAAAACTGCGCAATCTGCGAATGGCGGAGCAAAACGGATCGGCGGAAAAAAACCCGGAGCCAGCTCCGGGCCTTTGTTTTCAAAACTCTCAATTGCAGTCGCACGATTTTTCACTACTGCAACAACCGCCTGATTCAAAATCTTCCTCGGCGGGAATGCGTCCCAGTTCGAATGTCTTGGCCACATATTGACTCACCGATTCGTGGACCTGATGCATCGCCTGCTGGGCATCCAGGAAACCGCGGGAAACTGGATTTCCAAGGAACTGCTCGCGTAAACCCTCGTATTCCGAGATTTCCTCCCCGGTCAACGGCAATCCCTGCTGCTGTTTTCCGTGCAGTGCATCCCCTTTTTCAGAAAGTTGCTGGTAATTCGACTTGGCGGCGGCGTCCGCCATGAATTTCTCGATATTTCCCCGCAGTTCCTTGTAGTGCGGCTCATCAAGGATGGCCTGACAAAGTTCCCGGGTTTTTTCCAAAATGTTGGTTTCAGCCAATGTTTGCATGAGATTCAATAGATCACACCATAAACCGATTTCAAGCACCCAAAACGCTGAATTTTACCCGGCTGAATCAATCATCCACTGAAGACGGAACTCTGTTTCCGGTGAACTGAAATTTCAGGGATTTTCATCGATCACATCCGCGGAGGTGCTCCCGTTTTCCAGTTCGCTCCACCCAAAACTCGAACCGCAACCCCATTATTTATCCTTGTCAACCCAACCATATTGCCCTGAATCCGGTTTGCTTCTGTCCCCGCCCCTTCGACCCGAATTCTATCTCAGCCATTTCCGGTCCTGGCGGCTTCGACCACGAGTCGAGCCCGCCTTGATCCAACGGACTCCAGATCGGAGGCGGACAGTGATCGGCCTTGCACAGTTAAAACCCTGGTCGCTTCCGGCGTTGCCACGGGCGGGTAAACCTCATCCATGGAGAAGAGAATGAGGGGAAGGCGGCGCTGACTTTTTATTGGCCGTGATCCGGATGCGGGGTGGAGAAGTGCCGTCATTTACTAAAGCCAACCCGCCTTGACGCTTACAATTCTCAACCACACGGACGAAGATGCCGAAGCCCGGTTGCTGGATAATCTGGACGGTTTGAACTGGGTTGTTTCAGGGCTTGGAGATAAATCTCCAAAACCCCGGCCTGGTCCACGGTCGTGGAACGATGGAAAAAATCCATAAAAATCGGACTTTACTGTTTCTTCCAGTCTATTTGGTTTCCGGCGGGATCAATGACTGTTGGAGTGACAAAAACCCACAAATGTTTGCGCTCGATTTTCCCGGGTGAATTGGTGGAGATGATCTCTGACACACCACCGAAAACCACTGTTTCCCCACTAACTAGCGACTGAATGGTCGAGATTTGTCTCACTCGAAATCGTGGCAAAGGTATGGTGACCCCCAGCTTTTCCACTTTCTCTTTCAGTTCCTTCCCCGGCTCGTCGTATCCTAAAAACTCAGTCAACGTGGCGGTGAGCTCCAGCCATAGATCACCAGTTATCTCCGCGACGGATGGAACCACATCCAACACCGGGCCCGTGGTTACCTGTTGGGTTTGATAATTGTGCGTAATTTTTCCATCTCCGTCGAAACTCGTGACCAGGCCGGAAACTACCGACCTTTGGTCAACAGCCGAAACCTGCGCCGGGCGTCCGCTTGCCGTGCTCAACTTAGGCGCGGTCAAGAAATCGACACCCGGTCGCCCTTCCAAGGCTTTGACCAAATCATCGTATTGCGCCTTGCCAACTACCTTGAAAAAAACTTCACTCAAAGAATTCGTCACCGGAACTCCAGGCAAGGAAATCCCTTTCAGGCTTTCCCTTGCATTTGAAGGGTCTGCCTTGGCCAGGATCACCCAGCTTAGCTCGGTATCGGCTAAAGCTTCTTCGTTCAGTTCCGCAAACTTGGTTTCTATCGAAATCTGTGGGGGGGGTGCGCAAAGAACATCTATCGCTTGCCCCAATGCTTCAAAATCCGGGAGTGGCGCGCGAATTAACAGGGTTCCCCGATTGATGTTGTGAAAAATGGTCGTTGCTGGGTCTGAATCTTTTCCCAGGAATTTTTTTAGGAAACGCGGCAAATCTTCTGCAAGAGTGGCGCTATTGCTGCGAAACGACGGATCTACCGTTGCTAAAAAACTTCGAACTGCTCCTGTATCGAGTTTGTAGGATCTGGTGAAAAACTTCGCTTCTGTCACAGAGTTTGTGGCCGGTGGAGTTGTCGCAGCGTAAAGCAACAGACGGCTGAGGGGACGCTTCACCTCATAACCAATTCCGAATTTCCCAAATTCCGGTAATCCCTTCGATAAGGACTCGACATATTCAGCTTCAGAATTCTGTTCCATTTTTTTAGGTGCCTCTCCAACGGTCGTTCCTGCGGCTTCAGTTTTCAAAGCCGCCAACAACATCCCAGCCGAAGAATTTTTCCAAAATTCACGGTCCGGAGATCGGGTCGCGGAACTGGCTGATCCCAAAGCCTGCACCAGCCCAACGATTAGGAGCAGAGCAAGAATCATAAAACGAACCAGGATGCTCCTGCACTTTCCCGGACTTTGTTCCAATTGAATGGGAACGAGGTGCAACAAATTTTCAACGCGTTGGCCAAGGTTGGATCGAAAACCTTCCACTCCTGCCCCGGCGTTAGAGACAAATCCAGGTCCTGCCAGTCGTTTTCCGAAATCCACCAGAGCTTCTGCCAAGGCCACAGGACCGTCCGGCAAAAAAGCCGCTGCTTCGTCTGCTGATTTTTCCGTGGCTTTCTGAAGGGCCTGGTGGCACCACCAGACAAAGGGATTCCACCAATGCATCGCCATGACCTGGCTTGTGAGCGCGTACCAAAACGGATCTCTGGATTTCAAATGCGCAAGTTCATGGAAGAGAATCGCGTCCTGCTGAATCAGGGAAAATTGGGATTCAAAATTTATCGGCAGAACAATGGCAGGTCGGAACAATCCGAAAGCTACGGGACTTGTAAGTTTATCACTCTCAAACAAAGAAACCTTCTTTGTCCAGCCCAGACGTTGCGAGAGTTCTTGGACACGGTCCGATAGTCGCCTGGAAGTATGAGTTCTGACCCATTTCCAAAGAATCAGATGAGCCAGACACCAACGCATGGTGAGAAATAAATAACCTGCCAACCAAACCGCACCGACCCACCATGCCGGCTTGGAAAGCGGCACATCTGGAGCGACAGAGACTGCAACCGGGGTAGAAACCAGTGGAAGGACTGTCGAATAACGAACCGTCCATTTGCGTTCGCCTCGTTCGACAGGGAGCACTTTTAATTCTTCTGGAGCGTAACTCCACCAGCTAAAAACGCGCTCAGATCCACCAACCAGTTGAACCACCGTATGGAGAAAAAGCGCCAGGATGGCAGTTTGCCAGAAAGTTTTGATCCAAAAGGATGATCGAAGAAAGAAAGTGATGGCGCGCACAGTCAATACAATCGCGGCGCATGAAAGGCCCAAAGCAGAAATCGTTTGAAACCAGAAGGAATAGTCAGGAAATGGATTCATTTCTTCCTCCTCTTCTCTGAAATTATTTTTTCCAGTTTGGCCAGTTCCTCCCGGCTGACCTCGCGTGTCGTTAAAAGATGACTGACAAGGTTGGCCACGCTTCCCGAAAAAAGCCGTTCCAGCAGATGATCGGCCATATTGCGGGTGACTGATTCCTCAGGGACCGCAGGCTGGTAAATAAAACTGCGCTCCTCCACCCGGTGACTCACCAATTTGCGAGCCTCCATTTTCCGCAGCATGGTCGCCACCGTGGTATAGGCCAGTTCCTGCTCCGTTGACAGCCCCGCAAGTATGTCGTGAACCGAAGCTTCCTTGCGTTGCCAAAGCAGCTTCATGATTTTTAACTGTAGGTCACCCAGCCGATGTGGTTTTTGTGTGGTCATGATTGAATGCGACCCAGGTAATACTACCCAGGTAGTTAATGCAAGAAACTTTTTGCGGATATTGAGATTGGAACAGGCCTTACGCGACTATTCCTTGGGCTACTTTTCCATGCACATCGGTCAAACGGAAATCGCGGCCTTGAAAACGAAAGGTCAGTTTTTTGTGATCGATGCCGCACAGATAAAGCATCGTGGCATGCAAATCGTGCACATGCATTTCCTGGCCGTCGGTGAGGTATTTGTAACCAAGCTCGTCGGTGTTGCCCCAGGTTAATCCCGGCTTCACCCCGCCGCCCGCCATCCAGATCGAAAAGGCATTGATATGATGATCGCGACCAGATCCCTGCCCCATCGGCGTCCGGCCAAATTCACCGCCCCAGATCACCAGCGTGTCATCCAGCATCCCGCGTTGTTTTAAGTCCCGGACCAGCGCAGCAGAAGCCTTGTCCACCGCTTCCGCAGCTTTCGGCATCTCTTTTTCGATGTCGCCGTGATGATCCCAGGCCCGGTGGTAAAGCTGGACAAATCGAACCCCGCGCTCGGAGAGACGTCGGGCCATCAAACAGTTCGAGGCGAAACTGCCGTCGCCCGGTTCCTTGACGCCGTACATTTCAAGCATCTCTTTCGATTCCGATTTGATGTCCGTGAGGTCAGGAACGGAACTTTGCATCCTAAAGGCCATTTCGTACTGGCTGATGCGTGTTTGAATCTCCGGATCGATCCGTTCTTCCGCCAGGATTCCGTTGAGTCGTTTGATTTCTTCCACCACCTGCCGCTGCGTGCTCTGGCAGACCCCTTCCGGATTTCCGACATAATGGACCGCATCACCCTTGGATTGAAATTGTATCCCCTGAAATTTGCTCGGCAGAAAACCACTGGACCATTGACGGGCTGAAACTGGCTGGGCACCCGATTTTCCCGCCGAGGTCAGGACGATAAATCCGGGCAAATTGTCGGTTTCAGCGCCGAGCCCGTAGAGCAGCCAGGAGCCCATGCTGGGACGCCCCTTGATGATGGAGCCGGCATTCATGAACGCATGGGCCGGGTCATGGTTGATCTGCTCGGTGTGGAGTGAACGGATGATGCAGATCTCGTCGGCGATGCCGGCGATGTTGGGAAAAAGCGAGGATATTTCCTGGCCTGAATTTCCGTTTCGTTTGAATTCCACGAAAGGTCCCCTGGCCTTCAACTCGGTGTTTTGCAACTGAGCAAGCTGCTGCCCTTTGGTGAAAGACTCCGGAAATGGTTTGTCGTGGATTTTTTTTAACTCGGGTTTGAAATCGAATGTTTCGAGATGAGACGGACCACCCGCCATACAGAGGTGTATGACCCTTTTGGCCCGAACAGGAAAATGCGGGGTATGGATGATGCCCTGCCACTTACCCCCCGTTTCAACGGCGGTCGCAGCCCGTGCCGCAGGATTTAACAACGAGGCAAGGGCCATGCCTCCCAATCCGTAAGCGGCCTGGCCAAGAAATGTCCGGCGGTTGATGCTCAATCGAAAATCCGAAGATTCAAAAGGATTGTTCATGGAAAATCTTTAATAAACGGTGATGGCTTCGTGCAGATTCAAGATCACCCGGCAGACTGAAGTCCATGCTGCAAGTTCCGCACGGTCACCGATCCAGGTGCTTTTCCGCAATCCCGCTTTGCTCAATTTTGCGGCGTCGTCGGGCGCACTTTTGAAATAGCTGCGCTGCCCTTGAAGAAACTTTTGCAAAGAATTGATCTCAGGGGGTGAAGCGGGACGGGCCAAAGCGCGTTGAAAAGCCACCTCAAACCGTCGTTCATCACTGGCTTTGGGCAGCGCCAAGAGTTGTTCGGCAAAAACGCGCGCAGCTTCCACAAAAGTTGGGTCGTTGAGCAAGGTCAAGGCCTGTTGAGGCGTGTTGGAAACAGTACGTCCGGCGGTGCATTCCTCTCTGGACGGAGCGTCAAAATTGGCCAGCATGGGATGAAGAAACGTCCGTTGCCAGTGCATGTAAATTCCGCGCCTGTACTGCTGCTCATCCTTGTGTGGCGCGTATTCGCGGTCTGGAAACTGGAGGTTGGCGTAATACCCTGCCGGCTGATACGGCCTTGCGCTCGGTCCATACATTTCCAGGTTCAGCAATCCCGCGGCAAAAAGCGCGTTGTCGCGGACAAACTCCGCTTCCAATCTTTTTGGCGATTGAAAGGATAGCCAACGGTTGGATGGATCAAGGTCCCTGAGTTCCTGACGTTGATTGGAAATCTGACGGTAAGTGGAGGAGGTCACCAGCAATCGAACCATGGCTTTGATGTCCCAGCCGGATTTTTGAAACTCCAAGGCGAGGTGATCGAGTAATTCCAGGTGTGATGGTGAATCTCCCTGCAATCCAAGATCTTCAACGGTGGCTGAAAGGCCGATCCCAAAGAACTGTTTCCAGAGCCGGTTCATCACATTACGGCTGGTGAGAGGATTCTCCGGAGCCATCAGCCAGTCGGCCAGATCGCGACGGTTCAAACGTTTGCCTTCGCCAGATTTTAGTTTGGGAAGAAATCCAGGGGTGCCGGGGACCACCGTCTCCCCTGATTCATCCTGCCAGTTCCCCCGGGGCAAAACGCGGTTGGTTCGAGGCTCCCAAGCCTGCGTGATCAAGGTCGGTGCTCGACCCGACCGGCATTCCAGCAATTCACGTCGAAGGTTTTTATACTGCGCAAAAAATTTAATGTCGCGCCCGGAGCTGATGAGAAAAATCTCCTTGAGGGCCACAGATGACAATCTGTCCTCTTTCCTTCCCCTGAGGCTGTCCGCCACCCGGCGGCTGTACAAATCGTCCGCGATATTCCCGGCTGCGAAAGGAGAGAGTGAAAAGCGGACCCGGCCAACAACAGGGTTTTTGAGCCGGATGACGATCTGGTTCGTCGATACAACTGTCACTGGCGGATCCAGGAGATAAACAGCCGATTGAGGCTCCCGTAAATGAAGGGCCGAAGTCTTCCACCCGTCAGCCACCCCCGAAACATCCTGTCCGTGGGCGTATCGAGTTTCCTTCCGGGCGGCTTCAGCATGATAAAATTTCAGCATGGTTTCGTTGCTGGTTCCAACGCCAGTCTGTGCCACGGACAAGGAAATCGTGGTGCTCTCTCCAGACCGCAGGATGTTGCCCTGATTTTCCTCGTGCGGAAGCAGCTCAATCCTTATGGCCGCGACTGTCATGTTCTCAGGTTTGATCAAAAACTTATGTTCCTCCTCCTTGGAGTCGGACTTTTTGAAGAGAATCGAACCATCGCCTAGCAGCACGCTGTTGCTGCTCTTGGACTCGACCTCAAATGGAGGGAGAATCCAACCATCATTGCCGCCTTCCAACGCCTTCAGACTGGACCGAACCCAGCTTTGAAAATCAGCCCTCGGGATCTTGTAAGACGCGACCAGATTGTTGATCTCTCTTTGAAGACCGGCATGGCGTTGCAAAAGGTAATCACTTTCGACCTCAATCTCAGGCGGAAACGGATGATCGTTGCTCCAATTCTTGAGATCGGGGTTGGGCGTGTATTTGTAGTCTGAATAAACACCCCACTGTTTGATGTCCGCGAAGAAAGCCCCCATTTGATAAAAGTCCTTCGCCGTAAAAGGATCAAACTTATGATCGTGGCATTCCGCGCAACCCATGGTCGATCCGAGCCAGGCGGTCGAAATGGTGCGCACCCGGTCTGCGGTGTATTTCGTCAGGTATTCCTTCGGCTGTGCGCCTCCCTCGCGAGTCACCATGTTCAAACGGTTAAATCCACTGGCCACTTTTTGTTCAGTGGTGGCATTTGGCAGCAAATCCCCGGCGATCTGCTCTCTTGTGAATTGGTCGAACGATTTATTCGAGTTGAAGGAGCGGATGACGTAGTCACGGTAAGGGAAGATATTGTGATTCTGGTCGCCGTGATACCCGACAGTGTCGGCAAAACGAACCAGATCGAGCCACCCCACAGCCATCCGTTCGCCATAGTGAGGCGAGGCCAAAAGCCGCTCCACCTGCCGTTCGAAGGCATTGGTGGATGTGTCAGTCAAGAAACCAGCCATTTCCCGCAGAGTTGGGGGAATGCCTGTGAGATCCAGACTTAACCGGCGCAACAATGTCCGTCGGTCAGCTTCCCTGGAGGGCTGGACATTTTTCGCTTCAAGATTTTCCAAGACATAAGAATCGACCAAGTTGCGCACCCAACCGGACTCCCGAACAGTGGGAGGCTCCGGAGCCTTCAAAGGGGCGTAAGCCCAATGCGGCTCGTATCTGGCACCCTGGGAGATCCATTGCTGTAAAAGTTGCTTTTGTCTGGAAGTAAGTTTCTTATTCGATTCTGGAGGCGGCATTATTTCTTCAGGATCGTTTTCGAGGATTCTTTTCACCAGCGCGCTGAGTTCAGGTTTGCCGGGAACAATGGCTTCCTTCTCCAGTGCGTTCTCACGGTCGTCGAGACGCAGCTTCGCTTTTCGATGACTCTTGTCCGGACCGTGACAGAGGAAACAATTGTCGGAAAGTATCGTCCGAATATCACGGTTAAAACTGATTTCAGCGGCATCTGTCGCGGAAAAAGCAACCCCGAAAAAAACTGCAATCAGCACTTGGGATGACCGGCAAAAACTCATCATAATGGATCATATGAGGGTTGACCGGAAGCGAACATTTTGCAAGCGGTCACTCCAGCAATTCTCATTTTGACTTTCGGTGAGGTGTAACACTTGGGGGCGGTGAAGGGTGAACTTCTGGAGGGAGCTGGAGTTTAACAGCGGGCAATGATTGTAACACAATTGTAACTTGTACTTTTGGAGTGGTACTGGCATTCCTTGGCAAGTGAAAGCGCACCGCTTAAATTATATTCTCGAACGCTTTCGAGTGGTGGC
>Ga0163152_10002705_pt1 | contig 24426 bp, 29 predicted proteins | sample OliLakLV19MP8IB2_FD_148635 | JGI IMG/M metagenome (GOLD analysis project Ga0163152, IMG submission 148635) | Freshwater microbial mat bacterial communities from Lake Vanda, McMurdo Dry Valleys, Antarctica - Oligotrophic Lake LV.19.MP8.IB-2 | ecosystem: Environmental > Aquatic > Freshwater >...
CTTGTATTATTTGTAGGCGGCGTATTTTTTCTTTACAAAAAAGCAGGTAAAAAAGATGGCAACACAGTCTACCCAGCAGGCATAAACTACACGGGAGAAGAAGAGCAGGCGCAACAGCCTGTGCCACAAAAAAAAGTATATGATTGGGGCAAGCTTGCAACAACCCAAAATATGTCTACATTTGTAAGCCGTGGCCGACAATATACATATCAGCATCCTGCTGAGATGGCGCCACTCATCATACCTAACGACCCAAATGACTCAAGCACGTTTGATGTGGCAGACGTTCCAGCACACTTAAATCTAATGGTACTTGTTGAAACTATCTCAAGCTATGATGCCAAATATAAAGGTAATTTGGAAGGTTTTGTAAGAAACTATTACACATTTTTCCCCGGTCTCAAGAAGCTAAACACGTTTGAAGAGTATACAAGTGAAAAAGGTCTTGCGGGGTTCAAGGCAACATATGAAACTAAGGCTAGTCAAGTTACTGGAGAAGGATACTTTTTCCCAGTCTCAGGTAACAATGATAAAGTCATTCATATAAGTAATGTTTTCCCTGAAGAAGGAGAGGCTGTATTTACCAGAATCTTAAACAGCATTGATACAAAATTACCTGAGGTAAGCCCAACTCAGGCAGAAGAAAGTGGAGAAGGAGAATAAAAACAAAGCTCTTTTTCTTGTTTTTATTAGTGCACTCATAACTGGACTTATTGCACCAATTACAAAAATTGGCCTTAAAGAACTCGACCCCATTAGCTTCATGCTTCTCCGTTTTATTTTGGCGTCGATTGCAATTACGATAATATACAAGCTAAACAAAGAGCTTTTTTCCGTCTCACTTCTAAAGCTTGTACCTATTTCTCTCTTTGCTGCTGCTAATATTGTACTTTTTGCGTATGGAATGGAAAAAAGCTCAGCCACAATGGGAGTTATTATGTATGCTGCGACTCCAATTCTTACGACATTTTTTGCAAGTGTTTTAACTGGTAAAAAAGTTACACTATCAAAATGGGTTTATCTTGCAGTAGGACTTTGTGGGGTCATCTTTATTGTACTATTTCCTCAGTTTGAAACAGCTCTCCAATCAACAGGAAGTATAATCGGCAATTTACTTTTACTGTCTGCTGTAACATGTTGGTCTTTGTATATGGTTAGAGCTAAACAAGTACAAAAAAACTATTCACTTTTGTCGATCTTACTTGTTCTTATATATACGACAACCATTGTTTTGTTGATACTAGCACTAACTCAACAAGTACCGCTGATCCATCAGCTATCCGCAGTTTCAAAAGTAGTTTGGAAATCAGTGTTTTTTGTAGCTTTTTTTGCTACTATCATTAGTTACTATATAAATCAATATTTAATACAACAAGCAGGAACCACAATTGCATCACTTACTTTCTATCTCGCCCCAGTATTTGGATTTGCATTTTCAAACATACTATTACAAGAAACGCTCTCGCTGGGAGTTATCATAGGTACTTTGTGTATTTTTATAAGTATTTACCTTGTAACATACAAATCCGAATGACTCTAATTGACTTTATAGAACAACCTCACTTAGAATAGCTATATGCAAAACGATATAGGAATCATAGGACTTGGCACCATGGGTCAAAACCTTGCACTCAACTGCACTGAAAAAGGTTTTTCAGTTGCAGTTTTCAACAGAACCTTCGAAAAAACACAAGAGTTTCTAGCACAAAATGCTAATAATGCTTTGCAGGGTTTTTCTGCTATGCCTGAACTTGTGTCTTCACTAAAGTCGCCCCGCATTATTTTAATGATGATTCCAGCAGGTGAGGGGATTGATCATCTTATAGATGAACTTTTACCTCTTTTATCCTCCAACGATGTCCTTATTGACGGAGGCAATTCATACTTTAAAGATACGCAGAACAGACTTCAAGTCTGTGAAGAAAAAGGAATATTGTATGTAGGAGCAGGAATTTCTGGTGGACAAAAGGGTGCACGATATGGACCCTCTATTATGCCAGGAGGGTCACAAAAAGCATGGGAACTTATCAAACCCCTATTCCAAGCCATTTCTGCCAAAACACAAAACGGATCGCCTTGTTGTGAGTGGATAGGGCCAGATGGCTCCGGTCATTACATAAAAATGGTCCACAATGCTATAGAGTATGCACTCATGCAACTTATAGCCGAGACATATTGGTTGGCAAAACAGATATGCGAAATGACAAATAGTGAAATTGCACAATTGTTTGGAAAATATAATGAAGGAAAATTAAATTCATATTTACTTGAAATAACTGAAAAAATACTTGTAAAAAAAGCTACCGACGCACAAGTTGAACTTGTCGATACAATTCTTGATAAACCTCAACAAAAGGGGACGGGAAAATGGACAGTGCAAAATGCACTCGATATTGGCGTAAGCATTCCAACTCTTTCGGAAAGCGTTTTTGCACGCATAACCAATTCACTCAAGGATGAACGTGTGAAAGCATCTAAAAAATATGAAAAACCAGATTCCACATTATCGGAAGATGAAAAAGCACAAATACAATCAAGTCTTGAGTCTGCATTATACACAGCGCAAATTATTGCATTTTCACAAGGATTTGGACTCCTTAAATATGCCTCAGATGAATATAAGTGGAGCCTAGACTATGCAGAAATTGCGTCAATCTGGAAAGAAGGGTGCATTATACGATCAAAACTCTTGGAGCCGATTATGAACGCATATGAAAAAGAAAAAGACCTAAACCATCTTATCGTTTCAGATGTTTTTATTGACGAACTTACAAAGTCACTTCCCGATTTGAGAAAAGTATCTATAGCAGCTATACAATACCACGTGGCAGTACCTACACTCTCTTCAGCCCTACAGTTTTTTGATGCAATAACAAGTACAAACTCACCTGCAAATATCATTCAAGCTCAGCGAGATTTTTTTGGAAGCCACATGTATGAACTTGTAGAAAAAGAGGGGACATTTCACACACAATGGGAAGTGTAATTTAACGTCTCGAACCTAAACTTGCACAAAAATCAACAGTCACCATGTCAGCACAGGCTCCAACTGTTTCCATTTGTGAATTTGCATCAAAAAAATAACACTGTCCATTTTCACCACCCAATGGGACTTTCAATTCGTAGCATCCAGGAGCTTGATCTGATGGTTTATATTCATCAAACAACTCAGGACCATTTGGAGATGGCTGTGCTCCTTCTGGACCGCAAGCTGCAACAACTGGGAGAGCAATTATCAACGCGATTCGCGCTAAATGTTGTCTAATTGACACATTCATACTCATCATTATACCATATTTAGGCCTAGAAGTAAATATTATAGGTGGTTTACAAATAATTAGCCGTATAAATGAGGGAAAACCTCCTGTACAGCTAAGCCCGTATGCGCGACATAGCCTTCTCGCATTTCCATTTCCCATTCAGGAGGCTGCAAACTAAACATCTCATCCATAAGGCTTGACCCAATAATCTCCACCAAAGCATCTTGAAAACGTCGGCCACACTCATTAAGTTTATCTAAAATAGGACTTTCTTCTCGTTTCCTTGCATGAAGATATAAAAATCGGCCATTAAGAGTTGTAGGTTTTTGATCGAATGTCCAATCGGCAAGGGTAAGAATATTATCAATAATTGAAGGAAAAAAGTATCCTCGCGCGTCTTTTTGTGCGAGATCAACAGCATCATTTTCAACTCGCAATAGTTCTATAAAATATGGATCTGCGCCTTCTCGTTCAAGATGTTTTACAATTGCTTTTCCGATATGTGGTTGTGAGTGAGCATCATCTTCTAAACCATATTTTCGAGCTTCATCGGCGGCCCGTCGACCAGAATGTGATAACAATACAAAATCACGCAGTAGTACAGGATCAATATCATCAAACTCGCGAGTGTCGTATCCATACTGAGCAAAGCGTGCTTTACCTGCGGCAGATAACACTGCAAGTCGTTGTGCTAAAAACAATGTATGTCGAGCCGAACCTAATACATGATTTGCTATGCCTGCCCATCTTTTTGCATCTATTGGATCTGTTAGCCCATACAATGCAGACCCTTCCCGAACTACAGACATTGGTCCAAATTCGTCGGGTTTTAACTCTGGAGCAACTCTGGTTGATCCAAGCATATAAGTGAGGGTAGGAAATTTTTTGACTACTAAGGCAGTTTCGGCACCAATCACATGTCTATCAACAATCGAATTGACATCAATGCTCCCAATAATCTCAGCTCCTCTTATGCTTCTTGCTTCAATTTGCGGCATATAGTACCTTATGAATGTGTGATAGTGCGCACATTAAGTAGTTTTATGAGAATAAATCCTGCGACAAATCCACCTATGTGGGCAAAGAAAGCTACTCCACCTTCATCGATACTCCCCAAACTCCCCACACCTGAAAACACTTGTAGTACAAACCAATACCCTAGGAAAAACCATGCAGGAAGCGCTACTACATCCCAAAATCCCAAAAATGTGGGCATGAGCGCTTTTATTTTTGCATGTCTAAACAGTGCAAAATATGCACCTGTTACTCCAGAAATTGCCCCTGAGGCTCCAATCATAGGGATAAGTCCAGCGGGGTCAAGGACATACTGCGAAAAAACAGCTAATAGGCCACATACGACATAAAACAACAAGTACTTAATGTGGCCAAGCGTGTCTTCGACATTGTCTCCAAATATATGCAAAAACCACATATTAGACAACAAGTGAAACCATCCGCCATGCATAAACATTGAGTAGATTGCTTGACTATATGTAGTTAGATCAAAAAAAGAGAAATTCTTTGCTATAAACCCATTTTGAACTATAAACCCTTCAAAATCGGAAGCTGTTATTTGCAGATAAAACACACAAACATTTGCCACAATAAGCAGATAGTTTACAAATGGACGCGAGCGTGTTTCATTTGTATCTTTTATGGGGAACATACGCTATTCAAGTATATCACTGGCGCAAAGTTTTGGGTGATGGACTAAGCGTAATGTTTACATACACTTTTTTGCCATTAATTCTTGTGAATGCATATGTATGATCTGAGTAGGAGCGAGCTCTAAGTCGCTGTATTAGCTCTTGTCCTGAATATTTTTTTTGAGGATCTATAAAGTCAAGGCTTCCAATATCAATTGCTTTATGAGATGTTTTTAACTTTTCATTTTGTTTTTTACGCCTTATTTTTTGACTCTTTATCTTTGGCCATGTTTTTTTAAATACGTTAACGATTTCTGCCCAAGTTTTTTTCTCAAGTGTTCCTGCAGTTTCAAATGGAGTAATAGGAATAATTCTTTGTGCAATAATGTCTCCCGTGTCTACACCACTATCTATAAAGTGAATTGTCACACCGGCTGGAGTACTCTCTATAAACGGCCAAACATTGGGATTCATCCCACGATTGTATGGCAAATATCCGGGGTGAAAGTTTATACATCCCATTTCAGGTATTTCAATCAGGTCTTTTTTTAAAATATACCCCCAAAACGCAGCGATAAGAATATCTGGCTTTAGTTTTTTTAAAAGTGTTAGAGTTTTTTTTGAATGTAATTTATCAGCAAATACTACATATGGCGCTTCCACTTCAGCAATTATCTCTTGTGTATGTTTTTGCCTTTTTTTTTCGTGAGCACCTAGAAATACAATATTCTCTCCTTCTTTTTTGAGATATCGGGCAATTTCAAAACCTACAAAGTTATTGGCTAGAAGGGCAATTCTAAGAGCGTTTGCTTTATGCCTATGTGACATGATGCAAAGCTCTCTTTGATATTTTTGACTTTCACCAGTGACAGGCACCCATTGAAATATTGTGCCTTTTTTTACCTTTTTAACGGGGATTTTTTTTGTGGTGTTAAATCCGCATCGTTTGTATAGTGCAATAGCACGTGTGTTATCAGCAAACGTCTGCAAAGTAAGATCTTCTAAATGATATTTATTAAGTGCCCATTGCATAAGTGTTAAGAGCGCATACGTCATAACCCCATCATGTACCATGTTATCACCACGTGCTACGTTATCTATCTCAAATGCTAATGGGGAAAGTGACCCACGGTATAAACCCATGTGACCGAGTATAGATTCACCTTTTTCGTCTTCTACAAAAAAAAGAAGTCTGTCTTTTTTATTGAGAACCATTTCTTCGAGCCACACTCGCGTTTTTTTATCTGTTACATAAAATTGGGTGGGGAAATAATGCTCGTATTTTTTTCGCCACGTAGAAAGCAAGCGTATTTCTTGTCTATTTTCTAGTACTTTGCTCGTTATAAGGCGAAGTTGCGCTACTTTTTTATCCTTATATAAGACAGGAATGATACATCCATTCTTTTTGAGTGAGGTAAAAGACGAATAAATTGTAGACAAAGTACTGCGTACCATTGTACGTTAGCTGAGAAGGTATTTAATAACTGCGCAAATGTAGTCTATTTCTTTTTTGGTGCACTCATATCCGCTGGGAAGATTGATACCATTGAGACCTGTGTGGTAGGCGATAGGGGAATGAGCATTTTTATACATAGGAAAACTGCTGATTGGATAAAAAAAGGGACGAGAGTCGATATTATATTTTTTGAGTTCAGCAATAAGTTTGTCACGCGTAAATTTGAATTTCTTATTCAATATAAAAGATGTCATCCATTTATTTGATTTTGTTTTTTTTCGTTCTGTATTAATAGAAATGCCATCGATTTTAGACAAATGTGCATTATACCAATCAAAAATCTGACGCTTTTTTTTGACAAGCTCATCGATACGTTCAAGTTGAGCAAGTCCAAGTGCTGCAGTCACATTTGGAAGCTCAAATGTATAGCCCACCCCTGTTTGCCAAAATTTACGATGTGGGTCTTCTGCGTGGGCATTAAGATATGACACTCTCTCGAACAGCTTTTTGTTGTTTGTTACAAACATGCCCCCAAAACCCGTAACCATAATTTTTGCGCCTTGAAAACTAAAAGCGCCGCAGTCTCCAAAACTTCCGGCGTGCTTGCCTTTATAATACGAGCCCACTGCAGGACACGCATCTTCTACGACAAATAATGCATGTTTTTTAGCGATACGCATGATCTCATCCATTTCAGGTAGATTGCCGTATAGATATACCGGCATAATTGCCTTTGTTTTTTTAGTTATTTTTCGGGCCATGTCATCTGGATCAATACACCATGTATCGGGCAATATATCAACAAAAACAGGTGTTGCACCACGGTGAACAATTACGTCAGAGCATGCAAAATAAGTAATTTCTGGCAATATTACCTCGTCGCCAGGTCCAACACCAGCAGCTGCTAGTGAGAGCCACAAGGCGCCTGTACCACCCGAAGTTGCAAGAGCATATTTTACACCTACATACTCTCCAAACGCTTTCTCGAATTTGTTTGTGTAATCTCGGTATTGTCTATTCCAACCCGTTTTTACAGCGTCGGACACATACTTAACTTCAAGACTGGTGATCGATGGTCCTGCAGTCAGAATCATTTTTTTAGGTTTTTTTAGGTTTTTCATTGAACATTTCCTTTATAATAAATTTTGGACGACGCTTGACTTCAAGGAATATTTTAGCAATATACTCGGCAATAATACTTAAGGCAAATAGTTGTACGCCACCCAGAAATAGAACCGAAAGAATTATTGTAGGCGTTCCTCGAGGAGCATCGTGACGAAACAGCAGCAAAAAAATATTAAAAATAAGAAGTCCAAACGAGACAAGCATAACAAAAAAGGCAATACGGGAAATCCAGGCCAAGGGCTTGAATGAGAAGTTTAAAATAATAGTTTTTGCCCACCAAATGCCCGACGCAAAGCTTTCCGTTGAGCGCCCTTTGAGCCTAGCATCACGAATATACTCAACTCCAATTTGCTTAAATCCTACAAATGCACGAAGGCAACGAACATTGTAATCGTACTCATCAATTTCAAGCAGCTCTTTAACCACTCGTTTATCCATAAGAGAAAATTCTCCTGCGTTGAGTGGAATTGGTATGTAGGCTAGTTTAGCAAGTACAAGGTAAAATGCTCGGTAGAAAAAATTGTAAGCAAATCCGTATCCGCGGCGCTTGTTTCGAACACCATACACAACATCATAACCACTTTCCCACTTTTTTATAAATTGCGGAATAAGCTCTGGGGGATCCTGAATATCTCCATGCAACAAAACCACTGCTTTACCTGTCGCTTTTTGCATTCCAGCAATAAAGCTCGGTTGAGGTGAGCCAAAATTGCGACTCATGATAATTACAACAACAGCCTTATCTTTTTGTGCAAGTTGTTTAAGCGTTTTATACGAATCATCTGTTGAGGCATTATCAACAAAAATTATTTCAAATGAGTAATTTGTTTTTGTAAAAGCAGATTTGATACGTTTATACATATCAAGTATGTTTTCTTTTTCGTTAAAACATGTAATAACAACTGAGATTGTCTTTTTTTTCATACTTTTTTGTAAAATTTCAAAATCTTTTGAGCTATACCTACTGCGTCAATACCCAGTTTTTTACGAAGATAACTTTGCGATCCTAATGTTTTGATAAATTCGGTACCTGTATTTATGCAATAAAAATCCGAGTGGTATTTTTTTTGAAGTAAGTATTCTCCAATAAAAGATCCTAGTCCTCCGACCTGTCCGTGTTCCTCTACAGTTATGATGCATTTAGCTTTCACTATTTTTTTTTCTATTGATTTTAAGATAAGAGGTTTTATTGTTGAAATATTTATTACTGTGCATTGTAGATTATTTTTATGTGAAAGTAATTCGTGCGCTTTAAGAACCTCGATCGTTATTGAACCCGTTACAAAGATTATGCAATCTAATGTTCCTTTTTTTAATACAGTTGGAACACCTAGTTTAAAGGAGGTATTTTTTTTTGTATAAACCACTGGTTCATTTTTTTTGCCGATGCGTATATATGTTGGATGCGCATATGTGACAAGATGACTCACTGCAGATCGAGCTTCTATCTCGTCGGCTGGAGATATAATAGTCATATTGGGTAGTGCACGCATAATAGCAATGTCTTCAAGCGCAAAGTGAGTGCTAGATAAATATCCATAAGATAGCCCGCTACCTATACCAATAAGCGTCACATCCAGATCTTGATAACAAAGATCATCTCGAATATGTTCAAAAGCTCGCAGTATAAGGAAAGCAATTATTGAATACACATATACTTTTTTACCAGTCAACGCCAGGCCGGCTGCTATTCCAATCATATTTTGTTCAGCGACACCTACATTGATAAATCGACCTGGATATTTTTCTTGAATTTTTTCAACTGCAGTATAGCCAAGATCTCCTGTCAAAAAAAATATATCTTTATTTTTTCCCATCAATTTATAGACTTCGTCAATTACACCTACTCTCATATAGTATTTAAATTACGTACAATTTCTGTAATTTGTTCTTTGCTCAGCGACTTATAATGAGACTCAAATTTACCCTCAAGAGCTCCTATTCCTTTTCCTTTTATAGTATTGGCTACAACAAATAACGGCTTCTTTCTTTTTTTCTTTGCTAAAACGCTTTGCAATGAGGCTATATCATGTCCGTCAATTTCACACGCATCCCATCTAAATTCTTGTGCTTTTGCTACTAGAGAGGTAAGATCAATGATATCTTTTGTTTTTCCATATCCTTGCATGCCGTTTGCATCCACAATAGCTACTAAATTATGCAGTTTGTGATGTCCAGCAAACATAATTGCCTCCCACGTAGAACCTTCATTTAGCTCGCCGTCTGATAAAAGCACGTATACATTATTTGGCTTTTTATCATGCAAAAATGACAGTGCAAAGCCTGCGCCTATTGAGAGTCCATGTCCTAGAGAGCCAGTTGAAACCTCAACGCCGGGCACTGTATTTGTAGCATGTCCGGGGAGTGCGCCTTCATCTTCTTCAAATGTTGTGAGTAATTTTTTTGGGAAAAAACCGGCCAAGGAGAGAGTGGCATATAAAGCCGCCGCCGCATGACCTTTGCTTAAAATAAAAATATCTCGCATTGGGGAATTGGGCTTTTTAGGAAAGACATTCATACTATCAAAATATAAAACAGCTAAAATATCAACAATTGAAAGACTACAACCAATATGATGAGACTCGTGAGGTTTGAGCATGTCAAAAATTGTTCGTCGAATATCTGAGGCTTTCGTTATGAGTGTGGTATGTGTTTTTCTACCCATGAATATTGCAACTAATCTTAAAAAGAGCTAGGCAACTGCTTTTTCTAGCAGCTCTCTTGTTAGATGAATTGTATCACGCTTTTTTACTTCTTCAACGGTAAGCCACGCATAGTCTGATGCCTCATCATTGAGTATTATTTTGTCAGCAGTGTTTTTCATTCGACATAGGTAGGAAATAAATACTCCCTGCCATACACCCTGTCTTGTAGTGGTAAAAATGTGAGGGATAAGTCCTACTATTTCAACTCCAACGCCCACTTCCTCAAAAAGTTCGCGCTTTAGCGCATCTTCGCAGCTCTCACCAAATTCAAGTTCGCCACCGGGAAATTGCCACTTATCATTAAAAGAGGAATTTGGCTTTTTTACATCTTGTCGTTTTGTCAGGAGAAAAGAGTCATTGCTTTGAATAATGCCGATTACAACAACTTGGATTTTTTTCATATTTAGTGATGGAGGAGAATAATTGCCGCCTCATGCAAACCCCAAAGTCCAAGACCTACAAACGCAATGCTTCCAATGAATGAAATAACAGGATTTTTTACAACTCTAATTGTTTTAGTAGGTGAAATAAATAGAAGTAAATTAAGAATCATATGTCCAAGAACTACACCGATCGAAAACCCAAAAACATTAACAATGCTAAATAATGGCACATATCCGGCAAAATCATCAAGACCTAAAATAAATGGAATACTAAATGAGAATGCAAATAAACCAAAAAAATTTAGTTTTGAACTCTTAGCTTTCATACTTACATTGGGCATAATTCTACTTAAGAATGGTCGCGTAATATTATTTACCCTAGTAAGACCGTGAGCAAACAATTCAACAAACCTCTTCATCCACAGTGGCAATTTTGTTTTTCCATCATGAACATGTTCAAGCCCATCCTCAGCTAATCTAAAAAGAACAAGAGATGCCACAAACACCATAATGGCAAGTAACCAGTCAATATCCTTAAAAAACGTCCAAATGGCCAATATTACAATAGTTCCTAACGCATTTCCCGCAGCAGTACCAAATTCAATTGCAATTCTATTTTTCCAGCCAGGAAACTGATGCATGAGGTTGCCTATAAATATGGCAAAGTCAACCGCTGTTTTGAGATAAATTGTAAAACCTACAAGTACATCTGACCATCTAATATTTTTTAGGATATCGGTACTTGTTATTTTATTTAAAAGAAGTACTTCTCCATAAATAAGTGCAATTAAAAAACCACCAATAACAATAGTCAAAACAAGTGGTATGCCTTGCGTAATCCATGTTTGGTTTTTTTCGGTTTGTATTGCTTTGGTCATATCACATAGCATTGTACAGCATTGAAATTTTCGACTCCATGCCATATACTCAACTGTGCCCATGGATAACACTCAAAAAAGCACGGTTAAAACATTCGCAAGCATTATTTTGTGTATTGTAGGAGCACTTCTTTTGATCAATATTCTTAATATCTCTTATCCCATATCAGTTGTAACCACGCAAAAATCAGGAGAACTCTCTGTGATAGGGGAGGGGCAAATTGACATTTCACCCGATACCGCCTATGTTGACGCCGGCATAACGGTGCAAAATGTACGCACTGTTAAAGAGGTAGAAACTGCAATAAATACGGTAAACAATAAAATAATTGAAGCCATGCAACAGCTCAATATTCCAAAAGAAGATATCAAAACAACTAACTATTCTATTTTTCCAGACTACAATTATGAAAATAATGCAAATACTATACGTGGATACAATGGCACAGTCGTTATTTCAATCAAAGTCAAGGATATTGAAAAAGCGTCACGTGTGGTTGAGGCTGCAACTACAGCTGGAGCAAATCAGATAAATGGTGTACGATTTGCGATAGATAAACCTGAATTGTATAGGGAGCAGGCCCGCCAAAAGGCAATTGATAACGCCAAAGAGCAAGCTCAAAAACTTGCAAAAACATTGGGAATTCGACTAGGCAGGGTGTCAAATATTGTAGAATCAAATACTCCGGGCGAATATCCACCCATTATGTACGCACAAAAGGAAAGCATGAGTACAGATACAGCCAGAACTCCTTTGCTTGAACCTGGAAGCCAGACTATAACATCAACTGTCACACTTTATTTTGAGAAGAGATAATTATTCCTTGTTCATCCTAACTTCGAAAGTTAAGCGCGTGTTACAATTACTACATGAGCGATATTATCGTTATAACAGGCCAAACAGCAACAGGTAAGACAAGTCGAGCTATGCAAATGGCTAAAGAATACAATGGTGAGCTCATAAACGCAGATTCGAGACAGGTATATAAATATCTAAGTATCATTACTGGGAAAGATATTGAAAAAACATCCAATTTTCACAAAACTCAAGACAATGGTACTTTTGACATTGGATACTATAATGTGGCTGGTAATAAATTATGGCTTTACGACGTAGTTGATCCAAAGCAATCCTTTTCCTCTTTTGATTTTGCTACTCTTACAAAATTATTAATAGCAGATATTTCATCACGAGGTAAAATGCCGATTATTGTAGGAGGATCATATTTTTATATTAAACATCTTCTTTATGGATTTGAAACTCAAAATATTACTCCTGACTGGAAATTAAGAGAGGAGTTAAATAAAATCTCCGTCCAACAATTAAGAGAAAAATTGCGACTGATATCTTCTGATACACTCGACAAAATGAACGAAAGTGATCAATGTAACCCTAGAAGACTCATTAGAAAGATAGAGGTTGGTATGTATAATAAACTTAAACTAACGGAACCAGTTGGCGCTAGTAATGTGCTCATAAATTCTTTGCGCTTAAATCTATTTGTAGGTCTAAAACATGAATCAAGCAATTCTTTAAATGACACAATCAAACTACGTGTAAAAAAAAGAATTGATGAAGGAGCATTTGAAGAAGTTGAGGGACTTTTAAAAAAAGGATACAGCATAAATGACCCAGGACTTAATTCAATAGGGTATGGAGAACTTATACAAAACATTCAAGGTCGTACTTCAAGGGAACAAGCGATTAAAAATTGGATTACCCATGAGCTCCAGTATGCTAAACGTCAATTTACTTTTATGAAAAAGGACAAAAATATTACTTGGGAGAGTGTGTAGGGAGAATATTATTTAGATTTTTCTAGACGCTTAATATCTGCCTCAACCATCATAGAAACAAGCGCATCAAACTCTACTTTAGGCTTCCAATTGAGATTTTTCATTATCTTATCTGGCTTTCCTTTTAGATCGTGTACTTCTGCAGGTCGTATAAATCGAGGATCAGTTTTAACATACTTCTCCCAATCAGCTACTCCTGCGGCCATGAATGCTTTTTCAACGAATTCACGTACTGAATGATTTATGCCTGTTGCAACCACATAGTCGTCGGGATTCTCTTGTTGTAACATAAGATACATAGCCTCAACATAATCACCTGCAAAGCCCCAATCTCGTTTGGCATCAAGATTTCCCAGTCGCAACTCACTCGACATTCCAAGCTTTATTTTTGCAACTCCATCGGTTATCTTTCGTGTTACAAATTGAATACCTCGCAAGGGAGATTCGTGGTTAAATAAAATACCATTTGTAGTAAACATATTGTATGACTCTCTAAAGTTAATTGTCATCCAGTAGGCATAAACTTTGGCAATCGCATAGGGACTTCTGGGGTGAAACTGTGTATTTTCATCTTGATATCCATCAGTATTGCCACTACCAAACATTTCGCTCGTTGATGCTTGGTAAAAACGTGTTGTAGGGGAGAAATGCTTCAAGGTATTTAAAAGATACAAAACCCCAAGGGAATTTATCTCGGTTGTAAGTTTTGCCTGATCCCAACTTGAACCGACAAATGATTGAGCAGCCAAGTTATATACTTCCTCAGGACGTATATTTTTGACAATGTTTATGAGTGATGACTCATCAGTCATGTCTCCCTCTAAATATTCAACTTGATTTGTGATGCCAAGATAGTCGAGATTGTCAAAGTTAGGATTGGAATAGCGCCGCACCATACCATATACTTTATATCCTTTTTGAAGGAGAAGTTGTGCCAAATATGGCCCGTCTTGACCTAAAATACCAGTTACAAGTGCTTTTTTTGCCATATGTATAGGGAAAATATAACACACTAAAGTATGTTTCGCAATTAATATATATGTTTTTACTCGTGTACAATTAGTATAAATTCATATAATTTGCCATGAAAAACCGCCTCATTAGACTTTTTAAACTTCCAACTACAAGAGACGTACTCATAAATACGCTTGGTAATTATATGGCAGTTTTTTTTGTAGCTTTATACGCAATTATTTTGTTTCGAATTATGCCCATTGCCGAATATGGCGTATTTAGCGTTTTATTTGCCATTGCCTATTTACTCGCAAATATTTTAGATTTTGGCGTAACTGCTTCTATTTATTCATATCTACCTGAATTACAGGGCAACAGAAAAGCTACGGTGCGTTTTATAAAGACAAATTTTGTATTCCAAACTGTACTTGTTGCAATCGTTCTTTTTGTTTCTTATTTTTTTATTGATCTGCTTGATAGCAAAATTCTAAAACTGGATGTGCCGTCTTCATACTATTTTTGGACATTTATTTCTATTCCTTTTTTCATCTGGCAAAATTTCGTACTTAATGTGTTGTTTGCTACAAAACGATTTTTATATGGCAACATTCTCAATAACATCGCATATGTCACCAAGCTATTGCTGCTTTTTTTCCTTATCCTCACTGACAATGTAACGCCTGAAACAGTTATTATTGCATTTGGAATCGTCAGTCAGGTCATTTTTTTTGCTATTCTCATACATCATAAACGCAGCTTTTTTTGGCAACTCCTACACGAACCGCTTGAATGGGCACAAGTGCGACTTACGTATACACTTACTTTTTTTGCGTCATCGCAATTGTTTAATTTAGCATCTCGTATCGACCTATTTATGCTTTCGTACTTTCTTACAAAAACGGAAGTAGGCTATTATGGTCTCGCCCAAAAAATTATTCTTACAGTACTTACAATGATAAATTCAATCACTCAAGTGCTTTCTCCCCAATTTGCAGCAGCTAAAACAAAACAGGAGGTAATAAGTCTCCTTAAAAAAGGCATGTTTTACATGATGCTACCAACAAGCATGTTTCTTCTTCTTATAGTCCTTCCTCAGGAGCTATTTGTATTGGCATTTAAAGAAAAAGTTACGCGCGCAGTGGCAATTACACGACTTTTGGCTGCTCCATATACCATGTATGGACTCACTGCAATTCCTGTGCTCTTTTTTTTATACACAATAAAAAAACCTGTTCACTTACTTATTATCAATTTTATTTTTTTAGTTGTTGTTAGTATTGGATGCTTTATCTTTATCCCTATATATGGTGTAAATGCGCCTCCCATGGTGTTTGCTGCGGCTTTTATTATTGCAGCTTTGTATATTGTGGTTTTTTTTATAAAAGAATTGCGCATGATGAAGGAATAGGTATACAGTCATGAAAAAAGAAACTCGTAATATCTTTATAATCCTTTCGGCTGCGCTTGTTGTGCGCTGTATTTCGCTCGCTCAGTCTTTCTGGCATGATGAAGCAATCCAGGCTATTGTGTCAAGAAATCCTTTATTCTCAGTCAATTGGGCAGCCGACTTTCAGCCGCCACTTTTTTACGTGTTTTCCCACTTTTGGGTGAAGTTGGGAATACATTCGGAAAAATTTTTGCGATTCCCGAATGTTTTGATTGGGGTTTTGACAGTGTATAGTGTGTATTACTTTGCAAAAAAGCTGTTTAACGAACATGTGGCATTATGGTCGAGCATTCTTCTTTCAACCTCCGCGTATCATATCTATTATTCGCAAGAATTTCGCATGTACAGTCTATTTACACTTCTCAACTTGTTTTCATGGATTTTTTTGTGGGAAAAACGATGGAAACTATATTCCTCAGTAGTAATAACACTTATTTTTACCCATTATTTTGGTTTTTTGGTACTACTTTCTCAGTTTTTTTTTGTTCTTATTGCCAAACAAAATCTAAAACGTTTTACGGTGTCAGTTAGCATTGCATGTATTCCTTTTTTATTTTGGCTTCCTACTTTTTTAAAACAAATAGAGACGGCAAAGCTCGCTGCCGTCCAAATCCCTGCTTGGACAAACGTTTTAGGGGTTTCGTTTTGGAAGTTTCCCGCGCTTGTGATAGCAAAATTTGCTGTCGGCGTCGCCAGCCCTCAAAACACAATGCTTTACGCAAGCATTGTGATTGGTTTTTCTTTGCTTTTTGTACTGTGTTTTTTCAACATAATAAAAAAAGTATCCCGCCCAACATACGAGATACAAAATACAAAATACATACTGCTACTTTGCTATCTCTTCATCCCGCTCATTGTCGCTTGGCTTGCAAGTCCATTTATCAAGGCAAATGCAGTACACAGATTTGTGTTTCTATTACCTGCTTTTTACATATTTATATGTATTGGCATTTTTCAACTTACCCAAAAGACAAAATATGCGCTACTTGGTGTAGTTGTATGCATAAATGTATTTTTTACACATTCATACCTCTATAGCGTTCAACATCATCGAGAAAATTGGCGAGAAGCCGTAATGTACACTGATGAAAAAGTACAAGAGGGGATTGTGTTATCTGAGTTTCCACAACCATGGCCCGGTATTGAATGGTATTCTAAAAACAGGAACCGCTATTTAGGATCGACTACAAACCTTCCCATGACACCTGAGTCTATAAACGCATTACTCTCAAATCAAATAATTAATACAAATCGATTTATACTCTACACCTATTTATTTGAAATCACTGATCCTCAAAAACATGTTGAGAATTATCTAGCAAAACATGGGTACAGGCTAGTGCAGGAAAAAGACTTTAGAGGAGTAGGTATTATAAAAACGTTTCTAAGATAAATTATTTAGCAGTAGTTTTTTTAGCCGTTGTTGCCTTGGTGGTTTTTTTTGTAGCCTTTTTCTTTTGTTGAGTAGGTAGTGATTTTTGCACCTTACTGGTCAATTTTGAATATTCACCTTCAAGATACTTCTTTAATTTAGTCACCGCGTCTTCTTTGATATCGTGACTGTTTTTTACAGATTCGACTACTTTTCCAACAAGCTGAACATACTTTTGCTTATCGAGTGAGTCCCATTCTTGCGAAAGTTCGGCCAACATCTCTGAGAGTTTTAATTTGGCCTCACCATAAATATTTGTTGTCTTTTCAGAAGCCTCATCAAATATAAGTTTTACTACGTGTTGTACATCGGTATCTTCAAGAAGTTTTTTTATCTCGGCTGCTCGTTTGGCTACATCTGCTCGTAGTTTTTTGCCAGGTTTTGGTGCAAAAAAAAGTCCACCAAGCGCTCCTGCCACTGCGCCCATAACAAGTCCGAATCCAAATAGTGAAGATTTTTTATTCATATACTACAAGATTGTACCAAAATTTTATAAAAGAGCAAGTTTTAGTTTTCATTCCAATGCCTGTCATTCCAAGATTCTCTAGCAATAAAAGTTTCAATTCTTCCTGGTAATACTTCGTATCCTCCACTCAAGTCTACCTCACCAGCTAATATTCTTTCCATGCCCTCACGAAGAGTAGGTGCATGTTCTGTGCGCATAAGACCTGTCCAGTTTCTCTCGCCTGATGCAATAACAACCACTGGAGCAAGTGAGGAGCCGCGTATTGCAAATGGAGATCTCCTCATTACTTCCTCTCGCGCAACCACGCCTCCAAATGCAACAAACAAATCTGCATATGGGGCAACTGCTGCATCTGTAGCCCCGTCTCCAACTATTACAATTTGCTCAGTTGTAGCACCGATATCTGCTAACCTGCGTACCACAGTTTGTTTTCCAGATGTCGTCCATAGTGGGCTTGCATATGGATCAAGTCGGGCAAATCCATTATGATTAAATCTCACATGATTTGCATGTATATGAGAATTTGGCACACCAACAACACGACCAACTTCCTCAACAATGCTCTGGTACCCACCACTTACCAACCGAGGTTGTCTGCCCAGATCTCTCATAGCAGCTATAACTGCCTCAGCACTATCTACAATGCTTGAAGCGCACCGTAATGCGACCAAATCAAAATCTTCTTGAGTTGCGTTTATAATTTTAAGTCTTCTAAAAAAAACACTTTCTGGAGTTTCCTTGCCAGACATTGCCTCATTAGTAAGTCGACCAACCTCATCATGCACAGCCCCTCCTTTAAGATAAGCCAACTCATCGACTGCTTCTCCCTTAATTACTGTACTATCTACATCAAGTACAACATCTGGAATCCCACCCCGAATAACTTCTTCTGGGGTGCGTCTTACACCATGTCGCTCAATCAATTCACTTTCATATTGTGCGGATAACTCTGTAAATCGTCCCATAAGTAATAATTAAAAAAATAGTAAAAAAACCAATGCCAAAAAGCACACGTTTGAGGAAGGATCAGGAAAGGTGCGGAGAGTAGTTGTTTAGTACATTCACTCGATTATTCATATCAAGACCAAGTATAAATGCATCTATCTAAAAAAACAATGTGTATTTGCATAAATATAAAAGACATACTACAATCGACACAATTGAATAGATAATAATCTACTACACCACTATGATTACATCAATAAATTCACAAAATGCCCCGGCAGTAGTTGGTCCATATTCTCACTCTGTTGCAACGGATTCGCTTGTGTTTCTAGCTGGACAAATAGGAATAGATATGACAACACAAGAGTTAGGCGTTGGGATTGAAAACCAAACACGACTTGCTCTTGCCCATCTTGAAGGTGTGCTTATTTCAAATGGACTTACCAAAAATAATGTAGTTAAAACAACTGTTTTTTTAGCAAACATGGATGACTATGTGAAAATGAACGAAGTGTATGCATCATTTTTTGATTCACACAAACCAGCACGATCTACTGTGCAAGTAGCAAAATTACCCAAAAATGCACTTGTAGAAATTGAGGCAATCGCTTCTAGATAGTTTTTAACATATGCCAAAAATAAATTTTGGAAAGGTAGTCGAGGACGTTATCACAATCAAAGAATTTCCACTATCAACTACCAAAAAAATACTTTCGAATCAAACTATTGTCATACTCGGATACGGCATACAAGGGCGAGCTCAGGGGCTTAATTTACGAGATAATAAAGTCAACGTAATAGTTGGCCAGCGAAAAAATTCAAATAATTGGAATAAAGCTATTGCTGACGGATGGATCCCCAACAAAACACTTTTCCCACTTGAGCAAGCGCAGCAAAAAGGAGACATAATTGTATATCTACTATCTGACGCGGGACAAAAAGAATATTGGCCAAAATTAAAACCTCATTTAATTGCCGGCAAAACGCTCATTTTCGCCCATGGATTTTCGATTGTGTATAGCAAATTGACCCATGTAATCCCACCAAAAAATATTGACGTAGTTGTGGTGGCTCCTAAGGGCTCGGGTCTTTCTTTGCGTCAAAATTATCTAGACGGGAACGGACTTGCCTCGGCTATAGCAATTCATCAAGATTATTCGGGGAATGCAAAACAAACAGCTTGTGCAGTAGGCATAGCAATTGGTTCACCCATACTCTATAGCGCCGACGTGAAACGCGAAGTATATGGTGACCTTGTAGGGGAGAGGGGAGTACTTGTGGGAGCGCTTGCTGGACTTATGGAAGCGCAGTATCAGGTACTGCGCAAACATGGACACACACCGAGCGAGGCATTCAACGATACAGTCGAGGAGCTCACACAAGGACTCATGCGCCTTGTAGGCGAGCGTGGTATGGATTATTTATTGGCTAATATATCAACCACAGCCCAACGTGGTGCACTTGACTGGAAAGAAACATTTAAAAAAGCTACATTACCCGTATTTGAAGATTTGTACAAAAAAGTAGCCAACGGCACAGAAGCACAAATCGTTCTTGATAAAAATAGCGCACGCGACTATCGAAAAAAACTAGATCGTGAGCTTGAAAAAGTAGAAAAAAGTGAAATATGGCAAGCAGGAAGCAAAGTACGATCTCTTCGTCCAAAAAAAAGTGCTTACCCAGATTAAATCAATTTTTATTGAGAGAAAAATACATACGCAACTTTATATTTAAGGCCACGTGGGGTATACTAGTCATGTATTTATCAGTTCTCGTAGCTCAAAGGATAGAGCGTCGGTTTGCGGAACCGAAGGTTAGAGGTTCAACTCCTCTCGAGAACGCATGAGAATCGCTGCATCATTTCTTTTTGCATTAATAGTCTTTTTTTCAACACTTCCTAGCGTGTTTGCGCAAGACATCATCACTTCTGAAAAAATGATCACTGTCGACATAGGAAAGCAAAAAGTGTTTGTGTGGGAAAACGGCCAACTCATAAAAGAAATAAAAGCCTCAACCGGCTTGATATATGAGCCAACTGTTAAGGGTAGCTTTAAAGTTCGCCGCAAAGTAGCCAAAAAAGATATGAAAGGGGAGAGTAAAAAATATGGTAAATACCATATAAAAGATGTACCATATATTTTATTTTTTTATCAAGCCTACGCAATTCATGGCACCTATTGGCATAGCAATTTTGGCCGACGTGCAAGTCATGGATGTGTAAATTTGCCAGTCGCAGAGGCTGAATGGCTGTATAATTGGGCAAACATAGGCACAAGAGTAGAAGTATTTTAAACCTTTATGACAACAATCGATGATTTTCTAAAACTAGATATCCGCGTGGGCACAATTATTGGAGTAGATGATTTTGCCGAAAGTAAAAAGCCGAGCTACAAAATCTCGATTAATTTTGGTCCGGAAATAGGGATTAAAAAGTCATGTGCACAGCTCCCCGCCAACTATACAAAAGAACAGCTTCTGGGAAAACAAGTTTTGGGAGTTGTAAATTTCCCACCTCGCCAGATAGGCCCTGCCGTATCTGAAGTGCTCACTCTTGGCGTGCCAAATGAGCAAGGAGAATGTATTTTAGTGATCCCTGAAGGAAGAGTATTGCCGGGAGTAAAATTGTACTAAATTACCTGCGTTTTTTGTATGAATCGTACCCAGTTCTTTGTGCTTCAAGAAATGCGATCAGCTCTGCGATCAAATAGGCGATAAAGGCATAAACAAGAAATGCAAACAGTGCAGAAATCTCAATCGTTAGTCCACCACTCAGTTTTGGGGAAGGAAACATGCCTAAAAATGGTGATATTATCTGATCTGTCGTGTCATATACCCACGCTGCAAACGGCGCTGCAGAACTTGCTCCAAGTAGACGCAGCAAAATGCGCAGTCCAATAAGGAACTCAATAACACTAAAAATCAAGTTTGTTAAAAATAACAAGATCTGCGCTGTTACCATGTCAGCATGGTAAACAGTGATTTTTATATAAATATAAGAAAAGAGTAAGAATTTAGTAAGAAAATTTTACTCACCTCCGACAAATTGAAGAGTGTTTCCGTCGAGATCTTTAATCGTCATGCACCATAAGCCACTCCCCGTAGGCTCTGCAAATGGCGTTGCAATAAATTCAATATCCTTATTTTTAAGCTCTTCGTAGGCCGCAGTAACACTTTCTACCCGAAAACCAATCATAATTCTATACGGATCAATATTTTTCGCAGAAGTTATTTTGTCATGTAAACCTACCCAAAAAATATTTTCGCCAAACTCAAATTCAATATATGTGTCGTCAGGTAAATTCATACGTCCCATTTCCACGAAGTTTAGTTTATCTTTGTACCACTGAGCCAGTTTTTCGTGGTCGTTCGTGTAGACTCCAATCGACAAACCGTTATTTTTAAGCTTCATAAATGATATAATACACTATATCAGGGGGCGTAGTTAAACGGCAGAATAGAGGTCTCCAAAACCTTTGATGGGGGTTCGATTCCCTCCGCCCCTGCAGATCCATTTTGATATTTTAACCAGAAGCTATCGTTGAATACTTTGCATTCTCCCATTCATTTCTTGTTGTAACTTCAGCGTGTAAATTATTCATCCTAATAATTGTTGTTGCTCTTTCTCTATCTGTGTCTGAGTTAACTAAAACGGCTCGCATATTATTAAAAGGAAGTGCTGGTACATTAGGAAAGAAATCAATACAATCATAATCAGGTAAATCCATTACTGATTCATCAAATACTAATGCTACTCCTTCTCTGTGCACCAATACTGGTCGCAGCAATCAAACCTTTTTGTCGCAACTCACCTTCACTATTGTATTTATCTCTTGTCATAAGAACAACATCAGGTCTACTCCCAGAAGATGTCGGTGCTTTTCCTATCTCTTTCAGTCTGTCATGTGACAAAAGGCCACCAGACTGGGCAGCTGATTCAAAATTTTCAAATGATGTTTGGTGATAGTGTGTTAAATCTCCGTTTTCAAATAGCCTTACCTTTTCTTTTTGGTATCCTCTTACAAGTTTTAATACTTAAACATCTGTTAAGCCTCTTTCACGAGCAAATCCTGTTACTATCGCTCTTTTCCTAATGGGTCTATCATTAACTGTAAGTGTTTGAATAAGAAATCGTATGGTATTTTCATCTAAACCTGAACTTTGAACAGCACCCAGTACGCGTTGAAAACGGTCTTGCCTAATTGCCGTTCTTGTTCCATCTTTGCCCGCTACTAGAGCAGCTGAAGAAAAATCTGGAGAACCATCTGCTTTTTTTGTAACACCGACAAATTTTCTTTCTTCAGCACTTGAATCATCAAACATACCTGTATTTTAACATTATGTTGAAGTATTCATCTATATAATACGTTCCTACTTCGTGCACCAGTCCCTGCATTTGACAGCAAGATCAGCATACCCAAATATTGATAAAGCTCAAACGCTTTTTTCTTCTTTCCATATTCTTACACGCTTCTCACACGTCTGTCACTAAACTCTCATAACATAAGGTTTATGAAAACTAATATATTCAACACAGTGAAATACGGGGCGGGAAGTTATTTGCTTTTTTTTAAAGCACTGCCTATAGGTTTAGAACTACTATTTATATCTGGAACATTTATTTTTGCAGCAGCTGCCATGTGTGCGCTTGCTGCTATGTGGAATATGGGTAGCGCATTCTATTTAGCCGCCAAACTTACAGCTGAAACCACTGGCAAAGAATTAGATCAAATAAGACATACATTAGCCAATACCACCATCAGTGGCCTGCGGGCAGGAGCAAGAACCTAAACCACAAATGCCTTTGACATCGCCCTCATTTCATTGAAGATTATGACATTCGATTCTATGACACTTGTTTGCGTATACTCAAGCCTATGCTTTTTGCAAATTTCTTTGACAAGAGGAGCAATATATCTCATCTTATTTCGGGGAGTTGCGGGAAACAAGTGATGTTCGATTTGGTAATTGAGCCCCATATAAAAATAATCGGTAAATATACTTGGCACAATATTTCGAGAAGTGACTATTTGTTGTTCGAGAAATGAAAAATTTGTGTCTGCTGCAAGTTCAGGCATACCTTTATGATTGGGCGCAAAAATATTAAATAAATAAAACCCACTTAGTAGATTAGTAAGTACAAAAAATGCCAAGCCTTTAACTATGCCAAATGCCAAAAAGGGGAGTACTACGTGCATAATAACTCCGAAAGCAAATAAAACCACCTCTGGATATACTTTTGGCCCCCAGTTTTCACTAAAATAATTCATTCTCTTAAATCGGACTGAAAATGACGTGAGTGTTCCAAGTGGGTAGTACACCCATGCTTGATATTTACAAATAAGTCTTGCAAGTCCTTTGCTGTTTTTCATGCGCTCCTTAGTAAAGCTAAATGGAATATCAACATCGGGGTCAAAGTCGTCTTGATTGGGATTGGCGTGATGACGATCATGATTTATACGCCAGTTATTAAAGGCAAAACCAACAGTTGTGGCAAAGAAGTGTCCAACTATATTATTATTTTTTGCTGATTTAAATATTGATCTGTGACCAGCGTCATGTACAAGCCCGCCCACCTGAACAGAAAAAAATGCATACAAAACTGCCATGAAAACAAATAGAAATATATTTCCACTGTAATATGCCCCAATAAACGATCCGATGAGTCCCGCATACGTAAACAACGTGAACAGGAAATAATAACCATATGATCTTTTGAGAAGCCCTTTTTCAACTACTTGCTTGCGAAGCTGAGCATACACCGTAGCGCCTTCACGTGGAGTAAATGTACGTTCATTGGAATTTTGCGAGACTGTTATTTTGTGAGCCACACTTGCATTATATCAGTTTTTTGCAATTTTAAAAAATGCACACATTAAGTATTTCTTGCTATCGATATGTCAAAGGTAATATGTACTATATATTTATATATAGG
>Ga0163152_10002706_pt1 | contig 24424 bp, 18 predicted proteins | sample OliLakLV19MP8IB2_FD_148635 | JGI IMG/M metagenome (GOLD analysis project Ga0163152, IMG submission 148635) | Freshwater microbial mat bacterial communities from Lake Vanda, McMurdo Dry Valleys, Antarctica - Oligotrophic Lake LV.19.MP8.IB-2 | ecosystem: Environmental > Aquatic > Freshwater >...
ACCGTGCCGATCGTAGAACGAGTTTAGTTCATTTTTTGAAATCGAATAAGAGTCGATACACACCCGACCTTTTTCGTTGATAGAAGGAGCCGAAAGAATAACCCTTCCTTCGCTGACATTTTGACCGCCAGTAAATTTGATATCACTAACAATGTCTATTTCGCGTCCCCCTGGCAGCGACATCTTCCATGCGCCATCTTTGTTTTCTATCAATCTCACTCCAGCCGGCAATTCGATACCAGCCGCTATTCGACCGCCATTGCCAAGCCTGACGTCGTTACTTACCGTAATTTTGCTGTCAGTGTAGGACAAATGAATCCCATTGGGAAAGTCTTTGGCAAGTACCTCGGTAACATGATATGCACCATCGCCCTTTTTGAAAAAATGCAGACCATGTTTTTGCATTTGCTTCTCATAGTAAGCATTTTGTTTTTCGACGGTATCAAGCATGGTCGGCATAGCAGCAGGCTTTTCGGCAGCTGACTCGCGCAGCTCTGCTGCGGCTGCAAGATTGTCTTCGATCATTTTCTCTGTCAGCGGAGTTGCGCTGCCTGTTATGTCGAGTGTCGGCAGCGATGGTCGGACAGAACTATCGCCATGGGGCGTCGATTCGGTTGAGTGTACCTCCAAAGCATCGGAGCCGCTTGGAATAACGATGAGCGTCCCGGGTCCAAGATTTTTCAATAGCAAGGCAAGTTCCGTCTCAACTTTACTGAGTTGATCCATCATCGGTTTGGGTCTGGCAAATGTACTGATGATGGATTGCCAAACATTACCAAGTAACGAACGTATTGAGGCGGGCTTTTCGCCAGGCGGCTCGAGTTTTGCAGGCACAGAACTATCCGGAGTCAACACCCCATTCACATCTGAAAGGACTTGCTGCAACATCTTTTCTACACTGTCGAATGAACGAATAAAGATGCGAGAAGGCTCGTTCGATGGAGCGCCTGCGGACTGCCTCACGGGCGGTGAAGTGTCGGCAATAGAGAGCAAATCAAGGCGCGGTTCCGCATGAGGGATTTGATCGGTGATTTGGTTGCGGATTTGATCGCGGGTCTCGAATCCTGGCATGTTTCATTCTCCTGAGGGGCGGTGAGCAAACGCAGACGCGACCCTACTTGGGCACGCGTGAGATGTAGTTGGTTGAGCGCTAAAGAAATAATCGCTTATCGAAGGGGCCGAGACACGAATCCTGCCAGGGCGACGCTGAGCGATTTACTTCTGACTGATGGTGTATATCTTGGCGAACAGAATAGCTAGTTCCAGTGATGGAGTCGTGGAACAGCTTGCAGCGACTGTTCAGAGGACTTGTGTTAAGAGTGATGGACCATCATCCTTTCTGGAGATAGTGCGGTAACTGGTTCAGCAAGGCCCTTTCCTCGAAGGTCTGTTGCGTTTCATTCGCTGGACGTTTTGTCGGCGAATCGGCAGGACTTTCAGCAACCGACTGACCTTGTACCATCGCACCAGTGCTGCCAGCCAGGTGTATCTCGTGACTTAGTCCTTGTTTTTGCAATTGCGTAAGCTCTCTTACATCGTTGAATGAGTCAAAGACAATTTGCAGATCTGTCGGTAGCCGGCCGCTGCGACGCTGAGTGGGTAGCATGTTGGCTGTACCTACAATGTCGAGCAAGTTTATTATCTGTTCTACGACTGGGATTTGATCGCGGGAGTCGAATCCTAACATCTCTATTCTCCTATCAATTGGTGAGCGGGCGCGGACGTATGACGTCGAGAACACGCTTGTTACGCGCATCGAGCATCACAAATAGCAAAAGCGGGTTGCCACACGCCGCCCTAACGGGGCGGCAAAGGCGATGACTTAGGGAATAAGTTCTGCGCCTTGGTGAACAGAATAGTGATTTCCAGTGACGATGTCGTGGAACAACAAACAGCATCATAAGTTATACAATTGAAAAATTTGAGTGAAGTAGTATCAGTGCTGGAGGACCGAGCTAGCGCCTGTAGCATCGCCTGACACTATCAAGCAATTGGAGTTACTGCTGCATTCGCTGAGGCGTCTTCTACATCTGCAAATGCCTTCGATACAACTAAAATCGACACCGTCAAGCCAGCCGCTGACAACACCGGGTTCAACTTCGCCCAGCGAGAACTTTCAATCTTCGCATTTACCGTCGTCCGAAAAGCGAGATCGTCGGCATAGCGCTGCTGTTGCTGCGTCAGGCGCTCAATTCGACGTTCTTGCTCATCTGGATCCTCAATGATTTCGGCAGTTGCCAGCTGTCGTGCAAGAACGGTATCCACAAATTTTTCGATTCTGGCCTTCTTCGCCGAATTCTCTGCATTTTTTGCATCAACCGCACTCAATGTCTCAGTATCAGTGAAGGGTTTCATCACTGCTGTTAGGTGACCATTACAACGCGTCAACATGACAATTTGCCCCTCCGTCAACACAGGGACGCTCTGCTGCGTTCCGGGCATGTTGGGATTCACATCCAGCATTTGAACAAGGGGCTCGATTGGATTCATGTTCCATTATCCTCATAATCAGTGAGCGGAGACACTGGACATTCGCCGCCCATATCAGAGCTGCAATTACAATCAATTCCAGGAAATGTCTTGCGCCTTGGTGAACACAATAGGTCGTTCCAGTGATGGAGTCGTGGAACAGCTGCCGGCAACGTCAACGCCGTATTGTGAAGTTAGCTGCCAGCTATATCAGCGCTGGAGCTGTCGCAGAGTATGGGGTGCCGATGCGTCGACCGTGGCATGCTCTGAAGACCGAAAATGGTGTGGCATGACGAACCAGAAATCCGTGCCTTTCCCCGGCTCGCTGCAAACGTTAATTGTGCCGCCATGCGCCTGCACAATCGCCTTGCAGTTGGCCAGCCCCAATCCAGTTCCCTTAGAATTGCCAATCGATTCGGAATGTCGATAGGGATCGAAAATAATCGCCTGCAGATCTGGGGCAATGCCCTTGCCTTGGTCCTTAACGTGAATTTCCAGCTCGTCGTTTTGCACACCGGCTTTAATGGTCACCAAAGAGCCTTCAGGCGAGAATTTGATGGCATTCGAAAGAAGATTGATGATTACGCGAACCAGTCTTCGTTCGTCAACAAACAACGAAGCATCCTCGTACTCCAGTACTATCTCGATACCAGAAGCTTCAGCCAGGGATTCAACGGCTTCAAAGGATTGCGTCAGAATCGTGGAAAGATGTGTGTCTTTAGGATTTATCTGCATCATTCCGGCATCTGACTTCTCAAAATCCAACAGGTCCATGATCAGGTCGACTAGTTGCACCACACTCTTGTGCCCTCGCCGGAAGCGCAGCAGAGACGAATCCGATTGCTCGCCGTAAGCACCCAGGATCAAACCCTCAAGCAGAATCTGCACCGAGGTAAGTGGTGTTTTCAAATCATGCGTAATCATCGCGACAAAGTGCTGCCTCAGTTCAGCAAGTTTCTGTCGTTCACTAACATCGGCGACCATAACTAGAGTACGTGCCCCATCAACAGTCTCAAACAAGGCAGTGTCCACATCTACAAATATATTCTGTCCTGAATGAGTAAGAAGAGCTCTCGGATTGCCGGTATGCGGAACGGCCTCCACAAGTCCATCACGTAGTGAAATCAGCTTAGTCCCTAGTGCTAACACTATGCTCCCGCCAACCAACTGCTCTCCACAAAGGTCGCGGGCTCCGCTGTTCATCGTTTCAACAAGTTCGCCCTTTGTGACAAAGAGCGCCACTGGAACGCTTTCCACTATCGAACGCATCCGCTGTTCACTTAAAGCCACTTCCCTGTGTGCTTCTGATAATGCTTCTGCCATTGTGTGAAAAACATTGTCGACATGAGCGATCTCATCATGGCCGCTCGAAAGAGGCAACAGCGGCTCACTGCGGCTGAGGCGCATGGAATTTTCACTCAACATCTGCAAGCGCGTGACGATGCCTCGACTGAACAACATCGCCATGAGAATCCCAATCAACAGCGTAAGTGCGGCGCCAACCATTACTGCAAGTTTTAATGTTTGCCGGAAGCGCTCCTGCTTGGCAGGATCTACTTCACCGCGACCTCGTTCAGTATCTTCAAATGTGGCAAGCTCGTCAGTAAGGTGCCTGACGCACTGCTTGGCCTCAGCCAGCACCTCCATTGAGGTGAGACTGCCCATAGAGGAGCCACCAAGCCTTACTGAATCCTTCAGGCCTTCTAGTAACTGCCTCGTTCGCTTCGCTGAGTCCTCAATGCGATCAATTGCTTCCATCTGCTGCGGGCTGGATTTGCACAGAAGCTTGAGTTTGGCTACCGTCGGATCGATTTGATCCATGAGAACATCGTACCGTTTCACCAACTTCGGGCTCTTGGTCATCCAATAGACTCCAAGACTGGACGCCCCGTCCGCGAAACAACGCGTTAGTAGAGTGCTGCATTCAATAATTTCTCGTGACCGAGCTTCCCGCTGGGCCTCCATCTCGGCCTGATGTAACAGGGAACCGAGGACGGCGAATATAATTAGCTCAAGCAAAAGTGGGATGCAAACCAGCAGCAATCCTTTATGCTTTATCGATAAATGGCCAAACAAGTGCATCCTGAACCATGTCTACCAATACCACACTACTATTTGCCCGCTTTCCCTTTGTTTCAGCGACAAGGAAGCTCCTACAGCAAACGGCAATCTGGTCTCTGATGTTTGCACTTGCCGCTTCCGGTGCGGGACTAAAGGCAGAATCAAAGACGAATACTGGCACACCGGTCTTCCTCAAGGATGCGGACATCGGTAGACTTTACCCGTACAAGATGAGCAACCATGCACTCAGAAGCGCTCGCGGAAGGCGAGGTGCCGCAAACGAGATGTTCTCCCTTCAATTGAATAATTCTGCTCTGGAAAAGCCGAACCGCTGGTTAGGCAGCAGCAAACTAAACGAAATCTACGGAATTGACTTGTCGAAAACGGATGTCACCGACGACTGGCTTATAAATCTTGAGTCCATGCCAAACCTAAAAGAAGTCATCGCCAAAGGAACACGAATCACCGACAAAGGAGTGGGGCTACTCAGCAAATTACCGGCCTTGGTAGATTTGGACTTAAGACGAACAAAAATTCAGGGGCAAAACCTCGGTCGGTTGCCCCATCTCAAAATTCTGCAAATTGGAGACAACCGATTTACCAATCCCACCATTTTCAGCCAGCTCGCCGCGCTGCATGAGCTGGAAAGTCTCTCAATTGCTTTTTGCAAATTCAGCTGGATCGATCTTTCGCCAAAAACCACTCTCGAACAACGGGATGTCGCGCTGGCTAAATCTATTAGCCAACTGAGCAAATTAAAGCGACTGGATACACTGGCTGTCGAGGGGCAACCGATGTCCACAATCTCTTTCCGGGTTCTGAAAGAATTGCCGGAACTAGCTCATCTAAGAGCAATGGCGACAGAAATAGATTCGCGGTCACTGGAATTGCTCAATCCGGAAAAAATGCGCCTTTTCGATCTGAGTTATTGCACCAAGATCAATGATGCCGCGGTTGATTTCATTGGACGCTGCAATCGCCTGAACTACCTAAACCTCAGTCATACAAAAGTGAGCGGACAAGGTGTCTCCCGAATCCCGGGGCACCACATGGAGCAGCTGTTGCTGTCGGGACTGGATCTTCATGAGATACAACCGAATTTGCTAGCCTCGATGCCCAAATTATGGAACCTTGAATTAAGCAATACAGGGCTTACCGATACTGGAGTTGTGAGCTTGAGCAAGCACACTCAACTGAGGCAGTTGAATGTTTCGGAAAATAGTCTATCAGACGCATGCGTGCCTCACCTTGCGTCAATCAAGACACTGTCCGTTCTGGTAATTTCAGAGACAAACATTACCAAGCAGGGATTGGAGCGACTGAAAGCAGCCTTGCCCAAGTGTAAGATTATCTGGGGATAGAAACTCAAGGACTCAAACAGCGATGCCCAAAATTCTATTGGTCGAGGATGATATAGCTGTTTCGGGCATGGTTGCTGATGGATTGCAGGCGCAGCGACATGCTGTCGATGTAGTCGGTACAATTCAGCACGCCCAAGAGCACCTGCAAAGCTTCACTTACGATCTGCTCATACTTGATTGGGAGCTGCCTGATGGTTCCGGAGTAGAGCTTTGTACGCAGTACAGAAAACAAAGGGAAACGACACCGATATTGATGCTCACCGGCAAAAGCTCCATCAACGACAAACTGCAGGGTTTGGATTCGGGGGCAGATGACTACCTGACCAAACCATTCTCGCTAATTGAGTTAAATGCCAGAGTACGAGCGCTGTTGCGGAGACTGCCCAACCAGACGGACGAGTCTACCTCTTTTGCTGACATCGCACTCGACCGGACCTCTAGAAAAGCCGCGGTTGGCACTAATGACTTAAAATTGAGTCCGCGAGAATTCGCCTTATTAGCCTTTCTGATTTCGCATACGGAAGATTTGCTTTCTCAAGATCACTTGCGAAACAAAGTATGGTGGGACGAACCGGATGTGACGCGGAACACCGTCAATGCGACAGTGGCCCGGCTTCGCAAGAAGCTCGAAGATGCCGGGAGTCGCGTTTCGATCAACGCGGTTATTCGCGAAGGCTTCAAGATAGAAGTCGAACCTTAGAGCCGATGCCAGAGATCCCTCCGCCATCCATTTCAGAGGTTCCAATCTTAGTGTTTGAAGCAGCGTTGGTGAGTGAACAACATGGCGATGCCGTGTTTATTACAAGCGGCGATAACATCGTCGTCTTTGATGCTGCCACCTGGTTGTACAACAATTTTTATTCCGGCTGCTACTGCCGCTTCAATGTTATCAATTGCCGGCAAGAAGGCGTCGCTGGCTAACACTGCACCGCGAGCCTTTTCGCCGGCTTGATCGACGGCTAATCGAACGCTAGCGACGCGGTTCGTCTGCCCGATGCCGAATCCCAACGACAATCCATTGCGGGCAACGAATATGGCATTGGAGGTCAGATGCCGCACGACGGACCAGGTGAATTGCACATCTGCCATGTCATCGGTTGAGACTTTCGCCTCAGTAACACAGGTAAATGTATCAGCCCTGACTGGCGCTTCAACATCACGCTCGACGATGAATCCCATTTCCTGCAGGTCTTTGAAGCGTAACGTCGGTTTGAAGGCGCGATCAAGAACATCGGTCTTAAGGCGCAGCACACGGACATTTTTCTTTTTGGCAAAGACCGTCAGAGCATCCGGCTCAAAGCTTGGTGCTAACACCACTTCAACAAAATTTTCAGTAATACGCTCAGCCAGCTTTGTTGTGACAGTGCCTGTGAATCCATAAATTCCACCGAAGGCAGAAATCGGATCGCAGTCATAAGCCTTTTGAAAGGCAGCGAAGATATCTTTATCAATCGCCACGCCACTGGGGTTGTTGTGCTTGATGATACAGGCTCCGGTGCCGTCCAGGTCGCGCAGAATTTTGATCAGCGAATAAACATCAACGATGTTATTGGCTGAAAGCTCCTTGCCCTGAAGCTGCTCAAACGGTGGAAAGGTTTGCTGTAATTCTGGATTGATATCCGGTGGGTGATACCAGGCTGCTGCCTGATGCGGATTTTCTCCATAACGCAAATCCTGGTATTTGCGCAAACGCGCCATCGGTTCTTGCGGCATTTCGCTAATGGCAACATCACCTGAAATCTGACGCTCAAGGTAGGCTGAGATAATGCAATCGTATTCTGCCGTGCGCTTCAGTGCGGCACAAGCAAGTTGCTTTCTCAAAGAGTCAGTAAACGTACCTTTACTTGCTTCTAGAGATTCAGCGACAGTATCGTACTGTGCCGGATCAGAAACAATAGACACACGGGCAAAGTTCTTAGCAGCAGCGCGCAGGAGCGTTACACCGCCGATATCAATCTGCTCAATCATTTCCGCTTCAGACAGATTTTCTTTCAGTTTCTTTTCAAACGGATAGAGATTCACGACCACCACATCAATTTCTTCAATGTCATGCTCGGCTAAACAGCTTCTGTCCTCGGCAAGAGGTCTGGATAGAATACCGGCAAACACCTTCGGATGCAGTGTCTTCACACGTCCGGCAAGTATTTCCGGAAACTTTGTCAGCTCTTCTACTTTCACAACGGAAAATCCATGCTCGCTGAGAAACTTAGCTGTATTGCCGGTAGCAATCAAACGCAAGCTATCGAACCGTTCCAGACCGCGGAGAAAGGACTCCAAACCAGATTTGTCTGAAACACTTACCAATACAGTTCGCATCGTCGGACTCCTTATTTGCTCCAGCTATATATCTTGGTCACGAATGGTCATTTCCAGAGGGGCAAGAAACAACTTGCTCGGTTCATCGGTCACGTATCCGAGCACTTGCGCCACAAAGCCGTGCGCGCGGAAGGTGTCAACAACCGTATCAGGCGAACCAGATACAGTCACGGCGAGCCCCATGCCCATGTTGAACGTGCGGTACATCTCGTCCAACGCCACGTGGCGAGCTATGCGCATAAGCACTTCCGGAACCGGTAAAGGATTCTCAATGTGGAAACCAATCTGAGGATTCGGGCGAAAGATATTGCGCCAACCACCGCCTGTTATGTGAGCCATTCCAGTAACCAGCCCGTTCTTTTTCAGTAGCTCGACGGCCGGCTTTACATATATAAAGGTTGGATCAAGAAGCATCCGGAATCCTTCAGGATCATCTGCCAGGGCCTTGCGCGCTAAAGACAACCCGTTAGAATGAACGCCGTTGGAGCCAACGCCAACAAGAGTCTGTCCGGGCAAAATTCCTGCACCAGTTAGCAGTTCAGTTTTGCTTACCTGACCGACAGCAAATCCAGCCAGATCATAGTGATCACCTTGATAAAGGCCAGGCATCTCGGCCGTTTCACCACCGCCTAGAATTACTCCCGCCAGATCGCATCCGGCCACAATACCTTCGATGATGTCGTCCGCCAGCTGATCCTGTAAGGAGCCAACTGCGAAATAATCGAGAAACATCGTAGGTGTGGCGCCAACACAGATCAAATCATTTGCCACCATGGCCACCAGATCGATGCCAATGGTTTTGTGATTTTTCAATTCATGAGCAACCAACAGTTTCGTGCCCACACCATCTGTAGTGACAGCAACGGCGGTGTCAGCATTCAGCGGATAGACCGAAGCATAGCCGCCGGCACCTGGCCACATTTGCTGGTGTCCAGCTCGCTTTGCCCGTTGCTTTAACCTTGAGACGAACGACTCCGCGCGTTCGATATTCACTCCAGCGGATGCGTACGTCATCGGTTCCAATAGTTTTTACCTCACTGCCTTGGCTGCATTCATCAGTATGGAAAGCCCGTGGGGAATCCCAAATGCCGGCGAAACTGTCACTTTCAAACCGGCCTTCTCACTGCGAGTGGGATACTTGGACAATGTCCAGGCCGGATGTTGAGACCAGCGAACGAATGCTTCCGGGTGCGGCATCAACCCCAAAACATTGCCTTTCTCGTTCGTCAGAGCAGCAATTCTGTCAAAGCTGCCATTCACATCTTCGGCATATCGAAGAATGGCGCGCTTCTTGATCTGCTCAACCACCGTATCTGAGGAATCATCGGGGATAGCCAGCCGTCCTTCTCCGTGCCTGATGGGCAAGTGAATAGTCGTCAGACCTTCAAAATACATTGATGAACTGAACGGCGAGATTTCCAGCTCCACCCATTTGTTTATAAATTTGCCGGAAGTGTTGTGGCAGAGACTGACGCTACGAATAGCATTAGGCTTGGAACTCGGTAGCAAACCAAGTTGCACCAGGACCTGGAAGCCGTTGCAGATACCCATCACAAGGTTGCCGCGCTCGATGTAATCATACAAAACGTCTTTCAATTTTTCCTTGAGCTTGAGGGCAAGAATCTTGCCGCTGGCTATCTCATCGCCAAAACTGAAGCCCCCGGGCAAGGCAAGCATCTGAGCAGTCATGAGCTTGCGGGGGGTCTCCAGAATCTCTGATGTGTGCACCTTGGTCGGGACGAAACCGGCCAGGTTGAGTGCCCAGACCGTTTCAGCATCACAATTGATGCCATCACCGTACAGTACAAATGCCTTCGGCTTGATCACCGATCCTCCACTAATCAAAAGGTAGGGGTGTTTTCCATGCACCACAAAGTTCATCACATGAAGCAGACAATATGATCTCTCCCTTATCAGAACGAACAATGAGTGCATCCTGCTGCACCACTTCACCAATTAGCGTGCAAGAGAATCCACCGGTCCAGAGATTTTCCCACTCATGGCGCAGTTCCGGCTGAACCGAGACAATCAAACGGGCTGGACCTTCCGCAAATAAACAGAAGTCCTTGCGCTCGACAAGCTTGGCGTTGTCTTTTCCGACAGGCTCCGGCGCGTACGCATGGGCGGCAGCGAGCAGTGCGCTCATCTTAATGTCAGCACCAAGGCCACTGCCAATCACACTTTCAGCAAGAGCCACGATCGTGCCACCGTCGCTCACGTCATGGCAGGTCTTAACCCACCCGGTTCGAACAACACTGAAAAGCAGCCGGTACATCTCCGCAGCTCGCGAAAGATCAATGGTCGGTAGGATGGTGCTGGTCCAGCCCATCATATCGGTGTACTGCGCACCAGCAAGCCCAAGTCCTCCGGCGCAGATTATATAGATAAGATCCCCGCAGGATTTGAAATCCATTGAGATAGCCGATTCTGCTTGTTCAATTCTTCCCATTGCCGAGACAAGCAATGTAGGCGGCACTGACAAACGCACTGTGCCATCGTCAAAGTCATTCTTCATGCTGTCTTTGCCGGAAATCAACGGCGCGTTGTACTTCCGCACCGCTTCCGAAAGCCCCTGACAGGTCTTGACCAACTGGGCAAGTTTGTATTTACCGCCCGTATTTTTCTCGGAATAGACCGGATCTGGCCAGCAGAAATTATCTAGAAGCACCAGCGAGTCTGGATCCGCGCCTACACAAACGGCATTGCGAACAGCCTCATCGACGGTGCAAAGAGCCATTAGGTGTGCATCGTACTGGCTAAGATTAGGACAAAGTCCATTGGAAACGACCAGACCGCCATCCTCTTCATATAAAGGACGAAACACAGCTGCGTCGCAGGGAGCTTGCTGGAGCGGACCCATCAACGGTTTGATTACGCTGCTGCCTTGCACTTCGTGATCGTACTGGCGAATCACCTGCTCGCGGCTACAGACATTAGGATGGGCAAGCAACTCCAAGAGCTTGGATTTGAGATCATCGGGCACCGGCCCGGTTTTCTCTTTTATCGTCGGCATTGCCCATTCGGACTCAAGCATCAATGTCGGACAACCATCATGGAGGAAATTCAAATCCAGCAAGGCTACAGGCTTGCCGTGCCTCATCACTTCAAAATAGCCCTTGGTGTTAAAGGTTCCAATTGCAGTGGCTTCCACGTTGTAGCGCTCCGCCAACCGCTTGAGTTCGGCGTAACTCTTCGTCGAAAGTGTCATCCGTTCCTGCGACTCGGAAATGACAATTTCATAGTCGGACAGACCCGGATACTTGAGTGGAATGTTGTCCAACTCCATGGTGGCGCCATTGGTGAAGCGCGCCATTTCACCAACGGAAGACGACAAGCCGCCTGCACCATTATCTGTAATCCCGGTAATCAACCCGCGATCCCGAGCTTCAATAATGAAATCGAGGACTCGCTTCTGCGTAAATGGATCACCAATTTGAACAGCGCTGATGGGCGAGCCTTCGTGCAGAACCTCAGAAGAGAAGGTTGCTCCATGGATTCCGTCTCGACCGACCCGGCCGCCAACAACGACGATAATGTCACCCATGACGGTGTGTTTTTTAAACCCGGACTTCTTATGAACTGTCGTTGGCAGAATGCCGCCAGTGCCGCAAAACACCAACGGTTTTGCCCGATAGTCATCGTTAAAATAGATTGCTCCATTGACGGTGGGAATGCCGCTCTTATTGCCGCCATCCTGCACACCCTTTCTCACTCCGTCCAGTATCGTCTTCGGCGGCAACAACTTCGGTCTGTCGGCCAAATGATCGGAAGGATATGCAAAACAAAATACGTCAGTATTGAAAATCGGCTTGGCGCCAAGCCCTGTTCCCAATACATCGCGGTTGACGCCGAGGATTCCGGTCAAGGCACCACCATAGGGCTCAAGGGCCGAAGGAGAATTATGCGTTTCCACTTTGAAGCAAACGGCCCACTCGTTGTTCCAGCGCACCACTCCGGAGTTATCTTCAAACACAGAAAGAAGATCTGTGCGTGTTGCCATCAACTCAAAGGTTGGCTGCTTGATGTATGTTTTATAGAGACTTTCAATGGTCTGCGGCTCACAATCAGGCTCAGTGTGGGTGATGGTGGCATTGAAGATTTTATGTTTGCAATGCTCCGACCAGGTCTGGGCAATGATTTCCAACTCGACATCTGTGGGCCACTGCGGCATGCCACGCGATGATCGATCTCTGCGCACATCTGCAGTATCGAAGTAGGCGCGAATAGCCTTCATTTCCGTTAGCGTCAATGCCAGAACTCGCTCCTGGCTAAGTGTCATTAAGGCGTTGTCGTCAAGATCCAATTTGATCACAGCCGGCGGAGCCGGCTGCGGCAGGTGAACAGCAGGGAAGGAAAGAAACTCACCCAATTTGCCTTGGGTCAAATGGTGCACAACAAATTTGTCTGTCAACGGGTGGTAATGAGTATATTTTGAAGCGACTATTACTTGCGCAGATGATTTTGCCGGCGCTCTATCCGGGCTAAACAAAAAGCCAGAGCCCGAGGCCACACGGGCAACGAAGCCTTTCAACTGCAGCGCTTCCTCAACGGTCCGCGCAAGGTTGTCGGTTACTCCGGGAAGAAATTGCCTTTCGCAAAACCAAGCAAAGCCAGAGCGTTTCCAACCGTCAACCCAATCCTGCCGTTCCTGAGGCTTGGAGCACCAGAGCTCTTCCAAAAGGGAATCAGTCAAAACCTCCTTCAAAGCCTGCCCAAGCTCAGTATCGGAGACCAACTCCGACAGTGTGCTGAACTTCGGTAAGTCAGTTTGCACCCAATAAACTGGAAATGTAGCTTGCTTGCCGTCGAATCCTTTCTTCGGGATGACAGCGAAACACAACACTTGTTGTGTTTCTGAAAAATCATTGGGGTTTCTGACTTCTTGCATCGAGCGTGTCATCGCGTTTCTCCCAAACTGACGGCAGTCGGTTTACTAGACGTGCCTAATAACAATTCGATTCCATCCTGTGAAATTTGTTGAAGCACCTTCGGATATAGACTGTGCTCCAAAGCCAGACCGCGACCTTTAAACGATTCAAGCGTATCCGAATCCAAGCGTGTGAAAGCTGCTTGCGCCAGAATTGGTCCATGATCGACTTGCTCATCGACAAGGTGAACCGTGATGCCTGATACTTTCACGCCGTAATTGAATGCATCTTGATACGCATTTGCTCCGGGGAAAGCAGGCAGCAGCGAAGGATGAATGTTGATCACCCGAAAGTAGCCGGCCGGGTGCCGAAACGCTTGCAGGAAGCTTGGAGTCAACACGCGCATGTAACCGGCTAAGACAACAAAATCCACTTCGTACTTAGCTAGACAGTTCAAAACTTCCTGCTCGTGCTGCTGGCGATTCTTACCTTTACTTGCGATCGCCACAGCCGGCACATCGTACCTGCCAGCAAGTTCCAAAGCCTCGGCATCAGGATTGTTTGAAAGCACTACGGCTACTTTAGCGTCTAGCTCTCCGGCGCGCACTGCGTCGAGGATGGCTTTCATGTTAGAGCCACGTCCAGATACAAGGATAGCTATGGAGATAGGCACGCGGCACCACTCCTTTTTGCTATGTCCTTACGATAGGCAATGCTATCAAATGATACTTTGTGCAAAGCACAATAGGCACAAGAGACCGCAGCATCAAGAGTGCCGGCAACCGCCGTAACAGCCAAGATACGCCCACCATTAGTAACTAACTTCCCGTCTTCTATTTTTGTTCCGGCATGAAAAACGGTTGCATCAGCAGGTAAAGTAGAGATGGTTATTTTCTCGCCGCGTGAGGAACTTTCAGGATAGCTTTCTGCAGCTGCCACCACGCAACAACTAGCCTGAGAACTCCATTGCAACTCGACCTCGTTCAACTTGCCAGTTGTGCAAGCTAAAAGCACATCAAGCAGATCCGATTCCATCAAAGGCAGAATCGCCTGCGTTTCGGGATCTCCAAATCGAGCGTTGAACTCCAACACGTAGGGCTGGTAAATTCGCCTGTCATCAACCTTTCGTGAGGCCACCATTAAGCCAATGAACAGAACGCCTTTATAATTGAATGCTGGCAATTTCAGGGCTTTTCTCAAAGGTTCCAAAACCTGTTCGTCAATCTCCTGATGGCATCGACGGTACAGCTCGACTGGACTGTAAGCGCCCATTCCACCAGTGTTGGGACCAAGGTCACCATCAAATCGCCGTTTATGGTCCTGCAATGCAGGCATCGGCAGAAAACGCTTACCATCGCAGAAAAGCAACAGTGACATTTCCTCCCCGGAAATTCTCTCTTCTAAAACGACACGATTACCAGCATCACCAAACTTACGTTCGCGAAATATGGCATTGACAGCGTCGATCGCTTGCTCTTCTCCATCACAGACGAACACTCCCTTGCCCAGCGCAAGACCATCAGCTTTGATCACTCTTGCCCAGGGATGCTCCTGAACTGCATCGACAGCATCCTGATGGTTTTCAGCAACAATGAAACGGGCCGTGGGCATTTTGTGCTCAACCATGAAATGTTTGGCAAATGCTTTGCTGGCTTCCAGCTGGGCCAGTTCCTTTCGTGGACCGAAGACACGTAGCCCTTCAGCTTCCAGATGATCGACGAGCCCGGCAGCTAAGGGATCATCGGGACCGACAACGACAAGATCCACGGACTCCTTCTTGCAGAATGCGCCCAGTCCGGCAAAATCCATCACGGCGATTTCGACATTCTTTGTTTTCGCTTCCTGCGCGGTGCCACCATTGCCTGGTGCGCAATAGATTTGCAAAACAGAAGGACTTTGCGCCAGCTTCCAGCAGATAGCATGCTCACGCCCTCCACCGCCAACTACCAGGACTTTCAATTTAGTGTTGACTGGCATTGGACTTACCTCGACAAAGACTCGACCAAAGATTCCATATCTGGCTGGTTGTCGAACAACTGCTCAGCGCATACGTGATTTGCCAGAGCCCCGTAGAGATGATCGATATTTTTCTTGAATTGAGCTGGCAAAGGCTCAGGAGTCTGTTTCAGTTCCTTGGCACAGATTTCCTTCCAATCTTCTGAACCCCTGTCCCGAGCGACATTCTGAGCTTCTTTGAGCGATTTTTCCCAGTCGCTTCCGCGATAGACCTGACGAATAATTTCTTTACTCAGATGCGTTCCCCGGTAAATCAAGCGCAATTCATCCGGTCCGACACTATCTGCCAATAACAGCTTTCCATCATGCAAAATAAATTCAAACTTGCCATCCCAGAGTTCAATGCCTCGTTCTTTGAAAATCAAAGACAACTCGTTTGCCGCGCCCAATGCAAACTCACACAGCCGTTTGAACTGACCAGAAGTCAATCCGGAAATGGCTAAGGCTTCTGAAACTGTCAGTAAGCGATCCTTCGGTTCAAGCTTGGTGAAAAATTCCAGAACCGGCTTGCCAAACCACGATCCTTCAGCAGCAACGGAATCCAGACCAAGCTGGCTTGCGTAGTCCGGGTCTTTTTCCAACCGAGATTTCAACGAACTGCCCGATGGCATTCCAAAGCGAAAAACAACTTCCAAGGGCACCAATCGAGTAGTACTGCTTTCAGGAATGGCTGGGTAAGCGTAAACAGATCGACCAAGGACAGAAACTACTTCCGGTCGATGAACGTCGGCCCGCAACACTTCCATGTACACTTGCTCAGTCGAACGCGCGGCATCACGCAGAGACAGGGTATCGCCGCTTTTGCTAGTCAGGCGTTTGAAGTGACTGTGAATACCTTTGTCAGCTAATCGATGAAAAAAATATGCACCAAGCAATGCCAGTGACAGACCTTTCTTGGCAATCGTATCGGGCATCTTGCCCCAGTCGAAAACCGAGTAGTCGTCCGTAAAGTGAAACCATAAATGGTGCGCATCGGATTCCGGTGCATACACTTTTTTTACGGAGCCTTCGTAGATCAGCTTCAATTCGGTGTTCGCCGCTTGCATGCTGCCTCCTTACGCCTTCGCCTTCGCCATCTCTTGCGCTTCCCGATCGATAATGCGCTGGTTTTGGAAATTCTCGCCGTGTGAAACATCGGTTGGATAAGTCTTGGTCAAACATCCTGTGCACAAAGACTTCTGAGACAGGGCCTGCTTTAATCCTTCGACGGTTTGATATATTACGCGATCCGCTCCAAGCTCAAGGGCGATTTGCTCTTCTGTCCTGTTGCAGGCAATCAGCTCCTGAGGATTGGGAAAGTCGATGCCGTAGAAGCAAGCATTTGCAATCGGCGGGCACGTGGAGACCATGATCACTTCGCGGGCTCCTGCCTCGCGAATCAGTTTGACGATCTGAACTGCTGTGTTGCCTCGAACGATGGAATCATCAACAACGATGCACCGTTTCCCGGCAAACTCCGAAGCGATCGGATAGAGCTTGCGTCGAATGGCTTCCTGCCGGCTTTCCTGACTTTCCAGGATGAAAGTGCGATTGACATAGCGATTCTTGATCAGGATTTCCCGGAAAGGTAATCCCATCGACTCGGCCAAAGCAATTGCCGCCGGCCGGCTGGTTTCAGGCACAGGTAAAACCAGATCAGCTTCCACGCCGCGGCGCTTAAGCTCTTCGGCAAGAACTACTCCGAGTCGGAATCGGCCCTCATAGACAGACTGTCCACCCATTTCGGATTCGACGCGGGCGAAATAAACCCATTCGAACATGCATGGTGAATAAGAACTCTGGCGCAATATCTTACGTGTGACCTTGCCGTCAGGACGGATGATTGCCGCTTCGCCAGGTTTCAGATCTTCGGTGATGGTGAAGCCGTTGTAGTCTAGTGCCACGCTTTCGCTGGCAAGGGCGTAAATGGGTTTGCCGTCTATAGTTTTGCTGCCGAAAATCAGCGGACGAATGCCATCAGGATCGCGGAAACCGAACAGCGTGCCATCACGGCAAAGCCCGACAATTGAGTAAGCGCCAACGAGCACATCCATTGTCTTCTCGATGGCGGCGAACAGATTAGCGTCTGTGTGTTCAGTGCCAGCAAGGTTTTCGGCCAGCAGTTTTAAGATAACTTCTGAATCCGATTCACTGGAAAACGTGATTTCGTTGTTCCGCTTATGAAGTTCTTCGTGCAGCTCATAACAGTTGACGATGTTGCCATTATGGGCGATTCCGATACCAGCAGCATTGTCCAAAAACGGCTGCAACATGTTCGGATCGCGGCGACCGATTGTGGCGTAACGTGTGTGCCCTATCGAAGAGGTGCCCCGGAGCTGGCGAAACGTTCGTTCGGAAAACACGTTCTCAACCAGGCCGTTACCCTTCTGCAAGGCAAACTCGGCTTTGCTATCGATCGTCAACAGACCGGCGCCGTCTTGTCCTCGATGCTGCAAATTCATCAGCCCTAGAAAGACTTCGTAGGCCGAGTCGAGCGTTCCAACTACGCCAATTAAGCCGCACATTACGTGTTGCTCCTGAATTCGGTCCGCGTCCGCACCTCTAAAGGATACGACGGATGGTCTGTAGATCAAATCTTCTTGACTTGTTTTTCACCAACTGCGACGAAAATTAACGCTCCAGAAGCATATACAAGCTAGACCTGTACCTTAATCCAGGCACCGGATTGAAAGCGAAAAGCGATAATCACGGAGGAAATTATCACAGACACGCTCATGGCGACCCAGACGCCGTTGGCATCCCACTGCGCATTGGTAGCCAGAAACCACGCCAGGGGCAGCCGAACAACCCAATTGCAAAAGATCGATATCCACATGGGAACCCGAGTATCGCCAGCCCCTTGTAAGGCACCGCTGAGAATCATGCTCACAGCCAGGAATGGCTCGGACAGAGCATTGATTCTCAGGTAATCGGCAGTTATGGCAATTGTGTCCGGGTCATGACTGATCAATGATGCAATTGGGGTTGCAAACGTGAACAAAACAACTGAAAGAACAAGCATCCAGCCAACCCCGATCCAGGTGACATGCCAGCCAGCTTTAAATGCTCTTTCCACCTGCTTGGCACCTAGACTCTGTCCGACTATGGAACCAACAGCCAAGCTCAACGCCATCAAGGGCATAAACAGCAAGGCCTCCACGCGCATACCAATCGTCCAGGCGGCCAGCCCGGCAGTAGGTGATGGTAAGCGGGACAGAATAAAGAAGACGACGAACACACTTGCCGCCCAGCTCAAGCGTTGAAACCCGGCCGGAAGTCCGACTTTCAGCACCCGGGCCACAGCAGTTCGAGAAACGGGAAACAGCAGTTTCAAACTGTTCTTAAGCGGCGACTGCATGAGGCAATAGATAGACAAAAGTGCGCCGGCGATTGCACCGACAACTGCCGAACCAGCGATGCCACGAATACCCAGACCGGGGACAGGCCAGTTTCCGAGCACCGTTATGTAGTCTCCGGCAACATTTATCAGCACCTCCACCGTAACAATCAGAAGTGGGGTCTTTGCATCACCGATGGCTCGGAAAGCTCCGTTTGAAATGCACACCAGGCTAAATGGCACCAAATACAGTGCGTAAATACTCAAATACAAGTCTGTTTCCGACACCATTTGCGGTGACTGGGCAAAAAAAGGCACGAGATAATTTGCTGTAAAAATGGCCAGCACGGTCAAAACCAGCCCCATTAGCACGGACAGCGCAAGTGACTGCGCGGTGGCATAGTCAGCCTGAGCAAGGTCCTTCTCTCCGTAAGCCCGCGAAACAATGGCCGTAGTTCCAACGCTCACCGACATCAGGAACACCATGAAAAGAAAAATTACTTGCTCAGCAAGGCCGACCGCTGCCTGGGAAGTCGAACCGATCAACCCGGCGACATGTACATCTACCATTCCCACAACCGAAGCTGCGACGGTAGTCAGCGTGAGCGGCCACGACATGACCCAGATAGCTTTCCAGAGACTGCCTTGAACCAGAGGCGCTTGTTCAACAGACGCTTCCATTCCGTATCTTCACCCAGCTAGCCGCGAAGCAAACTATAGCACCTTGATGCATGCTAAATTAATGTCCTGATGGATACCGGTCGAACGAGCACAACGGCGATAGCAGCGGCACTGGCGGCAATCTTGCTCACTGTTAGTCAGTGCGTAAGGGCCGCCGAGATTCCCACGCCCTCGGTGGCAGCCTGCAATTGTTCAGGATCGGAAAAAGAAGAAGAAATGATCGCCAAACTCAAGGCCGACCGGCGACAGTCGGGAGGCTCAAGTAGCGAGGTTGTCTCGCGGCTACTGCAACTGGGAAATTTCTACGCTCGAAGTGGCGACATAGAAAAAAGTGATGAGCGATTGAAAGAAGCCCTGGAGGTTAGTTCCAGCGTAAAGCCGGGGAAAACACAGAAGTTTCGTGCAGACATTTTGATACAACAGGCTCGAAACAGAATCACCCGGCAGGACTTTCCAGCTGCTGAGCGATTGCTCAATGAAGCCGCTCCATCAATTCAATCAGTGGCACAAAATGCGCAATTGCTAGCTCTTTTGGGCTGGTCGCAGGCAGAGCAAAAACGCTACGAAGATTCAATTGCAAACTACGAGCATTCTCTCGTGTTGCAAAGCAAGACCCCCGAAAACGACGAAAAGTCAGTTTTGATGCAGCAACTAGCAAGCGTTTATCAAAAGGTTGGCAACCAAGAGAAAGCGGCAGAATTACTCGAAGCCGCGGCCTTGCAGACGACAAAAATGAAAGGAGAGCGTCATCCTCTCACCTTGTTTTGCCAAGAATTGCTGGCTGCCATGCTTATTAGCCAAAAGCAATTTGCCAGAGCCGAGAGAATTCTGGCGAAAGTGGTATCAATTAAAGAGTCGGTGTTAGGTGAGGACAACCCGCAGATCGCCGGTACCTTGTTCCAATACGCTGCGGCGCTGGAGCTTGTTGATAGAACAAAGGCAGCCAGAGATGTGCGCTTTCGAGCAAACGCACTAACGCAAGGGGCATCTTCAAAGTGATGTTATCATCGGGACAGCTCAGCGAGGACAGATGAGATGACTACCCAGGACGAGCATAAGGCCGTAGCTGAAAAGGCTCTACAGAACATGGAGTGGCTGGTCAACAACTTCACCTCAGATCAGGCAACGCCGCAGAAATCGCCCATCGACAAGCATGAGTTTGTCCAACTCCTGCAAAAGAACTTCGAAAAATTGGACCGAGATAACAGCGATAGCATCTCGCGCAGGGAAATTTCCGCCGCGCTGGCCGATATAGCCGACTACACAGCAAACGAGTACGTGATGCTTGAGCTGTTAACCAGATATTTCGACTTCATATCAGAGTTGGTCGACGATGATGACGGAGAAGAAAAGGTAATCAGTCGGTCTGATGTGCAGGTGCTGGGGCAGTTTCTGCTAGACAGCAATATGACTCTGGAAGCGCTTTATATGTGGTGCAGCGGTCCATCCGGGCCACCGAAAGCGGACCTGATTAAACCTCCGCCGATGAGCGGCGACGACTGAAGTTAACTGTTATGCGGATTTGCTGCTTGTTCGTTGCTCGATTCAAGGCCAGGTACTTGCTCGCGCAGGCGATTCATCGCTCGCATCGCAATACGCCCTTCGCATGCCCGCCGGAGCCGGGGCAGCCAAACCTCTACTGCGGCATTAATATCGAAAATCGTATCGAAATTGCTCGTCTTTGGTGTCAAAAATACAGTTTGCTCGACGCCACACTCGGTGAACTTAAGAACGATATAGCTGGTCGGAATCGGCTTCAGCCACCGCGAATGGGACCCGACACTGACTTCACGAATATCGGCCAGGTCAATGTCTACAGATATTTGCTTGCTGACATACCTCAACCGGGAACCACTTATAGCCACAGTTCCGCTGGATTCAAATAGCCAAACCAAATAGTAATTGGCTTTCTTGTGATAACCAGGCTTAGAGACCCAGCAGTCCAGAGTCAATACTGATTCGGCAAGGCAATCCAATCTTTCCGCCGGATCCAAAGCACTCTGCTGAAGCAACTTCTGACTATAGAATTCGGCACCTTCAAAATGCTTGAGCGCAAGGCAGCTGCTTACTATTTTTTGCAGATCTCGACAAATATCGTCAGTAGGCTCATTTACCAGCTTGTTCTGCAACTGGATCAGCTCGCGTTTTCGCCTGGACAGTAATTTGCTGGCAGCGCTCATGCCGAATATTGTTAAAGCGCCAAAAAGCAATGGCAGAAAACTGGCCAGGGCAAACGAAGCGAAAGCCCCCTTTGTCCACAAAACCACCACATTGGCCAGCACACAAACCAGCAGAGCCACAATCAAACAATTGAAGACCTTGTTGGCACCGGCTGTGCCAAGAAACGACAGGTCCTTCCGAACCACTAGGACTTTGTCTTGATCGCTGTAATTGTTGGAAGCGGGCATCGCGCCATCAACCTCATGCACTCTCTGTCTGATATACCCAGAAAGAGATCAGGTCAAAGGCCTGGCGGATAACTACACCATGTCGAGCGTTGCGCCGCGTCCAACCTTGCTGATGCCGGCAATTTTGACGTTTCGGTCTAGAAGTGCAGCTCGATGCCCGGCACTTTTGATCCACATATCTACCAATTGTTTGGGTGTGGTTATCGAACCGTACGCAGCATTTTCCGCCCAACCATTAAGTCCGACTTGATTCATGCGTTGCTTCGGCGAGACCCAACCGGACCTGTTTTCGTTATGTCCAAGTCCATTTTCATCCTGATACTTCGAATGAACCAGGGCGATCAGCTGCAACCGCGGATCGAACTTCACTGCCGCTAAACCATGTTCGCCTCTAAATTTATTGATTAGACGCAATGATTCCTCTTCGAATCCCGTCATATCCTTGGCGCGCTCTTTGTCTTTTTCACTCACTCCACGCACGCCATCGACAACCGTTTCTGCTTGCGACTGAGGTTTGTTGGGGTCATCCAGAGGTTTGTTGGGTTCATCCAAGCGCGCGCGATCTTCATCATAACGGCGCCTGCGTTCCATCTCCGAATCCAGCAGAGCTTGGTCACTGTCTTGTCGTCGTTTGCGACCGGTTTGAAACTCTAATTGACCTTGGTCGAATTCGTCTCGTCTTCGTCGCTCTTTTTGCCAATCGAGATCACGATTGTCGTTAGCCTGCGGTCCACAAGTTCCGTCATCACAGCCGCCATCGTCGCCACCGCCGTCATCACAGCCGCCATCGTCGCCACCGCCGTCATCACAGCCGCCATCGTTGCCACCACCGCGGAATCGGCTGATTACTCGTTGAATCAGTCCACCAAGAATGCCGCCAAGGAATCCACCGGCCATTCGGCCGCCGCCAAAACCGCCGCGCATGCCCCCGCCCATAAATCCACCAATCATTCCACCGAGCAGCCCGCCACCGAAGCCACCACCGCCGGCACAACCACCATAGGGGTTCATGAAGCCGCTAAGCATCATCGGAGCCATACCCATTCCGCGCCCTGAGCCACAGCTACCCACCATGCGGTTACTGCCGTAATAAGAGTCGTTGTTGTCGAACTGCTGGCAAGGATAAGACTGGCAATCCCTGCTAGAGCAGCCATTGCGTGATGGCGGACGCTCGTAGCAATCCGACATCAAAGCGGCACTTGCGTCTTCGCAACAACCACCGGACGAACGAATGCCCCTGTCTCCTGAAAATAATCCCAATGCAGTTGCCTCCAGCTAGTGCTTCAGTGAATAGTTATTGACAAGACCAAACCTGATGCTCGGATTATAGGCAAGGAAGCGATTTCTGCCACTACCCAATTACGCAGTCACCGTGGGCAGAATACGAATGATCAGGGAAAAACTCACATATTGTTCATAGAAAAGGCGTCGCAATTGCGACGCCTTTTCTTGTGCTGGCTCAGTTAAATCTCAGACCGATGTTTCCCAAAATCGGTCATCGCCGCTGGTACCGGTTGTGGAAAGCTGAGTAGTGGCTTCAGCTTGAGCTCCGTGAAACGCCGTCATGTGGCGTTCCCAGAGCGGAGAGATACCAGCAGCGGTGACTGCATTTTGCTTGCTGGAATGGATCAATTCGACCGCGGCGCCACGGAGGAACTTCTGCAGTTGTGGCACTTGCGTTCCACAATCAGCTTGACTCAAAGTTGCAAGCAATTCTTTTCTTAGTTTTTCTAACTCTGTGCAATCCGGTACACGACCGGCTTGAACTTCATCCATGGCCTTGCGAAGCGCCTCAGCAAATTTTTCCAATTGCTTGCGGGCAGCGTGTTTAACTAGCGGCTCAGCACCCTTGCGGGCAGGCACCGCGCCGCTGTCTTCAGCAGATTTGCCGAACAGATTGTTCAGCTTGCCCATGATACCGCCTGGGGACCGCTGAGGTAGCGGCGCTGAAGCTTTAGGCGCTGGTGGTGGCGGTGGCGAGCCTGGAGTCGGTTGTGCTGGCATCATCGACGGAGAGGCCGCCGCAGCATCTGGGCCGGATGAGCGTTTCAATTCTGCCGGTGCATCCGATCGTTCTTTTTTGGACTTTGATTGCGCCTGAGAGTCAGACTCTTGCTGTGCCTTCTGAATGTTTGGACTTTGTGCCGGAGCAGATCCAATGTTCTTGGCTCCAAGACCGTTAAATATCCGATCGCACTCTTCATCAGTCGGCGGGACAGGAGCGAACGAACCGGTCAAGGCACCAAACGAACTTTCTTGAGCGGCCCCCGGAGCTGAGCCTCCCCATGAACTACTGCCGGCGAGCGGTTCTGAAAGGTCTGACATCGAGCCGCAAAGTCCAGATGCTGGCGCACCAGGCGATGCCAGATATCGCATGCGAGTAGAAGACTGGCTTTGCCCGACGTTAAGGCTACCGATAGAGGGCTCAGCCCAGCCGGCCGGTGACTCTACAGGTTGGACAATCTGGCGCAGGTCTTGCCCGTTGTTGGCGATTTCTGCGTGGTCGACCGCGACAAACGCCGTAAACTTCGTCAGCAATGAGTGCTTAACAGCAAGCCCAATAATCCGCTGCCTGGTGCTGTCGTCCGCGCGCAGTCGAAAGCTATCTTCCAAATCACCAATCATCGCCTTGGCCCAGAGTTGAGAAACAGCGGTCACTGGCGCCATCTGCGTTTTCACCTTTTCCTCAAATGGCCGACCGTCGGTCCACTTGCCACGAATTCGCACCGAGCCTTTTCCGCTAAGTTTGAAGAAAACAGTTACGGCGCGTCCTTCAAATAAGTCAGGAATGCGAGATGGCGCAATGCTGTAATCCTCGATAGCAGATCCGTCACTGATGATTTCAATATCAGTAATCAATGGGCTACCAATTTCTCTGCCAACTGAGCGCAACGCATTCTCCAGACTCGTCCCCGGCTGAACGAAGGT